>Ga0210044_10004464_pt1 | contig 19500 bp, 19 predicted proteins | sample CryGey13umfilter_2_FD_183959 | JGI IMG/M metagenome (GOLD analysis project Ga0210044, IMG submission 183959) | Groundwater microbial communities from aquifer in Utah, USA - Crystal Geyser 4/9/14 3 um filter (SPAdes) (version 2) | ecosystem: Environmental > Aquatic > Deep subsurface >... | reverse complement strand
GTGTTGTTTGATGTTTAAAGTGTTTTTATGAAGTTCGATATCTAGAATTTGAACAACACTTTTAAGATCAAACATAAAATCATGTTTTTTCTGACAACGGTATAGTTTAGACTTTCGTTATGTCTAAATATGTAAATGCCAAGTTCTATAACAACTTATTGTTAAATAGTTGAATGATAAAAGTTATGATGCCACAAATACCCTGTTTGGGTTATAAGCAACATTGTTTTTATATATTGCCAATATGATATGAGCCAATTTTCTTGCGACAATGACTAAAGCCTCTTTTTTGGCTCTGCCTTGAGAAACCTTATCGCGAAAGAGTTTATTAAGTTCTGGGTTATGCCTTACAGAAGCAACAGCAGCTTGATAAAGAGCTTTTTTAGCCAGCTTAGCACCTCGTTTGGCAATAGGACCATAGACTGTTTTATTGCCGGATTGCTCAAGGGTTGGGTAGAGTCCAAGATAACCTATGAGAGAGTTCTGGTTAGCAAATCTGCTTAAATCACCACATTCACTTTATGGTTTTATCTGATACTCCCGGAATGGTTCTTAGATTATCGATAATATCCATAACATGTTGCTCTTCATTTGAGTCAAGTAAGGGTTGTTGGTTAAAAAGCAGAAGCCTTTGATACCTCTAAAGGTTTTTAAAATCCTCTCTACACTTGCATGTGCATAATGCTTTGCAGTCAGATACTTCTCAAGCAGTGCCAATCCTGTAACATTGTATGGGTCTCGTATCACTTGTTCCATCTCTGGAAATACAACAGCGAGTAGAGTGCTGACTTGTCGTTTGTGTTTTTTAGCTCATCTTGAAGTGATGCTTTATGACGGTACAGTGATTTAATACCCTGATAGGTATCTTCACTCACATAAGCTTTTGCATATCTGCCTGATTTAATCAGTGCAGCAATCATAAGTGCGTCGATATTGTCGTTTTTAACCTTCTTCATAGTGTCCATCTCTCTAAATCTATTGGTTTGATAAGGGTTAAGTAATACTACATTAAAACCTTTTTCTTTTAGATAAAGATAGATATTTTCAAAGAAAATTCCTGTGGCTTCCATTCCAATTGTAAAGTTGGATATATCATCAATTGAAGTAAGAGTTAAAAAGATAGACTCAAACCCATCTTCATCATTATTGAATTTTAGCGATGATTTTAGAACTTTATCTTCTTGATTTAAGACACAGGCAACATGGAAACTTTTTGCTATATCAATTCCTACATAATACATCTGGCATCCTTTTATGTTTAATTTTACTTACAGCCTCGTAACAATAGAAGATTAGACTATGTCTATCTTTGCATCCTATAGGTAAGTTACTTTCATTAAACGCAGTATGCTTTTACCGGTGATATAAATCCACAAGGAAAAAAGACCGTCATTCAACTCTTTAACTGTAAGTTGTTTTAGAATTTGGTAGAACACTGTTACTTTACCAAAGTCTAAATTTAATATCAATCTATTACTCCTTTGGATCTAATAGTTGATAAATTTATTATACGAGGAGAAATTATGAATAAAATTGATATGAATTCAGCGGAATTTCAAGAAGAGATGACAAAGTCTATTAAATTTACAGATAAAGTTGTTAAACAGTTTGGCTGGGAATATAACCCTGAAGCAGATATAAACGAGGGGGTGCAGATGGGTCTGGCCCGCAACAAAATGATGTACTCTAAAAGATTTTGTCCTTGTTTTATGGTTGAAGAAGTTGATGGGAAATACAAAAGTACTGATGATAGACTATGCCCTTGTACGCCTGCTATAGAAAAAGAGATTCCCGAGAATGGTACGTGTCACTGCCAAATTTTTTGTACACCTGAGTTTGCAGCAGCTAAGCGTATAGAATTTGGGATGGAAGAAGTAGTTCATACACACTCTCGCGGATTAACAAAAGATGAATGTCTATCTCTAGTAAACCAAAGAGAACTTGATGGCGATGAAGTAATAGCATTGCTTGAAGCCAGAGAACTTGGTATGGTAGAGTTTAAGATAGTTGATGTTCGTGAGCATATGGAATGGCAAATGGGTCATATTAAAGGTGCTGATGCCTTAGTTCCAACAAGCAGTTTTTTCCAAACACTTGATGATGCAAAACTGGATAAAAATGAAAATATTATTCTTTACTGCCATGTAGGTAGCAGAAGTGCTCACTGTGCAAGAATACTCTCAGATATGGGATACACTAAAATTGGAAATTTAACGCATGGTATTGTTTCTTACGGCGGAGAAAAGGTAACTCGCTAAACGAAGTAGAAATAAAAGTATAATTCACTATAAAAAAGAGGAATATTTATGAAAGTATTATTAATAAAAGATGTAAAAACTTTAGGTAAAGCCGGCGAAGTTAAAGAAGTTAAAGACGGTTATGGAAAAAACTTTCTTATAGGAAAGGGATTTGCAAGAGCAGCAACTGCAGAAATTTTAGCGCAACATGCTCAAAATGAACTTATCGTTGCCCAGGACCTTGAAAAAGAAGTGAATCTTCTTAAAGGGATAGCAAAGCAACTTGATAAGTGTGAAATAATCATCACTAAAAAAATTGGACAAAATGGTCATTTATTTGGTTCAGTAACAAAAGATGAAATTTCTGCAGCACTCAAAGAACAACATAATATAGAGATTGACAAAAAACATATTAATGAAAAGTCTGCTATTAAAACAATAGGCGAACATGATTTGGACTTTAAACTCGGTCATGGTCTTCATGCTAAGTTGCATGTGGATGTTCAAGGAGAATAAATTTGTTTGATGCTACAACCATACTTGCTTACAAAGGCAAAAACAAGGCTGTGATAGGTGGAGATGGACAGGTTACTTTTGGAGATTCAGTTCTAAAATCAAATGCAACTAAAATCCGTACACTCGGGCATGGGGAAATTTTAGCCGGCTTTGCCGGAAGTACTGCTGATGCTTTTAACCTTTTTGATATGTTTGAAGATTTTTTGCAAGACAAAAAAGGTGACCTTTTAAAGTCAGTTGTCGAATTTTCTAAAGCGTGGAGAAAAGACAAAGTTCTCCGCCGATTGGAAGCGATGATGATTGTTTTAAATAATGACCATATATTCATCCTAACAGGCAATGGCGATGTAGTTGAACCTGAAGATGGAGAACTCGCTTCCATAGGAAGCGGTGGAAATTATGCTATTTCAGCAGCTCGGGCACTAAAAAAACATAGTAAATTAAGTGAAGAAGAACTTGTTCGAGAGAGTTTGAGCATAGCAGCAGACTTATGCATATATACAAACCATAATATTAAGACTCTTATATTAGAGGAAAACAAATAATGAACTTGACACCAAAAGAGATTGTTGAGTATTTAGACAAGTATGTAATCTCTCAAAATGATGCTAAAAAAACAATAGCTCTTGCTCTGAGAACAAGATATAGAAGAATGCAGTTAAGTCAAGAACTTCAAGATGAAATTATGCCAAAGAACATTCTTATGATAGGTTCTACCGGCGTTGGAAAAACAGAGATATCAAGACGACTTGCAAAGATGATGAAAGTTCCTTTTATTAAAGTAGAAGCCAGCAAATATACAGAAGTAGGATTTGTAGGTCGTGATGTTGAATCAATGATACGTGATTTGGTTGTTAATTCCATATCCATCGTTAAGGCCGAACAAGAAGAAGCTAATAAAAATAAAATACAAAACTATATTTTGAATAAAATAGTAGAAAAACTCCTTCCCCCTCTTTCGCAAGGTGCCAGTGAGTCCAAAAAAGATGACTATCAAAGACTTCTTAACAGTATGGAAGAAAAGGTTGCTAATGGCGAGATGGATGACAAAATCATTGAGCTTTCATTTGATAAAGTACATATTGAGTTTAATGATACTAATCTTCCCCCTGAAATGGCAAAAGTTCAAGAATCATTTTCTAAAATTTTTACAGCCATAAATAAAGAAGATAATAAAAAAGAAGTGACAATAAAAGATGCAAAAGAGTTACTAAAACTTGAAGCATCATCAAAGCTCCTAGATACGATGAGCATTAACAATGAAGCTTTAAAACGAGCCGAAAATGGCGGCATTATTTTTCTTGATGAAATTGACAAAATTACCGTCAGTGCAAAAAGCCAATCACGCAATGACCCGAGTAAAGAGGGAGTCCAAAGAGACCTGCTTCCTATAGTTGAAGGTAGCAGTGTAACTACGAAATATGGAGTCATTAACACCGACCATATTCTTTTTATTGCAGCCGGTGCATTTCATTTAACCAAACCGAGTGACCTGATTCCAGAGCTTCAGGGGAGATTTCCTCTAAGAGTAGAACTTGAATCTTTGACTGAAGATACACTTTACAAAATTTTAACACAAACCCAAAATTCATTACTTAAGCAGTATGAAGCGCTCTTAGGTGTTGAAGGTATGAAACTGACTTTTGAAGACGAAGCTATTAAAACCATAGCTAAACTTGCGCATCGTGCGAATGAGATAACAGAAGATATCGGGGCTAGAAGATTGCATACCGTACTTGAAAAAGTACTCGAAGAAGTGAGTTTTAATGCACATGAGCATTCTGGAAGTGAGTTTATAGTAACTTCTGAACTTGTGCATAAACAACTTGATGAAATTGTTGAAGATGATGATTTATCTCGATATATTTTATAATTATGACGTAAAAAGAAATAATTCTTTTTACAACGCTAACACTACGTTTTCCTCAGCGGAAAGCTCACGCCACTTGTGGCTACCAAAAGCAGGTGCTTCTAGCTTGTTTTATATAAACTTAAAAGGTCTAAAATATGACTAAAGCTGGTTTCGTATCTCTTATCGGTCGTCCAAATGCTGGAAAAAGTACATTGATGAACTCACTTTTAGGTGAGAAAATAGCTATGGTTAGCCAAAAGGCTAATGCTACAAGAAAAAGATCAAATGCAATTGTAATGCATGGTGAGACTCAAATAATTTTTGTAGATACTCCAGGACTGCATGAAAGAGAAAAAGTACTCAACCAGTTTATGCTGGATGAAGCTCTTAAAGCTATGGGTGACTGTGATTTAATTGTTTATTTAGCACCTGTTACCGACAGCGTAGAACATTATGAAAAGTTTTTAAAACTCAACAATGCAAAAGTGAAACATATTATAGTTCTTAGCAAGATTGACCAGGTATCTCAAGATAAACTATTTAAAAAAATAAACTCTTACGCTCCCTATGCTCAATACTTTGAAGCACTTATCCCGGTGGCAATACCAAAAAAAATCGGGCATGTGGATTTACTGCAAGTTATCTCTAAAAATCTTCCAGATTCACCATTTCTATTTGACCCCGAAGATTTAACCAGTGAATTGGTTCGTGATATATATGCCGGTTTTATAAGAGAAGGTATATTTGAAAATATAAGTGATGAAATACCTTACGAATCTGATGTCATAATAGACTCCATTAAAGAAGATAATAACCTAGATAAAATCCATGCAACAATAATTATAGAAAAAGATTCTCAAAAAGGGATCATAATAGGTAAAGGCGGAGAAGCTATAAAACGCATAGGACAATATGCAAGAATGAAAATCGAAACTCTTAGCGGTAAAAAAGCATATTTAAATTTGCAGGTAATCGTAAAAAAAGGCTGGACAAAAGATAAAGCTTTCTTAGAAGAAATAGGATATAAAAGTGAGCTCTAGAAAAAATAACCTGATATTAAAAATAGTGCTTTTAACCTTCTTTGGTATATATTTGAATGCGAATGAACTATTAACAAACTATAGAATCAACGGTATTAAAGACATAGAAAAACAGATGGATTTAGAACTTACAAGAATCTCTTATTGGGATGAATATTTAAAAAATAAAGATCTTAAGTTTGGCTATATTGAAAACTATTCTTCTATACTGACATGTAATAAAGAGAAGTCAATTCTCAGTTTGTATAAACAAAATGAAAATAATCAGTTTAAATTTCAAAAGAACTATGATGCTTTTACGGGAAAAGAAAGAGGTGATAAAGTCAAAGAAGGAGATTTAAAAACACCAGACGGAATCTACGATATAACCAAAAAAATATCTAAACTTGACTCATTCTACGGGCCATTAGCATTTGTAACATCTTACCCAAATGCTTATGATACATATAAAGGAAAGAATGGTTCTGGAATCTGGATACACGGTCTACCAACACAGCAAGAAAGAGATGAGTTTACAAAAGGCTGCATCGCTATAAATAATTCACAAATTGAGTGCCTAGACAAAAGGATTGATATAGATAAGACATTGGTTATTATAAGCGAATCAGAAATTCAAAAAGAAATTACCAAAGAAAAATTAGCATCTATTCTAACACAGCTTTATCAATGGCGATTTAACTGGATATATGATGACATTAATGGGTATTTAGCGTTTTACTCACCTGGTTTTGTTAGGAATGATGGAATGAATTTTGAAGATTTTAAAAAATATAAGACCAGAATATTTGCTAAAGATGAGAAAAAAACAATTATTTTAACAAATATAAATATTCTTCCATATCCAAATCTTGAGAATATTTATCAGATAACATTCAAAGAATTTTATGAGTCAGAAAGTTTTAAATTTATTGGTAATAAAACTTTAATGGTAAAGCTTAGTGAAAATAATGTTATACAAATATTTACAGAAAAATAGAAGCGTACTCTATGAATTTTCTTTGGTTCAAAATTTTCTCTATCCTTATTATTACATATAGTTATGTCTCCGCCAATGTCCAACTAATCAAACAAGAGAATCAAGACTCAAATACAACGCTCCTAGTAATAGGTGGAATACACGGCGACGAACCAGGTGGTTATTTTGCCGCATCCATACTAGCCACTCATTATAATATAACTTCTAAAAACTTATGGATAGTACCTAATCTTAATCAATCCAGTATTCAAGCGGATAAAAGAGGTATTAACGGTGATATGAACAGAAAATTTGCTGTAATAAAAAAAGATGATAAAGATGCAAACACTATCAAAGAGATTAAAAAAATTATAACTTCAAAAAAAGTGTCACTGGTTTTAAACTTACATGATGGGCATGGTTTCTACAGAGCAGAGAATCACGGTAAAATATTTAATCCAAATGCCTGGGGGCAGACATGTGTCATTGACCAATGCACACTTAACCCAAATCAACTTTTTGGAAATTTAAATGACATAGCCTCAACAGTTAAAGATAACTTGAATAAAAAACTTCTTCAAGAGCACCACGGTTTTAATGTTAAAAATACTAAAACAAAATTCGATGATGAAGCTATGCAACTTTCACTCACGTACTTTGCGGTCACAAATAATAAACCAGCCTTTGCAATAGAAAGTAGCAAGCATTTATCATCTTTATCAGAAAAAGTTTTTTATCAACTTCTGGCAATTGAAGAATTTATGACAATCATGCAAATATCCTTTACTAGAGATTTTGAATTAAATATAGATATGTTGGATAATTTACTAACAAATTATGGGTTTTTAGAGATTAATAATAATATTTTATTTAATTTAAGCACTATAAAAAAATCTTTAAGCTATATTCCGATAAAATCAATGAGTAACGTATTTAAGTTCTCTCATCCATTAGGTAGTATAACGAAAGAAAATGGTACATATATTGTTGATATTGGAAATAAACGAATAGTAACGTTAATACCTCAATACTTTGAAATGGCTGAAAAGTGTCCAGAAAAGTTTGATATTGAAATTGATGGAAAATTAAATTCTGTTGATATGGCTTCAGATTTTTTTGTAAATGACGATTTTATCGTGCTGAGGAACGAAGGTGTTCGTGTGAATGTTATTGGCTTTAAATCTATAAAAACTTCAGATGAAAGTAATTTAAAGGTAACTTTAAGTCAGCTTGAGAAAAAGTTTTCTGTAGATAATGGTAATAATATTTATAGGGTAGAGTTTTATAAAAATGATAAATTTTGTTCCATGTTAATGGTTCGTTTTAAATAGGTTGTAATTAATGAGCAAAGAAAGCCTACACTCTTTTTCGAGCGTAATTTCGGTAAATCCGTATAAAAAGACTTATTTAAGTGGGATGTCTAGTTTTCTAACTGAGACTTCTTCACCAGAATATATAAAGAATCAATTTGTAATTTCATATTTAAATACAAATGCTTTTATAACAAGTCAAATTGAAATAACCAAAAATATACCTGATGAAGATTTATATGATGCAATAAACAACAAAGTATATGACGAACTAGGATTAGACCAAGCCGTAACTTACCAAGTTCAATTTATAGAAACCTACAACACTCTTGATGCAGAAAATAGATATTTTCAGGTTTTTATTGTTGATCCACTAACCATCAAAGAGACTTTTCAAGAGACTATAGAAAGAATAAAGTATATTGATGTAATTATACCTAATTCTCTACTTCTTAAATCACTCTATTCAAAGGAAATCATAGAAAGTGGCGGTGCACACTGTTTTGTTTACTTTCAAGAAAATGATGCTTTTGTAGCGTTTTACAATAACAAAGAGTTTGTTTATACAAAATCACTTAAATATTCTTTTATTCAGATGTATGAAAGATTTTGTGAGCTTTATGGTGAAAGAGTAGAATATGAAGATTTCTTAGAATTTCTAACAAATCATAATTTACGTGAAACAAAAAGTGATTACAAAGAACATTTCATAAAACTATATAAAGAAATCTTTGCAAATGTAAATGATATTTTAACTTTTGTTAAAAGAGCATTTGAAATAGATAAAACTGAGCACTTATATATTGGCTCACAAATTTATACAGTAACAAAATTAGATGAAATGGCTGAAGCTGAATTAGGCATTAAAAGTAGTACTTTCGAATTTGATTATGGCTTTGAGAGTGAAGGTACATATATAGATCAAATTCATGCACTTATGCACATATATACCACTTTACCCGAAAAAGAAAGATATGAGTGTAATTTCAGCTCTTATCCACGCCCTCCAAAATTTCAAGAAAGAGAGAGTGGAAAACTTGCAATACTCATAGCAGCCTCTCTTCTTCTTGCGTTTATTTACCCTGTAACTTACTGGATACTTACGTATGCACAAATTCTACAGCACGATTTATTACAAGCAGAATATACACAATTGCATAATGTTAAAACGACAAGAGAAGCTACTATAAAAAATAGAGAAGCTGATAAAGCAAAAGCTTTTGCTTTACTTACTCAAGAAAAACAACAATACAAAGAGAAAAAAGAAACACTCATTAAAATTCATGATGTAAAAGTTAATTACCCTATGAAATCTAAGCTTTTAGCTCAGTTTACAAAGGATTTAAATAGATACAATGTTCAGATTGAAACATTGTCTTACTCACAAGAAGAAGATACAAAAATTTTTAAGCTTAATCTAGTGTCATCAAGTGATAAAAGGGTAACTCAACTTATAGAGCACTTAACTAAAATATATGAAAATAAATTCCATTTTTCGTTAGAAGAAATTTCTCATAACAAAGATAATAAAAAATACTTTGCTGAGTTAAAGGTAAAAATATTATGAAAATCAATATTGAAGACTACTTACAAAAAATAGATTTAGCTTTTAAAGAAAAAGGTCAAAAAGATATATATATGACATATATTATGATTTTTGGTGCTATATTTGCTTTTTCATATTTACTCTTTTGGGACAGCTCAGCAAATGATTTTGAGCAGCAAAACGTAAAAATAACTACTCTTGAATCTAAAATAAAAGCAGATAATATGTTTTTACAATACAATCCAGAAACAAAAATAGCACAATTAGAAAGTGAGATTAAAAAAGCCAAAGCCCAAACGCTTATACATCAAGAGAACAACGAATATATAAAAACTAAAATTGAAACCATATCCTCTCTTATCTATGATGAAAGAGCTTGGGGAGAATATTTACATTCTGTTTCCATAAATGCAAAAAAATATAATATAAAAGTTATAAACTTTACTAATAAGTATGCTTTAAATAAGAAATCTTTTGGACATATACTAGATATAACTCTTAAAATTTCAGGAAAATATACAGATACTTTAAAGTTTATAAATTCACTTGAACAGAGTGAGTTAGTTGTTGATGTTCATGGCTTACAAATAAAAGCAGAAGATGCACTTAACACCAATTTAGATATCTCAGTTTGGGGGATTACATACTAATGAAAAAGCATATCATTATAAGTTTTTTGTTTTTATTCTCAGTTGTGCTTAGTTCTAATGAACTTGCTTGGGTGGATGAACAGATAAATGCTATAAAACCTCCAAGAAAAGGGCTAAGTAATTCTGCAGTTTCTAATTTAAAAAATCCATTTATTTTTTTAAACAAACAAAGCACAAAGACCGTTTCAAATAAGCCGGTATCATCCAGTCCTACTATAGCATCTAGTACTGCAAAGATAAGTAAGCCTACAACATCTAATAAAATTTTGTATCTCGATGCGATTATGAATAAATCTGCTTTAATTAGTGGTACATGGTATAAAACAAATGATAGTGTGCAAGGTTATACGATTTTAGATATAACCCGAACTTCTGTAGTCTTAACTAAAAACAGTAAAAGATTGGTATTATCAACAAATAGTACAAATCAAAATCTAAAATTTAAAAACAAGTAGGATACCGCAATGAAATTAAGACGATCTTCAATATGCACGACACTCTTAGCAGTTCTTTTGTCAACCAGTATTAGTGCTGATTGTTCTTACGAACTTTTTAGTATAAGTTCAACAAAAGACACAAGAATCATTGATTTCATTGAGCAACTAAGTGATGAGTGTGAGTTTAGTGTTATTGTTACTGATTCACATGCCGAAAAGTTTCTAGAAAAAAAACTTAATAAAACCCACTTAAAAAACTTAACAATTGATGAAGTTTTAGACGTTATTTTAAAAGAAAACAACTTATCTTACAAGTTAGAAAATAATATATTAAAACTTTCATACCTTAGCACTAAAGTTTTTGGCATCGACTATATACTCTCTCAAAGAAAAGGAAGCGGAAGTACTGATATAACACTAAGCTCTTCATCTGATGCACAGGGTGCTACAGGAGCTGGAGCATCTGTTGGAACATCTAGTGGAGCAGCAGGTAGTACTTCTAATGCCCAGTCTGGAATTACAATAACCTCAGAAGATGAAGTGAAATTTTGGACGGACCTGGATCTTGAACTTCGTAGAGTTTTGAACAGACCCAATGATATTTACGAGGCAGAAGCTCCAATTATAAATAAAAATGCAGGACTTATTACAGTAACTGCAACTACAAAGCAGATGGCAAGACTTGAGAGTTACTTAGAGAGGCTTCAAAAAAAGGTACAGCTGCAAGTGCTCATTGATGTACAACTTTTATCTGTTACAATGCAAAAAGGCAAGACGACTGGGATAGACTGGCAACAACTTTATGCACTTCAAGATATAACCATTAAAGCTAGCTATGGCAAGGGAACAATTACTGATGGGGCTGGAACATCATATGATCCGACAGGCTTTGTTACAGTTGAGGGCGGAGGAACTTTAAAAGAAGTTATAAAATTTTTGCAAACACAAGGTAATGTAAACTCAATTTCTAACCCTAAGGTTTTGACACTCAACAATCAGCCTGCTCTAATAACAGCAGGAACAGAGTACTTTTATAAAATTCAAGAATCAACTAATCAACAAGGAACAGGGGGCGGAGTCGCTGCTACTACACAAAATGATGAAGTTAAATCAGTTTTTGCCGGTGTTTTACTAGACATAACTCCTGAAATAGCTGATGATAAAACAATAACACTAAAAATTAATCCATCTCTCTCAGAAACAACAGAGACAATCAGTACTAACTCGGCAAATAGAATTATGCCTCCGGATTTAAATCGTCGTCAATTATCTTCTGTAGTTACCGTTAAAGATGGAAATAGAATTATTCTTGGTGGTTTAATCAATACAAGTCATTCTCAAGTGATGCATAAAGTACCTATTTTAGGAGATATTCCTGGTCTTAGTTATTTATTTAAGTGGGAAAATAAAGTTAGAAATGTTCAAGAACTTGTAATCATTATAGAACCACATATTATAGGCAAAGAGAACAATGAGCTATCACTATCTGATTTAGGATACGAAGGCTTAAAAGATAAACTTTTAGATTCCATAAAATCTACTAATTCGGAGAAAGAGGAAGATGAAATCTAGTATCTTTCAAAACTCTAGAGATATCTTTTTAGATACAGTTAATGCTAAAGATTATATACAACTAGACAGAGTCTCTACAATTTACCAATCTTTAAAAGACTCTGTTAAAAAACCACTGAAAATGATACTTCTTTATGGCAAGCCAGGAACTGGAAAAAGTATGTTTCTCACAAAACTCTACCATGACTTATCGTCTACGCAGACTGTGCATCTGTACAGCACTCCTATTCTTGATGAAAGTGAATTTTTTAAAACCCTTGCTCAAGATTTACTTGATGTTAAATATAGTGGAGAGCTAAACTTTACACAATTTATGAAAATAATGAATGAAAATTCCAATGGTGAAATATATTTAGTACTTTTAGATGAAGCGCAACTCTATTCTTCCGCTTTAATGGAGAAAATAAGATTACTTTCTGACACAAGAAAAGTTAAATTTGTAATCACTTTACATAAAACTGAAAAAGAAGACCTTATTGCAAAAGAGCATTTTCAAACTAGAATTTGGGAAAGTGTAGAATTAGAGAATGCTTCTAGTGCTGAGTTAAAAATATATATACAAAAGAAGCTTATGAAAGCTAATTGTTTTGACACAGCTAATATGTTCCAAAATAGTTCAGTTGATTTAATACATAAACTAACTAGAGGAAACTATAGAGACACAAATAAACTTATGTATACTTTATTTAATGTCTATATGTGGTATGAAGAGAGTAATCCTATAAAAATAAATAAAAGTTATATCTCTAATAAGATAATTGAAATGTCTGCTATTCAAACAGGTCTACTCAATGCTTAATATCTACGAATTAGAAACTAAATGGCTTAAATATAAAATTAAATCATATATTCCACATGCCGTTATAACTCTAAGCATAATAGTTATAGCTGCAATTGTACTAACGAAATTAAATTCTAATCATGATACTAGTAAAACTGATACAATAGAGACAGATATATTGATAGAAAAAGTCAAACATACTGAAGTGCTGCAAAAAGAGATATATACTGCTCCTGACATAAATATTACGTCTGAAAAGAATATCCTACTAAATGATATAAAAGAAAAGAGTTTAATTGTTCAAGAAATGATTCCTAAAAATAATTTCATAAAAGACAAGATTGTTCTAACTCCTTCCTTAAATTTTATGAAAAATATGCAGGGAAATACACCTCCCTATTATGTTGACATAGATAAAGAAGAAGCAAATTCACAAGATTTAAAATCAGAAAAGCAGATTAGGCCTAAAGTTTTTTTAGAAGAAAGTAATTCTGAAGTCGATATGGAAGAGGTAAAAGAAGAAAAAATAATAGTTGTTCCGGTACAAGCCGTCAAAAAAGAAGACTCTATAAATATTACAAGACAAAATACACAAAAAGACATCAGTCTTGTAATTAAAAGATTCAAAAAGAACAATAATCCCGCTCTAAGTCTTTTTGTTGCTAAAAAATACTATGACATTGGTGAATACCGTCAAGCTTATAATTATTCTTTGATTACAAATCAATTAAACAATAACATTGAATCTAGTTGGATCATTTTCACTAAATCACTTGTAAAATTAAATGAAAAAGAGATGGCTATAAAAACATTACAGCAATATATTGAATATTCTCACTCAAATCAAGCGAAAATGTTACTAGATGAAATCACAGCAGGAAAATTTAAATGAAACTAATAATTGCTATTTTTATAACATTAAGCTTGTATGCAGATGTCAAGCAAAATATGTTTAATCTTTATCAAAATCAGAAATATGAGGAGGTATGTGGCCTTGGCTTTGATAATTTTAATAGCTTTAAGCAAGATGAAGATTTTGTATCTCTATATGCTTTTTCTTGCTTAAATTCTGACTACATTGATCGACTATCAATACCAATAGCTATTTTAAAATATACTTCAGAATCTCGCTCAAACTCAGCATATTTTTCTGTAATTTTAATGCAAAAAAAACTGCTCTATCATGCTTTAGTTGATAGCTATAAGCTTTCTTCACTTGAGTTGCCCACTACTGACTATGTACTTTCAAAAGTTTTTGATTTATATGCGAGCCTTGGGGATCATGATTCAAGAACATTTTATCTTTTTGATGATAAAAATGATAAAAAATTGACATATAAACTATATTTAACTAAAGATGACAAACTAAGTAAAATAGTTATTGAAGAGTTTTATGATACAATTATCATCAAGCAGCATGTGTATTGGTAGGGAGTTGTTTTGGATAGGATTACACAAGATTTACTTGCTAATGGTTCCATTATGCAAAGACAGGTTGACAGACTTTTAGCTCAAAATATTAGTCCTGACTTAATATTAAGAGATATTACTTTATCTGGTTTTATGACTATGGATAGGCTTGTGCGTTTTATAGTTCAACAAATCAGAAGTGGAGTTTATGAACTTTCAATTATTGATAATTATGATTATATAAGCGAGCAGGTAGTACTGCAAAAACTAGCCCAAGAAGAGGGAAAACCTTTTATTGACCTAGATTCCATTGATATGGACTATAAACTAACAGAAAAAGTTCCGTTAGCACAACTTAAGAAGCATAATGCTTTGCCTGTTTATGAAGATGACATGAGTGTTACGGTTGCATTCAATGATTCATTAAACATTGATTCTCAAGAAGCCATTCAAAGACTTTTTTCTAGAAAAATACTAAAAGTAGCAGTTGCTACCAAAAAACAGATTCAGTCATATCTTTTTAAAGTTGAACTAAAAAATAGTGTAAAAGGCTTAGTTTCAAATATCAGGGATGAACTAAATTCAATAAACTCCATCGAAGATCAGCAAGAAGCTTCCTCTATTTTACTCTTAATAGATGTAATATTAAAAACTTGTATCAAAGGTCGAGCAAGTGATATACATATAGAGCCAACAGAAAAAAACTGTGTAGTCCGTGGTCGAGTTGATGGTAAATTAGCGGAGATGTTTATTTTTGAAAAAGATATCTATCCTCCACTTGCTTCAAGATTGAAACTCTTAGCAAATCTTGATATTGCAGAAAAAAGAAAACCTCAAGATGGACGTTTTTCAACTACAGTTGGCAGTGCTGAATTTGACTTCAGGATATCTACTCTTCCAATTCTTTATGGCGAATCAATTGTTATGCGTGTACTTGATAAGCAAAAAGCACTTGTAAAATTAGAAGATGCCGGAATGGACACGGCAAGTTATAATAAGCTATTAAAAGGCCTCGAAGCTCCTTTTGGAATTATTTTAGTTACTGGTCCAACCGGTAGTGGTAAAACCACTACTCTCTATGGTGCCCTCAATGAACTAAGAAATGTTGAAGATAAAGTTATTACAGTTGAAGATCCGGTAGAGTATCGGATGAATCTTATTCAACAAGTTCAAGTAAATTCAAAAGTTGGGCTTAGTTTTGCAGATGCACTTCGTTCTATTTTAAGGCAGGATCCGGATAAAATTATGATTGGTGAAATTCGTGACAAAGAAACATTAGAGATAGCTATTAAAGCAGCACTTACCGGTCACCTTGTAATTTCTACTCTGCATACGAATGATTCTATTAGTTCTATCCCTCGTATGGTCGATATGGGGATACAACACTATTTAATTAGTGGAGCACTAGTTGCTATTCAGGCACAGAGACTTATAAGAAAAATATGTAAACATTGTAAAGTAGAAGAACATTTATCGCCGTCTCTAATTCAAGAGTTAGGAGATTTGATCCCAAATGGAGCTAAGTTTTATACAGGTAAAGGCTGTAAAGAGTGTAATGACAGTGGTTATATGGGTAGAGAAATGATATGTGAAGTTTTAAATATTTCAGAAGATTTATCATCCCTCATTGCAAAAGGGGCATCAAAAGATGCAATGTTAGCTCAAGCCAAGAAAGATGGTTTTGTAGGAATTTATGAAAATGGAATTCAAAAAGCATTGGATGGCATAACAAGTATACAAGAAATATTAAGGGTGGCAAAAGGATGAAATACTATATAGCAACTGTATTGACAAAAGGGAAAAAAGAGCAAATACCACTGTATGCGAGTGACAAAAAAGAGGCTAATAATTATGCAAGGCTTAAACACTCTGGAATAATAATAAAAGTTGTTGAAGCAGAAGAACCTCTTGATATTAGGTTTCATCGATTAAAAACGGACTTTTTTAAAAATATTAAAAAAAGTAAAATAAAACCTGATGCGCTCATAGCTGCAATAAGACAACTTGCAGTAATGACAAATGCCGGCATTTCAATATATGATTCACTCAATGAAATAGGAAAATCAACTGAAGATACAGCTTTAAAAACTGTTTTTACCAAACTGGCTGATGATATCAACTCTGGTCATGCTTTATCAACTTCTATGGAAAATTTTAGATTTGAGCTTGGAAATCTAACAATTGCTATGGTTCAGTTAGGTGAACAAACAGGTAATTTGGATGAGTCATTGTATTCATTAGCAGATATGCTTGAAGAAATTCGTGCTAACGTTGTTAAATTCAAAAAAGCTATGGCGTACCCAAGAAATGTAATGATAGCAATGGCAGTTGCATTTACTGTACTGATATCTTATGTTGTACCGCAGTTTAAGACGATTTTTGAAGAGTTAGGTGCAAACTTACCGCTCCCTACTCTTATTCTGCTTAAGCTGGAATACATTTTTAATAATTTTGGTCCATATGTATTAGCTATTCTTTTTATTTCATTTGTCACATTTAAGTATTTAATTAATAACTTTACTCATATTAGGTATGGCTGGCATAAGTTTTTACTAAAAATTTATTTAATTAAAAGTCTTATCAAATTTGCAACATTGAGTCGTTTTACACTTGTTTTTGCAGAGTTAATTAAAGCAGGTATTCCTATTGCTGATGCACTCGATACTGCTATTGCAATGATAGATTCTCTGCCACTAAAAGCAAAACTCCAAAATGTTAGAGCAACAGTTGAGAAAGGTGGCACACTAAACCAAGGTCTAAAAGAGACACAACTTTTTGAAAATATGATTATTCAGATGGTTTCAGCTGGCGAAGACAGTGGTTCACTGGACACTATGATAAGTAAAGTTGCTGATTATTATAAAATGAGATTTGATGCAATTATTGATGGTCTTTCTGAAGCAATAGAACCTATTATGTTGTTTTTGATAGCCGGAATGGTTATTCTACTTGCTCTTGGTATATTCTTGCCGATGTGGAGTATGGGCGATGCCGTTCAGGGCAGAGGATAATAGCGATACAATCTTTTTCTATTGCATTATTTTAATCAATATGTTCCGTTTGGTTCTCCATCGTCAGTAGAGTACTCTATTATTTGATTAAACTCATTTAAATATCTATATGCAACAACAAAATGTCTAGCTTTTAGATTTGGTAATTTTAATTTTTCTAAAATAGTTTTATATTTAGAAGAAGATAAGCAATAAATTTTTACTGCTTCACTTCTAACATTTGGGTAGATGTACAATTAACAAACTTCATAATTTTCTTTATACTATTGGCATGTGGAAACTATGCTAAGTTTGAAAATACTTTTTGTACATCCTCATCGTCTTCTAGTTTTTCTAGTATTTTATCTATCTCTTCATGCTCTTTATCTGTAATTGTTATAGGTAAATCAGCCATTCTTTCGAGATCGGCTTTTGTAATTTCAATTCCTAACTTTTCTAAGGCTTCATGCATTGTACCAAAGCTCGTATAATCAGCAGTTATCAAAACAACTCCGTCCTCTTCTTCTATCTCTTCAAGTCCCGCGTCTATTAGCTCTAATTCTAACTCTTCTATATCCATATCATCATTTAGTAAAAATTCAAAAACTGCTTTTCTTGTAAACATAAATTCTAAAGAACCATTAGTCAGTAACTCCCCACCATTTTTAGTAAGAATATTTTTTACATTAGCTACAGTTCTGGTATTATTATCAGTTGCACACTCTATAAAAAGTAATACACCATGAGGAGCTTTACCTTCAAAATTAACTTCAAGCATATTAGTAGTATCTTTAGCTGATGCTCTTTTTATCGCAGCATCTATATTGTCTTTTGGCATATTCTCAGCTTTAGCATTTATAATTGCTGTTCGAAGCTTAGAATTCATATCAGGGTCATTACTGCCCTCTTTTGCTGCCATAGTAATAATTTTTGCTAACTTAGGAAACAATTTAGACATTGCCCCCCATCTTTTCAATTTTGATGCCTTTCTATATTCGAACGCTCTGCCCATAAAAAAAATCCTTTTGAATTATCTTTGAAATTATACCATTAACTCATTTTAGAGATACTTAGAAAATAATTTTCACTGAAGTTTACTTAAAAGTTTACATATATTTTTATCAGTCGCCTATTATATAATATACTTTTTAAACCTTTAAAACTAGATTTTAAATTCTTATGTGTATAATACCATATGAGGATTTTAGATGAAACTTAGTTTTATGATTAAACACCATTTTTTTAATGCATTTCGTGAGCTATTTGTTCATCACCACGGCTCTTTAGAATTTAGAGCTAAACTTTTTGCACTTATTATTACAGCAAATGAAGAGTCTCCACTTGATGCTTACCTATTAGTAAAAGATATTGGTCTAAAAATTTATAATAATGATGAAGATAGAGCTAATCTTTTAATGTTGTCAACAAAAGAACTTGTTCAAAAAATAAAAGAGGATAATGGCTTGGATATAGACATTATGGTTTCAAATATTCAAAAAGAATTAAGGATTGTTCCAAGATATGCTAAAAAAATAGATATAGACTCTCTGAGACGATTTATACATTTATCACGAGATGAAGATGCTATCTCGTATCAAGAAAATATATTGGAATTTTTACAGACACTCAAAGAAGAAACACTTTACACACAAAAGTCTCAGATTGCTATAGATGAAGAGAATCTAACTCGTAAGTATTAAACTTCTCTTTATCAAAAAAACTTTCTTGAGATATATTTTTAAAAGCTGCATTTAGACTAGTAAATAGTGTCGGAAATTCTTTTTCCATCTTTGAGAGCATCTCTTTGACATGCGCTCTAGCATGTGGCATTTTAACATCAAATCTCATCGATGGGCAAGACTCATCACCTATTGCACTAATATTGTTTTCCTCTACAAATGCACGAAGTTGGCGTTCTCGCATCTGAATCAGAGGACGAATAACTACAAGCCCATTCTCCGCTTTGTATTTCGGTGCCAAACTTCTCATTTGCCCATTATATATAAAGTTCATAAAGAAGCTCTCAGCAGCATCGTCCATATGATGACCCAATGCAACCTTATTACATCCATGATCAAACGCAGCTGTATAGAGACAACCTCGTCTCATCCGTGAAAAAAAACTACAAAATGATGAATTTTTTCTGATTTTTTCTTTTGCTAAATCATATACTTTTGTGTCAACTATGGCATGTGCAATATCAT
>Ga0210044_10004463_pt1 | contig 19503 bp, 15 predicted proteins | sample CryGey13umfilter_2_FD_183959 | JGI IMG/M metagenome (GOLD analysis project Ga0210044, IMG submission 183959) | Groundwater microbial communities from aquifer in Utah, USA - Crystal Geyser 4/9/14 3 um filter (SPAdes) (version 2) | ecosystem: Environmental > Aquatic > Deep subsurface >... | reverse complement strand
GTTTAAGCGCATGCGTTACCTGGCTGACAAACTCCGGCGGGCCCTGGATATCTATCCCCAGCTTCGGGTTATAGGCTTCGGGGAGGCGGACAGCGGCCGGTACCGCCGTCAAAGCAGGAGCAGGAGAGGACTGTTTAAAAGCCGCAATCTCGGGCGCCGCCTCCGGATATGTTATAGACCCCACCGTACGGCCGTAAATAAAATACCAAACCCCGGCTCCCATCAGTAGCAGGGACAGAAAAGCAAGCAGTTTGCGTGCGTAATTGGAGGTTCCTGGCTCTTTTTCCGCCATAGGTCTACCAGTCAGCCGGCACAAAGGCACAGAGGCGTAAAGCGAAGGTTTTCCTTGCAACTTTGCGCCTTTGCCATTACACCCCGGTTATTACTTAAGCGCTTTAAGGTATGAATTATAGAAAGCCTGCAGTTCGCTGTCGGCATCCTGGAATTCAAGGACATGCTTTTTGCAGCCGCGGCGGGAGCAGATTTGCACCTGGCCTCCGGCTTTCAGCTCAAAAGCTATCATCTGGGAGCCGCAGGCATCGCATTTGCGGGTGCTCTTCAGGTCCGCCTTGCAGTGAGGGCAGCGGAAACCGGCCACCTTGCCTGTGGGCATGCTGAGATCGGTCTCGACGAGGAAGCTGCCGTAAAGGGAGCTCATATAAAGCGGCCCGTGCTTACCCGCATAGGTCAGGTTGACCTCGATAGAGGGAGCATTGTCCAGCTTCTTTTTGGAATTCATGAGTGACTTATTGCAATGAGGACATTTAACAAGAACGCTTACCATGGGAAACCTCCGGATACTTAAGCTAGGCGGCGGGACAGCCGGGTGGCTGGACCGCCAAAAGGTCCGTGAACCTTGAAAATCCGTCCGGCTGCCTGGCAGTCCGGCTGTAAAGCTGCAGGGCGGAAGTCATATAGTACTAAATTATTCGTACCGGAGAGCGTCTATAGGGGAAAGCAGGGAGGCCTTCTTAGCCGGCCAGAAGCCGAAAACGATACCGACCCCGGCGGAAAACCCGAAGGCCAGGGCCACCGAGAACGGGGAGATATAGACAGCCCAGCCGGAAAGCTTTGAGAGCATCAGGGAGCTGGCCGCTCCGGCTATTATCCCTATCACTCCGCCCAGCACGGAAACGATCACGGCCTCTATTAAAAATTGCAGGAGCACGGCCCGGCTGCTAGCTCCTATAGCCTTGCGCAGGCCTATCTCCCTGGTCCGCTCGCTTACGCTTACCAGCATGATATTCATTATGCCTATCCCGCCGACGATAAGCGAGATCCCCGCTATCATCCCGAGCAGGGTGCTGAAGGTCTTTATGGTCCCGGTCAGCATGGTCTGCATCTCGGCCATATTCATCAGCATCACGTCGTCGTCTTTATGGGCGGGCAGATTATGCCGCCGGCGCATCAGGGCCTTTATGTCCTCCTGCACCTTGGGCATAAGCGTAAAGTCAGCCACTTCCACCCAGACCGAATTGAGAAAATCTTTTCCCAGGACCACTTTCATCGCGGTCTGGAGCGGAACTATGACCACGTCGTCCCGGTCGCGCGGGCCCTGGGCCCCCTTCAGGGGCAGGACTCCTATTACAGTAAAGTTTTTCCGGTCTATCTTGATGGTCTTTCCTACCGGGTTCTCTCCCCCGAAGAGCTCTTTAACCACGGTATTTCCCACAAGGGCAACTTTTGCCAGCCGCGCATCCTCCCCGTAGGAAAAGAACCGGCCGTAATACGGCTGGGCATTGCGCATAGAGGCGTAAACAGCGGTAACGCCGGTAATATTAGTGCGCTGGTTCTTAGAGCCGTATGCCACCTGGGCATTGCCCGAAACATTGGAGTCCACCCTGGTTATATTCTCTATCCGGGCGGAGATCGCCGCGGCGTCCTCGGGGGTAAGGCGGCTGACCGCCCCGGCGCCGAGGCCGGCTCCGCCCTGCCGGAACATCCCCGGCATCACGGCCAGCAGATTCGTTCCGAGCGAGGCCATCTGCTTCTGTATGGACCGCTGGGCCCCGGCGCCGACAGCGAGCATGGCTATAAGCGCGCCTACGCCGATAATTATGCCCAGCATAGTGAGCAGAGAACGTGTCTTATTGCTTATTATGGAGCTTACCGAAGAAGCCAGGTTCTCGGCCACTTCACGCCGGCTCAGAAGAAAACTTTTAGGGATGCGCAGGCGGGTCTGCTCTTCTTTTACCTTGAGCGGGGCCTTCCTGCCGGTGTCCTCTATGATCAGGCCGTCCTTCAGCTTTATTATGCGGTCGGCGCAGGCGGCGATATCGGGCTCATGGGTGACTATCACTACCGTGATCCCGCGCTCGTTGAGCTTGCGGAATATCCCCATTATCTCGTTGGACTGGTCAGAGGCCAAATTGCCGGTAGGCTCGTCAGCGAAAATTATCCTGGGATCATTGACCAGCGAGCGGGCGATAGCGACGCGCTGCTGCTGGCCCCCGGAAAGCTGGTTGGGTTTATGGCCGGTGCGGTCGGCCAGGCCCACCTGCTCGAGATATTTTGCGGCTTCATGCGGCCGGGCCTTCTCCCCGAGATAGATCTGCGGGAGGGCCACGTTGGCCGCGGCGGTTATACGGGGCAGCAAATTGAACTGCTGGAAGACGAAACCGAGGACGCGCGCCCGCAGATAGGACAGTTCCACGTCTTTGAGTTCGGAGATCTCCCTGCCGAAAAGCTTATAGGAGCCGGAGGTAGGCCTGTCCAGCAGACCGAGGATATGCATCAGGGTTGATTTACCGGAGCCGGACGGGCCCATGATAGCCACGAACTCGCCTTCTTTAACGGACAGGTCCACGCCCTTAAGTATCTTAAGCGGCTCGTCGCCCATCCGGTAAACCTTTTTAATACCTTTAAGTTCGATCATAATTTTCCTGAGGACTTGAAGATTGGACGATCAGAAGATTAGCGAACAAAGAACTCCCCGAAAAGCCGGTCCTCCGGTCTTCCGATCCTCCAGCCCTCAATTTAACGCAGCGCCCTGCCGGCCCCGCGGGGCATTTTAAGCCTGGACGGCATCAGAGGGTTGGTCCCGGAGGAATCCTGCTGGGCCGAATACTTTTTCCGCTGGTAATACACGGATTCCCCCTCTTCCAGGCCGGAAACTATCTCCACCTGGCCGCCCTCGTTCTGCCCCGTCACTACAATAGCGTAAACCGGCAGCCCGTCTTTGAGTTCTTTTATTACCGCGGTCTGCCCCTGGGGGGTGGTAGTGACCGCCGTGCCCGGCAGCAGGAGGATATTTTTGCGCTCCGAAATGCGTATCTTTATATTGGCGGTCATCTGCGAACGGAAGAAAGGGGGAACCCGCTCGGGGCGCAGTTTCACCGTATAGGTAACAACATTGTTCCTGGTAGTTCCCTCGTCCAATATCTTATAGACCTTTCCGCGCACCTGCTTGTCCGGATATGCGTCCAGGATCAGGGTAGCCTGCTGCCCTATCTTCACTTTGCCGATGTCGGACTCGTCGAGGCTGGCGGAAACTATCAGCTTGTCGGAAATAGCGAACAGCGCGGTCCCGGAGTTCACCGTCTGCCCCGGCACGATATTTTTAAGTATCAGGGTACCGCTTATGGGGGAAATTATCTTTATCGGTTTGTAAGTTTCCTTCCACTGAGCGTACTCCGCGTCGCCCGCGGCCCGGGCAGCGTCCAATATGGCCACCCGGTCGGAAGAGCTCATCAGGGCCAGCACGTCTCCGGCCTGTATAGCGTCGCCCTCCTCCGCCAGTATCTCTTCTATCCGGCCGGAGGAAGAAGGCTGTATCTCAACCCGGTTCTCGGGTTCCACCGCCCCGGTGGTATCGACAACTTCGGAAAGGTCCCTGAGCTCGGGCTCCACGGTTAGGTACCTGGGGCCGGAATTAACATTTTTCTTTTTATAAAAATACCAGCCGCCCCCGGCCAGCGCCGCAGCCACAAGGATAATGATGAGTTTTTTCATAGCTTTTACCTTATTCCTCTACTCCCACTCCCAGCAGCTGCTCCAGCGCCAGCTTGCGGCTATGTGCCGAGCGGGCATTGTCCAGCTGGCCCAGGTCCGAATCCACAAAATTCTGCTCCACGCTGGCCAGGTCTAAAAAACTTATTTTCCCGGCCATATACTTTATCTGGGCTTCTTTATAGCGCTCCTCGTTGGCCCTCAGCAAAGATACGGTGGCCAGGGCGGTTTCCGCGGCGTTAAGGTAGTCGTCGTAGCCCGAGCGCAGCGAGGCCGCCAGCGAGAGCCTCTCGGCCCGGTAGTTCTCCTCGGCGGCTATCAGGGATTTCTTGGCCGCTGAAAGAGTATTGAAATAATAGGTTGGGCCTCCGGAGAAGACAGGAAAGCTCAGGCTCAGCCCGAGAGACCAGCTTCCTGTCCGGGGAAATTCGGTATCGCCGCTCCAGCCGTAGGACTGGCTGGCCTTAAGCGTGGGATAAGCGGAATAAAGCGCGGAACTGGCCCTCTCTTTAGCGGATTCCAGGCTCTTTTTGGCTGAAACTATACGGGGGGAGCGCTCAAGAGCCCGGCCGACTCCGGCCTCGGCCAGTTCGAAAGCCGGAACGCTGAGATCGCCTTTCGCAGTCACCGACGCGGTCCCTTCCAGGCCTATAGCCTGGAGCAGCGCGCGCTGCGCCGCCACAACCTGGCGCTCGGCTTTCTTGACCGAAACTGCGGCGTTCTCGGCCAGGGCCTCGGTATAAAGAGCGTTGCCCTTGGACTCCAGCCCGCTTTCATACTTCAGGCGCAGAAGCCTGGAATTATCCACCCTTATAACAAGTATCTTCTTCTGTACCTCCACTCTTTTCTGCGCGAACAGCAGGTCGGCGAATGCCGAGGCCAGGGTCTGCCTGACCGAGGCCGAAGCCGCCATGTAGTCCGCCTCGGATTTTTCCCTGGCGATGCGGCTGCTTCTGACGCTGGACACCGTCTTCATATTAAGCAGCTCCTCCGAAACCGAGAGGGAGGCGCTCCAGCCCGTGGAAGGGGAAGAATTGTCCCCGCCGCGCCTTGAAACCCCGTGCGAAATGCCCAGCGAAGGCATATAGGAATTAAGACCGGCCAGATAGTTGTAGCCGGCCTGCTCCATAGAGGCCCGCGCCGCCCTGACCGATGGATTATTCTTTATAGCCAGCTGCCTGGCATCTTCCCAGGAAAGGGAAAGCTCCTGCTGCGCGGCAGCCCGGCCGGCCAGGAGCAGGATCATGGGCAATATGAGGAGTTTTTTATTAAAGGTCATATATTATTTAGCGTCTGCTTCTTCCGTGCTCCAAAGTACAACGCACCAGGCCCGGATTTTATTGCGGATATTCTACCAATTGGTAAGTTTTATGAGGATAATCTGCAAGGAATTCAGACAGATACAAGGCGGGTACTGGGCAAAAAGGATAGTAAGACCTTATGGCTAGTCCTCCGGTCTTCCAATCCTCCGGTCCTCTACTTTAATTTTTCCTGGCCCGAGAAACTGCGGCTCAGCTTAAACCCGGCCAGGATCTCCCTGTCCTCGGGAGAGGGGGAGCCGGCTATATGCGCCGCCACCGCTTCCCCGAGGCCCGGTCCCAGCATAAAGCCCTGCCCGCACATCCCTACGGCCAGAACATAGCCTTTCAGGCTCTCCGGGAAGTCCACCACGGGGAAACCGTCGGGCGTCATAGGGTACAGCCCGCGCCAGGTGCGCCGCACCTTGAGACTTGCCAAACCCGGCATCAGGGAGACCATGCGGCGGGAGACCTCCGGCAGGAATTCAGAAGTGGAGCGCCTGTCATCGCCCCAGAAAGGAGGCTGCGGCGTCAGGCAGAAAATTATCTGGCCCTCCCGGTTCTGATAAAAATAATAGTTCTTGGATTTGTCCCCCGGGCGTATGTCCACCACCATAGGCTCAAAAAACCTCTGCGCCGGTTCTGTTATGCCGGCTTCATGGCAGTCCGGGTTCACAGGCACTTTTACTCCCGCCTGCTCCGAAACGGCGGCCGCTTCGGCGCCCGCGGCGTTAACCACCCATTTGGAAAAATAGCTCCCGCTATCGGTCGCTACGCCCTTTATAAGTCCGCCCCCGGAAAGGATCTCTTTGACGGTCTCTTTAAAATGGAATTCGGCGCCGAGCTTTAAAGCCTCGCGGTAAAAAGCGTTCGCGCTCAGAAGCGGGGAAGCGGAGCCGTCCCCGGGCGCCCAGGTCCCGCCCCGCAGGTTCTTTCCGTCAATCCCGGGAACCAGCTCCCGGACCTTGTCCGGACCGGCCCAGTCTATCTCCAGGCCGAAACCGCGCTGCACCTTGAGCAGTTCTTTAAGCACGGCTTCGTCATGCTCCATATAAACCGGGAAAAGGTAACCGCCCCTTATCCAGCCTATCTCGTCGCCGTGCTTAGCCTGCCAGGTGGAAAAGATTTCAAGGCTCCTCAGACAGGCCTTTATTTTAGACCCGTCGGAATGCGTGGCGCGCACGCCGCCTATAGCGCGCTTGTTCTGGCCCTGGCCGGGGGAGGCCTCTTTATCCAGGACCAGGGTCCTGAGATTCCTCTTGGCCAGCGACATCGCCAGCGGGGTCCCGATGCTCCCGGCGCCTATAATAATAACGTCGAATGTTTCAGACATGATTTTCCCGGACAGTTAAACATAATGAATTAAATTGCTGATTTCAGAAAACCAGAGGACTGGAGGATTGGAAGATTAGTAGGAGACAGCCGGATTTAAAAAAGAGTCTTCCAGTCCTCTATTCCTCCATTCCTCTGGTCTTCTATATTTAAAAACCGCTCCACCTGGTTTTTTCTTCGGACTTTGAACTGCATTTAACGCCCGAAAAAACTCCCAGCGGGGCCTCCACGAACAGCGGCCTTTTTGTGAAGGCGGTGACCTCTTTAAGGTCTATCCCCTCGCTCCTGAAAACGTTGAGCAGCATTGCGGAACAGGTCTTTGAGCCGCAGGCGCCCATGCCGGCGCGCGTGACAGCTTTCAGCTGGTTCAGGTCCCGCATCCCGGAGCGGATCGCCCGGCGCACTTCTCCCAGGCTCACCCGCTCGCAGCGGCAGATAATGGTCTCATCCTCCGCCTTTGAAAGCTCTTCGGAGGGAACTTCCCCGGCCTCGGCCGGATAAAGTTTAAGGGATACCGCCAGATCGGCGATGCCCGGGGCTGCTTTTACTATTACTATCAGGGTATTCTCGGCCTTGAAATCTTTTACATCCAGAACCTCGGCTTCTCCGAGATCCGCTCCCTCCCAGCCGGTAAGGCGGACCAGGTCTCCTTTTTTAACCAGGCCGCGGCCTATTTCAAAAGGCAAAGCTACGGACGGGTTCACGGGATCTTTCCTGTAATCCACAATAGTCACGGCAAGCCCGGGGCAGATAAGCAGGCACTTGTAGCAGCCTATGCAGTCTCCGATGAACTGGGGGGTGGTCATAATGCTTTCGCCGGACAGTTTGATGGATTTTTTAGGGCAGACGGTGACACAAGGGTTGCAAGGGATTTCCTGGCGGCAGTGCAGCACCGGGTAAACGGGTCTTGAGTGGTTTTTAAGCCCGGGCGTCCCGGTAGCGCCCGGCCTGGATTTAAGTACCTGCAGGCGGTCAAACCAGAACTGAGGCACCGGCGCGGCCATAACGCCGAGGCTCTTTAGGACCTTATGGGCGGTTATTTTACCGCTGAACATGGCGGCCGAAGCCTCCGCTATTTCCTCGGCGTCGCCGCAGATAAAGGCCTCCATTCCGGCCTCCACGGCCTGCGCGTGGAACTCGTTAACAGGACTGAGTCCCGCGGCGATAAGGAGGGTATCGGCTTCAAAGGTTTTGCAGGTTCCGGGCCGCGGGTTGAATTTCTCGTCCACTTCGGCGACCGTGACCGTATCCAGGCCGCCCTCGCCGTCCGCCCGGATAACGGTGTGGCGGGTAAGAACAGGCACGCCGAGCCTTTTTATTTTATCGGCGTGTACTTTATAGCCGCCGCATTCCGCCTGCGCCTCCACCAGGCCTACCACCCGGATTCCGGCCTGCAGCGCGTGATAAGCGGCTATCAGGCCCACATTGCCGCCGCCGACGATAAAGATGCGTTTGGCCGGGCGGACCAGGTCACGGTTGACCAGGGTCTGAAAGGCTCCGGCGCCATAGACCCCGGGCAGCGTATTCCCGGGGAAAGCCAGGCTTTTCTCCCTGGCTCCGGTTGCGCTTATTACCGCCTTGGCGCGGACGAGGTAATATGAATCTCCGCGCAGAACGCCTATTTTTTTATCCGAGAACACGGCCAGGCAGGTGGTTCCCGCCCAGGCCTGCACCGAAGGATACTCTTTTAGCTGCTCCGAAAGTTTTTCTGCGATATCCACCCCGCGGGTCCCGGCGTAGCAGTCCTCCACCGAGCCGAAAAATTTATGGGTCTGCAGGACCAGCTTGCCGCCGAAACGCGCCTTATCGTCGATGATCAGGGTGCTGACATTAAGCTTGCCCAGCTCCGCCGCGGCGGCCAGGCCCGAAGGTCCGCCGCCTATTATAAGCACGTCGAGGTCCAGTTCTTCCACCCTGCCGAATTCCTGCACGCAGGCCGCCCGGGGCAGCCTGGCCGGCCCGCGCTGGGTCTCAACCTTCATTCCCTCCCGCACGGGCGTCACGCAGGATTTAACGCTGATCCCGTCGGCGATGACGGAACATTGGGCGCACTGCCCGTTGGCGCAAAAGATCCCCTGCGGGCTGTGGTCCTTGCTGTGAAAACTGAAGATCTTGATGCCGTTGGCGAACAGGGCGCTGGAGATAACCTCGCCCGCCAAGGCCTCGCAGTTCTTTCCGTCAAAAGTAAAGTTTACCTTTCCGCGGGGCTCCGGCTGAAGTACGGGGTGGTCCGTGATTCGTTCCATAAATTATATAGTACAATAAAAAAAACTTATGATGAATACCGGGAAAAGCAGTATTTTCTCCCGCCTGCGGCCCGGAAGCCTGAAGCAGCCGGCCAAAAACCTGCGCCGGCACTGGCTTTTCTGGGTCCTGGCCGCGCTCGCCGCGGGGGCGGCCGGATGGCAGTTTGCCCACCGGCAGGCGAACCTCGCCCAGAACCTGGACTACTCCGACAGGGGTGAAATGATAATTCACGGAGTGCGCGCGCGCGCCGTCAGCTACAGCATGCCGCTGCTGAGCCTGCTGGGCGCGGCGCAGCGGCATCTCGCTTTCAACCCCGCCCTGCCCGCCCGCGCCGCCGAGCTCCTGCTCTGCCTGGCCGCTTTCGGCCTGGGGAGCCGCGGCGGGGGTCCGGCCCGCGGCGCGCTGTTCGCGCTGTCGGCCGCGCTGGTAAGCCTCAGTTATAAAACGCATGAAACGGAGCAGGCCCTGTATTCCCTGGCCCTGCTGCTCTTCCTTAACCTGGAACTCCTGCGCCAGTCCGGGCGGGGGCTGCTGATTTCAGCGGCCAGCGGCGCCGCCGCCGGCATTACCCTTCTGATACGCTCCCCGCTCTTCTTTTTCCCGCCCCTGGCTTCCGCCTCGGGTTATTTTTACAATAAGACCGGCGGAAAAAAATGGCTGCTGGGCTCGCTGCTCTTCCTGCTCTGCGCCTATCTCCCGCTGGCGCCGTGGGCCCGCCTCAATCACGGCCTTTTCGGCCGCCTTATCCTCCTTGAACAGGAGCGCCCTACCTGTAATATAATAACCGGCGCCATGGGGATGGTTTACACCATAGAAGGGGACGCCCGGGCCTTCGCCGGCCTCTCGCGCACCGAAAGCGTTTATCCCTGGGCTATAAAAACGGTACTTGCGCATCCGTACGTTTACGCGGCCTCCGTGGTGGAAAGGATCCGGCAGGTTTTCCTGATGTTCCCTTATCTTTTCCTGCTGGCCGGCTTCGCGCTTTTTTTAAAACGGTCGCGTGAAAAAAACTTCCTGGCTTTTTTCTGCGGCTATTTCATCCTGATACACTGCCTTCTTTCAATTGAGGAGCGCTATTTCTATCCGCTCAAATACGTCCTGGCCCTTATTGCGGCCGGAGGCGTTTGGGAACTAATAAAGAAAGCCGGCTTGGCCGCGGAAGAAGAGGGCCGGGACTATTTCACGATGCCGCTGTTCCTGCTTACGGCGCTGCTAGCGGCTTACGGAATGAGCTTCGTCTACCGCTACCCCTCTTCCGCCAGGCCCGGGATTATCGCCCTGGAGCCGGAAATAAAAAAGCACCCCTCAGAGCCCTGGCTTTTAAAAGAAAAAGGTAAGATCCTTCTTTCCTTTGACCTTACCGCCGGGGGACTGGAAGCCGTTTCAGAGGCTTGCGCGCTGGGAAAATCCCCCGGCCCCTGCTATATCACGGCGGCCCTTAAAGCCGGCAAACCCGCCGCCCCGCCGGCTGAACCGATAGGCTATTACGAGCTACTGCTTGTTAAGATGCTGCGCGAGACTGAACTGGGCCGGGCAGCCGACGCCAAAAAAACTTTTAAACTGGTCAGGCAGTACTGGCTCAAAGAACGCAATTTGATCCGGGGGATTCCTAAAAAAACCGACAAGCCGGTCCTGGAACGGATAATAGAAACCAATAAAAGCCTCTGGAACACCGACATCTATTCCGCCCTCTTCTATTTCCCGCCCGGGGCCCGCCCGGAGATCATCAAACGCCTGGGGAGAATTACGCGGATCACGCCCGAACTGGAAAGGCTCTCTGCCGCCTCCGCGCTGGCGGACCGGGGAATAGAGGAAGCGCAGGATTATGATATGGCGCTGGCCTACTTAAAGGAAATTCTAAAATCTCCTTACCTCCGGGGTTTTGAAGCCAAAGGACTGCCTGCAAGACCGGACGCTCTTTTTGCGGCGCTGAACAAAGCCTCCAATACAGGTGAGCTGGAGAAATTCCTGCTTGAAAGCGGCCCGTCCACCGGCAATATAGTGAACCTTTATCTCAACTCCGCAACTCCGGAGAAACTCTCCGGGACCGCGCTTAAGATCTCCGGCAGGAGCAGGAATAATCCTCTTTATCCCCTGACCGCCTACCTCGCCCTCAGGGGACCTGCGGGCGAAGCGGTGCTGCCGGCCATAGCGCGGGCCTTCGACCGCTCTCCCTCTTTGATGCTTGCCGCAGCCAGGCTGCTGGCGGATTCGGAGGACACGCGCAAAAAAGCGGGGTTACTGGCAGATTACTCCGGCAAGTCGGGCATTATTCCCGACGAGGGGAGAAAAGAGCTCGCCCTTCTTTACCAGAACCTGGGCCTTTATGAAAAAAGCCTGCTCCTCACCCGGGAGCTGCTCTTAAAAGAACCGCGCAGCGGCGAACTGAACAACAGCCTCGGCGTCCTTCTCATGTTCATGGGCCGCGGCGAAGAAGCGGAAACAGCCCTGCTCAAGGCGCGGGAGGGAGACAACACGGCGGTTTCCCCCGTCCTGAACCTTGCTGCGCTCTACGCCCGCAGAGGGGATCTCCGCAAAAGCGCCTTTTTTTACAGAAGCGCGCTGGAGAACCCCGCCCTGCCGCCGGGAGAAAAAGACCGGGTAAGGAAAGAAATTGAAAAAGACCGCTGATCACAAAACAAAGAAGCTGCTCAAATACTGGCCTTTCCTTATCCTGCTTGGCGCCGCCCTTTTCAGGGCCCCGGCCTGGCAGGCCGAACAGCCTGTAACAGACGAGCGCAGCTCCTCTTATCTGCAGCCGGCCGAAGAACTGGCCCGAGAGGGAACTTACAGAGGCGTCGAGACGCTCCGCCGCACGCCGGCATATCCGGTCGCGCTTGCTGCCGTTTTAAGATTCGGGAGCGGCAGCCTCCGGCAGGTAACCCTGCTGCAGCGCGCTGCGGGAGTACTGACGGCGCTGGCTTTTATGCTGATCTCCCTGAAGCTCTGGAAGAGCGGCGCGGCGGCCTTTGTCACAGGCTGGCTGATAGCGTTCCACCCCAGGATCTTCGCCTTCGAGAATGAAATCCAGAGCGAAACTTTGTTCCTGCTGCTGTCCGGAGTCTCAATACTTCTCTTCCTGACAGAATTTCTGAAGGCCAAACCCTCCCGTGCAGGGCTTTTGGCAGCCTCGGCCGCCGGCGGGGCGGCCGCGCTCTGCAGGCCGGAGTTCGGCCTCTACCTGGCCGTACCGCTGATCTTTTACAGCTTTAAAAAAATGAAAACCCGGTACCTGTTATCCGCAGCCGGACCTTTTGCCGGCATGGTTTTGCTGTGGATGCTGCGCAATTTGCTGATGTTTAATTTTTTCACGCTTTCCCCCATGGGCGCAATAACCTCCCTTCAGACCTCCGGCCATCTGATAAACTGGACCGCCCCCGGCTATGCCAGGGCGAAAACCCTTTACCTTGAGGCGCTGAAAGAAAACGGGGGAGCGGGCCAGAACGCGGCAAGCGCCGTCCTTGAGAAACTGACAAAAGACCCGGAAACAGGCTTCCTGGAAGCGCTCAGGCAGACGGCCGGCCTGGGTTATGAAACCCTGCGCTCGGCCCCGTTTCAGTATCTCTGGGCCACCAGGAAGAACTTCCTGGACTTCGCGGAGTCGGTAAGAACGCCTGCGCTCCCGGGCCGTTTTTCCGGGTCCATAGACGCCCATTTCCTGGAGCTTGCCCTGCTTGGAATAGCGGCCGGCCTCTTTTTTTTAAGGTCAGCCGGGCCTCTTTTTATACTGGCCTCCCTGCTCTACCTGGTTTTCGCCAACTGCCTGGTTGAGATAGGCACGGAACCCAGGCGCAGCCTTGAAATACTGCCCCTGCTCGCCCTTTTCATCCCCGTTCCGTGGGTCCTGCTTTACGAGAGCGCGCGCAAAAAAATACGCCGGCAGCGGACAGGGCCGTTTAAAGAGGGCGCTATTTGGTATAATATAAGGACTAAACGGAGGGGACAATGAAAAAAATTATCATAACTGCGGTCTGCGGTCTTTTTGCGGCCAGCGCAAGCGCGGCTGAAAACCTTAATTTTACGGACGCCGCGTTCCTCAAACAGGCCAATTCTATAGCCTCGGCTCCCGCTGTGGAAGTTCCCGCGGCGAAGCCCGTCAGGGCCAAAGCCGGACATTATGTGCAGGTTTCCGGCTACGTCAACCTTAACGGCAACGGCTGGGTTCCCGGAACCACAGGCGGCTTCACCAGCGTAACGCTGACCGGCTGGGCCAACTTCAGGGACTCCTCCGGCAAGGTAACCAGCAATAACAGCTACCTGAACGTGAACGCTTCAATGTGGATCTACCCCAACCAGCACGTCTACCAGACGGTCTGGCCCAATGTGTACGTGCAGTTCTACCGCAACGGGAAACCCGTTGGATCGACCAATATGAGCGGCTCCATCTCGGTTTCAGGCTGGCCCAGCTCCAACTTCGTTTCCCTGAGCGGCTCCGGCTATATGAACGGCTCCATCTACGTAGAAGACGAGGAATAAAAACTCCGCGCCGCGGAAACCCCTGAACGGGTAAAAAAGGCGGCTTTCAAAGGCCGCCTTTTTCATTTTAGGAGATACCATGCTTACATTAGAAGGCAAAACACTCTCTGCGGAAATACTGGGAACACTGCCCGCGCGGATAGAAGCCGTAAAAACACGGCTGGGACGCCCCCCCTCGCTGGCCATAATAAATTATTTCGCCGACTCTCCCTCCGCCGTATACGTTAAACGGAAAATAGCCGCCTGCGAGAAGCTCGGAATAACGGTTAAGCTCTACGCCCCTAAAGCGGAAGAAGGCTACCCGGCTTTTAAGACTTTCCTCGCCCGCCTCGGGGCCGACGCCTCCTGCGACGCGATAATGATCGAGCGCCCGCTGCCGGAAGGCTTCGAATCCCTGGAAACCTGGGACGCTCTCCCGGCCGCCAAAGACGTGGACGGGCTGTCCTCCCTGAATATGGGCAGGCTCTTCCTGGCCAGGAAATTCTCGGAGGTGGAGAGCGGCGAGTATTTTTCTCCCTGCACCGCCCTGGCGGTAATGCGCCTTTTAAAGTTCCACAATATCAACCCGGCCGGCATGAACATCGCGGTAGCCGGGCGTTCGGCCGTAGTAGGCAGGCCGCTGGCCCAGATGCTTACGGCCATGGACGCCACCGTCACCCTATGCCACACGCGCACAAAGAACACGGCGGAGATATTCAAGAGTTCCGACCTGGTGATAACCGCAGCGGGAAAGGCGAAGTGGCTGAAGAAAGAAATGCTCGCCCCCGGCGCGACCGTAATAGACGTAGGGACTAATTTCGACGAGAGCAACAAGATGTGCGGCGACGCGGACTTTGAAGACATCAAGGAGACCGCGGCGGCTGTTTCCCCGGTTCCGGGCGGAGTGGGCCCGGTCACGCTGGCCTGCCTCATAGAAGCTTCCGTCCGCGCCGCGGAGCTTGCCCCTAAAACGGAAAAAGCGGAGATAATCCTGACGTGACAAAACATCTGAGCCTTCTCTTAGCCCTGCTCCTGCTGCCCGCTCTCAGCCTGCCCGGCTCCGCCCGGGACGAAAGCGCTCCCCGGTCCGAAGAGACCGCCGCCCCGGCCAGACCGGCGGTAAAACCTGCCGGCAAAAAAGGGAAAGCGGGGAAAAAGAAAAGCAAAAAGAAAGCGCCGAAGAAAGTTTCGGAGTATAAATTCTCTTCCGGGGAGGGGGAGCGCAGATACAAATTCGACCAGAAAGGCGACCCTATAGAAAAAAAACCGGTTAAAAAAGGCAAAGCGGCCCCCAAAAGCAAGAAGAAGAAAAAAACAGGCAAGAAAGCCGAAAAGCCGGTTTCGGATTATAAATTCTCTTCGGGAGAACAAAAAGCGACCTATAAATTCGACATAGAGGGCGACCCGATAAAAAAAGCTCCGGCAAAGAAAAAGAAAACGAAGGCCAAGCCCGCCCCCGGTAGAAATTCCGCGGGCGGCTACAAGAACATAGACGAGGAAAGAACCCCTGAAGACGGGGGAGGGGGCCACTGATGCCGGACCTGCTTGTAAAACTTTACGACCTTCCGTCCTCCGCGGCGGCAGTGGAGAAACTTCTCGGCGACGGGGTGCAGATACGGCGCGCTATCGGGCCGGAAAAACACGCTATTGTTGAATGGGCCGGGAAAAAATTCTCCCGCTCGTGGGCCTCGGAATGCGACGTAGCTCTTTCCGCCCGGCCGGCGACCTGCTTTGTAGCCGTTAAAGACAAGCAGATAGCAGGCTTTGCCTGCTACGACGCCACTCTTAAAGGTTTTTTTGGTCCGATCGGGGTGGACGAAACCATACAGAAAAAAGGCCTCGGCAAAGCCCTGCTGATACGCACGCTTGAAGCAATGAAGGACGCCGGCTACGGTTACGCGGCCATAGGCTGGGCCGGGCCCGTTGAGTTTTTCAAAAAGGCCGTCGGGGCTACGGTAATAGAAGGCTCCGAGCCCGGAGTTTATAAAAACCTGATAAAGTAAGCCTGCCCGGCGGCCGGCCGCCGATAAGTCTAACCGCTAATGAAAGTCTCCCGCGAGTGGCATAACAATTTCTTCAAGAGTTCCTTCTATAACCCCGCTTCCCCGGCCGCGGTGAGAATGGCGCCCCGGGAGGCGGCCTTCATTCTTAAACAGCTGAAGCTTAAAAAAGGCTCCGCGCTGCTGGACCTCTGCTGCGGCCCGGGCCGCCATGCGGTAGAGTTCGCTAAAAAAGGCCTGGCCGTCACCGGCTATGATTTCTCGCCGGAATACCTGGGTGAAGCCGGAGAGCGGGCCAGGAAAAACAAAGTGCGGCTCAGGCTTGTCCGCGGGGACATGCGCCGGCTGAAGTACCGGGAAGAATTCGACGCGGCCGTGAACCTTTTCACCAGCTTCGGTTATTTCCAGAAATTCTCAGAAGACATGCAAACCCTCAAAGGCGTGGCCGCCGCCCTCAAGCCCGGGGGCCTGTTCCTGATAGACCTCGTCAACGGAGACTTTGTCAGGGCGAATTTCTCGCCGCGCAACTGGACAGAAATGGAAGATTACTACCAGCTGGAAGAAGCCGGGGCCACCGCCGACGGGGTCTTCAACGCCTGGACCAGGGTTCCCAAGAACGGGGGGAAGGTTCTTACGCGAAGTTTTTTCAGCCGCCTCTACAATAAGGCCCGCCTGGACGCCGCCCTCCGGAAAGCCGGCCTGACCCCGGTTAAACACTGGGGCAGCTTCAGCGGCCTGCCCCTGACTCCGAAACGCGACCGGCTTATAGTCCTGGCGCGCAAAGCCTGACAATGACCGACAAAAAAAAAGAAAGGCCAAAAGCGCCCGCTTTTAAAATAATAGGCGTCCTCGAATCCTGCTTCCAGGAGAAATTCGGAACCCCGCGCCAGCCGCACCTAGTCCCCGGCTCCTTCGCGCGCCTTAAGATCTACCCGGAATACTCCCCCGGGCATTCCCTGGCCGGCCTTTCCGAATTCAGCCATGTCTGGCTTCTCTCGTGGTTCCACCTGACCACCAACAAGTCCTTCCATCCCAAGATACACCCGCCCCGCCTCAAAGGGGGCAAGATCGGCGTCTTCGCCTCCCGCTCGCCGCACCGCCCTAACCCGGTCGGCCTTTCCCTCTGTAAACTCGAACGCGTGGAAAAAGACACTCTTTACCTGTCGGGCATAGACCTGATAAGCGGGACGCCGATACTGGACGTAAAACCTTACCTGCCCATAAGCGACATAGCGGCCGATCCGCTTTCCGGCTGGGTTCCGCTGAACGCTTTCCCGGAATTGAAGATAGTGTTTTCCGAACGGGCATTAAGGGATATCGGGCGCCTGGCCCGGCCCGACGCGCGGGAGATCCCGCCGCTTATAGCCGCCACCCTCCGGCACGACCCGCGTAATACCCGGGACAAAACGCAGATGAAAGACGGCGCAGAACTCGCTTTTTTCATGCTTGACCTGGAAATAAAGTTTTCCGTTACCGGGGACAAAGCCACTGTCCTCGGAGTTGATGCCGCGGTAAAATTCGATAAAAAACTTCGCAGGATGAAACCGGAAGCCGAGCTGCCGGCAGGTAAATAATAAACGCGCTTCCCGGCAGGGCGCGCGTTTTTAAAGATGTTTTGTTGCGGTCTGAGGCCCCGGCCCTCCGCCCGGAGGTTCAGGGCCGCTCCCGGTGAAGGCCGGCCCCGAAAAGGACCGCTTTAACCGCCGCGGCCGGAACTTCGATGCCGGCGGTCTTGAAAAAACACCCTTTACCTGCGGGAAGCGCGCCGAAAATTTCATCATCGCCAACTATTGCGACCGACAGTCCTCCTTCCATGCATACGGCAACCGATTCCCGCTATTTGTACGCCAATAATTGGCAAACCCCTCTTTTATATGTGAGAATATAAAGCATAAATATTCGAAGGAGCTCCCTATGAAACAGAATATCGTTGAAAAAATACTTGCCTCCCACTTAAAGGAAGGAGAACTTATTAAAGGCCGGGAAATAGGCATCCGCATAGACCAGACCCTGACGCAGGACGCTACCGGGACCATGGCCTATCTGCAGTTCGAAGCGATGGGCCTGAAGGAGATAAAGACCGACCTTTCGGTCTCTTACGTGGACCACAATACCGTCCAGATAGGTTTTGAGAACGCCGACGACCATAAATATCTGCAGAGCGTAGCGGCCAAATACGGAGTTGTGTACTCACGCCCCGGAAACGGCATCTGCCACCAGGTGCACCTGGAGCGCTTCGGCAAACCCGGGACCACCCTGCTGGGCTCCGATTCCCACACTCCTACCGGCGGCGGGATAGGGCAGGTAGCCATAGGCGCCGGCGGCCTGGACGTAGCGGTAGCAATGGGCGGCGGCCTTTTTTACACGGCGGCTCCGAAAGTCTACCTGGTCAGGCTGGCAGGCGAACTGCAGCCCTGGGTTGCCGCCAAGGACGTAGTACTTAAGATGCTTGAGACGCTGTCCACCAAGGGCAATGTGGGCGTAATGCTGGAATACGGCGGCCCCGGGGTAAAGAAACTCTCCGTGCCCCAGCGCGCCACCATAGCCAATATGGGCGCTGAGATGGGCGTCACCTGCTCCGTTTTTCCTTCCGACAATATAACGAAGAAATTCATGAAAGCCCAGGGCCGCGAAGCCGACTGGAGCGAACTGAAAGCTGACCGCGGCGCAAAATACGACCGGGTCATAGACCTGGACCTCTCCGCGCTCGAACCGATGGCAGCCTGCCCGCACAGCCCGGGCAAAGTTAAAAAGATCTCCGAGCTGGAAGGGATGGCCGTGGACCAGGTCTGCATAGGCTCCTGCACCAACTCCTCCTTTAAAGACATGATGACCACCGCCGAGATACTCAAAGGGCACACCGTAAACCGGGAAGTCAGCCTCGGGATAGCCCCCGGCTCCCGCCAGGTACTCCAGATGCTAGCCCGCAAAGGCGCCCTGGCGGCAATGCTGGATTCCGGCGCGCGCCTCCTTGAGAGCGCCTGCGGCTTCTGCATCGGCAACCACTTCTCCCCCAAGAGCGGCAGCGTTTCCCTGCGGACCAATAACCGCAATTTCGAGGGCCGCAGCGGGACCGCGGACGCGCAGGTGTATCTGGTCAGCCCCGAAGTAGCCGCGGTGGCCGCGCTGGCCGGGAAGTTCACCGATCCCCGCAAATCCGGCATAAAATACCCGGCCATAAAAGAGCCCGGCTCCTTCCTGGTAGACGACTCCTTCCTTATAAAGCCCGGCGCAGAGGGCGCGGCAACGGAGATCTTCCGCGGCCCGAATATCGGCGAGCCGCCCAGCAATGAAAAAATGCCTGAACAGCTGGACGGCGAAGTAATGCTGGTGGTAGGAGACAAAATAACCACCGACCATATCATGCCCGCCGGCGCGCGCCTGAAATACCGGTCCAACGTGCCCAAGTACGCCCAGTTCGTATTTGAGAATGTGGACGCCACTTTCTCAAAGCGCTGCCTGGAAAGCAAAGCCGCCGGCACCCACAACGTGATAGTGGCCGGCGAGTCCTACGGCCAGGGTTCCAGCCGCGAACACGCGGCCATGTGCCCGATGTACCTTGGGGTAAAAGCGGTACTGGCCAAGTCTTTCGAACGCATACACGCCGCCAATCTGCTCAACTTCGGCATAGCGCCCCTTACGTTTAAGAACCCGGCGGATTACGACGCGCTGCAGGCCGGCGACAAACTTACCTGCGGAGACTGGCGGGCCTCGGCCGCGGAAGGGAAGCCGGTCATGCTCAAAAACGCCAGGACCGGAGCCCCGGTGGAATGCGTCTGCGCCCTTTCGGCGCGCCAGCGGGCCATCCTGACTGCAGGCGGGCTCCTTAACCATACCACGGGTAAATAACGGCGCCGCCCGGGCCGGGAGCTTTTCTGCTCCCGGCCCGGCTTCGCTGAAGCGGAACGACGGGGGACCGCGGCCCGCGCGCTTTGACAAAGAAAAATAAATTCAATATAATTATTTTCAGCACGTAAGCAAAACCGGGACTTTATATCCGGCAAAAGAAAACAAGCGGCGCGGATCGTGTTTCTCAAAGCAGCCACCTTATGCTACTAGCCTACGCCTCAATCCTCATACTCCTGGTAATAGCCACCCTTTTCGCCGGCGGCTCGCTGATAGCAGCGAAACTCGTGCGGCCCCGGGTGAATGATACCTTAAAACGCACCGCTTACGAATGCGGCATGGAAACGGTCGGCGAGACCACCGTACAGACCAATATC
>Ga0210044_10004461_pt1 | contig 19507 bp, 22 predicted proteins | sample CryGey13umfilter_2_FD_183959 | JGI IMG/M metagenome (GOLD analysis project Ga0210044, IMG submission 183959) | Groundwater microbial communities from aquifer in Utah, USA - Crystal Geyser 4/9/14 3 um filter (SPAdes) (version 2) | ecosystem: Environmental > Aquatic > Deep subsurface >... | reverse complement strand
ATCTTTCTGCTGTGGGGTCGCTCCCATATTGCCCTCCTTTTTGGATTTTGTTTCCGCAAAAACTAAATACCATATTGGAGGGCAATTATCTTCTACTACTCAGGTCTCCCAAATTCTACGTTACCAATATCTTGCTACGGCATGGCTCCATCTATATTTCCAAAAAGGCAGCCATAAGAAATTCCGCAAAGGTGAAAGAACGGTGATTGTTCCTGATCCCATGAAGGAAATTCCATTAGGTACGTTTGCATCTATTCTCAGGCAGTCCGGCCTTAGCAAGGAACACTTTATATAACTATGCCCATCATCGAAGTCAACCACGTCACCAAAGAATACCAGCTCGGCCAGATGCAGAGCCTGAAAACCACCGTGCTCAACCAGTGGCGGCGGCTCACGGGCCAGCCGGTTGAAGAGCGCGCTCCATTCAAGGCCCTTGATGACGTCAACTTCAGCATAGAGCAAGGTGAAGTCGTCGGCATCATTGGCCACAACGGTGCCGGCAAGAGCCCCATGCTCAAATTGCTGGCCAACATTTCAAAACCATCCAGCGGCAGCATCACCGTCAAGGGCAAGATAGCACCACTGATCGAAGTGGGTGCCGGCTTGGTGGGTGACCTCACCGGGCGCGAAAACATCTAACTCAACGGCACCATCTTGGGCATCCCAAAAACAGAGATAAAGCGTAAGTTCGACGACATCCACAGAGCACCTGATCTAAATCCTGACAGTCATACATGGCGCGCGAAACCTTGCCGGATCGGAACCCAAACCTTGGGAAGTTGGATGAATCTGTTGAGGCGACATATAATGTCGAACGCCTATGGACTGCCACGGCGTCACTGCATACAATCACCCTTAAGTGAAACACAGTGCCAAAGCTATACGAATACTTCGGTCTGATCATCATGTTCTATGCCAACGAGCACGAACCTGTGCATGTGCATGGAAAGTCCCAGGGACGTGAAGCACGGGCCGAAATCATTGTGATCAACGGCATAGTGAGTGAGATACGGTACGAGTCAGTGCTGGGACGTGCCCCACTTGAGTCGAACGAAATGCGCTTTTTTCAGGAACTTGTAACCGCACGCTCGAATGAGATCGTAGCCAAATGGATAGACTTCTTCGTATTGCATAAACAAATCAAGCCAGAGCGGATTACAAGGAGGCTCAAATGACACCCAGCATTATCAATGTTGTTTCCGCAACACAGGTTGGCGAGTACAAAATCCACCTGTACTTCGACGACGGAACAGCACAGAACATTGACTTCGGCCCATTTCTGACACGAGCCCAACATCCCGAGATTCGCGCTTACCTTGCGCAAGACCATTTTGCGGCATTCAGGGTGGAGCATGGGGAGTTGGTCTGGGGCGATTATGACTTGTGTTTTCCTGTAATCGATCTATACAAAAACCAGATCGAGAAGCACGCATTGCTCGAAGCGGTTGCATGACAGATCAGCTCCAAGAAATATCGCCTAGTCGCGATGCGGAACCTCAAGCAGAAGCTGCCCCCTAATCGCTATACGCTACTCACTATTCTCTAAACTATGCCCATCATTGAAGTCAACCACGTCACTAAAGAATACTAGCTTGGCCAATTGAAGAGCCTGAAAACCACCGTGCTCAACCATCGACAAGTGGCGGCGGCTTACCAGCCAACCAGTTGAAGAGCGTGCTCCATTTAAGGCCCTTGATGACGTCACGTTCTCCGTTGAGCAAGGCAAGGTACTTGGCATAATTGGCCACAACGGTGCCGGCAAGTGTAAAATGCTCAAGTTGCTGGCCAAAACGTCGAAATCAATGTCAGGCACTATCAAGCTTAAGTGACACCGCATGTCGCAGTGAGTTGCAGGCTGGCCCGCACCAAATGCAGTGAGTTTATTGATTCTGCGGAATACATAAGGAGATCAAGCATGAACTACAGAGACAGAATCACCATCGAGCCAGGCAAGCGCGGAGGCAAACCATGTATCCGTGGCATGCGCATGACGGTTTATGATGTTTTGGACTATTTAGCCTCTGGCATGACGCCTGGTGAAATCTTGGCCGACTTTCCCTACCTTACTGCGGAAGATATCCAGGCCTGCCTGGCCTATGCAGCCGACCGCGAAAGACACCAGATCGCCGTTGCGGCATGAAGCTGTTGTTCGACCAAAATCTCTCGCCGCGTCTGGTAGCAAAGCTGGCAGATCATTAAGGGTCAGGGATTAGCGGGTAGAGCGTAGTGGATAGCGATTTGAGAATTGCGATGAGTGACTAAGGCTTAGTGCGATGGTGAAAAGCCACAAAGAGTTGATCGGGTATCAAAAGGCTTACCAGCTCGTGCTGGCGGTTTATGAATTGACGAGTGCCTTTCCCCCGGCGGAGCTTTACGGACTGACCAGCCAGATGCGGCGTTGCGCGGTATCGATGCCGTCAAACATCGCGGAAGGCCACATGCGCGGGACGAAAGAATACGTCCAGTTCCTTAAAATCGCTCTGGGTTCCGCCGCCGAACTGGAAACACAGTTGGCATTGAGCCGGGACCTTGGGTATGGAAAGGTAGAACAATATGGCAACCTTCAAAGTGCAGTCGAAGAAGTCATGAAACTATTGCGTACCTATATCAACCGAATGACCGAAAAAACATGATGCGACAAACCACAGCGCATGAACCATACGCTACCAACCAACCGCTATGCGCTATAAGCTACCCACTATGCCCTTAAACTACACGCTAACCACTAATCACTAACCGCTGCTTACTAACCCCTATACGCTAACAACTACCCGCTATGAGTATCATCGAAGTCAACCACGTCACCAAAGAATACAAGCTCGGCCAGTTGCAGAGCATGAAAACCACCATGCTCAACCAGTGGCTGCGGCTCAGAGGCCAACCCATTGAAGAGCGCGCCCCGTTCAAGGCGCTGGACGATGTCACTTTCTTGGTCGAGCACGGTGAGGTTGTAGGTATTATGGTACCAACGGGGCCAGCAAAACCGGGTGGTGTCCGACCCTATTTGATTCGTGCCATTGATTCGCTTGAGTATCGGTATGAGGATATCCGCTAATGACTAATCCCTACCATGCCAACCACTTCGCCATATTCCACGGGGAGATGAGGTGAGCAAGAACAAACTGATCGTCCAAGAGATGGTTGTATCGCTGACGCGAATCAATGACAGCGACTTCATTTCCCTGACCGACATCGCCCGCGTTAAGAACCCCACCGAACCCAAGGATGTGGTGAAGAACTGGCTGCGCAGCCGCTCTACCATCGAGTTTCTTGGTTTATGGGAAAGAATCAACAATCCGGACTTTAAAGGGGTCGAATTCGACCCCTTAAAGAATGCAGCAGGCTCTAACAGCTTCACGCTTTCGCCCAACAAGTGGATTGAAACCACTGGCGCCATCGGTATTAAAAGTACGTCCGGTCGCAATGGCGGCACTTTTGCGCACAAAGATATCGCCTTCGAATTTGCCTCGTGGATATCCGCCGAGTTCAAACTCTTCCTCATCAAAGAATTCCAGCGCCTCAAGGACGAAGAGATCGCGAATCGCTCCCTTGAATGGAACTTGACGCGCAGCCTCAGCAAGATTAACTACCGCATCCATACCGACGCCATCGCGGCAACCCTCATTCCGGCAAGTATCACCACGGCGCAAGCGGGGCTGATCTACGCATCCGAAGCCGAAGTGCTCAACATGGCACTGTTCAGCATCACCTCAAGACAATGGCGCGAAGAAAATCCAGCCAAGGAAGGTAACATGCGTGACCACGCAGCCATAGAGCAACTCGTTGTACTCTCCAATCTGGAAAGTATTAACGCCGAGCTGATACGACAAGGGTTATCTCAAGAACAACGGATCATGGCACTCAACGCCACCGCAATCGCGCAGATGCGCTCGCTGCTTCAGAGCCCGGCCATCAAAAAACTCAAATGAACAGCAGCATATGACCTACACAGCCACCCCTAATCGCTATGCGCTATGCGCTATGCGCTATGCGCTATAAGCTACCCACTATGCCCTTAAACTACACGCTAACCACTAATCACTAACCGCTGCTTACTAACCCCTATACGCTAACAACTACCCGCTATGAGTATCATCGAAGTCAACCACGTCACCAAAGAATACCAGCTCGGCACGATACAGAGCCTGAAAACCACTACGCTCAACCAATGGCGGCGGTTCACGGGCCAGCCGGTTGAAGAGCGCGCCCCGTTCAAAGCTCTTGATGACGTCAATTTCAGTATTGAACCAGGCGAAGTCGTCGGCATCATCGGCCACAACGGCGCCGGTAAGAGCACGATGCTCAAGCTGCTGGCCAACATTTCAAAACCCTCCAGCGGCAGCATCCAGGTCGAGGGCAATATAGCGCCACTGATCGAAGTGGGCGCGGGATTGGTTGGGGATCTTACCGGGCGCGAAAACATCTACCTCAACGGTGCCATCCTTGGTATCACCAAAGCAGAAATAAAGCGTAAGTTCGACGACATCGTCGCCTTCGCCGAGCTGGAAGAATTCATCGACACCCCGATCAAACGTTACTCTTCGGGCATGCAGGTGCGGCTGGGATTTTCCATCGCCACCAGTGTAGAATCGGACATCCTGATCGTCGATGAAGTGCTGGCGGTAGGGGATCTGGCGTTTCAACAAAAATGCATCGAGCGGATGGAAAGTCTCATCAAGCGAGAAGGCAGAACCGTCATCATCGTCGGACACAACATTCGCCAGCTTCAACGAATCTGTAACCGGGTGATGTTGCTCGATCACGGTCGTATCTCGCGCGACGGTAACCCCAGCGAGGTCTGCGGCATCTTTTACGACGAAGCTCAGCAACGCAATATCGCACGGCATGTGGCCGTTGATGGCGAAGTGCCCCCTCAACTGGGCACAGACATCATCAAAGTCAAAAAAGTCGAACTTTTGGACGACGCCGATCAGCTAGTAAACCAGATTGGCTTGCACGACCCCATGAAAATCCGGGTCAATTTCGAATGCTCAAAAAAAATCAAACGTCCTGAAATCGTTGTCGGATTGCACACATCTGACTTTGTCCACGTCCTCTCGGTCGGCAACGCCCTACCCGATATCCGTCCGGATTTCGAACCCGGGATGCACCAGTTTGTCTGCCGCCTGTCTGACATCCCATTGCGACCAGCCAACTATGCACTGAGACTGGCGTTCCTCGACCAATACCGGCAAGTGATCTGGTACGCCGAAAACATTCGCCCAGTACAGATTGCACAAGGTCGCTTCGACATAACCAAGCTACCAGAAGCTGGGCTCGTGGACGTACCAACAGAATGGTGCTTCGGTGAATGCGAAGGTCTGACTAACCGCCGCCCTCTTTCTGAGACAAAACAACGCGCAGATTTCATTTCCGGCTCACTGAGTCCGAAATGATGTGGCGCTTCCAATTTTTATCCGCCGAAAGCATTCATGACCACATTGCCAGTTGAGATTTCAGAAATACCCAAACGTCCTGGATTGATTGATACCGTGATCGCAGGAGGCTATTGCGTTGGCTGTGGTGCCTGCGCTGCGGTACCGCAATCACCCATCATGGTCGAAATGACATCCGCTGGGCAGTATGTTGCTGTACTAGTCGACGAAGAGAAATCACTTGAGGCGGCTGCGGCAGTATGCCCATTTTATGATCATGGTTTAAGCGAAGACGCGCTTGTTCCAACAAGCTTGCAACATGGATCCGAGTATCACCCTGACATTGGATGGTATCGGATGCTGTTTGCTGGATATGCCAACGATAACAACTTCAGAGAATGCGGCAGCTCAGGAGGAATCACGAACTGGCTTGCAGCAGAGCTTCTCGGCACCGGCATGGTCGACGGAGTAATTCATGTAAAACCTAGCGAATCGGGTACCCCTGGCAGCCTTTTGTTTGAATACGCCTTGTCAAATGACGTCTCTGGCCTTAAATCCGGGGCCAAATCGAAATACTACCCGGTCGAGATTTCTCGGGTCATGGCGCTAGTGCGTAACAAGCCTGGGCGCTACGCTTTCATTGGTGTACCCTGCTTCATTAAGGCAGTGCGACTATTGGCCCGTTCCGATGACTCGATTGGCCAATCGATCAAATACTGCATCGCACTTTTTTGCGGTCACCTCAAGTCACAGGCGTTTGCCGAGCATGCTGCTTGGCAGTTAGGCATTGAGCCAGGCAATCTGACCCAGTTCGATTTCCGTACCAAAGTTGCCGAAAAACCCGCCAATCGCTACGCAGTTACTGCACAGGGCATACAAGACGGTCAGCGCATCGTCGTATCCAGACCTACCGAACAACTTCACGGTTCCGACTGGGGGCTGGGTTTTTTCAAACTAAAAGCCTGTGACTACTGCGACGACATCGTCGGTGAAACAGCTGATGTTTCAATTGGAGATGCTTGGCTACCTGAATATATCGCGGACAGTCGCGGAACAAACATCGTAGTGGTTCGAAATCCAGAACTGGCCGAGATTTTCGAGCAAAGCTCACGGCAGGGGCGCATTCATGCCAAACCTGCCACAGTGGAAGAGGTACACAAGTCGCAGGACAGTAACTATCGCCACAGAAGAGATGGCTTGGCTTATCGCTTGGCGGTGGCCGATGAAAATGGAATTTGGCGCCCCAGGAAGCGCGTTGAGCCATGCGCATCGGAAATTTCACCTGCTCGCAAAACCGTTCTGGACTTGCGCACGCAGCTAAGCGAATACAGCCATACGTTCTTCGAGTCAGCCAAGAAGGCTGGGCGTCTCGGTTTGTTCGCAGATTTGATAGCGCCCTTGCAGGCGGAGTACAAAAAGGCCCTGGAATCCGAGCGCAGCCTACAACAACCTAGTACGGCGAATTCCGTACCGCCCAGCAAACAACCGAAAGCATCTTTTCGTGGACTGGTTCTTTACTACACCAGGCGCCTGCGCACAGAAATTCTTCGAGTAAAACGACTGGCCACCCCAACCCGAAATAGCGCCCTGGTATTGCCTCCAACCGCAGCGGGCAGTCTAGGTGACGATGCGCTGGTGTCATCCACCCTCATCACCCTAAGAAAACGGGGATTCAAAAAAATCGGATTGCTCTCGCACGATCTTAAAAATGACTACGACTTTACCGAACAGCCTGACGAGAGAATCGACATTTCAGGCTACATGTTACATAACAGCAATAAATCCAACTTTGATATTCTCAAACTGGCAAGCAAGTACGACCACCTGTTTGTGATTGGCGCGGATGTACTCGACGGGTACTACTCGGATATGCAGTCACACAAACGTTTGATGCTGGCAGATTGCGCTTCCAGGCTCGGAATGAAAACAACCTTGATCGGTTTCAGCTACAACAAGTCGCCCGCCAAACAATCGTTACACGCGCTCAAACAACTGCCGAAAGCAGTGAGAGTGTGCGCACGTGACCCGGTCTCACACACTAGGCTAAAAAAACGCATGAGCACCGCACCGATACAAACGGCAGATGTTGCATTTTTACTCGATCCGGCAAAACCCCATGATCCAGATTTGCTGGCATGGCTCGAACAGGCGCAAGGTAGTGGCTCACCCATCTATGGGATCAACGCGATTTTCACATCCAAATTTTTCTCCGACAAAAGCATACAGTCGCAAACGAACTATCTGGATTTCTACCGGAATCTGATCAAAGCATTGCTGGTACGGCACCCCAACGCCAGATTTGTGTTTATTCCGCATGATTACCGACCTAACGGCATTGGCGAAGGGCCTGTCCTAGAGCAACTTTATTATTCCCTCCCGACATCGATACAGAGCCAAATCTATTTGCTGACCAAACAGTATTCTGCAGCCGAAATAAAATGGTTAGCCGGCCACCTGGATTTCATTGTAAGCAGCAGGATGCACCTGGCGATTGCCGCAATCGGGCAAAGCACCCCGGTATTCTGTTTTGAGTATCAGGGAAAATTCCAAGGGTTGTTCGAGCTTGTAGAGATGCCTGAAATGCTCTCGTCGATGGAAGCAGCACTGGCAGCACCGCAAAAGGTAATCGATACAGTGCTGCAACATGTCGATAACGCGACATCCATCCGGCACCGTCTGAAAATCAAAATCCCCACTCTGACAGCTCTTGCCGAAAAGAATTTCGACTTTTCAGCCAAGGCATAGTCGGAGACAAATGGTGTCTGACTCCAAATATATGTACAACCAGAACATAACTTCGAATTCTGCGGCACCTCGCCGCATCCTGATCATTTCACCCACTCCCACACATCCTACGACGGCAGGAAACCGAATCCGCATCCTGGCCATGATCGATGCATTGCGAGGAATGGGGCATCAGGTTCATTTACTTTTCATACGTACCGAATCGGGCGACGATGCGGCGATGCGTGTCTATCACGAAGAGCAGTTCACATCGATTTCCTATAATTTGCCAAAACCGCACAGGACCCGGTTACAGCGTGTCGCGGAGGCGATCCGACATCGGCTGGCCCCGGACAGCCGCCACATACTGATGATCGACGATTGGTTTAACGACTTTGCGCTTGGCCACATACGGGCGTTGCAGGAGGAAAAACAATTCGACGTTGTGCTTTGCGAGTATGTTTTTTTTTCGAAGGCACTGACCTGCTTCGATTCAGACGTGTTGAAGATCATAGATACCCACGACATAGTGGGCAACCGCCACAAGTTATTTTTGAAAGCAGGCAATCGTCCGGTCTGGTTTTCGACGACACCTCGCCAAGAAGCGCGTGGCCTGGATCGCGCCAACGCCATCATCGCCATCCAGGAAGACGAGCGTGCCTATTTTGAGATGATTACTCAAGCGCGTACGCTGACAATTGGCCATCTTCTATCCGTGGAGAGGGTTTACCAGGGTACGAGAAAAGGGCGGCATATGTTGTTCGTCGGTTCCCAGAACACGATCAACGTCGATGCGTACCGTTACTTCGTGGAACAGGTGTTCCCGTTACTGCGGCTTCGTTTGCCGGATGTCAGTTTGCTTCTCGCAGGGCGGATTTGTGGTGAGGTAGATGGCCAGGCTGGCGTTGAGAAGTTAGGACCATTGGTCGATTTGCGTGAGGCATACGCACGCGCCAACGTGGTGATAAATCCGTGTCAGTTCGGTACCGGTTTGAATATAAAGTCCATTGAAGCGCTGGGCTATGGCATGCCCCTAGTGACCAGTCCAACCGGCGCGCGCGGCATGGACGCCAGTGAAGCCGGCTTTTTGGTCGCCGATACGCCACAGGCGTTCGTCGAAGCGATCGAGCGTATATTCCTTGATCCTGTCTTTGGCGCGGCACTTTCCAATCGCGCCTTGCAATACGCGGCGAATTGGAACCAGCGCAACATGGCTTCTTTGGCTACCTTGTTGAAGGTCTGAAAGGTGTCTCTTACCCACACACACATATATATGTATGTATGCATATAATTCACCTTCCAAAAGTGTTTTTCCTTGGCGAAGATTAATTTTGAATAACATATCCAACATTTTCTTGATGGCATTCCTCAGTGAATCCTTGTTTCTTCAAGCGCACCTTGACCGTTTGATCAGCCCCTGCTTGGTCGGCAAGCAAAAAGTAACCTCATAAACGGAGCCACCACGAACACGCTTATGCCCAGTTTACTTGTTATCGCATATTCTTTTCCCCAACCCGACGAATCCTCCGGTGACCTTCGTTTTTTCACGTTGCTCTCTCTTCTGGCAAGCAAGCATACGGTTCTTTTTTTGCGCCCTAAGTGCGAATGGCGCGATGCAGCCACTCAATAAGGCTAGCACGCTGCTTGAGCAGGCCGGCATCACGCTGGGCGAGGTGGATTTGCCGCACGTGCTCAGACACTTCAAACCAGATATTGTCTGGTTCGAGTTTTACCATCAGGCCCGCTCAGATTATCTAGGACTGCTTGAACGCTACTGCCCACAAGCCCGGATTGTGGTTGATTCAGTCGATGTGCATTTCAACCGCCTTGAGACCCGTGCCACACTAACTGGGAAAACCGAGGATGAGTCTGCGGCAAGGCACATGAAAGTGCAGTGAAAAACAAATATGGATTGCAATTTCGGTTTACATCCTAGTCGCAATCGTGAAAAAACGGCTCAATGCAGAGGCTTCGCTTTACACAATCCTATAGATTTTGAGCCTGACTCTTTTTTGATAAAAACCAATCTATCAATTACTGAAAAATCCGGAGATGCAAATGACCATAAAAAACAGCAACAAACTGAATATATTCAATTAAAAGTCATAACATTTCTAACTTTAAACAATATAGTCATCCAACCATGGACATCCGACTTCATATGCTGGACTTCAAATCTGACCACACTTTCTGGAAAGCGTCGTGAGTAAATTACTTGTGCTTGCAAGTTGTTTTCCCCAACCGGATCAAGCCTCCGGCTATCTACGGTTTTACACACTACTCTTACTTTTGGCGCCCAAGCACAATCTGCTTTTCTGCTCCCTACATGAGAATGGCACGATCCAGCTCCGCAATGATGCCGGTGCGCGGCTTGAGCAGGCCGGCATCACACTGGGCGAGGTGGATCTACCACATATGCTCAAGCATTTCAAACCTGACTTTATCTGGTTCGAGTTTTATTATATGGCCCGCCCGGATTATCTTAGATTGTTTGAGCGCTACTGCCCGCAAGCCAAGATGGTGGTAGACTCGGTCGATGTGCATTTCAACCGCCTTGAAGCTCAGGCGAGGCTGACCGGCAAACCAGAGGATGAGATAGCTGCGCGGCAGGTAAAAGAAAAGGAATTGACAGCTTATGCAAGTGCCGATATGGTCATCGCCGTAAGCGAGGATGACCGACAACTAATTTTGCAGGCACTACCCGATATCCCGATAGAGGTCATTCCCAACATTCACGCTGTGCCACCTTTTCCAGGCAGAGCAAAACGCCTGCACGACGAACTGGTGTTTGTAGGCGGCTTCAACCACGACCCCAACGTGGACGCCATGCTGTATTTTTGTAGCGAGGTGATGCCGCTCATTACCGCCGCTCGTCCGCAGACACGGCTGACAATCATCGGCAGTAACACGCCGCAGGCGGTTCAGTCGCTGGCAAGCGAGCACGTAGACGTGCTGGGCTATGTGCCAGATACCGCTCCACATCTCAAACGCGCTTATATCTCGGTCGCCCCGCTACGCTACGGCGGAGGCATGAAAGGAAAAGTCGGCGAAGCCATGTCATACGGGTTGCCAGTGGTCACGACCTCGTTCGGCGCGGAAGGCTTTGGGCTTCAGTCCGGCGAAGATTTGCTCATCGGAAATACCGCCGAGAGTTTCGCTGCCCATGTGATTGCATTGCTGGACGATGTCAATCTGTACGACCGCATTGCGCGGCGTGGCTACCATTTCATTGAGCAGCATTATTCCGTGCCTGCAGTGGAACAGCGTCTGGATTCGGCCATGCGGCACCTAGTCCATCTGCCGCCACGTGTAATTCCGCTACGTCGGCGCCTGATACTGGGTATGCAGGGCTGGTATACTCGGCATATTGCTTGGCGTCTTCCTTGGTTATGAACATCGCTACCACCTTGTTGCACTAAACAGGATAGATATTCAAGTATCTACCACATTCCAAACCCCATTGCCACAACAAAGGTGATCTATGAACACACTTGGCATTGAATGCCGTATCTGCGAAACACGTGCCGCGCATCGCCAATATGTTGTTCGCGAGATGATGTTTGGGACACGCGAGGTGTTCGATTACTTCCTTTGTTCGGAGTGCGGTTGCTTACAGATCGCCATAATTCCTACTGACCTCTCCAAGTACTACCCAGATAACTACTATTCTCTTCAAAGGAATCGTGAGCCGCCAAGACACAAGGCTCGCTCCCGTCCCCGAGCTTTTTTAGAACAGCTTCGCGCTGGAAATGCATTATTTGGCAAGGGGTACAAACTCAACAAATTTGCCACTCAATTTGTTGATATCCCACCAGAAATTCACTCAGCAGGCTCATTCTTGAAGGCTTGTGGGGTCCACTCCTGGCACCTTACATTTCTGGATGTCGGCTGTGGTTCACGGTCTTGGTGGCTTAGTGATCTTCAGGCTCTCGGCTTCAGAAAGTTGGTGGGAGTAGATCCGAACATCGAACAGGACATTGATGATGATGGTATACAAATACATAAAGCGCAGATTCAAGACATAGATGGGCAGTTCGATGTGATTACACTACACCACTCGCTTGAGCACATCCCGGATCAGATCGACACCCTGCAAGCGATCAAATCTCGGCTCAAGCCACGCGGCTACTGCCTGATACGCATCCCGCTAGTATCATCTTTGGTATGGGAGACTTATGGCACAGACTGGGTTGAACTTGACGCGCCGAGGCATCTATATCTTCATTCTTTGAGTAGTATTGCGATATTGGGCCAGAAAGTTGGCCTAGAACTAGTCAGAACAATATGGGATTCAGATGCGTTTGAGTTCTTTGGCAGCGAGCAGTATCGACGCAATATCCCACTGATGGCCGAGAATTCGTTCTGTCGCGACCCTTCACAGAGTGATTTCACTTACAAAGAGATGGCGGCTTTTTCTGCACTTGCAGCGAAGGCAAATCAGGAGGGTCGCGGGGGTCGCGGTTGCTTCATCTTTCGTCATTCCGACCTTTAGCTAACCTAACCAACCATTTTTCGCACAATATGCGTCATATTCACGCCTCCAATTTCGAGTTTGTTCAGCCTCGGGTTGCCATAATAATCCTCAACTGGAACGGCCGTGACGATACGCTTGCCTGCCTGGACTCGCTCGCCGCGCTGACCTATCCGAGCTTCAATGTGATCGTGGTGGACAATGGCTCGACTGACGACTCGGTAAGCTTGATCCGGATGTGTTTCCCCGAAATCCGCCTGATCGAAACTGGTTCCAACCTTGGATTTGCCGAGGGAAATAACGTGGGTATACGTGCCGCGCTGGAAGCAGGGGCGGACTATGTCCTTTTGCTTAACAATGACACAATCGTTGCGCCTGATCTACTAGAGGCGTTTGCAGAAGCAGCAGCGCATAACCCTGACGGCGGTATGTTTTCCGCTAAAATCTACTATCACGCGGAACCGACCAAGCTTTGGTATGCCGGTGCAGAGTGGTTGTCAGGCAAGCAATGCTTTGAGCATGTCGGCATTGGAGAAATCGATGATGGCAAAAGGTATGAAGCGATAGCCAAAACCGATTATGCCAGTGGTTGCGCGCTCTTCGTCAGCGCGGAAACGATCGACAAGATTGGTTTGATGGATCCTAAATTTTTTCTTACCTATGAAGAGACTGACTGGTGTTACCGGGCGCGGACTGCTGGATACAAAATCCTATTTATCCCCTCTGCCAAGGTTTGGCACAAAGTATCGGCATCGTTTGGGGGCGTAAACTCTCCCCTCCAACTTTATTTTTATTCACGGAATATCCTGCTCTGGGCAGAGCGTCACTTACCGCGCGCGGCCTATTGGGCTCTTTTTCGGAAGACTTTCCGTGACGCTCTTCGCTTTAGCACAGGTAGCGGCCAGGACGGAGCCTTGTTCAAACGTTGGATTTGGGCTATTACTTCACTCTGGCAGCGCTTGCGGCGCGGTGGGCGAGATGCATCTGGAAGAGCGCGGTATTTGGGATTCCGCGATTATCTGCTGCGCAGATTCGGCGATTGCCCCGATGAAGTTCGCCATCTTAGGAGTGGCCAATGACCGAACCGTTGACGGTAGGCTTCCTGCCCTGGTGGCCAGAAAACCCCTATCAAATTCTACTGAAGCGGGAGTTGAACAAACTGGGCGTGAGGGTGATCGGCAATCCACCACTGAGCCTCTTGCGACTCCTGCTCGGCAGGGATGGTTTGGATGTGGTGCATGTGCACTGGCCACACGGGCTATATAAAAACCCCTGGCAGTTCCTGCATGTGTTGATCATGCTGGTTGCTTATCGTCTGCTGAAAAATAATGTGGTCTGGACTGTGCATGAGCTGGATGCGTACGAATCCAGTTATCCCCGTATCGATGCCTGGTTCCGCGCCGTGTTGATGAAACTGTGCCGACGTCTTTTCGTTCACGGTGAGTACACCCTACATGAAGTGCAAGCCAAGCACGGTTTTGTACGGCCTATCGACATCGTGCGGCATCCATCTTATATCGGTTGGTACAAAGATGAGGTCACTGGCGAGCAGGCAAGGCAAAAATTCGGCCTGCCGGAAGCAGCACGAATTTATTTGTTTTTCGGCTACATCAAACCCTATAAGGGAGTGGAGGATCTCATCGAGGCCTTCCGCTATGTTCAGAACGAGCAGGCTTTTCTATTGGTCGTGGGTAAACCCCTCAATGAAGAAATCAAGATAAAAATTGAATCTATGGCTTCGGCAGACCCACGAATCCGGACATTTCTTGGCTACGTCGCAGACGACGATATTCAGTATTTTTTTCGCGCCGCTGATGTGGTGGTGTTCCCCTTCCGAAATACCCAAACCAGCGGCTCGCTCATACTCGCGCTAAGTTATGGCCGCCCCGTGATTGCCCCTGCCATCGCCACTCTGCCCGAGTATATTAATACCGACAGCGGCATTCTCTTTGATCCGACTCGCCCAGAAAATCTGGCGCGCGCACTCAGCGAGGCAGCAAGCGCCCCTCTTGCAGATATGGCAATAGCGGCCAGACGACAGGCTGAGTCCCTCACATGGGAAGATATGGCGCGCGTTCATCTCGCGTCTTATCTTGCTATCGGAGATCACCCATGACTCCTCTTGTTTCCATCATCATGCCCTGCCTCAATGGCGAGCAGCATATTCAAACCGCCATCAACAGCGTGCTGGCGCAGACTTTGGACGATTTTGAGCTCATCGTGGTGGACAACGGCTCCACCGATCGCACGCCTGAAATTCTCAGTTCTGTGAACGACCCTCGCCTTAGGGTGTTTACCTTGACGGAACGCGGCGTAAGCCGCGCGCGCAACTTGGGGTTGCGTGAAGCGCGTGGTGCCTTCATCGCTTTTCTCGATAGCGACGATACCTGGAACGCTACCTTCCTAGAGAAAATGCATACGGCGCTAGCTTCTGATTCCAAGGCCGTTCTCGCTTATTGCGGGTGGCAGAACCTGGGCTTACCCGGACCGCGTGGCGAGCCATTCGTACCCCCTGATTACGAAAACCCGGACAAGGCCGCCAGCTTGCTGGAGGGCTGCCGCTGGCCCATCCACGCCTGCCTCACCCGGCACGCCGCCATTATCGAGGCAGGCGGATTCAACACCCAGCTCACCATTGCCGAGGATTATCTGCTCTGGATGGAAGTGTCTGTTATCGGCACCATCATCCGCGTGCCCGAGGTGCTGGCCCAGTATCACCACCACGATGGTGTGCAGGCCACTCATAACCGGGCGCTTGCTGTTCTCGATACTTTGAAAGCAAAACAGATGTTTCTCCACCAACATCCAAAAATTGCTGAGCAGATTGGGCTAGACAGAATTAAATCCCTCACTTGGGATAATCTGATCCAGGAAGGCAATGCCTTGCACTGGCAGGGCGACCTCCAAAACGTGCGGCCTGTTTTCCGCAAGGCGCTACTCGCTGGCCACGGCTCGCTTGCTGAAAAATTGCGTATGCTGCCCAGCCTGCTGCCGCTCAAGGTTCACCGCGCCATTCTTATGGCAAAAGAAAAGCTTAACGGATAAGCCATGCAGAGCCCCTGTGTTTATGCGATTTATTCCCATGGCAACCCGGAGCAGGTTTTACGCCTGGTTAGGACGATCCGTGCGCTATCCCCGCAATCGCACATCGTAGTGCATCACGACCCATCGGCATCCACGCTAAAGGCGCAAGACCTCTCATCTGCGGGCGGCAGCGCAATTCCAGACCCGGTATCGGCGGCATGGGGAGATTACTCGCAGGTCAGACAACATCTACATACCATGCGTTGGTGTCTGAACAACCTTGATTTCGGGTGGTATATCACCCTGACTGGGCAGACCTATCCCATAAAACCATTGCAGGGCTTCGAGGAATACCTTAAAAACACGTCGTATGACGCTTACATTTATCATTTCAACGCCTACGACCAGAATATCTGGCCGAATGATGAGGCTGCACGCCGCTATCATTACAGGTACATACAGTTGCCCCGCTTCCGTTACTGGCATAAGGTTCCAGCCGCATTGAGAACACTGATACCAAGCTTGATAAGGCTATTTAATCGCAGTCAGCCATTATTAAAATTTTTTCACTATCCTAAAGGTCTCCCAACAAGACTGGGGACGTTGCAATGGGGGCGGCCATTTGGGCCCCGAATGCCGCTCATTGGGAGTAATCAAAATACCAACTACAAGCGACACGTTCTACAGCACATCGTTAAGTATGCAGGCGAGCATCCGGAATATATGCGTTACTTCTCAAAAACCGCTTTACCCGATGAGGTATTTTTCTCAACCATTGTATGCAATGACCAGAAAATTCGTGTCGCAAACAATTGTCTGCGGCACATATTCTGGCCCGACTCTAATGCTGCTAGCGTAGGAGTTATGGATCTGACCCATTGGAATCAATTACAGGCATCCTCCGCATATTTCGCGCTAAAATTCGACCAGAACACTTGCCCGGAACTCTTGCAACAACTTGATTACAAACTAGGCATTTATTCTCTGAAAGCCCCCAATTGATGCGCCACGCCCAACGTATTCCAGTATTGATGTACCACCGAGTGGGTGAGCCAGATCACCCACGCGACATCTATTGCATTCACCCGGAGCAATTTTCCGCACAGATGCAGGCACTGGCCCGCGCCGGTTATCAGGCGGTGTGCATTGAAGATTTCGACGCTTGGCGGCGTGGTGAAAAATCGTTACCAGAGAATTCTTTCGTGCTTACTTTTGATGATGGGTTTACTGGTGTGTTCGATTACGCAGCGCCTATCCTGAAAAAACTGGGGTGGCCTGCAACGGTGTTTCTGGTAGCGGGCAAGCTGGGTGGGCAAAGTGATTGGGAAGACACCACCGGTGAGTCCGTGCATCCCCATCAGCTAATGAATGCGGAGCAGTTGCGCAGTCTTTCCGCGCAGGACTTCAGCCTGCACTCGCATTCGTTGCTGCACCACGACGTGACTAAACTGGAAACATCGGCACTGGAACAGGATTTGCGCGATTCGCGCGCCCTGATCGCAGACATCTGCGACCAAGCGCCAATGTATCTTGCGTACCCTTATGGCCGTCACAACGAAGCCGTCCGCAACGCTGTCCAGCGTGCGGGTTTCACCTCGGCTTTTTCGGTAGAATCCGGTTTCAATCGGCCAGGAGAGAGCTCTTATCAAATCCGCCGACTGGACGTGTTTGGAACTGACACCCCGGCCATGCTGCTGCGCAAGATTCGCCTGGGAACCAATGACGGCAGCCTGACGCATCTAATGCGTTATTACTTGCACCGAATTCTGCGACTGAACTGATTATGGATGCCTCTGTCATTGTCTGCACTTACAACCGCGCGGAATCGCTGCGCGACACCCTGCGTGCGCTCAAGGCCCAACAACAAGTGGCCGGACGAGAGTGGGAGGTCATCGTGGTAGATAACAACTCGAAGGATGATACCCGGCAGATGATCGCAGAATTTCAGCGCGAATGGCCGCTGCTCAGCTATGAATTTGAAGGCGAGCAGGGGCTGTCCCACGCGCGCAACCATGGCATTGCCGCCGCCCGGGGCGATATCCTGCTCTTCACCGACGACGACGTGCTGCCCGAACCGGACTGGATGGAAGTGACCTTGGCCGGGCTGGATAAATACAGCGTCGATGCCTGTGGCGGCTACATTGCGCCGATATGGGAAAGCCCCCCGCCGGACTGGCTAACTGAGCGCTTTCATGGCTTTCTCGCTATCCGCACCGAACGCAGCGATGATTACGACATCACCTCGCCTTCTGAAGCGCCATTCGGCGCCAACATGGCTTTTCGCCGCGAGGTATTCCAGAAGATAGGGGGTTTCGATACTAACCGTGGCCGCAAGGGCGAGATGCTAGCCAGCGGCGAGGATAGCGAGCTATTCGAGCGTATTCTATCTGCTGGTCTCAAGGCCGTGTTTCTCGGCCAGTCCCGCGTACACCACAAAGTAGAGAGTTTTCGTCTGACCAAGCGCTACTTCCGTCGCTGGCGTTTTCAAACCAGTCTCAACATCGCACAAAGCAAAGGCATAGCGGGTGAAAATCGGTTATTCAATATTCCTCTGTATGTGTTTCCTCAGTTTCTGCGGGCCGTGGTGCGAATGCTGTGGGGACATTTGACCCAACCCCGGGACGAAGCATTCAACCGGGAAATCGTGGTGTGCCATTTTCTCGGCCTGATGCAAGGCCTATACCGATCGCGCTACCCTGTGGTTAATATTAAATGCTGATTACCGTTGCGGTGCCTACCCACAACCGTCCCCAGCTATTACGCGAGGCGCTGGCCAGCGTCGCCACCCAGACCTATCCGGAATGGGAAGTCGTAGTGGTGGATGACGGCTCCATTACTCCGGTGTCCGCATCCACACTGCGCGAACTGCTCGGTGAACGTTTCATTCTGGTTCGGAACGATCAGGCACAGGGGATCGCCGCTGCCAAAAACGCGGGCATCGCTGCCGCTCGGGGTGAGGTTGTATTGCACCTGGACGACGACGATTTGCTGACCCCCACGGCACTAGCACAGATTGCCGCAGCGTATGACCGCCACCCCGAACTGGAATGCCTGTTTGTCAATGTCGAACCGTTTGGAACCTATGCGTCAGGCACCGCTGCCAATCAATCACATGCCTTGTCCAGACTGCTGGAGCGTGCGCAGGGCATGGAAGACAACGGCGTGGTTTTCTTTAACAGCGAGCTTTTTACCGCGCTGCTCAAATCCGTGCCGATGGCGATGCAACGTCCCGCCGCACGCAAAACGCTGTGGGATAAAGTTGGCCTGCTGCGCAAAGGCAGCTACATGCCGGAGCCGGAATGGGCCATGAAAACGGCGTTGCTCACCCAGCCTGCACTGCTGCTGGATCGGGTCAGCCAATTCCGTGTGGACGGGCAGAATTATGTTTCGCAGACCACACAAAAAGAAAAACACATGCTCGCTGCAGTAGACATCCGCAATACCCTGCTCGCCTGGATTGCCGAAAATCCCGCATTTGCAGGGCACGCCCACGAGGTCAAACACAGCCTGGCCGAAGTTCACTTTGACCAGGCCTATCATCACCAGCGTAGCGGCAATAGCAGGGCTGCATGGAGGCCACTGTTTGCCTCCTTTGTCACCCATCCGCAATGGCGTGACTTGCGCTTTGCCTTGCGTTTGTTGCTACCCTTTATTAAACACCCCAAGACTGATTGAGCATGCCCAAATTCATTGTCGCGTTTTGCACCATCAATCGTGCTCCGCCCCTACCCGCGCTGGCCAATGTGTTACGTCAGCAGACCTGCCCGCAGCCATTTAAAATCCCGGTAATGAACAACAGCCAAGGCAACACCCACGCCATTGGCATGATCCGCGGCACGAGGCAACGCTGGTTGGAGTACCGAAAAAAATGACCCGTACCGTTCATATCACCCTGCGTTTCGACGACCCTTCC
>Ga0210044_10004459_pt1 | contig 19509 bp, 13 predicted proteins | sample CryGey13umfilter_2_FD_183959 | JGI IMG/M metagenome (GOLD analysis project Ga0210044, IMG submission 183959) | Groundwater microbial communities from aquifer in Utah, USA - Crystal Geyser 4/9/14 3 um filter (SPAdes) (version 2) | ecosystem: Environmental > Aquatic > Deep subsurface >... | reverse complement strand
CGTTAACTAACGGATTGGTTTCAGCCGAAAAAAAAATAAAAGCCTTCGAAAAATCGAAGGCTAATTTTAAAAGCGGAGAGGGCGAGATTCGAACTCGCGGTAGAGTTTAACCCCTACGACGGTTTAGTCCGTTAACTAACGGATTGGTTTCAGCCGAAAAAAAAATAAAAGCCTTCGAAAAATCGAAGGCTAATTTTAAAAGCGGAGAGGGCGAGATTCGAACTCGCGGTAGAGTTTAACCCCTACGACGGTTTAGCAAACCGTTGGTTTCAGCCACTCACCCACCTCTCCGGATCAATACAGCTGAAAATTAAAATTTTTGTGTACAAAGATAATATTTTAAGAGAAATATAAAAATTGAAATTAAAAATATATCCTATAAGTTACTCTCAAATTTCTTCCTTCTTCCGGCAAAATGACCTTAATTCTCGACAAATGATTTCTATACTCTGTATTAAATATGTTATCTATGTTCAAAGTTATATTGTGAACTACTTCCCCGGTGAAAAAAGAATATTGTGTAAAAGCATTGAAAACGAAATAACCTGCGGTAGGCAGTTCAAAAATATCTACACGCTTTTGTGCTGATGCAGTTTCATTCTCAATTCCTAATATCATCGCATCATTTTGATATTTCAATTGAGTTATTACTTTGACCGGAGGAATCTGCGGAATGGGTGAACCGTTAATAAAATTTGCACGTGTAAAACTGAAGGAACACAATATACTGAACTGATTGAAAATTGTAGTTTCAATATGGCTTTCAAAACCGATAAACCGAGCAGGTACACCTACAGTTTGGTAAATCGGAAGTAGAGTCTGCGAATTAATAATTCCAGAGTTTCTCGGAATTATAAAATATGAAAAATCATTTTTGAATGCGGTAAACATTGCATAAAGATTTTCCGATTTGTAATAAGTGAACAACTCCAAACCAATTCCCCGTTCATGCTGAAGATTTGGATTACCAATTTCGTATGAGTATGCGGCAAGGTGCGGACCCTCAGAGTATAATTCTTCAATTGTGGGCACGCGGGAGGTTCTGCTTAAGTTACCTCCAATATAAAAATGATTATTAAGCCGATAAAGAAGGGAAAATGAAAGTGAGTAAGTGAAAAATTTTCTTTGCTTAATAAAACTTTCTTTTGAACTCGGGTTTGCTTTTCGAGGATTCATTTGATCATATGAAATTCTAAATGACGCTTCATAATTAAAACTACCCAATGCATAACGCTGGTAAGAATAGAAGGAACCTTTATATGATTTTGTAGGGGCAGTAAAAACAAATCCTCCAATGTTAAAATCACGGAATTCTCCGGATACCCCCGTAATACCGTTATCAAAAAGGAAAAAGGATTTATTGTGAACATTGAGACTCCCCCTATAATTAAATATTGTAAACTGTGCGCCAATCAAATCAGCGCGTTCGTATTCAGTGTGGCGGTAATAATCCCGGGCAATTTTTAACTCAAGTTTTTCAAACGATTGGAACGGTAAAAAATAATTAAACTGTAAGCTAAACTGGCGCTTTAATATACTTACGTCCACACCGTTAGGATGTGCGCCAACAAAACCGCCAGGCACACCATAATCTAATTCGAATTGCGAAACTGATAATCCGGTGTTTCCCCAGTCATCGATAAAGCTTAAGCCTGTGCTAATGTTAGATGATCCCATATTAGAATTTTTAAGTATACCTTTCGGAGTAGAAACATCATCTGTCTTTTTTTTCGTTGCCTCTGCACGAAATACTAATTTTTTATATGGAACTTTAAGAACCGTTGCACCAAGATATCCCCTATTTACAAGCTCACCGTAGAAGCCCGCCAGCCCGGAAATTTTGTTAGGTATTTCTGTTGGTATTTCTTCTTTTATAACATTTACAATTCCGCCTACGGAGGTAGAGTTGTGAAGTAAAATCTTAGGTCCACGCAATACTTCTATACGTTCAATAGTGAAAGGTTCAACTGCTACAGCATGATCGGGTGAAGTAGATGATAAATCGGTTGAAATAATATTATCAACGGTAATCTGAATTCTATCACTTCCCAAACCTCTTATAACCGGGCGTGCGGGGGCTGGTCCCATACTTCTAAGTGAAATTCCCGTTTCATTTTTTAGTGTAGCTGCAAGGGTTAATCCTAATTCACGCTCTAATTCTTTTCCTTTCAACACACCAATTAATTCATTCATATCATCAAACTTATTGTCAATATGAGTCCCTGTTATCACAACCGTAGTTGTTTCGAGGGGAACCGGGTAAAGGTGAATTATGATTCCACCGATATATTCGCTGATGATGGAGATGTTCATCCGTATTGTTTTATATCCCAAATGAGAAACCTCAATAATATATTGACCAAAAGGTATATTTTTTAAAAAAAAGATTCCATTTTTGTCGGCAATATCATAAAGATTTAATTCCTCTATTTTCACAACAGCATTAACTAAAGGCTTGTCATTCGAGCCGTCCAGCACTACACCTTGCAAATCGCCCTTTATTAAAGAAGCTGAAGTTGAAGTTTGAAGAATGAAAAAGCAGATCACCATAAGGAAGCGGTGATCTTTTAATAAGTTTAACTTCATATTAATTAACATTTATAGTTATTGGATATGAAGTAAATTCAGCTGATCCGGCGCGGTAGTATCTTCTTTTATAATTACCGGAATTTTGGGAGTTCGTACATCCACATGACCTAAATGTAGAACTTGAAGCTCCAAAGTTGTTTTCCCTTCTTTTTTCCCTTTGAGATGAAAAGCCCAGTCAGTTGGATTATCACGAATTATCTCGAAAAAAGTTGTATCAGTTATCATCCAAGCAAATTCATGTTCAGCATCGACCGGGGGATTCATAATTCCTTTTTTAGCATCTAAAAACTTCACAGTAATATGATCCGATAAAGCGTTTAAAGGTGCGTATAAAGTATCAGAAATGGAATTACCTTGCCATAAAGTTTGAATGTATCCCTGCCAGACGACTAAAATTGGTCTTTGAGTGGCATCCCTTAAAACCCATCCTTCAGGTTCAAAATGTTCCGAAGGTTGGATTGTAGGGTTATCTTCGTTACAGCCACTTAAAAAAAAGATTGAAATAAATAATAAAATTCCGATTAGATGAATAATCTTTTTCATCTTATAGTCTCCTTTAGATTGATTAAAATATTAGTTAGTATAAACTGAATTATACTAATGAAGGAGGACCCCGACGAAGATTGGTCTCGTTTTTTGTATTAACAGAAATAATAAATTTAGGCAAAACCAAAAGAGATTGCTTCTGGTTTGTAGGGAAATGTGAAAAGTTGTTACACGAAAAATAATATGTAGTTAAAGAAATAAAATTTGAATGGAAAACACATTTATAATTAAGTTCATAATACGCCGAGGCGGAGAAATGATTTGTTGTACCGCAAGCTTCTTCATAACTAAGGGCTACCAATACTTCAATATTGTGGCGATGAAAGATATTAGCGGTGATGGTTATTAAATATACTGCCGTTAAAAATGCAGAAAGATAAATTCGGTATTTTGAGTTATTGAGAAACATGTGCTTTAAAAATTTAAAATTTGGCTATCAGATGCAAGTCAGGTAAAATGACTTCTATGTTGATTTTAAAATGAATATTGTCAATCTGTTAGATTAGAAAATTAAATAAGGTTTGATTCTAAAACTCCTATGTGATAATTTGAACACTAAATTATTTAAATCCTTTGGAGAAATTGTGTCACAATATAACGGCGTAGATTATTTTAACATTGAATCTCTCATCAGTTATGAGGAAAAAATGATACGTGATACTGTGCGCGAATTCGTATCCATCGAAATTATTCCGGTGATTGAAAAATATTATGCTGAAGGAAAATTTCCAATGGGACTCATCTCTAAAATGGCAAATTTAGGTTTGTTTGGTTCAAACCTACCTCAAAAATATGGCTGCGTTGAAATGAATAATGTTGCATATGGTTTGGTGATGCAAGAGCTTGAAAGAGGAGATAGCGGCATTAGGAGTTTTGTATCTGTTCAAAGTGCACTTGTAATGTATCCAATATTTACTTTCGGAAGTGAGGAGCAAAAGGATTTTTGGCTGCCGCTTCTTGCGAAAGGTGAAAAAATTGGGTGTTTTGGTTTAACTGAACCTGACTTCGGTTCAAATCCAAGTGGTTTAATTACAAAAGCTGAAAAGGTTGATGGCGGCTATCTTTTAAATGGCGCAAAAATGTGGATAACAAACGGCAGTATTGCCGATGTTGCTATTATTTGGGCGAAATTAGACGGGAAGATTCATGGATTCATTGTCGAAAAAAACTTCAAAGGATTTACTGCTCCCGAGATGAAAGGAAAACATTCTTTGCGGGCATCAATTACATCAGAACTTATTTTGGATGATGTATTTGTTCCTGAAACTCATCTGCTCCCCAAGAGTACAGGGTTAAAAAGCGCTCTAAAATGTTTAAATCAAGCAAGGTATGGAATAGCGTGGGGAGTGATGGGTGCAGCCATGGAATGCTACGAAACAGCTTTAACATATTCTAAATCTAGAATTCAATTCAATAAACCAATTGCAGCATTCCAAATGACGCAAGAAAAATTAGTTAATATTTTGACAGAAATAACTAAAGCACAGCTATTAAATTTACAACTTGGAAGAATGAAAGATAACAAAACATTAAAGCATACGCATGTGTCACTTGCTAAAAGGAACAACTGTGAAAAAGCGTTGGAAATATCACATATATCCCGCGAGATTTTGGGAGCAAACGGTATCATCAATGAATATCCTATTATGCGGCATTCGGCAAACCTTGAGTCAGTTAAAACATATGAAGGTACGCATGAGATGCATACACTTATTGTTGGTGAAGATATTACTGGCTTTCCAGCATTTGAATAAAAGAAATTACATAGACTACTTAAAGTGGTCTTTTTATTAAATGGAGTAAATAATGATAAATAAATTAGACGTAAAAGAAGGTTTAACTTTTGATGATGTGTTATTAATCCCTTCTAAATCTTCAGTGCTCCCAAGAGAAGTTGATCTTACGACAAAACTTACCCGTGAGATATCCCTAAATATCCCAATTGTATCTGCTGCTATGGATACTGTAACAGAAGCAGAGTTGGCAATCGCAATTGCAAGAGAGGGAGGTATAGGGATTTTACATAAAAATATGAAAATGGAGCAACAAGCTGATGAGGTTGATAAAGTAAAGCGTTCAGAAAGTGGGATGATTCAGAATCCAGTTACTCTTACTCCGGATAAAACAGTTAAAGATGCAAAGATATTAATGAAGAAATATGGAATATCTGGGATTCCAATAGTAGAAAATGGAGGGAAATTAGTAGGTATTTTAACGAATAGAGATCTTAGATTTGAACCCAATGAGAGTTTAGTAGTTTCTGAACTTATGACTAAAAACAATTTAGTGACGGCTCCTATTGGTACAACTCTTGAAAAAGCTGAAAAACTTTTACAGAAATATAAAATAGAAAAACTTCCAGTCGTGAATAAAGAAGGGATTATAAAAGGACTCATAACTTTTAAAGATATTCAAAAGAAGAAAAAACATCCATTTGCAAGTAAAGATGAACTTGGAAGACTTCGCGTGGGAGCAGCAGTTGGAATTACCAAAGACACAATGCAAAGAATAGAAATACTCAATCTTGCCGGTGCAGATGTTATTGTGATAGACACGGCTCATGGGCATTCGATGAGAGTTATTAAAACTATTAAAGAAGTACGAAAGGAATTTAAGTATATTCAATTAATAGTTGGTAATATAGCAACTTATGAAGCAGCACTTGAACTTATATCATGCAAGGTAGATGCAATAAAAGTTGGCATTGGTCCTGGCTCAATATGTACAACCCGCGTTGTTGCTGGAGTTGGCGTTCCTCAAATAACAGCAATTGCAGATGTATATCAAGCTGCAAAAGTTAAGGGAATTCCTGTTATAGCTGATGGCGGGATCAAACAAACTGGCGACATAGCAAAGGCAATAGCAGCGGGAGCAGACTCTGTGATGATAGGAAGTTTATTTGCTGGAGTTGAAGAAAGTCCGGGTGAAAAAATTCTTTATGAAGGAAGAAGTTTCAAAATGTATAGAGGTATGGGTTCTCTTGGCGCTATGCAAAGCGGTAGTAAGGATAGATATTTCCAGGATGCGGAAGAAGATATTTCAAAACTTGTTCCTGAAGGAGTGGAAGGTCGGGTTCCTTTTAAAGGTCCGATTTCTGATTCAATATATCAACTCATCGGTGGTTTAAGGGCGGCTATGGGATATTGTGGTGTTAAAAATATTGAGGAATTGAAAAAGAATACAAAATTTATTAAAATTACGCTCGCCGGCTTAAAAGAAAGTCACCCGCATGATGTGATCATCACACAAGAATCCCCAAATTATCATTCATAACATTAGGGGAAATTTGTAATATGTATAAAGTATTAGTTTTGGCTTATTATTTCCCTCCTATGGGATTAAGCGGCGTTCAGCGGACGTTAAAGTTTGCTAAGTATTTAAAAAATTATAACTGGGAACCAACAGTAATTACTGCAGGCACAACCGGATATTATGCACACGATAATTCACTTCTTAAAGAGGCTGAAGAAGCGAACATAAAAATAATTCGAATAGAGGGAAAGGAAATTAATTCTCTTATTTCAGGGAGAGGGACCGTAAAAATGCCTCCAGAGTTATTTCGAAAAATTCTGAGCCGTGTAAGCAGTTCCTTCTTAATTCCTGATAATAAAGTTTTCTGGTCACGAAAAGCTTTCAAAAAGTGTAAAGAAATTTTATCCGTTGAAAAATACGATCTGGTCTTTGTCAGCGCCCCTCCATTTTCAGCAATTAATACAGCCATTAAACTTAAAAAAGAATTTAACATTCCTGTTATTATAGATTATCGTGATCTCTGGTTCGGTAATCAATTTGCATTTTATCCTTCTCCCCTGCAGTCGCATCTCCATAAGAAGATGGAGTACAACGCTCTCAAAGCTGCTGATAAAATCATAGTTACAAATCGAAACATGAAAGAAAAGATTCTAAATAATTTCAAGTTTTTAACTTTCGAAGATATTTTTATTATTTCGCATGGATTTGACCCTAAAGATTTTGATGAATTAGTCGTAGAGCAGAAACCGAACAATAAAATGCAAATAACTTATTCGGGTATTTTTTACGAATACATAACACCAAAATATTTTTTGAAAGCATTTAAAAAACTACTTGAAGAACGACCGGATATCGCTGCAGATATTCAACTTAATTTTGTTGGAATTTTACGAAAAGAAAATAGAAAACTTATCAGTAAATTAAACATTCAACAATTTGTTAAAGAATATGGCTATCTTAATCATAAAGAAGCGCTTACGAAGTGTATGCAAAGCGATATTCTCTGGATGATGGTTGGTTATGGACGTAATGCTGATACAATTTCAAGCGGTAAATTGTACGAGTATTTCGGAACTAAAAAACCAATTATTGCATGCCTCCCCGGAGGAGCATTAAAAACGGCAGCTACTGATTATGGAGCGTCTTTCATTACTTCACCCAATAATATTGACGAAATAAAAAATGTTTTGCTGCAAGTTTACGAACAGTATAAAAATAGTACTTTACCAGCGTCGGATGAAGAATTTATTCAAAAACATAGGCGTGATTTTTTGACCGAGCAACTTTCCAAACAGTTTTTATTGTCGGTAAAGGATTTTGGATGATGAATATTTTAATAATTGGTTCCGGCGGAAGAGAACATGCACTGGCTCATGCAATCAGCAAAAGTAAATTGTTAACAAAATTATTCGTCCTGCCCGGGAATCCCGGCATCGAATTATTAGCAGAAAATATTCTCATTGATGTCAAAGATTATTCGGCTATAAAAACATTTTGCAATGAAAAGAATATTGAGCTTATTATTATCGGTCCCGAAAAACCGCTTGTTGATGGGCTTGGAAATTATTTAAGAGAAACTGGCTTAAAAGTTTTTGGACCCGACGCGCTTGCAGCAGAAATTGAATCAAGTAAATCTTTTGCAAAACGGTTGATGAAAAAGCACAATATACCGACTGCTGCATTTGCGGAGTTTAGTGCTGATCAGTATGATGAAGCAAATGAGTATTTAAATAAATCATCTATGCCTGTAGTTTTAAAAGCAGATGGTCTTGCTGCAGGCAAAGGTGTATTAATATGCAATGATTTGGATGAAGCGATAGAATCATTAAATAATTTTTTTATTAAAAAAGAATTTGGTGAAGCAGGCAGTAGAGTAATTATAGAAGAATTTTTAATCGGTGAGGAAGTTTCCATATTTGCCGTTACAGACGGAGAAGATTTTTTGTGCCTTCCATCGGCACAAGATCATAAGCGGATTGGAAATAATGATTCCGGGAAAAATACAGGAGGAATGGGTGCATATTGTCCAGCTCCAATATTAAACAGAGAATTATTAAAAGAAATTGAAGCTTCAATCATTAAACCGACATTAGCTGCGCTTAGAAATGCAGGAAGAAAATTTGTTGGTTGTTTGTACTGCGGATTAATGATTACAGAAACTGGTCCTAAAGTGGTTGAATTTAATTGCAGGTTTGGCGATCCGGAAACGCAGGTTGTGCTGCCTTTACTTAAAGGAGACTTACTTAAATTATTATATTCCGCTGCTTCAGGAAAGCTTGAGAAATCAGAAGTTGAATATTCAGGCGGCACTGCTGTTTGTGTTGTGGCTGCTTCTAAAGGATACCCGGATCATTACGAAAAAGGATTTGAAATTAAAGGATTAGGCGGGCAGGAAAATGACGTTATTATTTTTCATGCGGGGACAAAGAAAGAGGGAAATAAAATATTTACAAACGGCGGCAGAGTGCTTGGAATTACTGCGGTAAGTAATGATGATGATCTAAGAAAAACAAAAGAAAAAGCTTATTCTGCATTAAAAAGAATTAATTTTGAAGGAATGTATTTTAGGACGGACATAGCTGATAGAGGCATCAAACGTATCGAGTCAAACCGCATGGCGGATTCCGTTCAATAGTTTCGAATTTCACACAACAGGAGGTTGAATAATATAAGAAAATCATATCCAATAACTCTACTTATGATGGACAAACTTAACACAAAATTTTTCAGTTAGTCAGGGGACTAACGGATATTCTTAAAAACAATTCAAAACCATATCTAAAAAAGTACTTTCTTTTCTTCCCAAATGTTTTTTATTTTTATTATAATTAATCAAAGGAAAAATGATTCCACTTCATGTACATTCTTTTTATTCATTTTTAGAGGGAACTATTACAATACCTAAACTGATCGAACGAGCTTCAGCTTATGGTTTGAAATCTTTGGCGCTTACAGATACAAACGGAATGTATGGTTTAATTGCATTTGCTAAACAAGCTGTCCAAGCAGGCATCAAACCTATTCTTGGCGCTTATATTGATGATCCAAGTGATCCAGATTTATCTGCTCTGTTTTATGCAAAAAATAATCGCGGTTATTCAGAGCTTTGCAAATTAATAACCATTCGCCGTTTGCGTGATGACTTCAATCTTGCCGATGTGTTTGAAAAGGAGTTAAATAATTTTTTTATAATTTCATCTTCCCTAAATCTAATCCAAAAAATACCGCACCGGCAAAATTTATTTGCCGGGTTAATAATTTCTAAAACCCAGAAAGCAGAAACACGAAGACTATATGAATATGCCTGTTCTAAAGCTATAAAACTGGTTGCGCTTCGACCTGTTTATTTTCTCGATAAGGAAGATTATGGTATTCACAAAACTTTACGAGCTATACATTTCAATAAGACGATTGATAATCTTTCCGAAAATGAAGTGCGGGATTCCGAATATTATTTCGCAAATCCTGTTGAAGATCAAAATCTCTGGAAATCAATTCCCGAAGCAATAGCTAACACCGAGTATATAGCGCGGCATTGTAATGTCGATTTGAAATTTAACCAGTACAAATTTCCGAAATATGATCTACCGGATCGACAGGATGCTTTTTCAAAACTGTGGGAGCTTAGCCATGAAGGATTAAGAAAACGGTACAACGTCATTACCGAAAAACTTCTTGAAAAACTTAGCTATGAGCTTCAAGTAATACGAGATTTAAATTTTACGGATTATTTTTTAATAGTCTGGGATATTGTGCGCGAAGCCCACAGTAGGGGAATGCTTCTGATAGGGCGTGGTTCGGCTGCCAATAGTCTTGTTGCCTATTGTCTCGGATTAACTCAGGTTGATCCGGTTGAACTCAACCTGTACTTCGAAAGATTTTTAAACAAAGGAAGAAGCAGCCCGCCCGATGTTGATCTGGATTTTTCCTGGAAGGAAAGGGATGAAATTGTTAAGTATGTATTTGATAAATATGGTTACGAAAACGTGGCAATGATTTCTACACATGTTACTTTTAAGGCGCGCTCCGCATTTCGAGAAACTGCTAAAGCATTCGGACTAAGCGATGAAGAAATTTCTAAATATGCAAAATATATTCCATGGACAGACGCTGAAAATCTTCCAAAAGTTGCTGAACTATTTCCTGAATCACGTTCACTTAACTTTAAAGTGGAGCCGTGGAAAAGTATAGTGGATACGGCGGTTAAAATTGCAAATTTTCCGAGACACCTTAGTATCCATCCGAGTGGCATATTAATTACTCCCAAACCAATTACAAATTACACAGCGCTCGAATATGCAAAGAATAAAGGACTCGGTTTAATTATTACACAACCCGATATGTACGGTGTGGAAGATCTCGGTTTAATAAAAATAGATTTACTAAGCCAGCGATCACTCGCCGTATTGAGGGATACGATGGATAAGTTAAATTCACACCGCAGTGAAGATGAAATTTAATCGAAACAAAATGTTTTGAAAAAGATAAATTTAATCTTCACTCTCTTCATGATTGAATTAATTTTAATTGGTAATGATTAAAAATTTATATCCCGTTACCGTTAATCAAAGCTGACAGGATTTTACTTTCCCCGCTTATCAGCAGAGAGTTCGTACTACTTTTGAATAAATTAATTTAACGATATTCATAGTTGTTAATCTTCAACTAGACGATTTACTCTTTGTACATTTCCTCGATTAAATGTTTATAATGTTCTTCTATTATTTTGCGTCGGTATTTTAAGCTTGGAGTAATTTCACCCGAATCCAAAGTAAAGGGCTTGGCAAGCAATCTAAATTTCCTTACACGTTCAAAATTAGCAAGCTTCTTTCCAAGTTTTGATATTTCCTTGTCGTAAAAATCTACTATTTGTTTATTAATAATTAAATCTTCATCCGAAGAATAAATTATATTTTGCTGTTTAGCATAATCTTTAAGCGATTCAAAATCAGGCACAATAAGAGCGCTTAGAAAAATTCTTTTATCGCCGATAAGAATAAACTGATCTATATATTTACTACTTAGGAATAAGCTTTCAATCGGTGTCGGGGCAATATATTTCCCCGCGGTGGTTTTAAAGAGATGTTTTTTGCGGTCTGTAATCATTAAAAAGCCATCAACGTCAAACATTCCTATATCGCCAGTATGCAGCCAGCCATTAATGATTACGGAATCTGTTTCTTTTTTGTTTTTATAATAGCCCGGCATTATGTTTGGTCCCTGAGCTAATATCTCGCCATCTGAAGCTATTTTAACTTCAACGCCCGGAAGTATTTTCCCAACTGTTCCGAATTTGTAATCGTCAAGTTTATTAACTGCAATTACAGGGGATGTTTCTGTCAAACCGTAACCTTCGAGAATTATAACTCCGACTGCTTCAAAAAATTCACCAAGATCTTTTGAAAGCGCTGCGCCGCCAGAAACAAAAAATCTTAATTTGCCTCCCATCTTTGCCTGCAATTTTCCGAAAACTAACTTCGATGCTGCTTTATACTTTATGTTTAGTATAACCGGAACGCTCCCTCCTTTTTTTGCCTTCATATATTCTTTACCTACACTAATAGCCCAGTTGAAAATTTTCTGTTTGCTAGCGCTCTGGCTTTCAACATTCTTCATCACCTTTGAATAAATACGTTCAAATAATCTTGGCACTGAAGTAATAATTGTAGGGTGCACGGTTAAAATATCCTGTGCCACGGTTTCTATACTTTCTGCATAACAAATTGTACCTCCGCACGAAAACCCTGTATAATATCCCCCCATTCTTTCAAAGATATGGCAAAGAGGTAGAAAAGATAAAAATACGTCGTTGTGATCGATGGGGAGGATAGATAGAACCGCTCTTACATTCGACATTATATTCCGGTGCGTCAACATCACGCCTTTCGGTTCTCCGGTAGTTCCGGAAGTATAAATAATCGTACAAAGGTCGTCTTCTTTTGCAAGTTTTAAATTTTCATTAAAATAGTTTGGATGATGGGACTTAAAAACTTTCCCTAATTCCTGAACGTCGTTAAAGGAATAGAGTCCATCTGTGTCAATTATCATATCTTTTTCATTTAATATGATTATTGTTTTAGTGGTTCGGAGGCGCTCTCTAACTTTTAAGATTTTATTAAGCTGAAATTTATTTGAAACTATTACGCACTTAGACTCTGAATTATGTAAAATAAATTCAACCGAGGCATCGGTTAGTGAAGGGTAGAGAGGCACATCTATTGCGCCTATCCCGAGAATGCCCATATCGGAATAGACCCATTCCGGTCGGTTTTCGGAAATGATGGCAACCTTATCTCCTCGCGATACTCCAAGAGCAGCAAGACCCAAAGCAAATAATTCGGTTTGATTTTTGAATTCATCCGTAGAAATTCCTTCAAACTTCCCTTCGACTTTTCTTCTCATCAAATCTGTATTTGTAATTTTACTTCTTTCCTCGACAAGCCAGAGGAATAAGTCGGGAACTGTTTTACGTGCACTCGGTTTCTGCATAGTAACTCCTTGTGTTCAAAAATAAGTGCGAATTTACCTTTGAAGATTCATAAAAACAAATAATAAAATAATTATTTTTTTTCACCTAATAGTGGAAACTTAGCATTAGCAGATAATGCGAATGCTGGTTGCTTAGGGGTCAAAAATAAAAAGTCAGAGGATGGGACAGAAGTTTTGGGATATTAAAAACCTGTTAATCAATGAATCGCAGTTGTGTAATTCATCGGACGTTTAGAAGGGAACTTTTTGGCTGCGGATAACAAGAATTTTATTTACAACTTTTTCTGCTGGAATTCATGAATTTGCTATCATTTTTATTTCCTAATCGTTACCCTTTATCTGCTGCAAAATTAAAATTAAAAAATAATCACGTGCGCCAAAATATTTTTTTAAACGTGAATAATTTGACAATATACGCCAGCATCAATGTAGTAATTATTCCTTTCACAACTCCGAGCCAGGGATTAGCATTTAAAAAACTTAATAGGTTATCAATAAATAAAATGCTCAAAAATGGATTTAAAAGATTCGTACCTCCGGCATAAGCAAGCATCGGGTTTTGCCCATTATCGATTAAGAGCTTCAAATATATTTGTTTCTTTAATGACTGAATAATTATAAAAAAAGAGATTAATAAAAATATTGCTAAACCTGTCGTAACAAAGTAAAAACTTAATGTAGGTCTCCCTTTTTGAATTCCGCCTTCGTAAGCCTCAAAAAATAATCCGAGCATCAGCCAGTACGCAGCCCAGTTAAATAATTTCCGAATTGTTATTTCTTCCGTAGTATCGGCGTTCTTTAAATAGAAATAAAACAACACACAAAAAACAAAAGCTGCTATCGTTACTAATAAAACATCCCTTGAATATAAACCCGACATAATAATTAATAACATTACTATTAGTGAAAAGGCAATAATCCATAATTTTTTCTTATCCCATGAACATGTAACATTTTTATCATCTTTGCTGTTCATCCAGCTTAGAATTATATCACCAGCGATGGTACCCGGTAAAACAATTAAAAGATATTGTAAATAATAAAGTTTAAAAAGCCAGGGAACCGGGGAATTATTCCACAACCAGTTTATCCAGTTTCCTTCAATCGGTGCAGATAAGCGAATGGCAATCAATAGTCCAAGAAAACTTAACCGAATTAACCAATTATTTCGCGTGAAAAGCCAGATCAATGAACCTGCTACGGCAACGTTAGAAAGAACAAGAATAATGATGTCACTTCTTTCAACCGAAAAACCTTTCCCGTCAGCATAGCTAAGCATTAATAATAATGAACCAAGCCCGGCGGCGCCAATTCCTTTAATGATCAAAACAGAATTTTTCGCAATGCTTTGGGAGTATCGTGTATAAATTAAAAACAACAACACAAAACCAATTAGAGAAATCATGTTTGTAGGTAAGTCTGGAGTAGCATTGATTACGGTTGGTCTTAAATGTTGAATTACAATTGCGAATAATGCCAGGAGTAATCCGCGCTGAAGGATACCGAGACTGATTTTCCATTTCGCTATTCCCGCATCTAACTTCTTTGAGAGCGCAAACGGAAACGCCGCACCCATTGCAAAAAGAAAAAAAGGAAAAACTAAATCAACCCATGAAATGCCCGGCAGAGCAGGATTAAAAGCATGTGAAGGCGGCGGGTTTTGTGCGTGATACATCCATCCGGGTAATGAGCCGTAAGGAATGCGGCTTGATAAAATCATGGCAAGAATTGCGATACCGCGAAGTGCATCTAAAGCAAGAGCACGTTTAGGAACTTCATTCGAAAAAGTGGTGGTATTCATAACAAAATTAGTTATCAAACAATGATGAATTAAACACGCGTAAAAATATGCAGATGCTTGTTAACTTTAAAGAACTGTTTTTAATTATGAAAAAATATTGTCAAAATTTTAAGCCCATGTCCCCCAAAAGAATTAGTAAGAATGATTGGAAGTACGCCTCAGTCAATAAACTAATTTGATTTCAAATTGCTTATCAAGAGCAAAAGTTTTAATTTTTACTACAGTATATAATTGTTTTCCCCAAAAGTTTTAATAAGTTAAGGAACCTTAATGAAAATACACGAATATCAAGCGAAGGAGATTCTTAAAAAGTACAAAGTACCTGTCCAGGATGGAATTGCGATTAGGGATTTATCGGAAGTTGATGATGCGATATCAGAACTTCAATCAAGAGGTATCAATCAATTTGCGGTTAAATCACAAATACACGCTGGTGGGCGGGGTAAAGGCATTTTGTACAATCCACTAAATCGTGATGAAGTTATTCTGGAAGGCGGAGTAAAATTTACTACTTCTGCAGAAAAAGCTAAAGATTATGCACAAAAAATGCTCGGCAATTTACTCGTTACACATCAAACCGGTTCGGAAGGAAAAATTGTTAAAACCCTTTTTATTACTGAAGGGCTTGATTATAAAAAAGAGTTCTATCTCGGCATTCTTCTCGATCGCGCCGCAGCAAAAAATGTTATAATGGGTTCTACCGAAGGCGGCGTGGAAATTGAAAAAGTTGCTGCCGAAACTCCGGAAAAAATAATTAAAGTTTGGATTGATCCCGCTATAGGTCTTCAAGCTTATCAAGCAAGGAAACTTGCCTTTTCGCTCGGATTAGAAGGTGCAACCTTTAAGAGCTTCGTTAAGTTTATAGCTTTATTATATAAAGCTTATGAAGACACCGATTCATCATTGCTTGAAATTAACCCGCTTGTTATCACAAATGATGACCGCGTGGTTGCACTCGATGCTAAAATGAATTTTGACGATAACGCACTTGAACGTCAAAAAGATATTGCAGATTTCCGCGATCTTGATGAAGAAGATCCTCTCGAAATTGAAGCTTCAAAATATAATTTGAATTACATAAAACTTGACGGTAATGTCGGCTGCATGGTTAATGGTGCCGGGCTTGCAATGGCTACAATGGATATTATAAAACTTGCAGGCGGCGAACCGGCTAACTTTTTGGACGTAGGCGGCGGCGCGAATAAAGAAACAGTATCGAACGGCTTCAAAATTATATTATCCGATCCTAACGTAAAAGCGATATTGATTAATATCTTTGGTGGAATAGTTCGCTGCGACAGAGTTGCGCAGGGTGTAATTGATGCAACTGGTGAAATGCAAATTAATATTCCCATTGTCGTCCGGTTAGAAGGAACCAATGCAGAAGAGGCTGCAGAGTTACTCGCTAATTCGAGTCTTAATTTCCAGGTGGCTAAATCATTAAAAGAAGCAGCCGAAAAAGTTACAGCAGTTTTGTAAAATTAATAAAGAGATAACATCTTTCTGATAAATTAAATGGAATTTAAAATCAACTTGATTTTGCACTTTTAATATGATACTTTTTTGTATGATAAATATAGTATTGATAAGTATCCCGCATGCGGGATTGTTTCTTGTGTCAAAATAATTATGTGTTTACAATTTTCAATTTTACATTGTACATTTTTAATTGCGGCTTGCCGCGTTATGTCATTTGGAGTATAGTTAATGTCCCTTTACGATTCCGAATTTAGTTTTGACGATCAGCAATTTATGGGCGACGAAAAAGAAATCGATGCCGAAATTGAAAGATGCCGCCAGGCTATCGAAGACGGAAACATATACACATCCTTAGAAACCGTTGAAGAAACACTTCAATTATGTGTGGATAACGACCGGAACGAAGAAGGGCTATATTTCGTTGAAAAACTTATTGAAGTTGCGCCTTATAACTCAGAACATTGGTTTAGAAAAGGAGTATTTCTTAACGGTTTATTTTCTTTTGAAGAAGCAGTTAAAAGTTTCGAAAAAGCTTTGTCGCTAAATCCCGGCGACTCTGAAACGCTGATTGATAAAGCAGCGGCAGAAGAAAATTTGGGTCGATATACAGATGCTCAGGAATCTCTTGATGCCGCATTAAACAGCGACCCTAATGATGAAGAAATCTGGTTTAACCTTGGCATGGTTTATCAGCGCGCAGAAAACTTTACAAAGGCTGTAGATTCTTTCTTAAAGGCTGTTGAATTAGACGAAACTTTTGCCGAAGCATATTATGAACTTGGCTTTTGCTACGAGAATCTGAATGAGTTAAATAAGTCTTTAGCTGCATATGACAAATTCCTTGAATCTGATCCTTATAGCGCTAACGGCTGGTATAATCGTGGTGTAGTGCTCGGTAAGTTGAATAATTTAGAAAAAGCAATAAATAGTTACGAACTCGCCGTTGCTGTCCGTGAAAAATTTGCAAGCGCATGGTTTAATATGGGTAACGCTAATGCAGATCTTGGCAGGCTAAAAAAGTCTCTCGAATGTTTTACAAAAGCTAAGGAAATTGATCCCGAGGATGAAGCCGTACTATATAATCTTGGCAATATTTATGAAGAATTGGGGGAGCTAAATAGAGCGATACAATTTTATTCGATGGCGATCAAAATAAATGATGAGTATTATGAAGCTTATGTAGCTCGAGGCTTTTGCTATGAATCTCTCGATAAATTCCAATCAGCACTAAAGGATTTTAATAAAGCAATAGATTTATCGTTTGACAGCGCAGATGCCTGGTATGCAAAAGCTGATCTTGAATACTCTCTCGGAAAACTAAATAGCGCCATTCATTGTTACAGAACTGCACTAAAATATGAACCTGATAATTTTGAAATATGGTTTAATCTTGCCGAAACCCTTTTTGAGATGGGAAGTTGGGTAGATGCGCTTGATGCCTTCGAAAACTGCAACATCTTAAACCCCGATGATGCCACAAGTTTTTATGCAAAAGCAAAAGTGAATTTAATTTTAAGCCGTACTAAAGATGCTGTTGATTGTCTTAAAGTAGCTTTTAAATTAGACCCGGCTATAAAGGGTGAGTTTGTAAAAGAATATCCCGATATTAAATCTTCTAAATTATTTAAAACTCTTTTGGGTGAATTCTAAGGGAGCCGATCACTAATCTGAAAAATTAAACTATTATTTTAACAACTGTTTTCCCAATCATTAATTTATAAGAAAGTTTATGAAAGATTCTTTTCATATTAATACAAAAGTACTCGGGCTCATCGGTCATCCGATAAAACATTCGTATTCTCCTTTTATACATAACATTGCAATTGAATTAAAAAAACTCGATTACATCTATCTGCCTTTTGATGTCCCGGCTGCAAATTTACGCAATGTTGTTAAAGGGATGAACGCATTAGGAATTAAAGGATTCAACGTAACTATTCCACACAAGGAAAGCATCATACAGTATCTAAGTAATTTATCGGAGGAAGCTTCGATAATAGGCTCGGTAAATACTGTTACTAACGATTTAGGGAAATTAACCGGTTATAATACTGATGTTAATGGAGTGGTTGAAACATTAATCCCTTATAAAGATGAAATTACTGGCAGCCAGGTTTGCGTTGTTGGTGCCGGCGGCGGATCTCGCGCGGTTATTTATGCTTTAATCAGACACTTCAAACCGGCGAAAATATTTTTAATAAACCGGACGGAGGGCAGAGCCGAATTATTAAAAAATTATTTTAACGCAAAGATGAAATTCGACGGATTCAAAACCCGCGAGCTATTTCCGCCGGATCTTGTAGAAGTTTTCAGAGATTCAAAATTAATAATAAATGCAACTCCCGTTGGGATGTTTCCGGAAAATGATGATTCTATAACGAGGTTAGAAAATTCATTTGTGAAGGGGCAGATAATTTTTGATCTTGTTTATAACCCACCAAAAACTAAGCTGCTTCAGTTGGCAGAAAAAAAAGGAGCAATTGCATTAGATGGACTTAAGATGCTAGTTCATCAAGCGGCAAAAGCTTTTGAAATTTGGACCGGTGAACAGGTGCCTGTTGAAGAACTACAGCGCTCACTTGAATTATATATATCCGATTAAATCATATTTTTTCGTTTGAAAATATGAATATCTAAAATTAATAAAAGGGGCGAATAAGTTTGAGCAGCTACAACCAAAATTAAACTCCGCCAATCTAACCTATGAGAATATTGCACAAACCCAGCAGTATGCCGTTGAGCTTGATGAAGATAACCAGGCGCAAAATCAATTTACCCAAAACCAACCAATCTTACGCAAGACTGAATAAAAAAAAGTGAATTCCGATTGGAAGCGATGCGCATAATATGCACCGCCGGCAAAAATTTTTTTTTTTTTGATGATTTTGCAAAGCATCAAAGATATAATTTATCCGAAGCTACAGCGGGTGTACCTAAGCCGGTTGTTCCTCCGCAGAATTAGATTGCGTAGAGACTTAACATTGCAAGCCTCTTAAAATCTTCGTGTAACGTTTTTTCTTTGTGCCTTGGTGTCTTAGTGGCAAAAGGGTATTTGCCACAAAGGCGCCAAGACTCGAAGTTACACGAAGAGTTACACTTCTAACCACTATTGCCTTGTTTGCTCAATGGTAAAAATATAACTAAGTTTATGTTAAATGTTAGTTGTGTTATTGCACTAAACGGTAAGTAGAATTTTTTAATGTGAGTTCTATGGAAAATAAATCTGAACCAACAGCCATTAAAAAATGGCACGTGTTTGTTTTAACGGGGGCAATAAGCTTACTGATTATATTTGGCGGTTATTTCTTTTATTCATCCCAGGTAAAATCAATCCATGAAGACAAACGACAGGA
>Ga0210044_10004458_pt1 | contig 19510 bp, 12 predicted proteins | sample CryGey13umfilter_2_FD_183959 | JGI IMG/M metagenome (GOLD analysis project Ga0210044, IMG submission 183959) | Groundwater microbial communities from aquifer in Utah, USA - Crystal Geyser 4/9/14 3 um filter (SPAdes) (version 2) | ecosystem: Environmental > Aquatic > Deep subsurface >... | reverse complement strand
GTGCCATCATTAGCATTATTCAATGTTAAGGCATCTTCTTCTCCTTCGGCACAGTACCTGCTACCACAGTTTTCAGTGTCCACCGCCCAAACTGTTGGCGGAGTGCCTTCGGTAGCGCGGACATCGGCAGCATCATAATCATCAGCATAAGCGCCATCATAGTCACCATAAGAACCGACTTCAAAATCGCCGGAACCAAAACTCCAAGAGAAATCGCCAATAATATTTGCAAACAAATTGTTTATTCGTCCCACAACATCTTCAACTGAATCGCTGACATAGATACCGGCTGAAGTAATTTTTGTCCAGTTAACATAAGATCTGGCTTGAACAGTATCCTTTTCATTTCCGAAACCGGCTTCGTACGAAGCGCAGGTGGTCGGATCGCTACTAGCATCGTCGGTTGGATAAAGCGTGACTCCATCAATACAAGATGGGACAATCGCCGGCATCAACCAATCAATGGCACCAAGGCCGCCTAGTACTTTTTGGAAAAAATACGATAGGCCATCAGATGAATCAGGAGATACCGAGGCACCGAATGGAAAATTCAATGTATTTGCCGTGTAAGATAAGTCCCCAACATCAACGGAATAGCTTTCAGAAGCAGAGCCAAACAGTCTATCTGTCCATGGAGCGGAAGCAAAAGCTGCGTCACTCGAACTTACTTGAACCAAGGCATTACAAGCCGGATATTTCAAATAGGAATATGTGTCACCAATCGCTTCCTTACTACCATCGCGGTATGTCATTTCAGCTTGATAATTAACCCAAATATAAGGGCTATCAAAACTTTCGCTTTCACTAAAACTGGAAATGTTAACTGCCGAAGCACCGAAACGAACACAATCATCAAATTTATTGACCGAATCAGTATAATTAGAGATATCGGCTTCTCCATAAAGATAAACAGTATTGCCAGCTAATGATGTCCCTTCGGTATATGATGTTGAAAGGTCGGAAACCACGCACTCTTCACCAACATCACTCCCCGCCGTGTACGATGAGTCAGAAGTATGGAAAGAATCAATCGGTACGCATAAATAACTAGCGTCACAGTTGTTATCCAGATTGAGCTCAAGGCCAGCAATAGCCCAGTAATCATCGGGACAGGTAATAAAGTTTTCGCATCCGGCATATAAAGCATGCGTATAGGTAGCAGACTCATTGTCATTTAACTTGCCTTTAAAAGTACCCTGGTTGGAATATACTTGAATTTCACTGCAATAATATGCGTCCTCTACAAAACCTGCCTCTGTATATTTAGCGTACAAATCAGTCGCACCGGCGATTTGATCAACCGGGAACCAAGTTAAACATGCCCCGGTGTATTGATCGCCATTAATGTTAAGCCCAGTGTCGCGCTCCAAACAATAACCTTCCAGACCAATAATTTTATCTACTTTATTAATTGGTTCACAAGTACCGGTATATGTTTCGGTTGTCTCGCTGTAATATCTACAATCGTCATCGTCTCCACAAATAGCGCCGGCAACCGGACTGTCAGCCGAACAAATTCCACCAATATCACCAACATCGGAGCTATAGGCAATGTATTGCTCAGTACCGCCTACATTGGCAATCTTTTTGTAAGAACATTCACAGGTCTCGCCCGGCGCACAAACGCTGGCCTGACCAAATCCGGAAACAGTACTATATGGCAAAGTACCGCCGAAAACATTGTCTGTTCCAACTATTACATCATCAGTAGTAATAATATAATTTTCGTCTGAACCACCTTCGGAGAATAAACGCAGATCATCTTCAGTTGTTTTTGTTTCAGCGTCTTTTCCTGATTCCGTTGCGTCTCCCTCCGTACCGAACTTAAGGTATTGCCACTCTTTAACAATATCAACCGGGAATGGGCTGTTGATTTCAGGTTGAGCCCGACAAACCGCTCCTTCGCTTGATTCATCGCCAAATTGATTTCCATCAAGCGCCAAGAAACAACTACCGCCAAAACAACTACCATCTTTTACCGCCTCCGATGGCACACAGGTTTCTCCACTATCACAAGTATATTCAAGAGCAACATCGCCTTCGTCACAGTAACCGTTATTTGAAACGCAAACTCCGGCTAAACATTCTTCGCTGCTATCGCAATCATCGTCGCTTGAGCAAGAATCTTCCGTAAACTCGTAACAAACACCGGTCACACAATCACCGCCTGCATCGCAATTTTCATCGCTAGCACAAGCCGCACCGTTGTCATCACAATAACCAATTGTACAATCAGTAGCATAAGCGCCATCGCACTCTCCGGCTATATAACCTAAACTATATTCTTCCGATTGTTCGGTCACGCAAGTTCCGCCACCACAGTCTAAACTACTTTCACACGCAACACCGTGATAACTTGAATCTGTGTTTTCCATGTTACAGAAACCGGCCGGTGGTGCAGTATTAATTTGGCTTAAATGCTGAACAGGAAAAATATTAGGCACTGAGTAACCCGAATACTCCTCTCCATACCAAGTGACATCGCGGGAAACATATTTTTCAGAATCAAGTACTACTGCTGGGTCTTGGGCATCCCAACCAGAACAGAAAGACGGATGTCCTTGAGCAGAATATTCCGTACACAAATCTACTCCGTCACAAATCGTCTTGTATTGACCGGAGCCTTCGTCCCAAATTGTATAGGAGCTGGAACAGGCTAACCATTCGCTACATTCACGGTCGCGACTTACTTTAAGAATTGTATTTGTGTCATTTTCTAATCGTGGTGTGTCTGAAACAGTATTGTAACCGGTTCCGGTTGCCCATTTAACTTCTTCAGTACAATCGGCACTAACTAAGTCACCGGTATCACTTTCGTATTTTGGACAATCAGAATCTGTGTAACAAGAACCACCATAAGAAGCCCACTGGTCAAAATCATCTTCGGTAATACTAAAGATATCAAATGATGAATCCAGATCGTAATTTCGATAAACACAGCGTCTGGCGCACAAATCAACTTCCTCCCCGTTTACAGTAAATTTACCCGCATCTTCATCACTACAATCAATTGGATCAACAAGGGCAAATGGCTCGTCTCCACGGAACAAATCAGCGTGAACACTGGTTATATAAGTAGTGCTCGCATTGTAATCAAGTGATGTGTCCCCGGCGTCATTGAACAAGGCACAGCCTTCTTTTTGGCTGACCTGGCCGTCACATCTTTGTGATGATAACAATGTGTTTTCATCTAGATTTTCATTATCGAGGAAGAAATATTGTTCGCCGTCTGCTGTTTGATAAAATTCATTGTCATCAAAATCAAGTGGATCTTGATATTCGGTACAGCCGTCATATTCTCCGCTACAAGTACCAACCCAACCGGTATAATCTTCGTCACCGTTTCGCCAAATTCCACTTAAATCCCCACCGACTAAATAAGAACCGGTGTTGACAACACACTCGGTGCCGGCGCCCTCAATTGCACAATCGGCATCGGTTGAGCAATAAACATCTTCATTTTCTGCACAATATCCGGTTCCATAACAGAACTCGCTTGTTCCATCTTGGAACCAACCATCATATGTTTGTGAGCCAATAGTAATGTCTGTCTTGTATTCACAAACATGTCCGCCCGGATCCTTGAAATACCAAGTTCCTTCATTATTTGAGTCCCAGGCTTTGCAGAAAAGTTCATCATGAGCGCAAAGGATATCAGCATAATCATCTGGAGAATTTAATAACCAAACTGATTCCCAAGAGGCAATGGCGGAGTGGTCGTCACTAAATGTTGGCCTGCCCAATTCCTCACAGCCCGCTCCTGCTGATGTACATTCGTAACTTGAAGAAGCGATCATGTACAAATCCTGATCGGCTGCCACAACAGTTGCGTCCGGTCCGTAATCAATATGGTAAAGAGTTTTTTGTGAAAAATCACTTCCGGATTCAATCACATTTTCCGGCAAAGACCAGCTGTCCATATCAAACTGACAATTGTTCTCACCGGAAATAATTGTGCAGAGTGCATCGCTGGTTTCATCGAAAGTTGCGCCGTCTGAGCTTGTTAACAGATAGCAAGTTGTTGTTGAAGTGGCAGTATCCGGTGTGCTCCAAGTTGATCCTCCGGTTGAGTCAATATTGTAACAAGTGGCGTTATAAACACTTACAAATGCTGACTGTGACTGATTAGTTTTATAGAAAGCATCACAGCCAACCTTGTCTTCATCACAAAGTGAGCTGAATGATTTTAGATAGGCAGTTTTGCCATCTTGGTCCGTATACTCCTGGCAACCAAGATGATATTGATCGTCCGTTTCCCCTTCTAAGTTTCGGTCACAAATTGCTGGCGTATTCCATGATTCTTTAATAACAGTGATGTCGTCCTCGCCTTCACGCAAAACAACATTGTCAATGTAGAAAGTTTCACTACTTGAGTCCGGAGTAAAGACCAAAACTGTTCCCTCTCCAAAATTTGGATAGTCGTTTGCATTCATGTCAAGCGGACCTAGGCTGTATTCCTGCCAGTCGGCCTCAAGCCCGACATCGCCAAAATCGACTTCTATACTTGGACTTGAATTGTTAGCATTGATATCAAAACCAACTGAGATATCAGTGTCACCCTTTGCCCAGAAACTTAAAGTATAAGTTTTATTTGTAAATAATTCGCTCTCCAGAGTTCCGCAATAGCTGTTACCATCAGTGACGGTACACTTGCCTCCCAATGTTCCGGTTCCACTTGCACAGCCACTAGAGTCTGAACATACTTCTTCATATAAGAAAGTCCAAACAGACTTACCGTCTGATTTAAGCGAATGACCGTCAGTGGCAATTGACTCATTACTTAATTCAACATCAGTAGCACTTGATGTGTCCCAATTATCTAAAGAGCCATATTCGAAAGTGTCACGCAAAGCTACGCGGCTGTTTGCGCTGCGGCCACCGGTATATTTCCTACAACCACTCTCGCTACTATCGCAAGTAGTGCTTTCTTCGCTATATCCGTAGTATCTGCAAAAACCATTAGCTGAATCAAAATATCCACCTGAATTAGTACAGGTCTCATTTTGGGCTGTGGAATCTTTCCCAACAATGTCTGTTTTACGATATGAAACACAGGCATTATTAACGGCTACAGTTTTTGACCATTCACGGTAATGAATGTTTCCGTCAGTGTCATAAAATTCTCGACAGTCTGGATTATCTAAAATATCACTGTGCTGGTCGCAATCTTCTGAATCTGAATCCAGAACGCCACTGCCAGTTGAGTCGTCGTCACAAGCAATTCCATCTTCTGTTGAATACCAATTTGTACAAGGCGCAACGCTAGCGTCGATATCTTCTTCTGAGATACTGGAATATGCGTAGAAATATGGAGAATAAGAAATTCCAGAAACATCAGATTCAAGCAGGTTCCAAGTTTTTAGCTGATAACCTTCTTCGTCTGAACCCTCCCAAGTATAGAAGATAGCAGCGTTATCATTGTTAGTATTAGCGTCAGCCTGATCTTCTGTTAAACAGGCTCGCAAATAAGTAAAGTATTCTTTTTCTTCTGTAGTTAAATTAGTAAACTCGTCACAGCCAACCGCCTCTTCGCTACACTCATCGGCAGTTGATGGAATAAAGTAAATCGGGAAAGAACCATCCGGCTCATAAAGCGTATCTTCCTGTCGGAATGTGTCATAACCGGTACAAACAGATGGACATTGATCGAGCTCGGTTACAACTGCAGAAACTGAAGGATTACCATTTACCGGTGTATAGAGCGAACAACCTGCGTCTTGGGCGCTACACATCGGGGCATAATCGTCGCACTCCGCCGGGTCATCATCTCCCCCGGTACAGCCAAGATAGCTTGGAGCAATCTTATAATATTCGTAGCTTAATGAACTATTGTTATAAGCATAATGGAAAGTTGATGATTCTTCTGCTTGCTCGAGCTGAACATCATCTACCCAAACATCACCACCGTAAATGTCGATAATTGCATAAATCTGTTCGGCAGAATCAGCTAGTGTTGGTGTGGTAAATGTACAATCAAATCTTTCGTAATCAGTATTGCTTGGGTTAGTTGTTATTTGGAAGGAATTACCAGTCTGAGTGCAGGTGCCTGATGTATAACTGACCGCTGAAACATCCAAATCATTGCCATCGGCATCTCCAAAAAAGATTGCAACTGTTGCGGTTGCGGCGGCGCTACCTTGTTTGGCATATGCGGACAAAGTGTAAAAACGATTTTGTTGCAAAGTAGCGTATTGATAAAACACGCCCGAGCTACCAGAGTTTATTGCCGCGCTACCGCTTCGACCTTCATCATTTTCCGTATCATACTCAGCATTTATTGAAAGCCAGGAATCTGGCGATTCGCTTGAATCAGCGTCTGTTTCAAAACTTGGATTAGCTAAAATATTTAAACTTAAGTCACTATCACGAGCAATAACTTGCTGGCAGCCACCGTCTGCCTCATCGCATTCTTCAACCTGGCCGTTAAAATAAATTCGCTCTTTGTAAGCACCGGCTGCTTCATCAGCAACTTCAACAACCGGAATACTTGGCCAATCAAAAGTGGCATCACTTCCCTCTTCTTTAACTGTTGAATACCACAAACAATCTAGATTACTTTCGTCGCAATCGCCGTAATCCAAGGTATTTGTAAGATAATCAACTTCTGAGTATTCCTCGGTACTATGTGGATTCGCATTAACAAAAGCCATGCAACTTGCATATTGCTCCGGACATTCATCACCTCGGAACTTCCAGACATTTTTCTCACGAACACAATATCCATAACCACCGGTACAATTACCGTCTTCGTCTTCGGTAATACAACTTTGAATATCAACACACTCTTCTGCGCGCTGGTCAGTGTTAGCAGCTGACAAAAGCTGGCCGTAAGCTAATGTTCGACATTGGGTTTCCGGGAATTTAAACACCCAGTTTGGATCAATTAAATGGCACCAAGGGTGTGAGTCATCTATTTCGTTATCCCTATTACAATTATTAAAACCTATTATTACCTCGCTTAAAGTAACCGGATTTGTTTCAGAGTTAGAGTCTGATTCTGCAGCCAGCTCCCAACCAATTGAAATGATTCGAGCTTTGCGGAGTTTAACAATATTAGAATGACAAAAACCATAAGTGTAGCATTTTGAATCCTGATTTCGAGCTCCGTCAGACGAAGGAATAAGTGGCCAATCGCCATCAATATAGCCTTCGTCGATTGCCTCTTGGATTGTCATTGGACTACCTGTATTTGCCCGAGCAACAGCTGACGCAAAAGATGAGTCTATGGCGCAGCTAAACAAACTTCGAGAACTTCCACGGAAAGTACTGGCGCAACTTGATAATTCTGAAAGCAAATTATAATCAGTCACCTGCAGTGGCCTAAACGCACTAAGTGATGAATACTTATCAATTATTCTACTTCTAGAATATGTTGAGATAGAATCTTCGTTAAATGGATCAAAGTTTGCGTCATCGAAAGCAATATCTTTAAACAACCCTGATTGAATATTTTGTAAAAACTCAGACAATAATGTGTTAGAAAACACAGAAGCAACGCTTGTTCCAACAGCTAAAAGCGTGTCTGTGCTTCCTAAAGTCTGCAAAGCAATTTTAGTTGATATTTCGCCAGACGACTCAAGCTTTGAGCGCAATTCAGATTGAACCAAAGAAGCTGGCGTCTCTATATTGTCAGTTATATAATCAACAACTGGCGTAAAACCATTATTTTTTAGTAAGTCTTCAAGCATTACCTGACTTTCAGCCTGAGCCTGGGTCACAGCGCTATATTGAATTTGCGCTCCTGAAGAAATTTCGTTTACCCTTGGATCAAATCCCTGTGATAAAACTGATAACACTGCATTTGTTTTTTCTTCAGCTGGTACATCTGATGATTGCAATGCTGCCAAATAACCTTCCCAGTTATCTTTAGCTGAAGAATACTCAGAACTGATTATCGGACTCTGGACTGTGGCGCGAAGACCAAAACGCAATGCCTGCAAAAGCTCTGGATCAGATGGAACATAAACATTAAAAGTAGACAAAAATCCATTATCAATATTCTCAAAATCAATTTTATTATAAAGTTCGGCTACTACATTCATCGCCATGTCCTGCAAATAATCTTTTGGCGCTCTTACTTCAAATAGTGGCTCATCTGCGTTCCCACCAGATGCTACCCAAATAGCAGCATCGCGAGCAGCGCTATTGGCAATCTGCGTAACTAGGTTAATCAACATTGTTGATATCGAACCGATTAAAGCACTCTTTATCGCCTGTTTTGCATTTGCAGCCACTTCCTGCAAAACCGACCGGGTTAAGAGTGATGGATCTGTAACAACCATTTGAGCGTGGGCTGCTCGCGGAACTATCAAACCTAAATTTACAACAAAGACTACCGCGATAATTAGTCCGCCTATTTTATGCAAAAAATGCCTCTTCATATTATTGAAGTGATGTTTCAATTAAACTATCTAGCTGGCCAGTTGATGTTAAATCAGCAATAACAGCATCAAATAATGTTTTTACTTCTTCGTCTGTTAGCGTACTAACAAGCGTTTCGTCTGCTCCAGAATCAATTAGAAGTTGTCTTATTTCTGTTACAGATAAATTGGAGATTGCTGATTCGATTTGAGAAATGGTTGTATCTGTGTTGGACACGCTTGTATCATCAACATCTGAAATTCCAAAATCAAGCGTAGTGCCAACCGCTATATCATCGGCCGTATTGCAATCCGCTCCAGCAGCGCAAGTTGGGTCACTACTAGTTGCAATCTCTGTGGCATCGTTATAACCATCGCCGTCTGTGTCTTGAAGGTATGGACTGGTTTTATAAACATAAAGTTCGTCGTAATCTGAAAGTGTGTCTTTGTCTGTATCTGAGTTTTGTTGTTCTAAAAGATCGAGCCACTCTTGCTCATCGCTAGTCAAATACATTGGCCCGCTATAATCAATTGCGAAAGGATCAGTTAAATGTCTACCTACATAAACCAACCCCAGCAAAGCTGCGATTGCTCCCGCCCCTATAACCAAAACAAATCCCGCTCTCTGTTCTCGCGTGAAGGAGGGCTTTGTTTTTCGGATATACACCCGATTGTTATCTTGCTCATCCATTGCGGATATTATAGCAAACTTTGTAAAGTCACCCAATCTATTACCCCCAGTTCCTGTGCACGAGATTTTTCTGACAATTTTAAACTTAAAAGTATTTCTTTAATTTTTGCAGACGGAGCAATCCTGACCGTTGCTAAATTTTTGTGTAATTGTTTTCGACGCGCTAAAAATCCAAGTTTAGCCAGTTTAATTATTGCTTCCGGATTTTCACATTTTTTTTCAAAATCTAATACCAATACCGAGGATGTAACTGCCGGCGGTGGTACGAAAGACTCCGCTTTTACATCAAAAATTATTTTTGGATCTGTATAAATTTGCACAGCAACCGATAAAAGACTCATGTCTCCGGGGAGCGCCACCATACGCTCTGCTACTTCTTTTTGAACCATCACGACCATTTTGCCGGGTGGATTTTTTGCCGATAACGCTTTCATGATAATTGCGTTACCAGCGTTGTATGGAAGATTACTAATAAATTTCCACGGCCTATTTTTTGTTATTTCATCATAATCAACCTGAGCTGCATCTTTTTGAATAATTTGAGCTTGAGAATAATTCTTTTCAAGATTGGGAATTAAATCCCTATCAGCCTCAATCAGCACTAATTTTGTATTCCCCCTTTCACTCTCACATAGCCGGGGGGAGCGACAAATTATTTCTTTTGTTAAAAATCCGGCACCGGGACCAACTTCAATTACTAAATCCCCTTCTTTAATTTCTGCAGCATCAATAATTTTTTTCGCAATACTTTCATCCTTCAAAAAATGTTGGCCAAAAGATTTTTTCATATTTTGATTTCTCCTTGACGAATCACCTGAACTTTTTCTCCTTCTACTTTTACATTAGTTGAAGGCAAATGCTTTTCAAGGTCGCCGGCATCGATTAATAAATCAGCATCGAGCTCGACTGCGTCAGCACTATATACCTCTGGTTCGCCGGAAAAATTAGCACTCGAAGACACAATCGGCCCGCCAAAACGACCAATAAGCTCGGACACAATTGGATTTGATGAAACGCGCAGGGATTGAGTTCCGCCTTGCGAACACTGTTTTGCAAGGCGCGATCTTCTGGCAATCGGTGCAATTATGTTCACCGGTCCCGGCCAATATTTATCCATAAGCGCGCGAGCTTTTGCTGAAACCTGAATATATTCCTGGACATAAACAATATCCGGAATTAAAACGGTAGTACCTTTTGAATGTGGTCGGCCCTTAAGTCCAAACAAACGCGCCACTGCTTCTTCATTTGTGGCATCACAACCAACGCCATATGAAGTTTCCGTTGGATAAACAATAATCTGACCTTTTTCTAAAGCCTCAACTGCTTCGTCGATATCTTCAGGTTTGATTTTTTTCATACATGTCGGACCGGCATATTGGCAGGCCCCTATGTTATTTATTATCTTTATACCACTTTACTGTTCCGGCTACCCCATCTGTCAAATTTACTTCCGGCTTCCAGCTAAGTTCATTTCTTAATTTACCGGCATCAAGGACAATGTGTTTAAGAGCGTCTTGTTGATTTTCGTTTCTTTCAAAATTAGCATCAGCGTCAATTTCAGATTTAATTAAATCAAAAATCTGTTGAGTTGATGTTTCAATTCCGGTACCTAAATTAAATACGCCGGTTGTATTTGACTCCGCGCCCAGAATTAAAGCATTAACTACATCGGCTACATAAATATAATCACGAGTAGTTTGGCCGTCGTTATTAATTACGACCGGCTCGCCTGAAATTAATCTCGATGAAAAAATTCCAATCACACCTGACTCGGCACTGGAATCTTGGCGCGGTCCGTAAATATTCGCTGCCCTGAAAGCTATGAATGGAATTTCGCGTATATTTTGATAAAAACGAAAATAATTTTCACCTACTAACTTTGTAATTCCATAAGGAGTTTCTGGCGCTGGCATCATATCTTCTGTGATTGGGAGTGATGATTGATTACCGTAAGTCGCGCAAGAAGACATAAAGACAACTTTTGCTTTACTAGTTTTTCTATTTGCCTCACAAACATTTAAAAGTCCAATAACATTGTCTTGCGCGTTTTGAATCGGCATATCTACCGATTCTCTATCATGCAAATGTGCAGCGAGATGAAAAACAATTTCCGGCTGATACTTTTCAAAAACACCAAGTACGCCATCATCTTGAATGTTCATATTAATATACTCAACTTTTTCATTTTTATTTGTTTGTTTTGGATCAACCTTGTCGATAACAACAACATTTGCCCCACGCTCAACCAGCGCATCTGCCAAATGCGAGCCAACAAATCCAGACCCGCCTGTTATTAAAATTTTTCGTGTATTCATATAAGTTGATTAGTTCTTAACCTGACTGCGCAAATATGCTTCCATAAATTTTTCCAGGTCACCACCTAAAACCGCCTGGGTGTCTTGTGTTTCAAAATTAGTTCGGTGATCCTTAACCATTTGATAAGGATGCAGAACATAACTACGAATTTGGTTTCCCCACTGCGGACTTTTGTGTTTTCCTTTTAATTCGTCTAACTCTTCGGTTCGCTCTTCTTGCATTCTTTGGAACAATCTTGATTTTAGCACACGCATTGCAGTTTCTCTATTCTGGAGTTGAGACCTTTCATTCTGGCAACTAACTACTGTGTTTGTTGGAATATGAGTGATCCTAACCGCAGAGTAAGTCGTGTTTACTGATTGACCGCCGCTACCCGATGACATAAAGGTATCAATGCGAAGATCTTTTGGATCAATATTAATTTTTTTGTCAGATAGATCATCTAGTTCCGGCATTACTTCAACCAGAGCAAAAGAAGTATGGCGCATTTTTTCTCCGTCAAATGGCGAAATGCGCACCAGCCGATGTACCCCAGCTTCAGATTTTAAATATCCGTAAGCCAATCGTCCGCGAACGATAAAAGTAATACTCTTATAACCCGCTTCCTCGCCCGGTGACTCTTCTAAAATCTCCAGCTTCCAACCACTAGACTCAACAAAACGCGTAAACATTCTCATTAGCATCCCCGCCCAATCCATTGCGTCCGTTCCCCCAGCGCCAGCGTGAATTGAAACCAAGGCGTTATTTAAATCATGCTCGCCTGAAAGCAAAGTTTGCAGTTCAAGCGCATTATATTTTTTTTGAACTTCTTCTAATTTTAAAGACAAATCTTTTAAAACTAATTCATCAGCCTCTAAACTTGCCATTTCTTCTATTCCTTCAATCTCTTCTACTTCCTTTTTTAAATCTTCCCAAACTTCAACCTGACTTTTTGCGTCGGACGCTTTTTGTGACACTTCGCGCGCCCGATCTTGATCATTCCAAAAATCAGGAGCTGACATTTGTTTTTCCAAATCACTGATTAAAATTTTAGTATTATCTAAATCTAAAAGATTCCAGGCAGCCTCCACCTTTTCTCTTAACTCCTGAATATCTTTTTGCATTACAGACATATTATTCCGATAGGTTTTCAAGATCGGCGTTACTAATTCCGAGACTTAAATATCTCATAATTTCATAGGCTGAGTCCCCATCTTTAATATATATTCGGTAACAGTTATCCGGATGAACATACCAAGCTTCACCTTTTTCTTCGACCTGCAATAAAATCCGTCCGCGTACCTGATTTGCTAATGGATACTGTGTGCAAACATCAGAAACAGTTAATACCTCATCCTTATCAATTACCGTGGGAATTAATTCTAAATCTTCATTTGTGATTCCAAGCCCCAGGAGTCGCATTACCTCATATGCGGCCGCGCCATTTTTTAAATAATATCTATTCATTGTGGAAGCATCCAAATACCAAGCCTCCCCGTGATTTTCAACTTGAAGAAGTATGTAACCAGCCAAACGCTCAACCGTCTCTCCAAAAACAGTAACAGCTAATTGAGTTAAATCAATTTCTTCAACATCTGAAGATGGTGACACAGTTTCTATCGATTCAATATCCATTTCCTCTTCAAAATCTGATAAATTTATAATTTCAAATTCGTCTGTATGTTCAAAATAATTAAAAATTTGAATAGAGTAAACTCCACTTGGAACATTTTCAGGAATAGTTATTTGTAGCAACTCGGGAGTAAAAACAACGACATTCTCATTTAAAGAAATAACTGACTGGCTATTTACTAATTTGAATTTAATTCTTGGATTGAAATGTTCACCGCTGATTGCAATAATGTCACCGGTATTTATAGTATCAAACTCAATCTCGTCCATTGACACTCTAAGAGAAGTCATGACAACTGTTGTTCCATTCAACAAACCATTATCAGCCGTTGAAACAAAAGCATCAATAATTTCCATTACTGATCGATACGATTTTAAATAACGCGCAAACGCGCCGACACCAGCTGTCTGACCAATTGCCAAAGGCAAGCCGCTAATCCTTTCAAAACAATCTTCCTGACGAGCGCACTGGGCCACTTTAGCGGCAAAAATATCTGCAGAAGGCGCTAAAACATCAACACAGGCACTATCATTATTTTCGTAATCATCAACACTACCAACGCCTATCACCATATTAAACCCATCAACATCGTTGCAACCCGGAGACATTGGCACTTCAACTCCTTCAGAGTCAACCTCCGGTTTAATACCCGCCACAATCAAGACATCATTATTGTAAGCGTATTTAATTGCATCATCATAAGCATCGGTGTAATCCATCACTCCTTCTACAGTTCCAAGTGTTAAAGCAATAACATCGGCGCCATTATCTACTGCGTAATAAATAGCGTCTGTGATATATTCTTCGTAACAAGTGCTAGTATCACAAACAACTAAACTCATTATTTCTGCTTTTGGAGTAATTCCAATTGTACCTTTTACATCTCGTGTAGCCGCAATTATCCCGGCAACAGCCGTATCATAAGAACCATAAGTTTTAATTTCAGCTGTAGCATCAATAAAATTCCAGCCAGTAATTACATTGCTCCAATAATCAATATGGTCTGTTTGTACGCCGTCCCCAATGAGTGCCACAACCAACCTCTCACCAGCGTCTGTATTATCGTATGGGTAAATATCAATTTCCGACAAATAATCCTGCTCAAAATAATAAGTATCCGACCAAGTGCGAGCAAATGCACTTAACGGGGAAAAAAATAGACTAAAAATGATAATTGCCAAAACAGATTTCATATAATCAAAGACAGGGTTACTATGCCCTGTCTTATTGATTTTTTCAAGCTTTCAAACCTTTAAATTTTTTGCGTATTTGCCCAAGTATGGCATTTCCCATTTTTCACCTGCTAGTGCTTTCAATAGCCCAATAATCGCAAAAACAAGAAGCAAAGCATACATCACAAGCACAGTTAGCCAACCTATAATTGGAATCCAGCCGACGACTGCTGACACAAACATTGCGATTGACTCAGCGATAAACAAAACCAGTCCTTGTTTGGCATGGAATTGAGCAAACTTAGAATCACGAGCCAAAATAAGTGGAACAAAGCACAAGATGCTAATGTAGCCAATCGCAGCCAGTACTTTGCTTTCGTCTAAATTTTCGATGACACCATCGATGTCTGTCTTTTTTTCTTCAGGCATATTGTTTGGGAATTAGCTTTTAGCTTATAGCGGGATAGCTTTTAGAGAATTCGAGTTTTGATATATATATGATTCTACCAATATCAAGTTCATTTTTCAAGAGTATCATAGCAAAAATAGGGATTTTTTCCAGCTTACTTTAATCTATTACAATATTACATGCCTTGAATAATTCATTGTATGTATCGGCTACGCCATAAAACTCAAATTCAATCTCAGTTTTTTCCGGCAATCTACTTCTGAGCAAATTCCATGATCGCCAGTCATTCGTACGCTCAGCTGTTTTATTACTCATATAAACAAGCCATTCATTTTTAAAATTAGCTATTTGCTGACGCAATAGAATATCTTCAGATAATTCTAAATCTAAATGAGAAACATCAGAAAAGAAGATTTGTAAATCATCTTCGTATTGATTAAATCTGATATGAGGACAATAATCTTCAATCGAAGTATCCATCAGTCCAATATCAACCTGCCCACTAGTAAGCACATAATCCATTAAAGGATAGGCCTCTGCACTAAGGTCGTAAAAAAGTGGAAACGCGTCCATTGCCTCGCCGCTTGCCTCCGCTCTGGAAATATTAAGCCTGACAGACAGCGCGTCTGGTGTAAGAATTACAAACGCCAAAATACACATTCCTAAAATAATTGCCGATTGGCGCACAAACATTGACTGGTCAAACCGTTTCCAAATATGAGCCACCAGCCAAATAAGCAATAGCCCGACAGTAATGAAAAACCAAAAGCCAAAAAGTCTAGCCGGTGTAAATCCATACTGCTCCACATAAAGCGACAGACGCATCCAAGCTGAAACCGATAAAACTAAAGTTTCAACAAGAAGTATCACCTCGGCCAAGTGGAGTTTATTTGATGCATGCTTTGGGCCATGAAAATAGCGTAGTGAAAGAATGAGTAAAATAACTAGCACCGAGACAAAAGCCAGCTCACCGAATCCTTTAACCGCATACTCTGAATAAGTAATTTCAGGAATTGCATTAAAAGCTGATTGCCCACCAAACAAATAAACAGCTTGAAAAATCAAAAATCCTAAAAACAATATATTGCTAGCAATAAGCACCACCAAACTTTCAATGGCAATATTTTTTGAGTAAGAAACAGGTAGCATAAAATCAAATCTTTTCCAAAACAGTGCTGCTAGAATCAACAAAAAGCTGATGCTGAAAAATCCGATTATCAGCACATTGGGAATGACATTCAAAACATTAAGTTGATCTGATAACCAAGTTAAAAATCCATCAGTTTTATATTGAAGTACCAAATCAGATCTAAGAAACAGTGCCCCGAAAATTAGGACAACTGGAATTGCAATAATAATTCCACGAAGCAAAGCGGCATTTCGGTTTTTTATAGTAGTAAAAGATAGGTTGGCTAAAACATCAAAACGAAGCGCAATCAATTTAAGAGAGTGAACGATTGAGTCCAAAATAAACTGAAAAGGATGTTGATACTTAAGGCTGTGACCGGCAAAAGAAAAAATCAAAATTACATTTGATAAAACAAATCCTAAAAACGCCAAAGTCATGCCAATATCTGAAGTCCAAATGGCAAAAGTGATTGCAAAAAGTACTGCAAAAACCGTAGCCACATGAGCATCAGCGTTGATATCGATTTTTGTTTTATGAGCGTAAAAGTAAAGAACGGTTAAAAAAATGACTTCCAAAAGAAGTACATTTATTCCTGGGTAAAAAACATGGTAAAGCAAAGCGTCAAAGAGTACGCCCATTCCAAGAGCAGTAAGTACGATTTTGGCAGGTAATTGCATATATTTGGTTGATCAATCGGTCAATAACTAATTTCCTAAAGTATGCGTTAAAAAAAGAAAAATGGCAAAAAATAAGGCGAATGCTGTACAGATGCTTGACAAAACTGCCAAAATATGATATTCTTTCCTGTTCTAAAAAATGAACAATTTTTCGACCGGCACACACTTTGTGCGTTCCGAATCGAGGAATGGTTCAGTTAGTTCGCGTTGGTCGGTGGTCATCCTCCGCAAACTACGAACTCTCCTCCTCTTCTTAGGCGCCGGGCTGTTGACTTATTGCACTTGCATTTGTCAGCCCGGCGCTATTTAATTTCTATTTTTTTTGATTAATTATTTATTTTCCAGTTTAACTTTTCTAGCTTCTCTTTTGTCTGACGCGCGGATTCTATAATCAACTTGTCTGGTCCATTTAGGTTTCACTAACTTGCTCTTCACCAAACGGATAATAATCCAGAGCTGTTGTCCAAGCATCAGATGAGTCTGTTGTAACCGCTACGCTGCCAAGATGATCGACATGAATCCATTCATACTCGGTTGAAGTTCCATCGTCTTTGGCTTCGAAAACAGGATTACCTAAAAGCGAAATGTGCCATTCTTTGGTGCCGTCGGAGTTTTCAATATAACCACCAACATAATAAGTTTTGTCGCCGGAAGATGCCTTGTATCTTCTGATACCGTTTTGGTCGTAAAGATAATTGGTGGTGGAAGTATCATCTGATGAATTGGATAACTCATCACGATAAGTCCAAGCTAGTGTTAAATCTCCAGTTGAAATGACATTGCCGTTGGCATCATAAGTCCAGATATCCAATCCGATTGTGATGAGAGCGTAGAATTGTTAAAAATCTTATTTATAGATCTGACCTTATTTTTATTGATTAATCTACAATGTCGATTTTGATAATATCATCTGCCAACGCTTTGTATTTATTTTTGTCTCCTGCGGTTTCCTCATCAAAACGATCGACAAACATTTGATAAATCGATTTCTCTAAATCGCCAGGAGCATCGCGTAAAATACGTGCAATTTGTAAAGCCTCCCAATCATATTCATCAGTAGGTGCACCACCAGCTAACAATCCCATAGGATCATGCTTATTTATAATCTCATGAATCAATTCTATTTTGTCTATCATAAGTTATTGAATATTACTAATTATTTTAGATATTGTGTTGTTAAATTGTTCTTTTCCATAAGTAGTTACTACTCTCCCAGCTCTATTTAAAACTACCCCGGCTTGTTGCGTTACTCGAAGAACTGTTCCGCTACTTTGCTCAATTGTTACCAAAGGATTTCTAGCCGCATTAAGAATAGCACTTGTGGGAACGGATCTGGAAATCTTCTGACTCAATCCATGCCTAGTGTAGCCAGTAATTGTCTGACCCGTGTTTTCAACTATAGTCCCCAATTTTCCAAGATTAGAACCAATATCAAGAGATTCGCCTACTAAAGGAGCCACCCTGCTAGCGCCGGAAACACTTGCACTTAGTCCCATTATCGCACCGTTAAAGGCGGCAGCGACACCTGAAGCTCCCGTGCCTAAAGCTACCTGATAGCCAGTATTTGCAACCGTTTTAACAGAGACCCCTTCTGTTGCCATCTGCTGACCAGCTGCCCCAACATTATCTATAGCCTTACCGTATGTGCCAAAAGTCATCAGATTACCAAAAAACTTTTCTACACTTAATGCTTTGTTAGCAAAACTATTAATCTGCGCTAATGATGGCCATTCTCCATCTGGATCTACATAGTTTATCGGATTGTTTCTAGAATAACTATACGCATTTTGCATCTGCGGATCTTTCAAAAGTATAGCAGACGAGAAAGCCTGCGCAATTGGGTCGCGACTCAAGAATCTAGCACTGGCAGTACTCAAATACCTCGCTTCGAAGTACATCAAACCGCTCTCTTTGTCCCGTTCTTTGTTGGTGTAATCAAATCTGTCATCTGAACCTGTTCCTTGTGTTTCATTGACTCTTTCGTTTCCGAACGGATAATAATCCAGAGCTGTTGTCCAAGCGCTGGAGCTATCGCAATTCTAACAACACCGACTTTAAAATAAATCTAAATAACTATCGCCCAGCTTGCCAAATTTAGACTCATAATTTAATAATTCACTTTTTAAAAAATCAAAATCAAATTTTTCAGCATTTCCTAAAGCGCTTGGAATATTATGCAAAATATTCGCCAAAACATTTACTTGTTTGCAAGAACACTTATTCGCAGACACCGATAGCACGCGAATTTCCAATATACCCTTTCTTAATATTTCTATTAATATTGATTCGTTCATAAGATATAGTTAAATAAAAATTATTTTACATCAATCTGATCCCAAGTGGTGCCACGAAGACCGCCTTGACCCATTTGGACAGTAGGCACATCAACTCCTGCCATTTCGCCACCAATATACCTATGATGACCATCCAAAATATAATTAGTTCCATTATTATTCAATGTTTCAATTGGATCAACCCGCCCACCATTTTTTAATATATCACTGTAATATTTAGCAGTGTCTGAATTAATCCAATCTTGAGTTGGTTGCAGCGCTGAGCTTCCCTTACTATTAAGTCTAGAAACTGCACCACTAACAGACGCCTCTTCCTCAGCAATAATCTGAGCTGATCTTTGAGTGTCATAGGTTACTATTCCTGTCGCAAGCGCTGCTTCTCCAATTGCAACACCTGTCATAAACGCTCCACCAGCAGCGGCTGCTGTTCCGACAATTATTGATCCTGCAGTGTTTGCAACTGTAGACACAGAAACGCCTTCATTAACCATCTTTTGGTTAGCACTGCCCATCATTGTCTTGGCAACACCCCAGCCACCTAACGAAATTACATTGGCCACGGCATTAGCAGTGTTGTCTATTTTCTGTAGTACGGAAAAAAATGAATTTCCACTCGGATCATACAAGCTAATCGGATTATTTCTAGCGTAAGCATATTTATTCAAACTCTGCGGATCTGAATAATCACCTCCCCAAGAGTCCTTGCTTAAAAATCTTCCCGAGTCTGTGCTCAAATACCTCGCTTCGAAGTACATCAAACCGCTCTCTTTGTCCCGTTCTTTGTTGGTGTAATCAAATCTGTCATCTGAACCTGTTCCTTGTGTTTCATTGACTCTTTCGTTTCCGAACG
>Ga0210044_10004454_pt1 | contig 19515 bp, 17 predicted proteins | sample CryGey13umfilter_2_FD_183959 | JGI IMG/M metagenome (GOLD analysis project Ga0210044, IMG submission 183959) | Groundwater microbial communities from aquifer in Utah, USA - Crystal Geyser 4/9/14 3 um filter (SPAdes) (version 2) | ecosystem: Environmental > Aquatic > Deep subsurface >... | reverse complement strand
TGCTGCGATGAAAGAACTCGGTGAAAAAATAAAAAAACTTGAAGATGCCTATAAAAGTGTTGAACCAGAATACCTGGATCATTTGCTTGTCATCCCAAACCACACACATCCAGATTCACCAATTGGTGGCGAGTCTGATTTTGTCACAGTAGAAGAGCGAGGTAAGATCCCGTCATTTAGCTATGAACCAAAAGATCATGAAGCAATCATGACTGATTTGAATTTGCTTGATTTTGAACGTGGCGCAAAAGTTGCTGGATCAAAATTTTACTTTGTAAAAAATGATGCTGTCCGACTAAACCAAGCACTGCTGAGTTATGGCATGGATATTCTAGAAAAGCATGGGTATACACTCATCGAAACACCTGACCTCGCAAAGGATGAAATTTTGGATGCATCAGGGTTCAACCCACGTGGTGCAGAATCACAAACATACAAGATAGAAGGAACAGATTTGAATCTTATTGGAACTGCAGAGATTACCGTCCTTGGCTATCACGGTGATGAAGTATTGGACCTGTCAGATGGACCAAAGAAGTATGCCGCACTTTCACACTGCTACCGTCGTGAAGCTGGATCATATGGACGAGAAAGTAAAGGACTCTATCGTGTTCATCAGTTTACAAAGCTCGAGATGTTCATATTCTGTAAACCAGAAGAAAGTGAAGCATTGCATGAGGAACTTCTCAATATTGAAAAAGAAATTTGTGATGGTCTTGGGCTCGCATACCGCGTCATCGATATCCCAACAGGAGATCTCGGTGGTCCGGCATACAGAAAATACGATCTCGAAGCGTGGATGACTATGAAAGAGGGAGAAGAAAAATATGGAGAGATCACAAGTACCAGTAATTGTACTGATTATCAGGCACGCAGACTCAACATAAAGCATAAAGAAGAAGAGAGTAAGCCGGAATTTGTCCATACGCTCAATGGTACTGCAATTGTGTTATCTCGATTCCCGATTGCAATCATGGAACAGTATCAAAATGAAGATGGAACAGTGACAGTACCAGAAGCATTGCGAACATATATGGGGAAAAATCGTATAGGCACATAACACATGTAGCTCAGGTCTTTAGACCTGAGCTACATCATTCATAAGCTCATATGCCTCTCAATCTCACAAAGCAATATCCTAAACGACCTCGCTTGCAGGATAAGAAAAGCTATATAGGTGTGCGAGGCTATTTTATAACTATCGGTACATATAAAAGAATGTCATACTTCACGAAGGACAACGTAGTAAACTCATTAATTGCTTATTTACATGATGTGTCGACTGAGCATGTATTTGATGTTGTTGTATATTGTTTTATGCCTGACCACCTTCATCTTGTTTTAAAAGGAAAAAGTGAAGAAAGTAGTCTTTTAAAATTTGTGCACTCATTTAAACAAAAAACAGGATATGCATTTCGTAAGGCTCATGAGAAACAACTCTGGGCAACGAGCTTTCATGACAGAGTACTGAGAAAGGTGGAAGATATTCGTGGAGTTGGACGCTATACCTTGGCGAATCCTGTGAAAGCAAATTTGGTTCGCTATCCTCTTGAGTATCCATATTCAGGATCGTTTGTGTATGATTTAAAGGAACTCATAGAAAGTGATGCACCTGCATATTACGCTCAGGTCTGAAGACCTGAGCTACAAGTTCTGATCTATGTCGATATTACATATGAATTCTGAATTCAAAAATCCAAAATCTAAAATTCTAGTAATTCTCCCAGGTTGGGGTGGCTCGCATGAAACATGGGCAGATTTTGTTGCATTTGCAAAACCGCATTTTCAGGATGTCGTTGTTATTGACTTGCCTTGCTTTGGAGATGAACCGTGTCCGAAAGATGTGTGGGGAGTAGAGGAGTATGCAAACTTTGTGAAAGAAAAAATAAGCAAATATGCAAATATGCAAGTTGTTTTGCTTGGTCATAGCTTTGGCGGGGCAGTAGCAACCCAGCTTGTTGCAAACAATCCAGATATTGCATCAAAGCTTATCTTGAGTGGGGCAGCTGTTATTCGCCCAAAGAACTATGTAAAACGTTGTTTATTTGGGACCATGGCAAAGATTGGAAAAGGTTGTATTGCCATTCTGCCATCACAAAAGCTAAAAATTCTTGCAAAAAAAGTACTTTACCGCATATCAGATTCACCAGACTTTTCAAAAACGAGCGGCATCAAACGAGACATTTTTAAAAAGATTATTCGACAAGATCTCCGGCATCTTCTTTCGTCCATTGCTATTCCAACCTGCGTGATGCAAGGGGCAGACGACACCTATGTGCCATTCCGACATCGAAAAATGATTGCTGATGGGATTCCATCTGCATCGTTCGTTGTGATAGAGCAGGGAACACATGGATTGCACCAGAAAAAGACCGCAGATGCGCTATTATCTGCCATACTAGAGTTTTGTAATTCGTAGCATATGGGCATTCATTATTTTGCATATATTATAGGAGGACTCTGGATGGTCACTGCCATATTTGATTATGCATATTTTACCTATTTTGCTCAGCTCAAAGAATATCGAATAGACCGGTTCAGAGATTTTTTGTCTACACAAGCAGGGAAAGATGAACTAATGGGATATCGCGTACTGTGGAGAGCCTTGCTAGTAATTGCATTATATACACTCCTCGCCGGAACCATTTCCAATATACTGTTGGTGACGGTCATCATCGGTATTGATATTCTCGCAAAGGTATACTGCATTTGGAGAAAGGCAATCCGCCGCCCTGTGATCACAGCAAAAGCCGTTCTTATCATCGGCATCCTCGTAGGATTTGAAGGCTTGATGCTTTTGTTCTTGCCATTTATAAACTTGCTCTTGTTGGTGCTTATTTTTCGTTGGTTTTTCACTGCATTGGTTGTATTTTTGCTTGCGATACCATCTACGCTCGCAAAAAAAATATATATAATAGCAGCCACAAAAAAGATTGCACGGTATAAAGATCTCAAGGTCATTGGTATTACAGGGAGTTATGGAAAGAGTAGTACCAAAGAATTTCTGGCGCAGATTTTGGCAACAAAATACAATATCAAAAAAACGCCAAAAAATACCAATACAGAGATAGGAGTTGCCAAATTTATCTTGGAGACTGATTTCAAAGGAATCGATGTCTTTGTGGTAGAAATGGGAGCCTACCGAACAAAGGAAATTCAAAATATCTGTGACATCGTACATCCAACTATTGGCATTCTCACCGCTATCGCACCGCAACACCTTGCGCTCTTTGGTTCAATGGAACATATTGCTGCCGCAAAAAAAGAACTTCTTACATCGCTCCCAAAAGAAGGCTGGGCAATCACCAGTGTAGACAATCCGTACTGTCGAGAAGTCATCACTGATCTTTCTTGCCATATTCGTACATTTGGTTCTGATGAAGAATTTTCACCTGACATTTTGATAAGAAACATTGAACATACAAAAAATGGGATTACCTATCGAGTGTCCGACGACAACATGGACCATCATGTTGAGCTACACATTTTGGGAAAACACAATGTATTCAATATTGTCCCAGCGGCAATTGCGGCACATAAAATTGGGATGAAAGATGAAGACATCGATACTGCAATTGAAACACTCAAACCTGGTCATGGATCTATCACGGTATCACAATATGGTACTGCCACCATCATCAATGATAGTTACAATTCAAATCCAGAAGGATTCAAAGCAGCGCTTGATATATTGAATTCATTTTCTTCTGGGCGAAAAAGAATTGTTATTACCCGTGGGATGCGTGAACTTGGAGAACTGAGTGATGAACTTCATGAACAAATCGGTGGAGAAATTTCATTTGTAGCAGATGAATTGATTGTGACAGAAAAGGAAGTGGCAGCATCTCTTGCGAAGGGTGTGGTTTCAAAATATAAAACCAATGTTCAGCATATGTACGATCCTCAAGAGCTCCTTGCGTATGTACAATCATTGAAAAAAACAAACGCAGTGATTTTGGTAGAAAATAGGCTCCATGTCATGATCGCAAAAGAATTAGGTATTTCTCTTTCTGCATGAAAAAAACTATCTTTACAGGATTTAGTCCAAATACACGCGCAAAGGATATGACCATTGCAACGTCTTTTTTGCTGTTTCCATGGAAGTTGTTTCAATGGAAACAAGGACCAAATCAACAGCGGGCTGTCGACCTCATAGAAAGCTACTTTGGTGATAGCACAAACGCTCTCACCTACGACAGTGGGCGTTCAGCGCTGTATCACGCACTCTTGGCACTTGATGTGGGAGAAGGGGATGAAGTCCTCGTGCAGGCATTTACGTGTATGGTGGTTATCAATGCGATTCGTTGGACAGGCGCAACACCGGTGTATGTTGATATAGAAAAAAATACGCTCAACATGGATCTTGCAAAAGCTGAATCTGCGTGTACGCCAAAGACCAAAGTCCTTATTATCCAACATACCTTTGGACTTCCTGCTGATATAGAGGGACTCATTGCCGTAGCAAAAAAGCATAATGTAAAAACGATAGAAGATTGTGCGCATTCACTCGGCGCACGATACAAAGGACAGCTCACAGGATCATTTGCCGACATTGGCATGCTGAGTTTTGGGGGTGAAAAAGTTATTTCTTGCGTACGCGGCGGCGCACTTATTACAAAAGATACGACACTTTTTGACGCACTGCAAAAAAGACATGATACACTTTCACAATCAACACGTCGAGTGATTCGTCAGCATTTGTTGCATGTCGTACTCTTTCCAATAGGAAAATCCCTGTATCATCTGGGTATTGGAAAAATATTTTTAAAATTATTGAAAGAACTGCATATAACAAACAAGATTATCTATCCAGAAGAAAAAAATGGCAAACAAGTTGCGTGGTATCCTAGTCAATTACCAAATGCACTGGCGGCTCTTTTGATACACCAATTCCCGCATATAGAAGCAATGAATGCACATAGAAAACATATTGCTACGTTGTACAAAAAACAATGCAAGGAAACAACAGACATACAAACAGAAACCGACGAGCATATTTATTTGCGCTTCACACTCTTTGTTGATAATCCAAAAAAGATACGCATGATAGCAAAGAAGCAGGGTGTTATGTTGGGTGATTGGTATTCCCTCGTTATCGGGCCAGGAGATGTAGATCTCGATGCAGCAAAGTATACAAAAGGAATGTGTCCGGTTGCAGAAGAACGTGCATCAAAAGCACTGAACTTGCCTACAGATATTCATATTCAAGACTCTGATGTCACTAGAATTCTTGCTGCATGCAATGAGTAATATATGTATTCAATAAAAAAACTCACAACAAAAGACGATTGGGATACATTTGTAAAAAAACAAACGTATAGCCCATTTGTGCAGTCCTACAAATATGGGGAATTTTATCGAGAATTAGGGGAGGCATATTGGATTGTTGGCGTGTATGATGGCGATACTCTTGTTGGGGGGAGTCTGGTTCTCACAGTCCATGCAAAACGTGGCAATTTTTTCTATCTTCCATACGGACCAATTCTTGACTACACCGACAAAACAATGGTTTCAGAATTTTTTTCCTTTCTTTCAGACGGAGCAAAAAAAGAACACATGGACTTTATTCGTGTCAGTCCATTTCTTTCTGATACAGAAGAGGGGAGAGTGGTGCTCGAGGAGCAAGGATTCCGTCCAGCCCCAATGCACGTATTGGCAGAAAATAGTTGGCTCCTCGATCTTTCACAGACAGAAGAACAGTTGATGGCACACATGAAAAAAAATCATCGCAACCTGATTCGTCGTTGTGAGAGAGAAGGGGTTGTGGTCGAAACATCGGTAAAACCTGCGGCGCTAGGCATACTCCATGCCATGCTCGATGAAACAGAAAAACGTCATAATTTCACGAGATTTTCTCGTTCGTACATTGATAGTGAATTTTCTCAATTTGCAAAAGAAGGAGAAATCTTGGTGTATCTTAGTACATTGCCAAGTGGTGAGCCAGACGCTGCTGCTATTATTATGTTTTATGGTAATATGGCCGTCTATCGGCATAGTGCCTCACGAAATTTGGATAAAAAACTACCAACATCATACCTGATCCAATGGCGTGTGATACAAGAAGCAAAAAGAAGGGGAATGCGCTGGTACAATTTTTGGGGAGTTGAACCAAAAGACGCTGGACCATCACACCCTTTTGCGGGAATTGGCCACTTCAAGCGCGGCTTTGGTGGCTTTCAAGAAGATCTACTTCATTGCCAAGACTTGCCGATAACAAAAAAGTATTGGCTAAACTGGATTGTAGAAACAATTCGAAAGAAAAAAAGAGGGTTTTAGCATCGCAGAATGAGTCTGTCCATCTCTATGAGCTACAAAAAAACAAACAAACGATCTTGTACCCGTGTCTACATGAAAAGTAGAAATGCTTTGTATACACGCAGTAAAGCAAAGGATTTTGCATGGCGAGGAAGAAAAAGAAATCCTATACAAAAAGTACAACCCCAAGGGAAAGCAACACGAACCAAAATATATATCGTGTTATTGTTTAGTTGTATTGTAGGGATGCTTGGTCTGTTTATCTACCAACCATTTTTTCATATTTCAAACGTGGATGTTGAAGGTATTGAAAGTATTACGCAACAAGAAATTGAACAAACTGTCTATGGAGCAATGGACTACCACAGGTGGTTTTTATTCCCCGTTAAAAGTTTTGTTTTTGTAAATACTGTTGAAATAGCAGACATACTCAATGAGAGATTTCCACTCAATACCGTCACTGTCCAAAAACAATTTCCAAATACATTGCACATTCAGTTAGAGGAACGATTGTCTACCGTATTATATGATAATGGTGATGCCTACCATTTTATGGGGCTGACAGGAAAAATTGTAGAACCAATACGAAAAGTATCCTATGCAGAGTGGCGCTCCGAAACAGCTATGGTCACGAGTACAAATGAACTTGGTGAAGAGATCTCCGAAATAAAAGAAATAGCAAGATACCACACACCAGACATAACAGCTCTTGAGCATGATATTGGCGTGTATCCGTTGATTGTTGATACTGGACATGGCAATACAGGGACACTGGAAGTGAATACAGAAGTCATGCAAGAATCCTACATTGCTCAAATCCTTGATTGGTACAACGCACTTCAAAACACACTGGATATGGAGCCGGTATATGTAGACATGTCATCGCCATACCGAACGATTTTGTATATAAAAAATGGTCCGTCCATATACATTACATTACCAGAAGGGGAGAGTGGCCCACAAATAGAACGGTTGCGCACGGCTCTCAAAGAAATACCCTCTCTGGATGCAATTTCATATATTGATGTCAGATATGCTGGAAAAATTTATTGGCAATAAATAAGAAGCATTGTTTTGTATTTCGTGAATACAAGTATTGATGAAAGTGGAGGAGGAGAGAAGGAAACCCTACCACCGCATCGTTGTTCGAAGGAAAGAATATATACAGTGTCGCACAATGTATATTATACGACGCAATGCAAGGCTTCTATACTGAGCAGATGGGTATTCTACCTACATCTATATTACAAATAGCATAGACTTCTCCACATCCCATATAATTTTTACATATAAAATTTCACTTTTTTTATTTCTTTATTCATGCCTACGGAATTTCTACTACACAATTATCTTCTCATCCTATCCATCAGAGCACCGAACATATTGTCCTTTCACTCCCCTGACATATCACACAACTTCTATATTGTGCGACACTACAGATTTGCCGTTCAAAAACACAAGGCAAAGTGATACCACTGATGCCCTCAACTTTTCATTGTGAATGGTATAGATAGGCAAAAAAAGGACTGGCATCTAGTGACCAGTCTTTTTAGTATTCTCGAATGGATATCTATTAGTAATCAACAACCAAATAGCTCAATGGATTGACAGGAATACCATCTTTTCTGATTTCAAAATGAAGATGCGCTCCAGTAACAAATGGCCCTGCACCGACAGTACCAGGAGTTCCTCCAGAGTACCCTATAATGTCACCACGGGTGACAAATTGATCTGCACTCACTAAAATCTTACTCATGTGGCCATATACGGTAGACAGTCCCCCTGAATGAACTATCATGATATATGAGTAGCAACTCGCTGTCTGACAGGTGCGTGCTCGTGCAACATATCCACTCGCAGCGGCGCGCAAAGCTGTTCCATGAGACGCACGGATATCAATCGCATTGTGTTCAAAAACATATCGGTATGGATATGATGGATCATGAAAATATGCCGTCACATATCGGCTTGGTGTTGGCCATGAGAGCTGTCCATCGAACTGTACTTCTGACCCAGTTACTTTATCTTGCGATTCTAGTTTTGCACGAACTTGTTGCTCAATACTCGTGATATCGCTTTCTATTTCCTGATATTGTGATTTGAGACTGCCAACCAATGTTTTATATTTCAATTCAGATGATTGTGTTTGTGCAAGGAGCGTTTGTTTCGCTAGTGATTGTCCTTCTAGATCTTTTTTCTTGTTATCAAGCTCCTCTTTCAAGGCATTATACGCTTTTCGTCTCTCTTCCGTTGCTGTTTTTTTAGTCTGCAATTCTTCTTTTGCAATACGCAGTGCACGTGCATTTTTCCCCAGATCTTCTTCAATGGACTTTGCGTATTCCATTTTGTTATAAAAATCAGAAAAATTGTCGTACGAAGCGAGTACTTCGAGCATCCCTTTGTTGCCTTGTTGGTGAAGTGTTCGAATGAATTCGGTAATAATTTCACGTTGTCGTGTGATCGTTTGCTCTTTGTCAGCAATACCAAGTTCAAACGCCTGAATTTCTAAATTGAGTGTCTCCAGTTTTTGTTCTGTCGCCTCGATATCTAGTTCTACCTGGACAATATGGTTATCCAGGATCGCCATTTGATTTGCGAGAGACGAAGATTCAAGACGGGTATTTTCAATCTTTTTTTTGTATGCTTCTATACTTGCTTCCAGCTGTTTTACCTTATCTTTTTTGGCTGCTATTTGTTGATTGAGTTCATCAATCTCTTGTTTATTTCCACCAGTGCCATTTGTCTCTGAAAATACAAAAGTTGGCAATGTTATCAAAGCCAATAGTGCAAGTGATGTCAGAAAAATATGTACTTTTTTTCTCCGAGACATAGGGAAATAGTTTCGGAGTATAGTATAGCACAAGTGAAATCAAGGTGCTATGTGGTAATTCGGGCGATCCCCTCCCCTATCCGTGCCAAACTTTTTTCTTTGCCGAGGACGGACATAATTTCAAATGGACCTGGAGAAAATTGCTGTCCAGAAAGTGCCACACGAGTTGGCCACAAAACGTCACCTACGCCATAGTCCTTATTCTTGATCCACGCGAGAACTGAGTGCTCTACCCCCTCTTCTGACCACTCTCCATCAGACATTGTTGAGAGAAATTCGCTTATTTGAGTCAATTTTTCTTTTGCACTCTTCAAATCACTCTTTTTCCATTTTAAGAGTTCTGTTTCATATTCAAGCGTATCAGCAAACAAAAACTGAGTATTCGATACAATATCTTGTAACGTATTTGCACGCTCACGTCCCAAACGGACGACTCCTTCAAAGAACGTTTGATCTTCCAATCTCCCAGCATCTACACCACTATCAACAAAAAATGGTTTTACTCTTACGGCCAATTCTTCCACAGGCAATTTTTTCATCCATTCTTTATTGTACCAATCAAGCTTTTCATAATTGAACACAGCTGGTGATTTGTGTACATTCTTAAAATCAAAGGCAGCGACCAATTCCTCAAGGGTAAATATTTCCTGATCTGTTCCAGGATTCCAACCAAGAAATGCGACAAAATTCACCATTGCTTCAGGGAGATATCCTTTTTTTGTAAAATCAAATACTGATACGTCACCATGACGCTTACTAAGTTTTTGTTTTTTCTCATTTACGAGTAGAGAAAGATGAGCATATTCTGGGATATCCCAACCAAACATATGGTACAGAACAATATGCTTTGGTGTAGAACTCAGCCATTCTTCTCCGCGAAAAATATGCGTAATATTCATCAAGTGATCATCCACAATAACAGCAAGATGATAGGTAGGAAATCCATCAGCTTTCATCAGCACTTGATCATCAATGAGCTTGTTTTCAAAAGAAACCTCGCCTCGCACCATGTCATTCCAGGTAGTCACACCTTCGTCAGGCATATTGAGTCGAACAACGTGGGAGGTGCCTGCATCACGTTTTTCTTTGACAACTTCTTTTGACAGTGTTTTGCACTGACCATCATATCCTGTTGGTTGCTTATTGAGTTCTTGCATCTTTCTGAGATCGTCCAATCGTTCTTTTGTACAAAAACAATAATACGCATCTCCCTGTTCTAGGAGCTGTTCGCTGTATATTTTATAAATATCAAGCCGTTCTGATTGGATATATGGGCCAACATCACCCGATTGTACTATCTCATTCTTGTCACTCAGCATCACACCCTCGTCTGGTGGAATGTGCGCCCAATAGAGTGACTCAACAATATTTTCAGTTGCTCCTGCTACCAGTCGCTCTCGATCAGTATCTTCGATTCGAAGCAAAAAATCTCCTCCTGTTTTTTTTGCAAAAAGGTAATCAAAAAGAGCGGTTCTGAGCGATCCAACATGGAACATGCCTGTTGGACTTGGGGGAATACGTGTTCGGACTTTTTTCATAGTACTTATTGTGAATGTTGATAAAGAGTGATACCGACAGACATGGCTAGATTAAGTGACTCTGCATTTCCATTGCCTGAAATCGTATACGACTCATCTGCCAACGCACGCAATGTATCTGAGATACCATGTGATTCAGAACCAAAGAGGAATGCTTGTTTGCCTTTCTTTGGGAGATCACGAATATCTCTTCCTTCCATATCTAAGGTCACTATACTGTACCCATTTTTCTTGAGAAATTCAACGGTCTCGACTATATATTCCGATTGGTATATATGTGTCCGGAAAATGGATCCCATAGTGCTTCGTACCACTTTTTCATTGTATGGATCCACAGATTCTTCTGACAGAATAATATCATTGACACCAAACCAATCAGCTGTTCGGATGATCGTCCCAAGATTCCCAGGATCGTTGACTCTGTCCAAGAGAAGAATCGTATCAGCTTCCATCATATCATCTAGGGAGGTTTCATTCATACCCACGACGGCCATAACGCCTGGAAAGGTTTCTGTTTGTTTGATACTGTCAGCTTCTTTCTTATTTGCTCGCTCTACGGGAATATTTGTTTTGTCTGCATAGCTAATAATAATACCCATATCACTATCAATAGCACTTTCTTCTACAATGATGAGCTCTACATCTGCATTATCAAGTGCTTCTTGGACGCCTTTTTTTCCTTCGACAATAAACAAGCCATATTCTTTTCGAAATTTTTTTTGACTGAGTTTTCTGAGAAGTGTACTCGCGCTATTTGATAACATAGGATTTTAGAACAAGAAAAGGAAATACAATGACAGCGGTGAATATGCGTTTGAATCGGCGTGGTTGGATGAACAATCTCCATAGCCATTCTAGGCCGACTGCTCTGAACAACTTTGGTGCTCGAGGAATAGTACCTGCAAGAAAATCAAACGTACCCCCTACTCCCATCACAATCTTTACGCCGGGGAGCTCTGATATGAACGTATCAATCCACCATTCTTGCTTTAGATGACCAAACGCAACGAAGAGAATATCTGGTTTTGCCATCGCAATGTCTGCAAGCAATTCTTCATGGTCATCTGAGGTCACTCCGCAAAGTGGTGCTTGTCCAGACGTGCGTCTTTCTACACGTGGTCCAGCATGAACACCTTTTATACTCAGCGCTGGAAACTTATTCATCAAAAAGGTTTTGGCATTCTTTGCCACTCCATTTTCACCACCGAGAAGATAGATCGAGCCTCCTTGGCTTTCAGCAAGTTCACATATTGCCAACATCAAATCTGCACCAGGAAAACGAGTGTACACCCCCCCACTCATGAGTGCAATACCTGCTCCATCACAAACATTCATGTCGCCTCTATTTAAGATTTCTTTGAAGACATGATTGTGATGCGCCTCAACGAGCATCTCTGGATTTGGTGTATAGAGCGTGTGTGTGGTGTCTCCTGTTATCCAGGCTTTTACCTTTTCAAGAACCTCTTTTTTTGTGTATGTGTCAATTCTGACATCGAGCATTTTCTGCATAGGTTGGCAAAATTATGCTATAATACTAGCACTCTTGACAAGAAAAATCAATGTGATATGCTAATTATCACTCTCATGTATAGAGTGATAGATTTTCAGACGACCACAGAACCTGCATATCTGAAGTGCTAATTTGTTGAATAGTTTATTAGATTATTCGTTTTGGAAATTTCTTCACTCATTACCTAATAATCCAATACCCTAATTTCTACGTATGATTCCACAAAATTTTACACAAAAATCTCAAGAAGCCTTGCAACATGCAGCTCAAATTGGTCAAAAAAATGGTCAGCCGCAAGTCGAGCCACCGCACCTTTTTCTGGCACTTCTGGAGCAAGAAGAGGGTGTTGTCTTGTCTGTACTCAAAAAATTGAATGTCAACATAGAAGAACTTCGTCATGATACGCAAGGTCTCATTGATGCCCTACCAAAACAATTTGGTGCTATGGGTGGCGGTATGGGGCAGATCATGATGGGACAGGCAATGATGTTTATCCTCCAAAATGCGCAGAATGAATCTCAAAAGATGGGTGATGAATATATTAGTGTCGAGCATATTTTGCTTTCATTTTTGACCAATAAAAATCCTATTAGCGATGCCCTCGTCAAACAAGGCGTCCAGCATGCTGATGCGTTGAAAATTCTTGCGACGGTCCGTGGGTCTCAGCGCGTCGATTCCCCTACTCCAGAAAGTACCTACCAAGCACTCGAAAAATATGGCATGAACTATACCGATCGTGCTCGCAAAGAAAAACTTGATCCTGTGATTGGGCGCGATGATGAGATACGACGTGTGATGCAAGTCCTTACCCGACGGACAAAAAATAATCCAGTCCTTATCGGTGAACCAGGTGTGGGGAAAACCGCCATTGTAGAAGGGCTCGCTCAACGTATTGTCAATGGCGATGTGCCAGAAAGCTTGAAAGACAAAGAGGTCATTGGTCTTGATGTAGGGTCTCTTGTTGCTGGAACAAAGTTCCGTGGAGAATTTGAAGAACGTCTCAAAGCGGTTCTAAAAGAAGTCACGGACTCACATGGAAAAATTGTATTATTTATCGATGAACTCCACACTATCATGGGCGCAGGAAGCTCTGAGGGGGCTGTAGACGCGTCAAACATGCTGAAGCCGGCACTTGCTCGTGGAGAGCTTCGAACCATCGGTGCAACAACGATTAAAGAGTATCAACAACATATTGAAAAAGATGCAGCCTTTGAGCGACGTTTTCAGCCCGTGCTGGTAAAAGAGCCGAGCGAAGAAGATGCTATTGCTATCCTTCGTGGAATCAAAGAAAAATATGAAGTGCATCACGGGGTACGTATCACAGATCCCGCACTTGTAGCAGCGGTAAAGCTGTCTAGTCGCTACATCACAGACAGATTTCTTCCTGACAAAGCAATCGACCTCATCGATGAAGCCACGAGTGCGATGCGTCTTGAAATAGAATCCATGCCAGACGACCTTGATAAAATGAAGCGCAAAATGATGAAGATTGAGATCGAACTCTCTGCGCTCAAAAAAGAAAAAGATGCTGAATCAAAAGAACGAGAAGCCAAGCTAAAGAAAGACCTTGCAAATTTGAAAGAAGATATTGGTGAGATAGAACTTCACTGGAAACACGAAAAAGAAATTATCTCAAAGATTCGTGGATATAAAAAGGAAATAGATACACTAAAACAGCAGGCAGAAATAGAAGAACGAAAAGGCAATCTGCAAAAAGTTGCAGAGATTCGCTATGGCAATATTCCAAGTACAGAAGAAGCTCTGAAAAAAGATCAGCAAAAACTTGCGTCACTCCAAGAAAAGCGTGCCATTCTCAAAGAAGAAGTGACGGAGGAAGATATCGCAGCCGTCGTTGCTCGCTGGACCGGTATTCCTGTCGATAAGATGCTCCAAGATGATTTGAAGAAACTTGCAACAATGGAGCAGGAATTGTCCAAACGGGTTATTGGCCAATCTGAGGCAATCAAAGCCGTCTCAAACGCTATCAGACGTTCACGTGCAGGTGTCGCAGAAGAAAATAAACCTATCGGAAGTTTCATCTTCATGGGACCTACGGGAGTTGGAAAAACAGAACTAGCCAGAGGGCTAGCAGAATTCTTGTTCAATGATGAAGATGCCCTAGTCCGCGTGGACATGAGTGAATACATGGAACGCCATGCTACGAGCAAGCTGATCGGCTCCCCTCCTGGCTATGTCGGGTATGAAGAAGGTGGACAGCTCACAGAAATAATTCGTCGACGCCCATATTCTGTTCTTCTTTTTGATGAAATAGAAAAAGCACATCCTGATGTTTTTAACATCATGCTTCAGATTCTAGACGATGGTCATGTAAAGGATGCAAAGGGACGAAAAATCAACTTCAAAAATACGGTCATCATCATGACGAGTAATATTGCAAGTGATGTGATCATGGCTATGGGGCAACGTGGAGAATTTGGCTTTCAAGAAAAAGGAAAAAAATCAAAAGAACAGGAAGAAGATCGCATGAAAGAAAAAGTTATGGAAGGCCTCAAAGAACACTTCAAACCAGAATTTCTCAACCGTATCGATGAAATCATTACCTTCCATCCACTTGATAAACAAGAAATCCGAAGTATCGTGGATCTGCAACTCGAGCGTGTAGGAAAAAGACTCACAGAGCAAAGGATCACACTCGATGTATCATCAAAAGCAAAGGACTGGCTCGCAAAGAAAGGCTATGATCCACAGATGGGTGCTCGACCACTCAAACGTCTCATCCAAACAGAATTGCTCGACAAACTTGCACTGGATATTCTGGAAGGGAAAATTGAAGAAGGACAGACAGTGAAAGTCGATGTAGGAAAGAGTGGATTAGTACTCAAGTAACATCTCTTTACGAAAAAAAGAACGGCTGTAGTGTCGTTCTTTTTTCTTTATTCTGTATATGTGTTATATGTTGGGTGATGATAGATTATTCCTCTGGAAAAATCTTTTTTCCATCTTTATCATAGAGATGAATAGCCAAGACAGGACAAGACTGTGCCCCAAGCAGAATGGTCTCTTCATCTGATGCTTCATGCCCTTCTGGAATATACGCGATATCTTCTTCATCCATCTGAAATACAAGCGGAGCAACAACAGAACACGACATAGCACCAATACATGCTTGTTTGTCGACGACAATGCGACGAATTTTCCCTTGTTTTCGTATGCCTTGATAGTATTCATCTGGCATATCGTCAGGCATTGAGATGTCTTCGTCGGAATCTGTATTGATGGGCGGGTTGTATTCCATAGTATCGATATATATTAGAGACCAAGCATGACCTTCAATGCCTCGGGCATCTCCCATGGTGGGTCAAAGGTTACTGCTATTGTGACATGTTCGACACCGAGATTCAACAGTGCTTCACGCATAGCATCCTGGATAGCAGGTCCAGCAGGACACATAGGCGTTGTATACGTCATTACGATGTGAATATGTTCATCGTCTGGAATGTCTATCTCTCGAATGAGACCCATAGTAAAAATATCGAGTCCTACTTCTGGATCAATGACCATTTTGAGATGTTCTGTGACTTGTTCTTTCGTTATCATAGATTTTTCAGTGTATCATATCCGATCTTTTCTATCTCAAGCGCTAGTTCGGCTCCCTCACTCTTTACAATCTTTCCGTCTATCATAATATGAATTTCATCGGGAGTAACGTATTCTAAAATACGATTGTAATGTGTAATGAGAAGCACACCGGTGTTTTCACTTCTAAAGCGATTGATGCCGTCGGACACAATGCGGAGTGCATCGACATCTAAACCAGAATCTGTCTCGTCAAGAATAGCATAGGTTGGTTCGAGCACAGACATCTGCAAAATTTCGAGACGTTTTTTTTCTCCACCTGACATGCCAACATTCACATAGCGAGTCAAAAATGATTCATCAATATTCAAATCCTTCATTTTCTCAAGGAGCATGGCGTGTACTTCCAGAGGATTCTGCGTTTTTCCACGCTGTGCATTGATCGCAAGACGAAGAAAGTTTGCAACAGTAACACCGTCTATCCCCGGTGGATATTGCATAGAGAGAAACATTCCTTTTTTTGCTCGCTCATCTGGTGTTGCTTCTGTAATATTTTCTTCATCAAGAAAGATCTCCCCCTCTGTAACCTCGTATGTAGGATGACCTGCCAGTGTATTTGCTAAGGTAGATTTTCCAGATCCATTTGGTCCCATGATAACAACAACACTTCCTTTTTCAACAGAAAGATTGACACCTTTCAAAATGTCTTTGTCATCAGCTTTTGCGTGGAGGTTTTGTATAGAAAGACTCATAGTTCGCTCATCATTGATTTAAGTGTGTTCCATCCGAGAAGGGCACATTTCATTCTTGCGTGCGATATAGGTATACCGAGCATGGACAGCATATCTTCTTCAGAAATAGCAATAATTTCTTCTTTTGTCAGTCCTTTTACTTTATCCGTAATCAGTGAAAGTGCTGCTTGTGAAATAGCACACCCTTCTCCTTGGTGGCCAATGTCTTTTACTTTTCCATCATCATCAAACAATACTTGCATCGTCACCAAATCACCACAGGTTGGATTGTGCGATTTTTTTTCTGTTGTAAAAGATTCAAGATTTTTTCTATTCAGTGGATGCTTGTATAGATCCAAAATCATGTCTTTGTAGAGAAGGTCGTCCATATATTAGTAATCAGTAATAGGTAATTCGTAATAGGTAATTCGTAATAGGTAATTCGTAATAAGTACGTAATTTGTCATCCTGAACCAGTCTACAGATAGGCAGGCTTGATTCAGGATCTCTCTCACGAAAGACGTTGCTTGTGAGGAAAGATGCGGGATCAAGTCCGGCATGACAGAAAAAAACGTATTACTTACTACATATTACTTAATACTACAGTGTATTATTTAAAAATATCAATAGCTTCCTTCAACGATGTCATTGCCGTGTCAACATCTTTTTCATCATTATACATGCCTACTGAAAATCTTGCTGTACCACCGGGCAAACCTAATTTTTTCATGAGTGGCATAGCACAATGACTTCCTACTCGGATGGCAACATTGTGGCGATTGAGAATCTCTGCAATGTCGTGTGTGTGAATACCTGGGATGTGAATCGAAATGACACCGTGATGTTTTGACGGATTTGATGAACCAATGATTTGTACGTTTGGCAAAGAGGATAATTGGTTTATGAGATAACTAGTTAATTTGGTCTCTCTTTCTTGAATATGTTGTAATCCAATACTTTCAATAAACTTCACTGCAGCCCCAAGCCCAATCGCACCTGCAATATTCGGCGTTCCTGATTCAAATCGATATGGGACGTCATTCCATTCTGCGCTGTCATAGCTCACATCAAGGATCATATCACCACCAAACATAACCGGAGACAGCTGGGCAAGCTTTTCTTTTTTTCCATACAACACGCCTATGCCTGTCGGCCCATATAACTTGTGGCCAGAGAATACAAGGAAATCTACATCAAGTTTTTTTACATCTGTTTTCAAGTGAACTATCGACTGCGCTGCATCAATAATCGTAATTGCCTGTACTTGTTTTGCGAGTGCGATGAGTTCCTTTGCCGGAGCGAGACTTCCAAGTGTATTTGAAACATGTCCAAAAGAAACAATTTTTGTATTGCTATCAATCTTTTTCTTTGCGTCTTCTATGTCGAGCTGATAATCATCGTCAATATCTACAAAACGCAATTCAGCGCCTGTGTTCTTTGCAATCTGTTGCCAAGGGATCAAATTTGCATGATGTTCCCACGCTGTCAGAACAATATTATCTCCTTTTTTCAACTCTTGCCCGAGTGAGGTTGCAAGCATGTTGAGTCCATGCGTCGTTCCATAGATGAATACAATTTCTTCTGGTTCAGCATTGATAAAAGTTGCAACAATTTCTCTTGCGTTATCGTGTTCTGTCGTGGCGCGATCACTTGCTTCATATAGACCACGATGGATGTTTACGCCATATGAACTGTAGTATTCACGTATTTTATCAATAACAACTTGCGGTTTCAGAGCAGACGCACCGGTATCAAAATACGCAAGATCAGGGGAGCTTGTATATAGTGGAAAATATTGTTTGAGAGAATCTTTCATACTACGTTTGACGGATAATATCACTGATGATATCGGCACGAAGTGCTTCGTTTTCAATCATATCTACTATCGAACCAAGATGTCCTTGCAGCATTGCTTGCTTTGCGGTCTCAGTATCCATACCACGAGATTGGAAATAAAACAAGGATTCGTCATCAACGTTTGTTGTCGAGACACCGTGAGAACAAGAGACTTCATTATTGGCAATTTCCAGATCTGGCACAGAACTAATCTGCGCACTTTTTGATAAAAGTAGGGTTTCTTCTTTTTGATGACCGACGGCATTGAAGGCATGCTCTCGAATATCAATCAGACTTCTATAAATTGTTTTCGACATATCTTCCAAAACTCCATGTGTTTTCAAATTGCTTTCGGTATGTTCTGCAACATGAATAGTCGTGTGGGTAATATCGTGAAATTGCGTTTCTCGACCATAAAACAACCCGTACGTCTCCCCCACTGATCGTGGTTGTTCGAGAATAGTATAGATACTTGAATTTGCAATCGACGCACCAATCGCAATATCGATCCACTTCATCTTTGCTTCTTTGCCGACAAACGCACGTCTGAGAGCGATGACAAACTGATTCTTCTCATGACGCTGGTCTGCAATATATGTGACCTCTGCATGTTCTTCAAGCGCTATATCAATAATGACGCCAGTAAAATCTTTATTCAAAATATGTTCATGCATAGTAGCTTTCACACCTGACTTCACAACAATGTGAATATACGCTGCGGCAGTTTCTTTCAAACTCTGCAACTTCAACTCAAAAAGATCAGTATCATTTTCAATAACAATTTCAAATGCGTCCTGAATGTTTTGTGCCAAGTGATCGAACAAGGGGTTCTTCTTGATCCCATATTCCACATTCTGCATTCTGAAATCTGAATTTTTTCCATTCTGAATTTCTATGCTATCATTCTCAAACGTTCGCATACCAAAACCAACTGCGCTATAGTCTGCGACTATGCCGATACCGTATTTGAGATGTTCTGTTTGGATGTTCATACTATCTAAGAAACTTACGGATTCCCGGATAACACTGATTTACTGATGACGTGTGAGAAAGATATCGGTAAATCAGTGTTATCAGTTATCTGTAAGAATTTATCCTACGGATCCCTCCATCTCAAGCTCAATCAATCGATTCAACTCAAGCGCATATTCAAGCGGAAGTGCTTTTACAATGGGTTCGATAAAACCAGCCACCACGAGTTGCATCGCCTCTTGTTCACTGAGGCCTCTACTCATGAGATAAAAAATTTCTTCGTCGCCAATTTTTCCCACTCTCGCT
>Ga0210044_10004448_pt1 | contig 19540 bp, 17 predicted proteins | sample CryGey13umfilter_2_FD_183959 | JGI IMG/M metagenome (GOLD analysis project Ga0210044, IMG submission 183959) | Groundwater microbial communities from aquifer in Utah, USA - Crystal Geyser 4/9/14 3 um filter (SPAdes) (version 2) | ecosystem: Environmental > Aquatic > Deep subsurface >... | reverse complement strand
TCGGTAATAAATTCGATGTTTACCACATTCGAGGTGTCGGGTTGTTGTGTGAAACCTTGTTGTGAAATGAACAGCGTCAGATGGATCAGTAAAATCCAAAGTGGAAAACCACGGTGATATGTGTGATTTTGTTTCATGGATTAAAACTGAAATAATAAGGAAGCTTGTGGCGAAAATCCAAGTGATTCGTGCATGGTGGCTGCAATGTCGAAGACAAAAAACTTCGACTTAAATCCAACTCCAAGGGTAAAAATTTCAATTTTGGTACTGGTTCCGGTCCGGATAAAAAACCGGTCTTTGATGGCATATTCCATCCCTGCTCTGGCGATAACAGGTTTGACCGAAGTGTTTTTCTCTACTTCGGCCGTTGCCACAAATTGAGGCGATAGTTTCCACTTGATCCCAAAACGGTAGATGGCCTGGATTTTTTCGCTGTCGTAATCAGCCAGCTTTACCCGGATGGGATTAAACGCCCATACGCCGATGGTAAGCTGTTCATTCACATCGCTTTGAACCCCCAGTTCGAAGGTTACACTTCCTTTTTTTCCATAGTTGTCACCCAGCGTGGTTTGCAGATAGTCGAGCTGTAAACCTATCCGAAGATAGTCGGCAAAACTACGGGCGTAAACCAGTCCAACCTTCTGCTCATTGTAGAGATTGAATCCGTGGTGTTGGTACGATAAGCCCAAAACACCCATCCTGGTAGGCAGAATTAACCCAACACTTTTGGAACTGAGTTCTTTGAGCGAGAACCTGTTTTCGTAAGAAATCCCGACAGAAATCCGGTCGAAGAGTGCAATGCCGGCCTGGTTGTTCAATAGGCCCCAAAAATCGTTCATGGCAACAGAAGTTCGTCCCATTCCCGCCTGACGGGCGCCAACTGCCTGCATGTCACCAGTGGCATAGAGGTTTAGGTGAAAAATCAACGGAAGCAGGATGAGGTAAAGCCATTTTTGCGTATCGTGTTTCATGGGTCAATATTTTGGAGAAAAAATCGGGAAGCATTTTTTCTTTTTACTTTAGCACCTTAAAAGTACAAAAAATTCTATACCCTGAAAAAATGAAAGAACAAATTATACATTTTCTTTCCGAATTGAAAGAAAATAACAACAGAGACTGGTTTTTGGACCACAAGGCAGCGTACGATGAGGTAAGAGCTGAGTTCTTGTTGACTGTCGATCAGTTGATTTTGCTGCTGGCGCGATCGAATCCTGCATATGCTCAGCTAAAGGCCAAGGACACGGTTTTTCGCATCAACCGCGACATTCGTTTTAGTAAAGATAAGTCGCCTTACAAAACACAGTTTGGTTCTTACCTGGCTGCCGGAGGAAGGAAATCTCCTATGGGAGGTCATTATTTACATGTGGAACCCGGGAATTGTTTTCTGGCTGGAGGTGTGTATTGCCCCACGTCCGAAAACCTGAAAGCCTTGCGTTCGGAAATTTATTTCAACCTGTCAGGGTTTAAGCAGATTGTAAAGGCTCCTCAGTTCATTCAGCTTTTTGGGGAAATACAAGGCGACAAATTAAAGAAACCTCCGGTGGGCTTTCCAAAGGATTTTGTGGGAATCGATTACCTGAAGTTTAAAGATTATACGCTTATACATCCCATTCAGGATGAAGAATTTTTTGCTCCTGATTTTCTTGAGAAAGCTGTTGTTGTATATGAGGCCATGAATCCATTCAACCATTTTCTAAACCAGGGGATGGCCAACAAACCGGATGCACTATAAAACCGGATGTGCCAGTTTGTATACTGGTGAAGTTGGTTTTATAAGCTGGTCAACCTGTTTGAATTCCAGAAAAACATGGGTGGCTCCAAAACTGTAGGGGGCTATCTCGTAGCTGTTGTAAACAAATCCAATTCCATTACCGTTGATGTAGAGGTTGTGATTTGGCAGGATGTGGTCAACGAAGAAGCCTGCTTGTTTCAGCAAGGTATCGTCAGGAATTTCGAAGTCGTTTCTGAGTTTTTTTGTCAATAATTGCGAAAGCAGGGTGTCGGCACCTTCGATAAACACATCCTGATAGGTGATGGGTGATCCATCGTTCAGGTTGACAATCCGGTACGAAGTATTGCTTATGCCATGGGCGCCTCCGGTATAGGCATAACGTTCAAATTCAAGGCAAAGAACATGATTAGAATTATAAATTACTCCTGTATTAATCATCTTTTCCCAACTAAATGAGTGCCCGCCTGGTTCTGGCCCTGGTTGATTTTGTTCACGGTAATTGCGGTAGTATTCTTGTTCAAAGGCTATCAACAACGAATCAGGATCGGTAGTGGCCAATCCTTCTCCAAAAAAGGCAGATTTTATTACTTTCATCACTGAATCGGCAACTGATGGTTTGGTATACCCCGTTTTTGGATAAATCAAAGTGAGTTCGATATGGGCTGTTGGTGAATTTTTATCCTTCGAATCGAGCATGATTTCTGAGTGAAGATAACTCACATCAAAAGCCATACTTCCTTGTGGATACTTTGCGTTAAGAACAAAATCGAACGCCTGCTCATCTTGATTTGTCCAAACACCTGAAAACTGTTCTGAAGTTAAAACACTTTTAAAAGCGTTCGTTTTCCGGCCAAATTCTTTTAAATGGACCGAGTCATTTTTTGCCTGCCCTGAAAGTGTCAATGTTTCAATCAGTTTAGTACCGCTTGTTTCATCCTTGATTTCATATTGAAAATTTCCGGATACCTGATTAAAACTGCGAATCAGATTAACAGATAAGGTCAATTGATCACCAATTGAGCCTTCATACCGGACGTAAAAGAGCTGGGGCGAACGTTGTACCTGTGCCTGTGCGGTGAGGCTTAACAGGAAAATAATGAATCCGAATAATATTCTGTTGTTCATGATCACAGTAATTTTGCAGGATGATGGTATTCTTCGGCAAATTTATGGATTATTAGTGAAAAGGATTCGTCACTTTGTCAAAAGCCGAAATTAAAAAGGGATAAACAGATCAATTGTATTATTTTTGTTTTTTTAAGAATCAGATGTGCAATACCGATCAATATTTAACAATTAAGGAGCAGGGGCAGGGTCTATATAAAGAAAAGGGAAGCAAGTTTATTTCTATCGCAATTCATGTTGAGTCGGAGGAAGAGGTAAAAGCAAGCCTTTTGAACATTAAAAAGCAATACCACGATGCGCGTCACCACTGTTATGCCTATCGTTTGGGGGTTACGGAAGAACTTGTTCGGAGCAATGATGATGGTGAACCATCGGGAACTGCTGGCAAGCCCATCTTAAACCAAATCTATTCTTATGAAATGTATCATGCTTTGGTGGTTGTGGTCAGGTATTTTGGCGGGACCAAATTAGGGGTAAGTGGTTTGGTAACCGCTTACAAAACTGTAGCCCGCGAAGCCTTGGAAAGTGCTGGAAAAGAGGTTAAGTTTTTAACTGTCAGATTTCAGCTTGTGATGGATTATCCGATGGTGGATCAGGTAATGCGTTTGATAAAGGAGGAGAATTTAACTGTGGTAAAACAAGAATTTGAAATGAGATGTAAATTTATTATTGAAGTTCGTGTGGGACAAAAAAATTTTGTACTTTCACGCATTGCATTATGGCATGACGTTGAGCTAAAAGAATTGTAAATCAATAATATAACATTTTTTACTAAATACTGATAGTTATACAACAATAAAACTAAATTGTCAATACATCTACCTATTTTTTTTTCACTTTTTTTAGCACATTTTTGTTAATTCAATTGAGGGACGCACCACCCGTAATTGGTTACTTGGTATGTAAGGGTTTAGAAGAAATTGTATTGGTAAAAGGATACTTATTGTAATAGTTTTACGAAATGATGAAAAGAAAAGCTGATGAATTGTGGTCTCGTTGTTTGTCCGTGATCAAAGACAATGTTCCGGTACAGAATTTTAAAACATGGTTTGAGCCTATCGTTCCGATAAAGCTTGAAAACGACATTTTGACCATTCAGGTTCCGAGCCAGTTTTTTTATGAATGGCTCGAAGAGCACTATATTGTTTTGATTAGAAAGACCATCAGAAAGGAACTCGGATCTTCAGGAAGGCTGGAATATAGTGTCATCATGGATAGCAACTACGATAATTCAATTCCATACTCAGTAAACTACCCTACCACAAATAGAAAAGATACCATTAATAAGTCTATGTCGATGCCACTTGATTTAAATAAAGGAAAGTCGCGTGATATTCCAAACCCATTTATCATACCCGGCCTCAAAAAAATTAAAGTTGATTCACAACTTGTTGATAGTTTGTCATTTGAAAACTATATCGAAGGTGATTGCAACCGTCTTGCCCGTTCCGCAGGATGGGCCATCGCCGAAAATCCGGGCAAAACGGCCTTTAACCCATTGCTGATTTATAGCCAGGTGGGGCTCGGTAAAACGCATCTCGCACATGCCATTGGTCTTCAGGTAAAGCAAAACGACCCCAATAAAATTGTATTGTATGTTAAAACCGATCAGTTCATTAACCAGTTTATTGATTCGGTCAGAAACAACAATCAAAACGATTTTGTCCATTTTTACCAAATGATTGACGTGCTGATTATGGATGACATTGAGTTTTTAGCCAACAAGGAAAAAACCCAGGATGTTTTCTTTCATATTTTTAATCATCTGCACCAAAACAATAAGCAACTTGTTTTAACTTGTGACAAGCCCCCTGTTGAACTAAAAGGTTTGGAACCCAGGTTGCTTTCGAGGTTTAAATGGGGACTGGCTGCCGATTTGCAGATGCCCGACCTGGAGACACGCATTGCGATTTTACAAAAGAAACTTTATAAAGATGGAATTCAGATGCCTTATGAGGTCATCGAATATATCGCTTATAGCATTACTACCAGCATTCGCGAAATGGAAGGAGCACTCATTTCCATACTGGCGCAATCGACTTTAAATAAAAAGGCCATTACCCTTGAACTGGCAAAACAGATGATTGATACGTTTGTTAAGAGTGCCAATCGGGAGATATCAATCGATTTTATTCAGAAGGTGGTTTGCGATTATTTTAGTATCGCGCTGGAAACCATCAATTCAAAAACACGGAAAAGAGAAATTGTGCAGGCCAGGCAGTTAGCCATGTATTTTTCGAAAAAACATACTAAAAACTCATTGGCCACCATTGGGTTGCACTGTGGCAATAAAGACCACGCTACCGTGTTGCACGCATGCCGTACCGTACATAACCTTACAGAAACAGATAAACAGTTCAGGGTTTACGTGGATGATATCGACAAGAAATTGAAATTGTAGTACCATTCCTTTGTCTGAATCCTGTGCTTGAAAAATCTGATCGAATGTAGTACCTTTATGCGCATTCAATTTAAAAGTGAGACTATGAATATTTTGTTTGTATCAACGGGCAACCTCTGCCGCTCACCCCTCGCCGAGGCCATACTTAAAATGAAATTTTCCGATCACCGGATCAATGGGGAAGTCGATTCAGCAGGGTTTGAATCGTTTAATATAAATGAACCCCCTCATACCAAAGCCATTGAGATAGGGAGGCGACATGGTGTTGAAGTTACCGGGAAAGCACGTCTGTTTGTCAAAGATGATTTCGTTCGCTTCGACAGAATATTTGTAATGGATGTCCTCAGCTATGATGAAGTGATGGATTTGACACGTTCGGATAAAAAGCAGAAAAAGGTTGATTATCTGATGAATGTCATTAATCCGGGTAAAAATGAGATTATTGCGGATCCTGTAGATAGTGGCAAGGGTGATTGTGAAGCAATTTTTGATTTGTTTGATAAAATTTCTGATAAGCTGATCGAAGAATTGAAATAGCGTGCAAAATCTAATCCCTTCATCCCAGGAAATTCTCGAAGCCCGGAGTCGCATAAACCCTTATATTCACCGTACTCCTGTAATTACAAGTTCCCTTATCAACAGAAGGATAGGAAATGAGTTGTTTTTTAAATGCGAAAACTTTCAAAAAGCCGGAGCTTTTAAAAGTCGGGGAGCGGTGAATGCCATTTTATGCCTCACCCCTTCTCAAAGGAAACATGGTGTGGCAACCCATTCGTCTGGCAATCATGCGCAAGCGTTGGCAAGGGCTGCCCGGCTTTTTAATATTCCCGCCTATGTCGTTATGCCAAGCAATGCTCCACAGGTAAAAATCGCGGCAGTAAAAGACTACGGAGGCCTCATCACCTTTTGTGAACCTACGCTCGAAGCCAGGGAATCTACTTTAAAACAAGTGATCGCTAAAACCGGGGCAAACGAAATACATCCTTACGATAATTATACTGTTATCGCCGGACAGGCGACAGCAGCAGCCGAATTATTTGAACAGGCACCCTTGCTCGATTACCTTCTATGCCCGGTAGGTGGCGGCGGCTTGCTCAGCGGTACGGCCCTTTCGTGTGCGTATTTCTCTTCTAAAACCAAAGTAATAGCTTGTGAGCCTGTAGGAGCTGATGATGCATTCAGGTCGTTTAGTTCCGGCAAAATTGTACCAAGCCTGCATCCAAAAACCATTGCCGATGGTTTACTTACCTCACTTGGAGGACGGAATTTTCCTATTATATTAAAATATGTTTCAGAAGTGGTCACCGTGAGTGAGGAAGCCATTGTGGAAGCAATGCGACTCCTGTATGAGCGGGCAAAGATTGTGGTTGAACCTTCATCCGCAGTCCCCCTGGCAGCCTTGCTCGAAAATAAAATTTCTGCTAAGAATAGTAAAATTGGCATTATATTATCGGGTGGGAATGTTGACCTGGCCAATTTACCTTTTTATAATAAGTTATAAACTAGTTTTTTATGCAACCATCTATGTCCGAAGGTAAAATTTACCTCATCCCTACCACATTAGGTAGTTACGAAACCTCCGATCAGGTGTTGCCATCCTATAATATCCAAATCGTCTTCGGCCTTACAGAGTTTATTGTTGAGCAAGTGCGCACTTCACGCAGGTTCTTAAGTTTTATAAAGCATCCGGTACCCATCGACCAATTGGTTTTTCATGAATTGAACAAAACCACCTTGCATAAAGATATCAGTCTATATCTTAAGTCGATACAAGAGGGGAAATCCATTGGCTTGCTTTCTGAAGCGGGAACTCCGTGTGTTGCAGATCCGGGTGCCAAGGTAGTGGAGATGGCTCAGGAAAGAGGATATGCCGTAGTTCCGCTGGTTGGACCAAACAGTTTGATTCTGGCTTTAATGGGATCGGGTTTTAACGGGCAGCACTTTATTTTTCACGGTTATCTTCCCATCGACAAGAGTGAATTAATTAAAAAAATACACGAAATGGAAGGGAATATTTTTAGACGAAGCCAAACCCAACTGTTTATCGAAACCCCTTTTAGAAATGATGCGATGTTCGATACGCTTGTAAATAACTGTCAGCCTGCAACCAAACTTTGCCTCGCTACAGATATCACTTTATCCTCCGAAACGATTGTAACCAAAACGATTGCGCTGTGGAAAAAAGAAAAACCGAACTTGCATAAAAAGCCTACGGTTTTTCTTCTCTATAAATAATCGGTTATATCAATGGTGATGTCCACCACTGCCATGAACATGTCCATGATTTAATTCTTCATGGCTGGCACCGCGGACTTCCAGCACTGTCCCTGAAAAGTGCAGATTTTTACCTGCAAGTGGATGGTTAAAATCCATTTTTACTTTTTCATCTCCAATCTCTAAAATCAAACCTTCGAGGGGATTGCCATCCTGGTCTTGCATAGTCAAAACTTTCCCGATAGCGACTAATTCGCTGTCAAATTTTCCATCGACCATAAAAATTTCTTTTTCCAAATCCAGAATGGCCTCGGCAGATTCAACACCGTAGCCCTCTTCAGGCGTCAGTGGAAATGCGAAAGTGTCGCCTGCTTTTAATCCATTCAGGTTTTTTTCGAATGCGGGTAGTAATGATCCATTTCCAAATAAATGTACAAATGGTCTATCGGTATCAACCTGCTGGATGATTTCACCATTTTCATCATCCGACTTTAGAACGTAAGTCATTGTAACTACTTTGTTGTTACTAATTTTCATATTTTCATTTTTTGTGATTGATTTCACCATTTGGAATACCGGTTCATTTTAGAGCCAATATTTTCAAAACAGATGGTGTCATCAACCGATGGTATAAATAGTTGGGCGGCAAAAGTACAAAATATCTAAAATAGTGCTTTTTTTATTTAATATTGTGCTATTTTTATTGTGTGCAATTAATTCTCATTTTAATTTAAATGAAACCCGGAAAAATCGTATTAAACCTGATTATTATGTACTTTTTGCTTTCCGGTTGTGCCGTTCAGCGCACAAAGGGTTATCATGATGATTTTGCCAATGGTCGTTACGACAGTAAGTTTCCTTCCACTTCTATTTCTGAAAGCCTCGACATGATATCCGAGTCGGTGAAGAAGCTTGACTGTCTGGCTTTTTATGCTACCTATGCATTTAATCCTGAAGATAGAATTCAACGAAATATGATTTCTGATGAAATAATTAGCAAACATTCAATTAGTAAAACGATATCCAACGAATCAGTTAGCGGAACGGCTACCATTGTGTATCACAGCAACAATTTAGTCGGGCTGATCACTTGTGCACATGTAATTGAATTTCCCGACTCCTTATTTACCTGGAGTACAAAGTATCCAGACGCTTTGGCAACTGTTTCGGTAATTGTTAAACAGCAAACGTATGTCACCGGATTGCCCGACGGAGGCCCTGTTGAAATTGTCGCGATGGACAAAGTAAAGGATATTGCGTTGTTATCACAAAAACTCACATCAACTACCTCACAGGTGCAGGTTCTTCATTATCCCATTGGAAACACCTCGCTTTTTGAGTGGGGGTCGGTGGTATATATTGTTGGCTATCCTATTGGTAACCTGATGGTAACCAAGGCTTTGGTTAGTAACCCTAAAAAAAACAGCAAAGGCTACTTTCTGACAGACGCGCTTTATAACCATGGAATCAGTGGGAGTCCGGTATTTGCCATCAAAGATAGAGTACCAAACATGGAATGGGTGGGTATGGCTTCCTCGACAGCATCCACTGATCTGGTTATCGTTAAACCTGCGACAGAACAGGATAATTTGCAAAATGGAATTCAGCCTTACAATGGGGATGTTTACCTTGAAAAAGTTAAATTAATCAACTACGGGGTTACTTATAGTATACCTATTGAAGAAATTGTTATTTTTATCCGCCGAAATCGAGCTGCTATTGAGAAGGTTGGGTTCGATTTTGATACCTATTTCCAATAAAAAATAAGATAAATTGAGTAAAAAAAGTATTCCATTAGATATTAGGTTCGAGACTTGCCGCATAGGAGTTGGAAAGCGCACTTTTGACATCGTATTTTCGCTTATCGCCCTTATCGTTTTTTTTCCCTTTGGGCTATTGATGGCGCTGGCTATTAAGCTGGATTCAAAAGGTCCGGTTTTTTATGTTACACAAAGGGTAGGTACAGGTTACGATTTGTTTGATTTCTATAAGTTTCGTACCATGATCAAAAATGCGGATCAGCAACGTTCACAACTTTCAGACATGAACCAATACTTGATTTCGCATAAAAAGAGCGGAATCGGATTTTCTACCATTTCTGTTTGTCCTGATTGCATCCCGGGAGGCAAAACGTGTTCACCCATATTGTTTATCGATGGAGTGGAGATTTGTGAAAATCAATACCTGCGCAACAAGCGCGAAAAATTGCTTCATTCGGCATTTTTTAAAGTAAAAAACGATCCGCGGATTACCCGTGTAGGGAGGATTATGAGGGCCATTCATTTGGATGAATTTCCACAGTTTTACAATGTACTGAAAGGAGATATGTCAATTGTAGGTAACCGTCCGCTGCCTTTGTATGAAGCCGAAAAACTAACAACCGATGAATGGTCGTATCGTTTTTTGGCTCCGGCAGGTATTACCGGACTTTGGCAGGTAAGCAATGAAGAAAATCTGGAGGCTGAAGAGCGTATCCGTCTCGATAATCAGTATTCTATGGTGTCGGGACCATGGACTGATCTGCTGGTAATTCTTAAAACCATTCCCCGCTTATTCAGTTTTAAGAAAAAATTTTAACGGCCACCGTACATTGCATTCAGAAGGGATGTGTATTTAATGGAACACCTACCCGAGATGTGGATGCAAATTGTTTAGTAAGTCCCAAAATATTTTCTTATAAACCACTCGAAGGAAAGCAGGAAAACAAGAAGTATGAATATTGCCGGCATCGATTCGAGTTCAACCAATTTTGTTTCGTAGCCAATACTGCTTTTCAGGTTTTTACTCTTTACCAGTTGTGCGATTTGATCCAATTGATTCGGATAGATGACGGCACCTTCATGTAACTCGGCAAGTTGGTAAAGAACCCGGTGGTTTGCACGGGTGATCATGGTCTCGGACAACATACCAGTAACGACAAATTCTCCGGTTTCGGTCCAATTTTTACCCTGACAGTTGGCTGTTGAAGTATAGCGATAAATTCCTTCGGGCAGATGACCCAGGTCAAGTTTGTATCCTGCTCCTTCGGCTGAAAACAGGTACTGAAAGTGTTCGCCGGATTCGTTTATCAGGGTGAGTGGTACTTCTTCTGAATTTATTTGCTCGTAACTGGCGTTGAAACATTCTGCTCGTAAAACAACGGGGTCGAAAATCCTAAAGTCATCCCGAACAATGATTTTAAAGGGCCGTCTGTCGGTTTTTGAAATTAAAAATTGAACACTTTTATTCAGAAAAGTATTAAAAGTGTTGTAACTACCCGTTTTTAAGTAATCGTACATGCGCCAGCGCCAAAGCCCTTCACCTGTAATAGCACCTGTTTTTCTTTCAGGAGTTTGATAAAAAAGCACCATTGGTAAGTCGGTGGCGAATCCTTTTATTGTCTGAGTACAAAAAATAATGGAAGAGGGATTGGTTTGGTAACTTCCCAAAGGAACCGATAGAGGTGGAAACTGGTTGAACTCCTTTTGGTCCTCACCTGAGAAAGTAAACAGGTTGAATGCGGGATTGATTTGAGCAATCGCCTCATCAGTTCTGTTAGCTGTGCTTAAAATATTTAGGCCTCCAAAGGATCGATTAAACACTGACACCTCACTTTGATTTCCTAAGATAAAAAGCGTTGACAGATTGGCTTTTGAAATTAGCTCCAACACACCGGAAACCCCATGGCCCTTAGCCGGAAGTTGATGCAGGATAACCAAATCAAAATCAGACGGGTTACCTTTAAAATCAGGGATATAGGCAGTGATTACCTCCAGGTTTTTGTTGGTTTTTAAAGTTTGGTGAATGGCTGCTACATCCGGATGAGGCGAAAAGGCCAGCAAGAGAATCTTTTGCTTACTTTCGATCACATCAAGAAAAATGTTGCGGGTATTGTTGTCGGTGTTGAGCTCTCCATCAAAGTCATCTATTACAATTTTAATGCGGTGTTTGCCGGCTTTGTCAGCTTCGATGGGAACAGTAACTGTTTGGGTTACACGCATCGATTTAACAGGATAATTTTGAGAATAGCTCGTTTTTCCAAATCCGGAAACAGTTAGATGAAGCTGTTGACCCATTAGTTTCGTCGCCTCAAAGGTTATTTCTACGGGTACTATGTCGTTTAGAAATGCGGTGTTGTTCATCCGGATTTCTTTTATTGAAGCATCTGCTTTTTCTGAAGTGTCGCCCATGGCCACCGAAATAACAGGTAATTGGAGGTTTTGAGCCACGTAGGCCGGATCGAACCCTGCGTTGTAATTTCCATCACCTATCAATAAAATCAAGCCTGTGTTTTCCCCTGACCAGGCCGAATTTACAAAATCGAAAAAAGCACCGTAATCTGATTTTCCATCCGAAAAGTCTGGCTTATCACCAGCAGTGATCTCGTTGCCAAACAAAAAGGATACCACCTCGGCATTTTCGCCCAGCAGGGTCAGGGTATTGGTTAACTGGGGTTGAAATTCGTTTTTATAATACAGCGAGTCGCCCGTTTGTATCATAGAAGCTGAATTGTCGATGCCGACAATGATGATCGGTTTTTCAATATGCTTTATGTTCGATTTTAAATAGGGAGAAAGCAATAAAAAGGCCAGTAAGCTTACAGACAAAAACCTGACGATGAACAGGATAACCGTTATTGAGGTACTGAGTTTGTTCTTCCTGTTATAAAAGTATAATATGGCAGCGAAAGCCAATCCTGTTGCCAAAACCGGAATGATGCTCCACCACGAATAAGAAATGATCAGGTCGTTTGCCCACATAAGCAAGATTTACTGCAAAAGTACTGAAATGCCTGCTTATGTTTATAAAAAAAAGCAGGAACAATTTGTTCACGCTTTTTATATGATTTCAATTGTTTCTCAGGTATCCATACCACCACAAACATTGATCACCTGGCCAGAGACGTATGATGAAAGGTCGGAGGCCAAAAAGACGGCTACGTTGGCCACGTCTTCAGGTAGTCCGGCACGTCGCAATGGAATATTCTTAATCCACTCTTCACGCACTTCATCCGAAAGCTTATGCGTCATCTCGGTTTGAATAAAACCCGGAGCAATGGCATTGCAACGGATATTTCTCGATCCCAACTCCTGGGCAATCGATTTTGTAAATCCAATCAAACCAGCTTTAGAAGCCGAGTAATTCGATTGTCCGGCATTTCCACTCACACCTACCACAGAGCTCATGTTGATAATGGAACCGGCGCGTTGTTTCATCATAACGCGTTGAACCGCTTTGGTCAGGATAAACGCCGATTTAAGATTAACCGTTAGCACCATGTCCCAGTCCTTTTCCTGCATGCGCATCAATAAATTGTCGCGCGTAATACCGGCATTATTTATGAGGATGTCGATCGTACCAAAGTCCTCAACTACCTGATCGATTAGCTTTTCACCATCATCGAAAATGGCGGCATTGGAGGCATATCCTTTTGCTTTTACACCCAGTGCAGCAATCTCGGCTTCCGTAGCTATCATGTTGTCGTCGTGATTTAAATCTGAAAATGCAACATTCGCACCCTCACTGGCAAACTTCAACGCAATGGCTTTTCCAATTCCTCTGGCTGCTCCTGTGATAAGGGCTGTTTTACCTGCTAATAACTTCATTTTTTTTATTGTTTAGATTCAGTCGCCAAATATAGTACAATATCTATAAAAAGGAATATGTTTAAATTCATGACCCTGTTTAGGTGTCTTTTCATTTTCCTACCTATCTTTGCTGCTGTTGATTAACCCTTTAAAATGAAAACAATTTTAATTACCGGAGCTACCGATGGTATTGGAAAACAGGCGGCAAAATTAATCAGTGCCCAGGGGTTGAGGGTGATTATACATGGACGCAACGCTCAGAAGGTTAATCAAACGGTGGATGAAATCAAACGTCAGGATATTCATGCCAATATCGAGTATTTGATAGCCGACTTCGAGAATTTTAATAGCATCGACCAACTGGTTGTTGATTTGCAAATAAAGCAGGTTAAACCAGATATCCTGTTGAATAACGCGGGAATAATAGAACTCAACCGGGAGATTTTACCCAATGGAATGGAAAAAACATTCATGGTCAATTACCTGGCACCGTATTATCTTACACGACGGCTTATGCCTGTTTTGCTCCAATCGACAACTCCAAGAGTTGTAAACGTGAGTTCCATGGCTCAGGCACGAACCATCGATTTTGATAACTTGACGGGGGAAAAAAATTTTGACGGTTACGAATCCTACGCGCTTTCAAAACTGTGTAATGTACTATTTACATATAAGTTACATCGTCAATTTGGAGCTTCGGGTTTGAAGGTAGTCTGTCTTCATCCCGGCATGATCAATACAAAATTACTGCGTACCGGTTGGGGACCAGGCGGAGCAACAGTTGAACAGGGTGCCCAGTGTGAAATGTTTGCGGCGTTAGGTATTGAAGGACAAGAATATAACGGTAAATATTTGGTGAATAACCAACCTTCAAAATCGGTAGCAATTTCTTACGACACACGGGTTCAGGATCGTTTGTGGCAGATAAGTGCCAGTTTATCAGGGTTGGATGTGGATGGCTGAAGTTTCATAAGAAATTCAAAAAGGAGTTCGGTCTAAAAAGTAAACTGATCCATTAGCATCGTGACGAAAATTTTGTTACATTGCAATCGATATTCTGACCGTTTGGTCGCAAGATTCAAATGTGGAATAGTGTACCTGAAATCTTTGTCGTGATCCTATATGAAACGGTCAATGTGAAATTTAAAACCCTGGAAATCCATATAATGGTTATGAATTTATGTACTCCTTTAATACCCCTGAATATTTTATAATCAGTCAGCCTCATGATTAAGCTACTTTCCATCGACGATCAGCGTGACAATCAAATTGTGATAAAAGGTGCCCTTTCATCGGTTTTATTTGATGCAGAATTTCATTTTGCATCTTCGGGTAAAGAAGGAATCGCCATAGCAAAAAAAGAACATCCGGATGTAATATTGCTCGACATTATGATGCCAGGGATGGACGGATTTGAAACCTGCAGACTTTTAAAATCTGATCCCGAATTGAGAAATATCCCCATCATACTCTTATCATCGATAGGCCATAAAACTGAAAACAGGATTAAAGGACTTGAAACAGGGGCGGATGCCGTGATGTCAAAACCTTTTGATCCGGGTGAATTGGCTTCTCAAATTCATGTGATGCTACGAATAAAAAGAGCCGAAGACAAACTAAGGGAAGAAAATACCAAACTGGATGAATTGGTGAATGAAAAAGTGGCTCAGATTGTTTATCAGGCTACAGTTTTGGAAAACGTTTCTGATGCAGTAATTTCATCTGACACACATTTTTTAATTAAAAGCTGGAATGAGGCCGCTGAACGTACTTATGGTTGGACTGAATCAGAGGTGTTGGGCCGTGGATACGGTGAAGTGCTTAAACCTCAGTACATAGGAACATCATCCGATGAGGTTGAAGAGCATTTCAGACGCAATGGTAGAATTACCAATGAAGTAATCCATGAACATAAAAATGGACATAAACTGAATATACTGACTTCTGTTTCAAAGCTCATAAATAAAAATGGCGAAAATATTGGCACAGTCGCATTAAACCACGATATCTCCAGGGAGAAGGAAGCAGAGAAGGAAATTGCTAACCTTACCGCACGACTGGAATTGGCTGTAAAGGCTGTTGAGCTGGGGATTTGGGAATGGGATTTGAATACCAATCAGCTTAATTGGAACGATGAGTTTTCGCTCATATGCGGAATTACTGAATCAGCACCGCAGCATCCCATCAAAATATTTCGCAAATATGTATGCCCGGAGGATATCAACCGCGTCTTAATTAAGATTCGTGAACTCATAAAATCGGGCGATAAAGTTACTTTGGAACATGGTGTTAACAATCCGGCCAAAGGAACCCGTTTGGTGATATCAAAAGCTGTGTTGGATAAAGATAATAAAGGAATTGCCATCAGAATTATTGGTGTTAGTTATGATGTTACCCAGCGCATGAAAATGGAAGTGGATTTAAAGCATTCAGAAGAACGATATAGGACCATGGTAGAAAATTCCAATGATTTGGTATGGGTTACCGATATGCAGGGTTGCTTTACATTTTTTAATCAACATGTTGAAGATGTTACTGGTTTTCAATCTGATAAGTTCATAGGTAAACCATATAACCTGCTCTTAAGAGAGAACGACAAAGATTGGGTGGCTCATGAATATGACCGTGCTCTTGGCGGAGAGAAGCGACAATTTGAAATAGTGGTTTTATTTGCCGGTGGAGTAGAGCATATACTCTGGGTTAATTTAGCACCGGTTATTGAAGGCAATAAAGCAGTGGGTGTTGTCACCTTCGCTCGCGATGTTTCAGATTACCACCAGGCCATAGAGGATTTTAAAATGGCATTAGACAAGGCAAAGGAATCAGACAAACTTAAATCGGCTTTTTTAGCTAACATGTCGCATGAATTGCGCACTCCATTGAATGCCATCATGGGCTTTTCGAGTTTGATGGATATTAAAATGGAAACCGCTGAAGTGGGTAAATATGCCCAAATTATAAACGATAGCGGGAAACACCTGTTATACCTTGTAGAGCAAATTTTTGATATCACCCTGATCGATTCAGGACAAATCAAGCTAAGTAAGGAAACGTTTGATTTAATTCATTTTTTAACCATTATCAGGGAAGTTACCCTCTCTGATAGAGCCGCTCTCAATCGCGACCACCTGGAAGTACTTTTCAAGTTTGAATCTTCAATGGCCCCGATTTTTGTTTTTACTGATAGAAGACGCTTACAACAGATCTTGTTGAATTTATTGAAAAACGCTCTTAAATTTACAGAAGTAGGCACGGTAGAATGTGGATTTCAAAACAGACTTCAGCATGGGAAACCCGTGATCAGGTTTTATGTTCGTGATACTGGTATTGGTATTCCACAAGAGAAAAGAAATTTTATTTTTGAGGCCTTTCGGCAAGCCGATGATGGCCATACCCGAAAATATGATGGAGTAGGATTAGGGTTGTCCATAGCAAAAAAACTGGCGTTGCTCTTGGGTGGGACACTTAGACTGAGTTCGAAGGAGGGAGTTGGGTCTACCTTTTGGTTTTCGATTCCTTATTCAGGACCTGAAGAAACCGATAAAGTGCGAAGCGCTCATCAACCTGAAATTTCGTTTAAAGGACGAAAAGTGCTTATCGTTGAAGACGATATCGACAGTTATCACCTGCTTGAATTGGTATTGTTAAAATATGATGGTGTACCTGTTTGGGCACACAATGGACAGGAGGCAGTTTCTTACTGTACTGAAAATGAGTTGCCCTGGATTGTGTTGATGGATCTGAATATGCCATTGATGAATGGATTTGAAGCTACCAGGATACTAAAACAAAGGTTTCCTGATTTACCGATTATCGTTCAAACAGCTTATGCTATGACACAGGAGGTACAGAAAGCCAAAGATGCCGGGTGTGACGATTTTATATCAAAACCCCTTATAATCAGCAAGCTGCTTGAGGTCTTGTTAAAATATAAACGGTAGGTTAATTGATTGATTTTCGGGTCTAATTGTAATTTCCGCTGTCGGGACGAAATAGTTGCCATTTCTTGTTGAGACCCAACTCGTGTGTTTTGTATTTTCTGCCAATTTGATCAGTCACTACGAATCGAAAAGTTCGAAAGGGTAGTTCCCCTTTTTCGAGTAATTCCGTAAGTTGTTTGTAGTCAATTCTGTATTTGAAACTATGATTCGATTTTATTCGCATGGGGACATCGGTTACAAGCTGGTGTTCCGTTAAATCATAATAATGAAATTCCCTTCTTTTATCAATGAGCTCAAGGCAAATCTTTTCAATGGTGATGTCGTCCAGGGTTTTTATTTGAAGGATATTTGCAGCTATTTTTCCAAGGTGTTTTTCGATATACAAACTAAAAACAAGCATCGGGTATAGTTGTTCCGAGAGTACATATTGTCGTATCTTAATTCGTTTATACCTATAGGTGATAAGTGATATAATCAGGACCAAACCGATGAACACATAGCTGATGATTGTTTCCATGATGATGTTAATTGTTTGAGTCTAATATGGCTGCCCTTTCGAAGGGGAGCGTACGATCGAAAAGATAACGGTAAGTTACATGTGTTTTATAAATTCTGCCTCCAATCATCTCTACCAGTTTCATCATGGTCGGGTTGAAATCGCCTATCCAGTTCATTTCCATATCTGTATAAGGGAAATCCTTTTGAATGGCGTTTTCTTCAAATTGCTTTACCAATCCTGCTTCAATGCCTTTGCCTTGAAATTCGGGAATGACGCCAAATATTAATCCAATCACATGAGAGCACTTTTTTTGGACTTTTAATCCATAGAGTAACCTTAACCTATTTATCCAATTCATCTTGCCATGAAAATTACCAATGATCTGGTTTAAATCAGGAATCATAATAAAAAAGCCAATTGGTTGGTTTTGGTGGTGTGCCAGAATGATGAGACGTGGATCGATGATGGGTTTTAAAGAATGAATTATTGCAGTCGCGTCTCCGGTCGATATGGGTCTTACTCCCGGGAAATTTGCCCATGCTTTGTTAAATACTTCGCTGAATTCTGCGGCAATAAGGTGGTCTGATTTTTTATCATAATTTGAAAAAGTAAATTTCGGGTCTCTTTTTAATCTTTCGGCTTTGAAGTGAACAATGGGGCTGACCGATTCAGGCGAGATCAAAACATGATAGGTGTATTGGTTAAAATAATTTTCAAATCCGTAACAGGTAAACAGTTCATTGTAATAGCCAGGATTGAAGGGCATGTTAAATAATGGCCGATGAAAACCCTCTTTCAGACAGCCCCAAAAAAAATCACGGTTTCCAAAGTTGACAGGGCCATCCATGGCTTGCATCCCTTTTAGTTGCAACCATTTTTTGGCCTGGTCGAAAAGCACGTTGGCGGCTTCCTGGTTGTTGATACATTCGAAAAAGCCCACACCTCCTGTTGGCTGTTGATGGCTCGATGAGGAAAACTCGTCGTAGAATGCCGCTATTCGACCACATAGGTGTTGCTGCGAATCGAATAATATCCACCGAATGGCATTTCCGTGCAAAAACCGCTTGTTTTTGTTAACGTCAAATACCTTGTCTATTTCAACATCGAGTGGTCTGACCCATTGAGGGACATTATAGTATATTAAATCAACAACATCCAAAAATTGTTTTTCCAGACGTGGATTGCTTACCTCCTTAAGTTGATATTCGCTCATTTTACTCTTTTAATATCCACGCTTCGCTATAAGCTTTGGGTAATTGTTGCTTGGCAAACATGGCTTCTTTTAATGAATTAAACTTACTTAAATAGATCCTGACTTTTCCATTTTTATTGAGTATCCCTGCATCAGTAAAATCATCTTTCTTCAACTTTTTAAGGGCCTCTTTTCCTTCTTGCAGGCTGTTGAAACTACCAAAAATGAGAAAGTACGATCCAGGGGAAATGGCTTGATTGATCGGGGTGCTCTTTTCTATCGCCTCACGACCATCGCACGGTTCAGGTGAAGGCAAGGCATCTTTTCGCTGCCCAAACCAAACTGATACATAATGATCGTTGATGCCTATGCCACAGCAAGCCCACTTTTTTTTGCCTTGATCTTCCTGGCTGAGTATCAGATTGAGTACTTCTTTGGTGTCGGAAAACAGGGAAACTACCGTGTCGATATTGATCAGGTCATCAAAATAAGTTACCAGTTCATAGCCGTGGTAGGGGTAAGGGGTGAGTTCTTTTGGCTTATCCCTCATACACTCAGGGGTCGGGATGTACGCGTTGTAGCAACAGGCTTTCCAATTTCCTTTGTCCGACCAGCTTGAAAGGCCGCAGACCGATGTGTCAGGAAGATTGGTCAACAAATCATTTACATGAGTCTTAGCAACAAAGGAAAGCGATGCCGAAAGCTGAAGTTCTTCCTTACCATAAGTAACTCTAAGCTCGTTAATCTTGGAAAACAATTGGATTTCATCTGCATTTAAACAAAAATCCTTTGGAAGATTCTTCTGCCCCCAAATGGGTGACCCAACCAAAATTCCAATGATGAATAGCCAAATTTTTATTTTCCCAACA
>Ga0210044_10004446_pt1 | contig 19544 bp, 16 predicted proteins | sample CryGey13umfilter_2_FD_183959 | JGI IMG/M metagenome (GOLD analysis project Ga0210044, IMG submission 183959) | Groundwater microbial communities from aquifer in Utah, USA - Crystal Geyser 4/9/14 3 um filter (SPAdes) (version 2) | ecosystem: Environmental > Aquatic > Deep subsurface >... | reverse complement strand
TATGCCCCGATTCCAGCGGCTCGCGCAACACTTCCAGCACGCTGCGGTCGAATTCCGGCAGTTCGTCCAAAAATAACACCCCATGCAGCGCCATCGAAATTTCACCCGGACGCGGGTTGCTGCCGCTGTCATTTGTTGAAATAGATGCGATCATGTCAACCAAGAATCAAACAGTTACGTTGCATATTACAGAATTTAATGCGACGATATTCATCAATTAGCTGCGACCGAGATGTAAATTATGGAAAATAGCTGCGACAAGCTTCAATCTCCACGCCAAATGCGGCGTATTGGCGTGACTCGCCGTAGTGTTTCGGGAATCTACGCCTTTCGGGGCGAGACCGCTATACAGTTCGAGTCCACCCTGGAACGTGATTTCATAATCCGTAAGGAATTCTGCCTCACGGTACTGGAAGTCATTCCACAGCCGGTCCAGATTCCATTCGTGGCTAGCAATGGGCAGACATACATCTACACCCCTGACTTCCTCGTGTACTACCGCCTAGGCAACATGGGCTACGGGGAGTATCCAAAACCACTTCTTGTCGAGGTGAAGCCTCGCGCAGAATGGAAACAACACTGGCGCGAGTGGCTGCCCAAATGGAAAGCTGCCTACCGCTACGCCAAAGAACAGGGATGGGACTTCCATATCCACGATGAATCCCGCATCCGCGATCAGGCGCTTGAAAATATCCGCTTCCTTGACCGGTACAAGCGTACGCAATTTCCAGTTGAAGAAACCCGGTGCGTGATCGAAAGCGTACGACAAATGGGCGGCGCTCCGATTCACCACCTTCTGGCCAAGCACTTCATGGGCATCTACAAGGCCGAGGGCATTGCTCATATTTGGCATCTGCTCGCAACGCGCCAACTCGACTGCGATATTTCACTCCCCCTTAACGACTTCACAGAGCTATGGGTGCCCACCTATGAATAACAAGCCCGAACACGAAATGGATTTGATGAAAGAGGCCTTCGAGCCAGTTCGCAAGCGTGTAGATATTCAGCCCGGCGGACTCGTTCAGCAGGGTGATTTCATTTATCGCATCACAGAGGTACTGGACTTCGATTCTGTTATCGCCACTGAAGTCGAGACCGGTCGCAGCACTCCGCTTCGAATCAATGAACTCCGCCCTGTCGTTGCTGATACCGCACAAGCAACAGAGGATATCGATGGAATTGCTGATGAAGACTGGAAGATCGCACAACAACGCTACGCAGCGATCAAGCCGCTTCTCACCATGACGATGATGGGACGGCATGATGTAGCGCAACGCGCTAAAGAGGTTGGTGTCGATGCGGCCACCCTGTACAGATGGCTGCAAAAATATAATGCCATCGGTGTCATCACTGCGCTTATCCCTCAGAAACGCGGCTGGAAAGAAGGCAAGAGCCGAATCCCCGTGTTTTCAGAACAAGTGATCGATGAAGTCATCAAGGATTTCTATCTGACCAATCAGCGCTCAACTCCACAGAAAACTGTGACTGAAGTTCTTCGCCGCTGCCAGCAGCGTGGCATCGAAGCACCGAGTCCCAGCACTATACGTGCACGCATCGGCAAAGTGACAGAAAAGCAGCGATTGCGCGGTCGAGGTTTTAAGGAAAAAGCCAAGAACAAATTCCTTCCAGCGCCGGGCAGCTTCCCTAACGCCGATTTCCCATTGGCCGTTATTCAGATCGACCACACGCCAGCAGACATCATTCTCGTAGATGATATCTATCGGAAGCCCATCGGTCGGCCCTGGATCACGCTGGCGATGGACATTCACACCCGCGTCGTGACGGGCTATTACTTGTCTTTTGACCCACCATCCGAGACCTCTGTTGCAATGTGTGTGGCTCATTCAGTTCTGCCTAAAGACGAATGGCTGTTACTACATAAAGTTGATGCTCAATGGCCGGTGTGGGGATTCCCCAAGACCATCCATGTGGACAACGGTGCGGATTTTCGTTCCAATAACTTCCAGCAGTCATGCCTGATGTATGGCATCAACCTTGAATATCGTCCAGTTAAGCAGCCGCGTTATGGCGGACATATCGAGCGCGTGCTTGGAACACTGCTTCGTGAAATACACGATCTGCCTGGCACCACGTTCTCGTCCATTAAGGACAAGGAAGGCTACAACTCCGAAAAAGAAGCCGTGATGACCAAGTCCGAGTTTGAGACATGGCTGGTCACTCTGATCTGCAAGGTTTACCACCAGCGCATGCATAGCGGTATCGGCATGTCACCTCTTCGTAAATGGGAGATTGGCGTTTTCGGGAACACTGAACTTCAGGGTGTAGGTCTTCCTGCACGGCCTGCGGATCGTCTGACCGTCCTTTTGGATTTTCTCCCTTCCTTCCACCGTACTGTGCAAACCTTTGGCGTCACCATCGAGGGCATGACCTATTACGCAGATGTACTTCGTCAGTGGATTAACGCTGAGGATCCGGAGATCAAAGGCAAGAAACGGGAATTCATTTTCCGGCGCGATCCGCGAGACATCAGCACGGTGTGGTTCTTCGATCCCGACCTCAAGCAGTATTTCAAAGTCCCATTTGCAGATCAGGCGTTGCCATCGATGAGCATCTGGGAATATCAGCAGGCGCGTGATGCACTCAAGCGCGAAGGCAAGAAAAGCGTCAACGAGCATCAGATCCTTCATGCCATCACCGAACTGCGCAGCCAGGTTGATGAGTCCAAGGAAAGGTCCAAAAAGGCTCGCCGCTCAAGCCAGCGGCGCAAGGAGCATGAAAAGAATACTTCCCCCGCTGCGCCCTTGCCCCAGCAGCCCGTTCGGATACCTGTTACACCACAAAGCGCGTTCGCTGGGTTGGTTGATGGGGATATTGATTCATTCGGAGAAATCGCATGAGCACGAACAACTACGAACACATCCATCCTGACTTCCGGCACATCATGGGCCTGACCGACAGTGAGCGGATTGCCTTCATGGATCAGCCTCGTTGGATTAGCAACAAATCCGCACAGCACATCTTGGATACCCTGCAAGGCTTGCTACAGAAGCCAGTGCGTCCGCGCATGCCCAATTTGCTGATCGTTGGCGAATCGAACAACGGGAAGACGACTGTCGTTCAGCGCTTCCGTGAATTGTGCGGACAGGGTTATGTCAACGAAGATGCTGAGCCTGTGAAGCCGGTGATTGTTTCTCAGGCACCGCCCAGCGCCGACGAGAAGGGGTTATATGTTTCCATTCTTGAGTGCTTCTTTACTCCCTATCGGGCAACTGACCCTGCCACAAAGCTCAGGTATCAGGTCATCCACCTGCTCCGTATGTGCCATACCCGAATGCTCATCATTGATGAGTTTCATTCCCTTCTCACTGGCACTCCTGCTAAACAGCGTGAAGTAATGAACGCGATCAAGCTGCTGTGCAATGAGCTTGCTATCCCCATCGTCGGTGTTGGTACGCGTGAAGCTGTACGTGTGCTGCATACCGACCCACAACATGCCAGCCGGTTTGATGTGATGACACTGCCCCTGTGGGAGTTGAACAAGGACTTCCAACAATTGCTAGCTGGATTTGAGAAAGTGCTGCCACTCAAGAAACCTTCGAAGCTACACACACCTGAATTGGCCAGCTTGCTGCACATCATTTCCGAAGGGAATACAGGCAATCTACATCGGCTATTGATTGAATGCGCTACAGAGGCAATCAAAAACGGCAAAGAGCAAATCGACAAACCTATCATTGAGAGCAAGGCGTGGTTACGGCCAACACGCGGTATCAGGGAACTAGTGGCGTGACTTCACAATGGGCGATTCGTGTACCGATGTTGCATGACGAAATCATTTCGTCATGGCTGGTGCGCGCAGCGCTCACTCAGGGATGCGATCCGCTTGTACTGACCGGCGATGTCTGGCCGAAGTGGAGAATCTGGACGCAGGATGCAGACCGCTTTCTTGACGATGAGCGAATTGAACCGCTTTGCGCTGTGTCTGGCATTACGAAGGAAACTTTGAGAGCTTCTACCCTGTATCCAGTAGCCAGTCAGATTGCTGGTGGCAACCTGACTGAAAAAGCGGTGTGGCCATGGATGCTGACCCTGGGTGCAAGGAACACCAAGCGTCGTAGTGGGCTTCAATACTGCCCGTCATGTTTAGCGGAGGGCTCAACCCCTTACTATCGACTTCAATGGCGGTTTGCCTGGCATGTGGGTTGTGAGAAACACGGATGCTCGCTGCACGACCGTTGCCATGTATGCGATGCACCTGTTGAACCGCACCGTCTTTTAGCAGAGGACCAGCAGGTCAGCGTATGTGCAACCTGCAAAGCCGATCTGCGTAACGCCATTCCAACTCCAAGCGCCACGAGTGCGCTGGCTTTTCAGTGTCTAGCCGATCATGTCGTGCTTCACGGTCAAGGCCAGTTTCAGGGAGAGACTATTGATGCCCACAATTGGTTCGAACTTGCCAGCTTCTTTGCTTCCCTGATACGACGCGCCAGCCGAAGCGAAAACGAAATTTTGACCGACTTTCTTCAGCAGCTAGGTGTGCATTTGCCAGAGGGTTTGCCTGTGATTGTGGGTGCTGGAATCGAGATGCTACGAACGCATGACCGCCAGAAGCTGTTAGAAAGTCTATACCCATTGATGATGGCTGGACAGGAACAATTTGAACTTGCTTTGAAGCAATCCGGCATTGGATTGCAAACGTTCTGCGGAAAAGACGAGACACTTCCAGAATTGCTTCTTGAGATGATCTCGGCGTTGCCAGACAAATCGAGAATCCGCACCAGCAAGCCAACGCAAAAACTAACCGGTCCGCGTCCTCGACACGAAGTCATGAGAATGATGGCGAGGTTGCAACGCAAACTGGAAATGGCGAAGCGATGAACACGCCAACCCCAGTGACTCAGAGATGCGACGAATGCGGCAAGGATGTTGCCCAGATATGGCGCGTTTACAAAGGTCATAAATACTGTAGCACCTGTTATTCGAGGGAATTCAAACGGCGCTTGTGCCCCAAGTGCGGGAACTTCGCGAAGTTGCTGATATGTGACCCCAATGCAATTTGTCAGAAATGCCAGGTCGCCAAGCCGTGTACTCGGTGTGGTAAGACGGTTTACGAAGTCGGAAAAATTACTGAATTCGGGCCGGTGTGCGGTCATTGCGCAACCTACTTCCGCGAACCAGAGCCCTGTGAGGTTTGCGGAAAACCATCCAAGCGACTGAGCCGCGTATCCCGGCTGGGTCATGATCGGCGTGTATGCCCAAGCTGCGCTCGCGTTGATCATGGAGTCTGTGAAGCGTGTCATCGCAATCGACTGCTGGAACATGCTGAAGATGGACGCATGCTGTGCAAAACCTGCCATGAGCAAGGTGAGGTTCCTTGTCCTGAATGTGAGCAACCAATGCCAGCCGGCAGAGGTAGGCAGTGCGAGGCGTGTTATTGGCGCGGGTTGTTGGAAAAACGTATAGAGATGGATTGTGCGGCGTTTTCCGCTCCTGCAATGGTGGAGCATTTTCGTGCGTTCGGAGAATGGCTTGGCAAGGGGGTGGGATATCACAAGGCAGCGATTTCTTTGAAGCGCTATCTGCCGTTCTTCTTGGACATCGAGAATCAATGGAAAACCATCCCTGAATATGCGGTGCTGTTGAAACATTTCGGGACACTGCGTCTGCGCCGCGTATTGCTTCCCATGAAATGGATGCAAGAAGCTCATTTGGTAGTGCCGAATAGCCTAGCCAAGCAAGAAGATTCAGATCAGCGTCGTATTGTGGCCACGCTAGATAAGGTCGGGAAGAGGACGAAAGAACGAAACATCCTGGATGGTTACTTCAAAGCATTGATGGTTGACATGAAAAAGGAGAACACAACGCTACGCTCAATCCGGCTTGCCATGACACCTGCGGCATCCTTGCTACTCAAGGGGCGAGAAATGAGACGAATGCCGCCAGATCAAAAAGTATTGGATGTCTATCTAGATGAGACACCGGGGCAGCGAGCGGCGGTATCTGGCTTTGTCTGCTATTTACGGGATAAGCATGGAGCTCATATTTCACTGCCCAAAGCTAATTCAGAGAAGGCGATGCTGAATAGGAAGAAGAAGCTGGAAGCGGAAATGTTGGGGTTGATGCGCGAAGGCGGTGAGGGAGAGAAATTCAGGCAACGATGGCTATCGGTAGCTTTGGCGTACTTTCATGGGTTGCCGAAAATGGTTGGCAAAAATATCCTTGGGGAACAAACTTTAGATTACAAGGAAGGCGGACTTACTATTACATGGGACAAGAAACAATATTGGATTCCTTCAATTGTAGTTTCAGACCTGATCTGACATGCATTGTTCGGTGAACGGCTGAACTGCTAACGCCTTTCTTCTTCGCCTGCTTCATTTCGTGAACACTACGTAATCGAGATTCAAAGAATATATTGACACTCCACATACCTTGTATGGATTTATCACAGTCCACTACCGACCAAAGCGGAAATCCTGAATAGAGGCATGCCACTTCTGCTTTGAGCTCTCTAGGAGACATTCCCGAACACACAAAATAGTGAATTTCCCTCAAAATTTGGAGTTATATCACTTGTTATTGATTTTAATTAAATTTGGCAACTCGTTAAAGAATAAGAGTTTTGTGCCGTTATTTGTAATATGGTGAAATGTTGCATTCTGTACACTTTCACCATCAAGCTATTGACATACACATAAATGGCGGTAATTATCAGGCTGAGCGGTATTTTGGCTATTGCGCATTTTTGCGGAAGTTGTAGAATCGCGCGCCTTTTAATGAATTTAGTCTTAAAACCGCAGCGGAGTTGATCCGCATAATTAGCGTACTAATTGGAAGCGAAAGCTTGTGCGCATAAGTTCGAATAATATAGCACCGGCTAAAATTTATTTTTAGCGCGAGGGTAAAATGAATACTGAAACTGTAATCGTGTTTGATAACTTACGCCAAAGAACTGGCGTGATCGGACAGTATGACAATGTGTCTGCTGTTTCTCGTCCTTTTGTCTCTTCTAATGCACATGGCATTTTGCATGAGGTTAAAGATCATAATGAGATTAGCGAACTGGCGTCTCAGGCAGGTAAGCGAGCAAGGGAAATGATGCTTGCTGCAGAATAAAAATAGTTTAATAATTTTTAAATTAAGGCACCAAATGGTGCCTTAATTTTTGGGTGAATATATCATCATGACATCACAAATTTTATATAACGATGATCCGATGCAAGACACAATTAATGTTCTTGCCTATATCAACGATTTTACAAAAGGATTTAGTGAAGCTCCGGCGGTATTGGACGCTGCGATTATCGAAAAAATCATGCAAAATATTAGAACTAATTTTCCGCATGATGGGGGCATACAAAAAGCAAGCGCTTTTAAGCAAATTGCTTTCTTTATGTGCCATTTCATTGAGGCAAAACCAATATCAGAACCATTCACTGCTGAAATTGTTCAGCGACTATCGAAAGTGGACAATCATCAGAATGCCATTATTGCTTTTGCTATCGCAGAAGAAGCGCTGTACAAATCCGGATGGGGAGCATAGCTTGTTTACATCCCGATTTTTTAGCCGATAAATCCGACATAAATATCGGCAGTCTATGCAGCAAGGCGCTCTGCCCGATGCTTATTACCCTGTCAGTAGCCACGCCAATCCCGATTGGTCACTGTGCGAGCGCACTTCTTCATAATGTCGTTCAAAATCTCACCATTAGCCCAGTCTAACCCAGCAGTCGAGAGGCGCAAAAATGCGCAGCCCTTACTTTTACGTTGATGTCTGCTTTGGTCAGCTAAGCTGCCAGATTCCAATGCATGATGAGTTGGCGGAGTGGCCGAATATCGGACACTATCTGTCAGATCAAGCTGCGACACTACAGTTAAGTTCTATCAAACAGAAGTAAATACCTACTGCCTGACGGCCATGTCACATCAGCATTCGATAAGCGTGGTTGTTTGCATCTGAAGCCTTAATCATTCGGTACTCCATGCCACTGGCCACAGCAATCTGTTGTGCGAATTCCTTCTTCGCTTGAACAACAACATCTTCTATCTGGTTGTCCGCTTTAACTTCAACGATGACGAATGTGCCATCTTGACGCTCAAACAGGAAGTCAGGGTAGTAGCTGCGCACGGTATGTGAATCGGGATCAATGTATTGAATGAAGAAGTCGGATTGACCGTGCGTCAACATGCCTGTGAAGTAAAGCTTTTTAACTTTTTGCGCTCTCAATAAATCCCAGAAAATCTGTTGCTCCGGATTGGAGTCAAAGCAGTATGTATCAAGGTGAAAGCTTTTTCCTCGCTCTTCCTCTTTGACATCCCCTAGGCGAACAATCTTATCTTTGGCAGCCGTAACTTCATAGTAGCCATTAGGCGGCAGCTTAATGAGCTCGACTTCATGCTCTTCTGTCTCCTCTTTGGGATCGAGGTCATACAGCTCGGAGAACAGCCTTGGAATGACGATGTCATAGAGCAATTCGTTAAATTGATTGATCGCAGTCACCAGACCATCAGTGCCTTCCTTGGTCGAATCTAGTAATTTCTCAATTTGAAGCGGGCTTCGATTCAGATATCGCGCAACCTCAGCCACAAAAGACAGCCTGCTGAACTCACGCCTCTCACGCCGCAACGTATGGTCAAATGTTTGGTTATTACTAGCCTGCGCTGCATCTGCAGCCGTTATGCCTGTTTGCTGAATCTCAAGTAGTCGATAGCGCTCGATCAACTCCCCCCACTTTTCCTTGTCGGTAGGATCCAGCCCTATGGCCACACCAGGCGTGAGTTGTTTTTCTCGCATCGTGTAGGTTTTGCGCACACGTTTAAGTTTGATTGTTACCGCAGGTTCGGTAACTCTAATTTGTACGCGCTCCTTGTCCGACGCAGTATTCTGCAACTCTTCAGCGCTGATGCGGAAGTTCTGAAGCAACTCTTCGTTTAGGGTTTCAAGATTGTCGTTTGATAGGTACACATGGCCGGTATGCTGAGCTTCACCAATAGAGCGAAGACAGCGCATCGTGGCTTGGAGAACGAACACTTTGGATTTGGGTTCTCTGAACAACCCTACTCCGAATAGAGATCGGCAATTCCACCCCTCACGCCCCTTGTTCACCAGCAAGATAAACTGTTTCTTGGAACTTTCAGTATCCAGACGGTTGAACTCACGAATCTCATCGTTAGTGGTCAGCTTCTCATCGCCTACGTTGACTAGTATGGGGTCGCTTGGGATGTTTGGATATAAGGGACGCAGGCGCTCAAGTGCTTTCTCCAAGGCAGGACGAAGATCGGTCTTGACCTCATCGATGGTTGATGCGAAAAACGCTAACTTGGGCAACAGTCCTTCTGGACGCAACGAAGAAGTCGCTTTGAGGAAGCTTTCGACTGCGATGTCGATGAACTCATCAGTGCGAGTATTCGTGTAGCCGTGCAGCACTACCTTCTTCAGGTAGGCTTTATCTATAGCATCCTTAAGTCCGTATGCATAGACAACCTCGGGAAGCACTTGCCGACCAACATAAGGTGTACCGGTAAAGTTGTAGCAGGCTACTACCCTGGTGCCAGCTCGGTTAAGACTAGCTGCCAGAATATCAATGGTAGTACGCAGGCTGGTATCGCTCTCCTTGGTTCCAATACCCATGTCCTTGGCCAGAGCCTTACCAAAGGCGTGGTGAGCTTCATCCACGAAGATTCCCAGTTGCTCCAATCGACATAGCTTCTCAAAACGTTGATTGGTAGTCAGCTCCCCCTCTTCTTCCGGCTGATCGAAACTGTATAGATCCTCCGCTTCGGCGTAGACGCTTCCGACGTTATAAGTTTGTTTTCCGCTTCCGAATAGCTGATCAGTCGCCGTTTTCTCTTTGTGCTGGCGCTTAAGAATGATTTTCTGAGTGTTGGAAACAATAATGTTGAAGCGCGATTTATCTAAAGTGTCGAGCGAGGTGCCTGCCTCTTCTAAGTAGTGAAAACGCAGATGTGCGTTTAGAAAGTTCACGTACTCAGGTGGCACTACTAGAGTCATATCAAACGACTCAATTTCTTTTAGGGAGTATAGAACTGTCTTGTCTGGCGCAAACACTAGGGCGTTGTGGCAGAAACGCTCGTCCTTCTCAAACTTATTACCCAACAGGAATTCGTAAAAAATGCAGGTAGCCATGAGAATGGTCTTACCCGTTCCCATCGTTAGCGCGAAGATGTAATTGGGATATACGCGCGAATTCTTGCGCATCAATGCAAAAACAGCCTTGTACTGCTCCTGTGTGATCGCATCAAAGATATCAGCCTGTCCCGATCGATCGTTTACAACGCCGCCTTCAGAACGATTCGCAAATCGTCCTTTCTTTTCGAACCAGTGCTGGAATATCTCCTCTACCTTGGCATTGCCTAGGAACTCCTTTAGGAATATGTACATCTCCAGTGCTTCGAATTGAGGCTGGCGTAGGTATGCCTTGGGATTCCTGTCTGGGTTGTTGAAATCAAGAACCTTACGAGACAATTCCTTGTAGTGAGTACGAATCGTGCCTCGATTTGACTGATAGAACTGCCAAAGGAAGTTGAAAAAAGCGAAGTCTAACGACGTACTCGCTGATTTTGCAGATGACTTAGTTGCCATCAACTCCGCCCTCCCATGATTCGGATAGCACGTCGGTGATCTTCACGCGAATGGTGCCAGCATTTTTTGGAACTGTGTACTTGCCGCTAACAAAAGCGTTCTTCTCTGGAATATCAACGACAGATGGTTGTAAAACCGCGCCATCGAAATTCCAATCAATCATTACGCTTTCGACCATTTCACGCCAATCAGACACAGCTTCCTTCTGCAATGAAAGTTTTTGAAGAAGGTTCATCGGATAGTAACGATCAATCAGCAGCTCGCCTTTCTTGATGACTACTGTTGCCTCAGAGTCACGTTTGAATTCTAGATTTGCTTTATCCCTAAGAATATCTACCACTTCGACATCAATCTTAAATGGCTTTGCAGCTAACTCAAGTTCAGCGTTTAGATTCGGTTCGTGCCCCATACACACCAGCAAGATTTTTTCGACAGGCTGGTTTGGTTTTTCATTTTGTTTGCGCTCCCATATTTTGTAGTCAAATCCAGCAATGAGCTCAGCCAAGTCGGAACGGGTAGCAATACGGTTTACTGGCAAAATCTTGACCATTCGACCATCTTTCTCCCCATCGAAAACTGATCCGAAGTCAAGTTTCTGAACCTCGAGAGCTTCAAGGAGCAAATCTTTGGCCTGCACTGGATTCCGGAAAATATCGTAGTTATTGACGTTGAACACTTCGAAGCCTATTCGTGTTCCTGCGAAACTCTCTTGAGTATCTTCCAACAATCCAAGGAGACGTTTGGTCGTCGTTTGGACTGATCCCGCATTGATATCAGCACCTAGAAATTTTCGCCCCATTTTCATGGCGACTGCCTGAGTGGTTCCTGAACCCATGAAACTGTCAAAAACAATATCTCCTGGATTACTTGCAAGATGAATTATGCGGTTTAGCAATGCTTCTGGTTTCTGAGTTGGGTAACCAAGACGCTCATTTGCCACTGGGTTAATCACAAAAATATCTGTCCAAAGGCTACCAACTGGCTGACCTGGATATTCATCAAGAAATATCTTTCGATATATCCGTCCTCCTCCAGGAGGAAAGTAGAGGCGACCTTCAGCATCCCATTTTTCCATGAGATCACGTGAAATTGACCATCCATTTGGCGGTGGTGTATGTCCCTTGTATTCGTAAACTAGATTTTCTCGATAATTCGGACTGACAATCGGTGACTTCATGTAGGCACGCCCAGATCCATCTCGATTCGTAAATCGCTCTTCAATGTATTTTTGTGTGTCTGGGGAGTCGAGTGAATATATTTGATTGATAGTTGAACTGTTTGATCTCCGATACCACAGAATCGTATCTGTGGCAGCATCTAGCTGAGAACTAGGGTTTGAACTTCCCCCCTTTCTTTTCCATATAATCTCGTTCACCAAACAATCATTTCCAAACACCTCGTCCATCATTAGTCTTAAGTGGGAATTTTTCCGATAATCACAATGTAAAAATATATTTCCAGTTTGGGCAAGAAGCTCTTTCATAAGAGTCAGACGTTCAAACATGAATTGTAAATATTCGTCATTGTTCCAGATGTCTGAATATTGTTTTTCTTCGAAATTCGAGTAGCTCGCGCCCCTTTCGGCCCCCCTTAATGAAACAGTTTTTCGATAATCCGCTCTCGAGTCAAAAGGCGGATCAATATAAATGAGATCAACTTTTCCACGAAATTCCTTCAACAGATGGCTCATCACCTGTAGGTTGTCTCCCCAGTAGATCTTGTTTCTCCAACCATCAACTTCCTCTCCGTGCACTTCCTTAAGTTGAGCTGGGAAATACTGCGTTGACGCGAAAGGACGTTTCCCACGCCAGTTCAGCATCGGGTAACCCTTGATAGGTTCAAACTTATATTCGTTGACGTTCTGGACGCCAGTGCTTTGATCTGGCAGATCAAGTGCGCTTTGTTGTTTGTTATCCATACTCATTAGCAAGCCTTCCTGAATTTCCAATTTTTGTTATCGCAATACGAACGCATATCGCAGTTTTCACACTGCTTAGGCGGACGTGCAGTTATCTGATAATCCTTGGCCTCAATGCGATTCACGATTTCATCGAATTGAGCAATCGTTTTACCAATCGATCTGTCATCTTTGCTAAATGACACATAGGGATTGCCGCCATCTTCACCAGTGTAGTACAGGTGCATCCGGCTGACCTTCTGGCCCGTACGCTCTTCGACCAAGTGGGCGTAGACCTCAAGCTGATGTTGATACTGCCTGAGTCGCTCTCGATCCTTCTCCATGTCGGGTTTCTTCTCCGACTTGAAGTCGATGATTTCGACGGTATCGTTTTCACCACGTATTAGATCGACACTACCCTTGAGGATGTACTGATCCTTGACCAGCGAAATCTCAACTTCTGCTTCTTTGATTCGATCCCAATTGCCATCCTCTCGTTCGAAGTATCGGAGTATATGGCCTTCTACTGCTTTGAGAGACTGCGGGGCTAGATACTGACGCTCACGCTTTGATAGGAACTGGTAATTCACCTGCATCCAAGATTTTATCTGCTCAGTATTGAGCAGGTGGTTGTCACCTCTCAGCACTGCCTTGTGAATATCCTCAATCGTCTGGTGGACGAGTGTACCGAACAACTGAGCTCCCGCCCTGATTGGATTGAACTCAAGGTCCTTAAAGAACCGGTATTGCTCAGCGCAGTTCTCGTAGAGTGTGATGTGCGAAGTGAATGAGTATTCGCGCTTCAGATTAATTTCTTTAACTAGCTCGAAGGTCAACGCTTCAACATTGAATGCCGCATCACGCCAGCTAGGAATGCCATAGAAATATTCGTCAAAGTATTTTGAGGGTGACCTTCCGTGGCCTGTTTTCTCTTGCGCAGCCAACACTAGAAGGTTCTGTGCTCGTGAAAACGCTGTATAGAAGAGACGGCGAAAATCGAATGACTTCGTATGCTCAAGTGGCTCGAAAGCGGGTTTGGATAGATATCCGCCATCCTCTAGCACTTGATCAAGTGCTGTGTGTTGCTTGCGCGGTACTGCTTCAAGTGAACCGCAGATGACCACGGGGAATTCCAGCCCCTTGGACTGGTGAATGGTTAAGAATGAAACGCAACCCTTCGGCGCATACTCAGAGTCATCCTCGTACTCATTGATACCGCCGTCATACAGGAAGCGTAGAAACTGATTGAACAGGTCACGGATATTCTTTTCCAGGTACTCTGGGTTCAACACGCTAATGAAGTGAAGATATTCAAACTTTGTCAGGAGCTTGGAGAGGGTCGCCAAGTTGCGTGCCGCGCGCCCCTTATCAACGCCATCCACAACATCCTCTTCAAGGTAGCGACTGAATAATGGAAACTGGAGTAACTGGTAAAACAGCCCTGAAAAGGCATAGTCCGTATTCTGCGTAAGAACCATATGATGCTTGGCCAGAGGTCTAGCCCAATCAAGCATTCGCTTGTTCTCTGCCTTGCGGAGCTCTTCAGTAAAGAACTTAAAGCAATCCTGATCGTAGTATTCCCAGATGGCCAGATTAGCTCCTTCAGCCCATTGACGCACCTTAGGAAACTGCGGAAAAAGGAAGATCAGCGCACCAATCATCAAACGAATTTCATCTCGGTCAAAAAACATATTCGACCGTGGTGAGTAAACTGGGATGTTGTTTTCTTCTAGAAATCGCGCCAATGAAACAGCTCTATGTCCTTTTACTGATCTATATAGGAATGCGACCTGATTCCAATCCGTCAGTCCCCCTTTGTCACGTAGGGTATGCAAGAAAGCCAAAACTTCTGCGTGCCAATTTGTACTGTCATCAGGTGCATCAGATGCGGCCAGGCGAACTACTGCAGCAGTATCAGGAAATACTTCATTCCGAGGCTCAATGGTCTTGTCGAATCGGAAGCGCTTCTCACCCACTTCCCATGTCTGACCTTGCATCCACCAGTTATAGAACTCAATGATGCCGGGATGCGATCGATAATTCGTCGCTAGGGTAATCTGCTTGCACACACCCTTTTCAAATTGGTCAGGGAATTCAAGGATGTTGCGGATAGTGGCGCCACGAAAACGATAAAGACCTTGGTCGTCATCACCTACGACGCATAAGTTCTGGCGATTGCCCATCAACAGCTTCAGTATCTTTTCCTGAATCGTGTTGGTGTCTTGGTACTCATCGACCATCAAATAGGAGAATTTGCTTCGTACCTGTTCAAGCACCTCTGGGTGCAACTGGAGGAGCAGCAAAGCCTCGTACTGGATGCCTGAGAAGTCGAGGCAATTGTTCTCAAGTAACAACTCTTGATATTTCTTGAAACAAGTTGCAAGTGCGCGGACTTCAAGGTCTGGAGCTGATTCCAGTTCAGCTACGTCAAGGGCTTCTTCACTAACCTTATTCAACCATTTGGCCAATTGCTCAGACTGAGACCATCGGCCAGACTGGTCGTCTCCCATCACGAGCTGTGAATCTGGAATTGAGCGGAATTCATTGATACGCTGGTATAGGAAATACTGCTGATCGAATTGATCAAATAGGGTGAAGCTGCGCTTGAGTCTTGTGAACTCCCTGTGGTCTTCCAGCAAACGCAAACATATCGAATGGAATGTACCCAGGTACATCTCATTTAAGTTGAACTTAATGTTTAGCTCGGTGAGTCGATTTGATATACGGGTAGTAAGTTCGCGTGCAGCCTTTTCTGTAAACGTAACAACGAACAGTGATTCAGGTGTCGCACCTTTTTGAGTGATCAGGTAAACGACTCGTTCGACTAACGTAAATGTTTTACCTGAACCTGGTCCGGCAATGATGAGTACAGGGCCGTCTGTTGCGTAGACAGCCTCCAGTTGTTGGGGATTAGCCCTGCTTTTCTTTGAAATATCCCCGCTCACAAAATCTCCAATGGCTTTACGACGCAATCTTAATCTGATGGCTGTTAATCAACACTGTGAAGCAGCAATAAGATCAAATTTCAATTTCCTGCACCTAATCGATCATCCATCGAAATTCCTAGGCAAAGACGTTAAGTCGCCCTTTGGATGTTGGTGCAGTTTGGCGGTAAAAGGTCCCCTTTTTTGCACCCTCAGCTGCTTGGGATCTACGCACCAGCTCCTCGCAAGACCAATTAATATCCCATGGAATGGCTTCCAATTTTTCTGCTAACGCCCTGTAATCAGTTTCTACTGGAGGCAAAATCTTGAGTACAGCTGCAATTAAATCCTCGGAAACTAGCTCGCTTCGCGCAACTTCGTACCTATCGCACCATAAGATTCTGTCATTCCAAACAATGAAGTGAGCTTTGCATCCGTCTTGTTTCCAAACTGATGGATATAGCGTAATTTTTTCCTTGCGCTCATAACGGCGCCAAGCAGGACCACTCCGACTATCTAGGTTTACGCTAATTGTCTCCCCACATCCATCCGGACAAAGAATTAATACTGATCGAGGAATCCCTCGCTCAACTATCACGCAGTCACCTGGGTTCTTTAGTAACTGCGTTCCTTCGGAATATCGTTCGGCGACACCGCATCTTCGTAGCTTATTCGCCCTCATGTTCTACCTCATGAAGCTTATCGCCATAATCGCCATTCCCAACGACGTCTGGAGAACAGAACGGACATTTGGTATTTTGTACAAATTTACTCGGCCTCATGTTCGCATTTGCTCCATAGTAATAAACGTAACGCCCTTTATGCGGAATGCCGATTATTGCTGCAAGCGCCATTGTAACTGCTAGTGATGCAGCTGTCGAAGTGAGTGAGATTACTGCAGGCTGCTTTACTGAATTAGCGTTTGTAAAATATGGGTCAGCTTGGCGTTGCTCTGGCGTCATTAGCTCACGCCTTATTCTCTCAGCATTCAAACTCCCCATACACCAATAGCATGGCAACCCTGGACCAATCATTGATGCTTGCGCATTGTAGACAAGCTGCGCCTCCTCTTTCTTTTCAATCACCACGCCCATGTCAATCACTGGAATCATGTACTTGTACGCGATGCGATTCAGCTGATCTCGGCTTGCATGAGAGTCAGTGCAGCAAAAAATAATATCGGCATCTACTAGCCGCCTACCAACCCCTCGATAATTCACGTCAGCTCGAATTGACTCAATCTTTGGATTTGGGCGAACCTCTCTAATCACACGTTCAGCTATTGATAGCTTCGTTTTCCCTGCATCATCCTTGGTAGCTCCATAAGCCCGATTCAAATTGGTTTCATCAACCACATCCCAGTCCACCAGAATGTATGAATCTAAGCCGAGACGCGACAACTGATAGACTAGAGCAGACCCCGTTCCGCCTAGTCCGATAATTCCAACTCTCAAGGAATGTAAACGCTTTTGCCCCTCTTCGCCGAGTGCAAGCACCTGTCGGTTATGCTGATCCTCAAGAAGCACTGCCTCACCGGTGTTACAGGCGAAATGAAGCTCTTCTCCAATCTCTAGCACGCGAACTTTCTCGCGTGTAGTCATGACTCTTGCGTCAATACCTGAATTTCCAATTAGTAACGAAAGATGCGGGACACCTGGACTTCGATAATCCATATATGGACCAAGTTGGCGTTCGGCAGCATCGTCCACCATGGAGTATTCAGGTTGACTCTGCATGGGGTGACTGTGGCAATAAATCAAAGACCAGCCTTTGTCTTTGGCGCGGCGCTCAACAGACATCGAGAATTCTTGAGTCAATTGAACCCTTGTACCTGTGCGATGCACATAATCCGCCTCGGTCGGGAAGTAAACTTCACGAACAAGTAGTCTAAACCCATCTGTCCGAGCCACTGGAGTGGCCAATAGGATCGCAGCGCTTTCCCTTGACGACTCAAGCAACAACTCCTGCCGCACCTTATGAAGGTCTGGATTCTTGAACACTAGGTCAATCATGAGATTCGCCCCAGACGGTCTCGAATCGCACTCACATACGAGACCAAATCGTGAGTAATGGGCGACCAACCTTTAACGTGCCAAGAGTACCACCTCGAACCTGCTGGAGCTAACGGGTGCGGAGTACTTGTATTACTACTCACGGGTTCTCGATTTTCAGTTAGGCGCAGATCCGTAGACCAGAAGCAGTCTGGCGACGATGATGGATAGCCGTCCGGTACGGTAAACCAAATGGCCGCCTTACTAACGTTCCAACCATCTGGAAGATCAAGCTCTGGAATATGAACGCTATGCGTTGATTTCCCTGAATCGACTTGAATGGCCGCATTGGGGAAACGCTCCTTTAATCGCTGAAAGTGTTTCTCTAAGGTGCTTCCGGTGTCCATTTCACCCTCCGAAATCAGCATTTGGTCGACAATGAAAATGCTTGGCGCCATGCTCTTCTTTCCCATGCGACAAGTCCACTTGCTCGCCGTCACCAATCGGACGATCAGCATCATCACCGTGACCTTCTAGCACCAATGTGTGTGCCGGATCGACAGTCTTTCCAGCGCCACGAATTGCCTCTTTGATTTGCGCACCGGTTAACACCCCTTGATTCACGGTAACTTTTTCCCCAACAAAGAAGAAAAACTGGCTGTCATGGTGCAACTTCTCTGTGACTTTTTCGGAACTCATTGATAATTCTCCATATTTTATAACTTTGACCATAAAATGCATATAAAAAGTATATGTATCTGGTAAGTTGTTCGCATGCTAATATATGTATAGATACTATGTCAATATAAAAACTATTCTAATAATCTATGGAAAAAACAAGCAGGGCATGGAGCACGGAGGCTCGACTCAAATTCATTGAGTTCAGGCTCTATTGGGAAGGTCGAATTAACCGTTCTGATTTACTACAGCATTTCGGAATATCAATCCCTCAAGCGTCACTAGACCTTAAGGCGTATACCGAATTAGCGCCAGATAACATCTACTATGACAAGCAACGAAAAGCGTATTTTGTAACAGATAGCTACAGGCCCGTCCTGATCTCTCCAAACGCAGCGGACTATCTTTCGCAACTTGACCTGAATCGAATGGAGAGTGGCAGTAGCTTTTCTCATAGTTCGCTAATTGGAGAGCACCCTAATTTTGATGTGGCGCAAATGCCGCAAAGAGTCGTCGATTCAAAAACCTTAAGAACGGTTTTACAAGCGATAAAGAATAAAAAGTCTTTAGAAGTGCAATACCAGTCAATGACACGGCTTGAGCCAACTTGGAGATGGTTGGCTCCCCTGGCATTGGCATCAGATGGATTTAGATGGCATTTGCGCGCTTACTGTTTTGAGAGAAATCGATTCAGCGACTTTGTATTTGGCCGGATACTCGCTATCAGATCTGAAAGAGTTAGTGAAATCGATCCAACTTTGGATTTGGAATGGAATACTTGGTTAGAAATTGTAATCGGCCCGAACCCCGCGCTTCCTGAGGCACAGAGAAAAGTAATAGAGCTGGATTATGGTATGCAAGAAGGAACCGCTCGCCTAGTGATTAGAGAGGCTTTGCAGCACTATGTAAAAAAACAGCTGGGCCTAAATAAGTCCACGGCAGATGGTGTAGCAGCACCACAAACTCAACACATCTGCATGATAAGTGAGCGCAAGGTGACGCCAAGTTAAGTTGCATTCTTAATGGAATGCACGTCTCAATTTTTATTGAAAACTCGCTTCTAGCAACGCCTCTACGAATGCGGAGGTGCTAGTCAGTATCAGCAACACGCAGACCAGCCCGTCTTACTTCTGCATCTGCCACCCTTAAAATCATCGCTTCTCGAAGTGCTTCGAGTGCCAACATCACTTGCGCTAGCGATTCATACTGATGCTCTATCCAGTAATCGTTATAGAACAATTTCTCAAACGCCTCGCGACTGAACTTATCGGTTTCAGGAGGAACGCCCAGTGCATCGAGAACGTAATCGAATAAACATTCAACGCTGCTAGCCTGATCAGCAAAGCCTGCGTCCTCCAGTATCGCGGAACGGTCAGCTTCGTACACTACGATACCGAGTAGATCGACAAGCGTTTCTCTATCAATTTGGCGCGCAATACTCCGAGCGAATTGCTCATCTCGTAGCCATACTTTGTTGATACCCAATCTAC
>Ga0210044_10004439_pt1 | contig 19562 bp, 21 predicted proteins | sample CryGey13umfilter_2_FD_183959 | JGI IMG/M metagenome (GOLD analysis project Ga0210044, IMG submission 183959) | Groundwater microbial communities from aquifer in Utah, USA - Crystal Geyser 4/9/14 3 um filter (SPAdes) (version 2) | ecosystem: Environmental > Aquatic > Deep subsurface >... | reverse complement strand
ATAGAGAATATATTCATTTTCCGTATCCAATTTTAAAAGTTCGTGAACAAGATGAAAAGTATACCAGCCTTTGCCGGTTTTCTCGCCTCCTGCAGTCCTAATGTCTATTGCAATTTTCATGTTAAGATTATAGCATGATCTTGCCTTGAGATATAACCTTGTACATTATGCCTAAATCACTAAAAATCAGGCTTATGAAGCTGCCAATGACCAAAAAACTGGTACTAATCGGTTCCGGCATTGCGCTTATCAGTGTTTTTTTACCATGGTATTCAGATATTGATAGATTTAAAACAGGTGATACCTTTTTGGGAATTGGTGGACCTCTATATCTAGCGGGATTATTAGTATTAGTGGCAAGCACCATATCATTTGGATTAATCGTTTTGCAGTTAATGGAAAAACCTATGCCAAAACTGCCTATAAGTGAGAATAAATTATATATTTTCAATGGAGGTATTTCTGTTTTCATGTTGGTTTTAGCCGCATCTGTATATTTTCACTCAAAATTTGGTGTTAATCTTGTTGATAAGAGCGCAGGAATTGGAATGATTTTTGGCTTCATTGGCAGTGGTTTGGAAATTGCAGGTGGATTTCTGAGTACACGCGTTAAGGAAGTTAATTTTGACGAAGAGGGACACCTTGAACCGCTTATCAGGGTTGATGACCGCGAACAGGCTGATATAAAAGAATCAAATACTAAAGCTTGGGATTACGTCCAAGACTCAATAAATAACTATAATTCTGATGACAAAGCCTGAAAATCAAACCGGTGAAATTGTTTTCTACTGCAAAGATTGTGAGCAACTTGTAGATACCGCTAGAATCGGGGGAAAATATGTATATAAATGCCAAAAGTGCGGAACGAAAAATGTTGCTTTTGGGACAAGAAAAAGTATTTATGGTTTCTTTAAACTTGAGGAAAAAGAAATGAAAGAAAAAAGAGAAGCTAGCAGAGCAGCCAGAAGAAATGAACAGAGAAATGCTGCTAAGCCGGCTGCTAAAGTTTAGAATTTTTTTAAGTTTTTTTTAAGTTTTTTTAATAATAATTTAATGTTTGTGTGGTAATAATGGCTTTGTCACCACATTTTTTGAGCTCATAAAAAAAGTATTGACGGTGAGCGTATGCTCACCTATACTGGGGACATACTATTTATTAACAAAACAAATATGACTGGAAAAAGTGAAAAAGATAAAGCAATTGAGTTGGCTCTTGCTCAAATAGAAAAGAACTTCGGAAAGGGCGCCGTTATGAAAATGGGCGAAGCGGATAGAATTCCTATTGAAACTATTTCAACCGGATCTATTTCCTTAGATATTGCACTTGGAGGCGGTGTTCCAAGAGGGAGAATTGTAGAAATTTATGGACCTGAAAGTTCAGGTAAAACAACTCTAAGTTTACACGTTTTAGCTGAAGCTCAAAAGAAAGGTGGTTCAGTAGCGTTTATTGATGCTGAACATGCACTAGACCCGGAATATGCTAAAAGAATAGGTGTTAATGTAGATGATTTGATTCTTTCACAACCTGATAGCGGAGAACAGGCTTTAGAGATTTTGGAAACACTTGTAAGAAGTAATGCCTTTGATGTAATTGTTGTTGACTCTGTTGCAGCGCTTACTCCGAGAGCAGAAATTGATGGAGATATGGGAGATTCTCACATGGGTTTACAAGCAAGATTAATGAGTCAGGCTTTAAGAAAACTTACAGCCGTAGTTTCCAGGACTAAAACAACCGTTATCTTTTTGAATCAATTAAGAATGAAGATTGGTGTAATGTTTGGTAATCCAGAAACTACAACAGGTGGACAGGCTCTAAAATTTTATGCTTCAATAAGGATGGATATTAGGGCAATAGGTAAAATTGAAGACACCAGCGATGTTGATAAGGCGATGGTGGGAAATAGGGTGAAGGTCAAAATTGTAAAAAATAAAATTGCACCTCCGTTTAAAATTGCTGAATTTGATATTATGTACAATAAGGGAATCTCTTTTGAGGGCGATCTCTTAGATTTAGCTGCTAAATATAATGTTGCGCGTAAAGCCGGGGCATTCTATAGCTATGGAGATGTTAAGCTTGGTCAAGGTAGAGAAAATTCTAAATCATTTTTGATGGAGAATGAAAAGGTTTTGAGGGCTATTGAAAAAGATGTAAAAACCCTAATCTATGGTTCTCCAAAAGATGTAAAAAAGTTAGTAGATAAACTACCGGCAGATGCAGAGTGATTATGAAAAGCTAATGAATTATGCTTTTCGATTACTAGCAAGCAAACGTTATACCTCTTTCGAAATAAGCAAAAAATTAACTCAATTTCTTGAGAGGCATGAACTTGAAGATGAAGATCTCATTGAGTCAGCATTGAAAAGGCTTATAGAGTTAAAATATATTGATGATGCCAAATATGCTGCTGACTATGTTAATGATAGGGTAAAACTTAAACCTAAAGGAGAGTTCTTGATCAAAAGGGAGCTAAAGCTGAAAGGAATTGATGAAGATTTAATTGATAAAACAATTGAATCTAAAGAAATAGATGAATCCGAACTGGCAAGTATCGCTTTTGAAAAAAAGTTACGACAGTGGGAAAAACTTGATACAGTTAAGATTCGCCAAAAGGCCTTTGGCTTCCTTTCCTCTAGAGGATTTAGACCAGATACTATTTACAAAGTTATTAATACCTGGTATGGTCAGCGTAGTTTAGAGTAGAATCTTATTTAAGATTCTGCTTTTTTATTTATTAAAAAATTATTATGCAATCACAATTTTTAGCTGCTATAAACCAGCTTTGCGATGAAAAAAATATCTCAAAAGATAAAGTTTTTGAGACAATAGAAGCTGCTTTGAGAGCCGCATACCGTAAAGATTACGGTAATAAAGATCAAGAAATAGATGTTAAATTGGATGAAAATTCCGGTTTAGCAACTGTATTCCTGGTAAAAACAATTGTTGAAAAAGTAGAAGAGGAAGATTTGGAAATTTCTGAAGCAGATGCCAAAAAATATGATAAAAAGGCGAAACTTGGAGAACAGGTTAGAATAGACGTTACTCCTACAAATTATGGTCGTATTGCTGCTCAGGCTGCAAAACAGGTTATCATCCAAAGAATTCAAGAAGCGGAAAGAGATGTAATGTATGACACTTTCAAGGATAGAGAAAATGAGCTAATTAACTCTGTTGTTCATCGTGTAGATGGACGTAATGTTTATCTAAATCTTGATGATAAAATCACCACTCTATTGCCATATGAACAACAAATCCCTGGTGAGAAATATTACTCAGGGCAGAGAATAAAATTATATCTTGATAAGGTTATCAAAACTACAAAGGGGCCTGAATTGCTTATCTCAAGAACAAATAAAAATCTTGTTAAAAAATTGCTTGAATTGGAAATTCCGGAAGTTAAATCCGGTTTGGTAGAGATTAAGTCTATTGCTAGGGATCCCGGTGTAAGATGTAAGGTTGCGGTTTCTTCAAATGATGACAAAATCGATCCAATAGGATCATGTGTGGGACAAAAGGGTGTTCGTGTACAAAATATAATGGAAGAACTTAATGGTGAAAGAATTGATATCATTCAATGGTCTGCAGATATGGAGGAATATATCAAAACTGCGCTTGCTCCTGCAAAAACAACCGTTATTCAGTTGTTTCAGGACACCAGGAGAACAAAAGTTTTCGTACAACCTGATCAAAGACCATTGGCAATTGGTAAGCAAGGTCAAAACGTTAGGCTCGCTTCATTACTTACCGGTTGGGAAATCGATATTCTGGACATTGCAGATTACGAAGGTGGACCTACAAAGGTGGAAGATGTTCAAAAAGTCTCTGCGACAACCATTGAAGACTTGGGACTTAGCGATGAATTAATTGAAAAATTGAAAATAGCTAACCTTACATTGGTTGAACAGCTAAGAGGATTAAGCGCTAAAGACCTAATTGAGGTTGAAGGTATTGATGAAGAAGAAGCCCAAGCTCTTGCAGCTGCAGTAAAAAAGACTAAGTAGGTTTATTTTTTCTTCCTTTTCTGCTATAATATTGAGATATCAATAAAAGAGTTCCAAGAATTATGGCAGAAGATACTAATACAGGTAGTACAACCTGGAAGACATCCTTAGTTGTAGCAAATGACGCAACGGCGGCTGATGCCAGTGCCACTGAGCATAAAGGCCAGATGTTTGGTCGTAATGTGACGGAAATTAATCGTGAATTTCAGGAGAAATCTACGATGAATCAGGCTCATACACTTGGTTTGGCATATCTTGATATTAGCCATACTCCGTTAAATCCGGATTTTTTGAAGTTAGTGGATTATGAAACCGCTAAAAGGGCTAGATTGATTCCTTTCTTTAGGGTTGCGAAAAAAATAAGAATTGCCGTTCAGGATGTTGAAAATCCTGAGACCAAAGCTGCAATAAAAGTGCTACAAGATATCGGCTATGAAGTTGATATTAGTATGGCATCCGGCACAGGTATTGATGATGCCTTAAAATTCTATTCGGAATCTGAGGAAAAATATAAAAAAATTGAAATAGTAAAAAATGTTGCGAAATCTTCTATAGAGACATATGAAAAGGAAATTGCTGATCTTTCTTCATTATCAACAAAACTAGATACAGTTACTGCTGAAGAAGGGCTAAATATGCTTAATATTGCTGCAATGAAGACAGGCGCTTCCGATATCCATTATGAACCTGAAGAAAACACTGTTGTAGTAAGACTGCGTATTGATGGTGTGTTGCATAAGGGTTTGGAAATGAAACCGGCAACTTATAAAAACATTTCGAATCAAATTAAATATGAAAGCAAAATGCAGCTTAATATAAATACCGTACCTCAGGATGGGCGTTATATGTTTACGTTTAATGATACAAAGGTCGGCGTACGTGTTTCTTCAATCCCAACTCCTTACAATGAATCCTTCGTATGTAGGTTTTTAATAGGAGAAGAAACGCCTTTAACTTTTGAGGAACTTGGGTTTCAAGGAGCGGCATTAAAAAAACTGCAAAAAGTTAGCAAAATTTCTCACGGAATGGTGCTATCTACAGGGCCAACTGGAAGTGGTAAATCTACAACCCTATATACGCTTATCAATATCATGAATACTCCGGAAAATAAGATAATTACGCTGGAAGATCCGGTTGAATATCCTATTAAAGGTGTTACTCAAAGTCAGATTGATGAAAAAAGAGGCTATGACTTTGCAGGTGGCCTTAGGGCTCTTTTAAGACAGGATCCGGACGTTGTAATGCTTGGAGAGATACGTGACCTGGAAACTGCGCAAACCGCCGCTCAGGCAGCTTTAACCGGTCATGTGATGTTAAGCACATTGCACACGAATAGTGCAATTGAGACTATTCCAAGATTGGTAAATATGGGTCTTCCACCATTCATGATCGCGCCGGCATTAGATACTATCATTGCTCAGCGTCTTGTGAGAAAAGTTTGTCCAAATTGTTCAACGCTTGAACCACTCTCAGAGTCTGAACTTGAGGAATATGAAAATATTATGAAAATTTTAGAGGTTGTTAATCCGGGTGCTGTAATTGAAATTCCGGAAAAAACACCAAGAGTGCATGGTTGTGAAAAATGTAGTCAAACCGGTTATTCAGGACGAATAGTTTTGGCTGAGGTTGTAACTATAAGCTCAGAAATAAAAAATCTTATATTAAATAATGCCAGCTTGGTTGATTTGATTACTGCTGCAAGAAAAGAAGGAATGATTACAATGCGAGAAGATGGCTTTTTAAAAGTTGCTCAAGGGCTTACTACACTTGAAGAAGTATTTAGAGTTACGAATGTTGCAGGTGCTTAAAAAAATATAAGCTCATACCAAGAAATATTAATCCGAAGAAAAGAATGGCTGCTCCTATTAATGGTGCCAAAAAATAACCAAGGGTGTCCGATGTCATATAGAACAATGTCATTAGATAGGCTTTAACTCTCTTTTTGTCGCTAACAAATTCTTTACCCCTATTCCTTTAATATTAAGGATAGCAGCGTGATTTTCAATTATGTTCATATGATAAAAATAGCCCATTGCAGCTAATAAAACCGCCGTTGCACAAATGAATACAAATTCATAACTAAGTAGAGTTGCCAAAAATCCGCCTAAAAGTGGGCCGATAAAAAATCCTATATTTTGAAATCTATAATAAAGCCCTTACTCTTATTGATTCTAAAATGCCAAGCTCCACCCAACGTGTAACAAATATAAGTAGGAAAAATATGCCACCCATTGTCAAAAATCCTATTTTGGTAATGGTTTTACGGCTAATTTTGCGAAATAAAACTGCACTTAAAAGACTCGCAAGTAACATCATTATTGCAATGAAAGAATAGAATAAACTTACGTTGGAATCGGTATGCATTAATGATTTGACTATGCCGGGAAAAATTGGCAAAACCAGGCCAATACCTAAGCCCATTAATAGTGCCATCCAAGCAAAAACTTTGCCGTCCGGATGATTATGTGGAGTTCTTATTTTATGCATAAAGTTTGTATTTATCCCCTCTTGTTAATATCAGTTCTTTTATCTCAAGCAGTGATAGCGCGCTAAGGACTCTGTTAATTGGCAATTTACTGGTTATAATGATTTTATCAAGGTCTATGCCTCTTTTGGTGATTAGTTTAAGGACAGTAGATTCGTCAAAATTCAGTCTATAGTTAATTAACTTGTTTGTCATATCTTTGTTAATATTGTTTTCCTTAAACAGCGGCGGTTGAACTTTTAAAATTTCAATTATTTCCTGACCTGAAGATATAGGATAGGCCGCCGATTTTTGCAGAAGTTTTAATATGCCACCACTTGTAGGTCTATCAATATCGCCGGGGACTACGAAGACTTCTCTTCCTTGATCTAGTGCAAAATCGGCGGTTATAAGGGCGCCGGACTTGTCCGGCGCCTCAATGACAATAGTCGCAACTGAAAGACCACTTATTATTCTATTTCTTTCAGGGAAATTCATTTTTATCGGTGCACTATTTTCAGAATATTCAGAAACAAGTAGTCCATTTTTCGTTATTTCCAAGGCCAGTTCATTGTTTTCTTTTGGATAGATATTTCTCAGACCACTACCAAGTACCGCTATCGTACTCAATCCATTTTTCAATGCCGCTTTATGTGCAATAGTGTCTATTCCTCTGGCAAGACCGGAGACAATATTAATGTCTATCACAGATAATTCTTCCACTAATTTTTCTGTAACATATTCACCATATTCACTATTAAAACGAGTGCCCACTATCGCAATGCTTATCTTTTCCAGAATATCAAGATTACCTTTACAATTTAGGCTTGGTGGCTTATGCAGTTGCTTCAAAAGTTCCGGATAATTTTCACTGAAAATGTTAATCATGCTATTTGTATAGCACTCAAAGATTAAATTTTCTTAAATTAATCTTAAAATTTTTCTAAAATTTAAGCACCGGCATGATTTACAACCAGTTGTGTAAGAAGTTTTTTTAATTCATTATTATCCTCTTGGTTGCGATTTCGCATGTAAGCTTTTTGACACTTCAAAATTGCTGATTCCGCTTTACGCGGTTTATAGGCATCATCAAGACTAATAACTGTTTGACCACCGCCAACCTTCTCCAATGTTATACGCCCATACTCCAGCATTGATTGCCAAAATCCGTTTAGTTGATAGGTAATTCCTTCTATCATGTGATATTCAATCCTTGTTGTTGTAATATCCCAAAACCTTTTTCCACCAATACTTATAACGGCCATATTAGTAATTAGCCATATATCATAATACCAATTAATAATTGTTTCAAAAATCTTCCAGGCTCCAACTAAAAGGAGAGCTATAGCCAGATATTTACTGACCGGAATGAAATACCACATTGCCAGCGGCAAAGCTGTATATAAAAATTTTATCTTTACCAACTCGGTATGCATGATAATTGGATGAGTTCTCATTACATATTCAATTCTTTCACCTTTTTCAAGGTACTCACCAAATAGTCTTTGTGTTAGTTTTTTTGATCCATGCGCCATATTGTTATTATAACATATTTAGGCGTTATGGGCAAGCAGGAGGGGGGGGTGCTTTCTAGAAGCTGAGATCTCCAATTATCACACTATTTTCAGCGCTTACTTCACCAATAATACCGGCATTTGTGCCCTGCTCTTTACAGATTTGAAGAATTTTTTCAGACTCTGACTGTGAAGCGATTATTATCATGGCAATTCCCATATTCCAGGTCTTATAGGCGTCTTCGATTGGAACATTGCCAATTTCAATAAGTCTTTTAAAAAGCTCCGGAACCTCCGGTAGTTTGTCTAATTTAGCCCCAAGCCCCTTCTTTTTTAGCACTCTTACAATGTTGCCCGGAATTCCTCCTCCCTTTACATGAACTACGCCCTTTAATTCAACTTTTGCCGGTTCCTTATATCTTCCGTGCATAGCCAATATCAAACTGCTGTATATTATTGATGGTGTTAATGTTACTTCCCCCCAAGTCCTTGAATCATCGTATTTTTCCTGTGCCCAATTCTCTCCAAACCTCTCTTTGAGGACATGTCTAACCAAAGAAAACCCATTTGAGCGAATTCCTGCAGATGGAAGACCAATAACAACATCTCCAGCCTCAATTTTAGAACCATTGATCAGTTTGAATTTTTCAACAATACCTACCGCAGTTGAGTTCCAAATGTAACCGTTTACCATATTCCCCAATTCTGCAATTTCTCCACCTGGAACAACGATTTTGTGCTCCAGTGCTGCCTTTTCCAACCCTTTCATTAGACCTGAAACTTTATTTTCGTCAAGTTTATTAACATCTAGTGTGTTTGTAACGGAGATTGTTTCGGCCCCAACACATACCGCATCATCAGAAACCATAGCTATCAAATCGTAACCAAGCGTATCGTATTTACCAATCATTTCGGCTATCTGAATTTTGCTGCCAACCCCATCGTCATTTTGTACTAAATAGTAGTCTCCCATGTCTAAAGCACCGGAAAAGCCCCCTTCATCAATAAGTGGTTCTCCAACCATACCTAAGCGCCCTGGAAAAGTCCTCTTTGCAGCTTGGTAAGCAATGCCTGAACATTTATCCCCCATTTTAATATTAACACCTGATTCTTCGTATGTAGCCATTCTTTTTTATTTATATCCTGAGTTCTTTTTATCGTTTACAAGCTTCCCGTTGTCAAGAGTGATTACACGTTGTTTAAGGTTATTAACAACATCTTTGTTATGGCTGGAAAGGATAATTGTGGTTCCTGAAGCATGAATTTTTTTGAGTAGTTTTGTTAAAGCTTCGGTATTTTCCGGATCAAGATTCCCAGTTGGTTCATCGGCAAAAAGTAATTCCGGCGCATGAACAAGCGCACGAGCAATTGCTGTCCTTTGTTTTTCTCCACCTGATAACTGCCGAGGGAAATTATTTCTTAATTCCTCAAGCCCGGTCAATTTTAAAACCGCGATAGTCCTTTCATTAATAAATTTCTTCTCATACCCCGCCACTTCAAGTGCAAAAGCCACATTTTCAAAAACTGTTTTCTTTGGCAATAATTTGTAATCTTGAAAAACAATCCCAATACGACGCCGATATTCCTGAACATCATCAGAATTTAAGCTGCTAACGCTATAATCATCAACCATAATACTTCCTTCATCAATTTTCGTAGCGGCGATCAAGGCGTGCATTAATGTTGTTTTTCCTGCACCTGAAGTCCCCACTATAGAAACCATCTCTCCTCCATCAACCTTAAAAGATACCGCATCGAGCACTTTTTTCTTTCCGTATTTTTTCGTAACGTTGTCTATAACTATCATGTTTGGATTATATCAACTATTTATGATACTTGTCATGGATTTCTTTTAATTTCTTGTCCGTGACGTGAGTATAAATTTGCGTAGTTGTAATTGAACTGTGCCCAAGCATCTCTTGTACGGAGCGAATATCAGCACCATTCATGAGCAGTTCCGTGGCATAGCTGTGTCTTAAAGTGTGTGGCGTAACTTTTTTAATAATACCGGCTTTAAGTGCGTATTTTTTTACAAGGCTTTCAATACTCACGGTTGTTAGGCGTCGTTTTTCATCCTCTAAAATTTCTTTTTTAATATTATTTATAAAAAGCGGGTTCAAATTGTCATCCCTAAATTTGATGTATTTCTCAATTGCCTCTGCTGCATTTTTTGAAAGAAAAACAATTCTTGGTTTGCGCCCTTTTCCACGAACCATAAATTCGCGTCGCTTTAAGTCAACCTGATCACGGTTTAAAGAAGCCAATTCGCTAACACGCAAGCCGGTTGAATATAAGGTTTCCAAAATTGCCGTATCACGATAACCAGACTTTTTGGCATGATCAACGGCATTAAATATCCGCTCAAGCTCTTCGCGAGAAATTACTTCAACAGTACGCTGAGGTATTTTGGCCAATTCAATTTTTTCAGGGGCCAAAGTTTTTACATCATTTTTTGTCAGATATTTAAGGAAGGCTCGAAGCGCGATAATGTGATAATTCTGAGTTCTAATGTTCAATTGATTACCTTTATCGTCAATCAACCGATTCAAAAATAACCTATAATTTTGAATTTTCTGCAAAGTTAGATTTTTTGGATCAAGATCTTCAGCTAAAAAATCCTCAAATCTTTTAAGGTAATGTTTATAGTTTTCGAGGGTTTTTGGAGATTTGTTTTGAGCGATTTCGCAATATTCCAGGAATTCTTTAATATGGGCAAGAATTTTCATGGTCATATCTTAACATGCTTTGCACAATTTCTATACTGATTCGTTCGGAGCTTCACCGGGACCTTGAACCGCCCTTATCAGTTTGGCAAAATAATTCCTAATAACAGCTTCTTTTTTTTCGTCCGTATTGGGGATTTGTTCAATACAATCCGCCTCGGCCTGGCGACAATTAAGAGCGAAATCAATGACTGCACTTGAATCGGGAGATAATTTTTGAGCAATGATTTGATTAGATTGTCTTACCAAGTCTTTTGCATAAAGCATAGGCATTATGGTTTCATCCATTACACCTTTTACAAATTGTGCTGTTTCAGAAAGATTGCTTTCCGGTTCATTACCAGGTCTCACTACTTCATTGTTTGACACTCCTTGTGGTCTATATGTCATAATTTTGTTTTATTTATCTGTGTAGTATATCATAATGGTCTAAGATTTTCAATATCTATATGACAAATTTAAAGGAAAAAGAGCTAAGAAATCTTGCCGCTTATGCTGTAAAAAGTGCAGAAAGTGCCGGACGTAGATATAAGGAAATAACTGATGACGAAAGGTTATGTTTTCAACGAGATAAGGATAGAATCATTCATTGTAAAGCTTTCCGTCGTTTGGAACAGAAAACCCAGGTTTTTATGGCAGGAAGCGGAGATCATTATAGAACAAGGCTTACACATACTCTTGAGGTTGCTCAAGTTAGTAGGGATATTGCACGTCGATTAGAGTTGAATGAAGATTTATGTGAGGCAATTGCCCTAGCTCATGATTTGGGCCATTCACCCTTTGGCCATGCGGGAGAACACGCTTTGAACGAAGTTATGACCGCCTTTTCCATGAATTTTGAACATAATGAACAAAGTAGAAGAATTGTAGAAGTTCTGGAAAAAACTTATCCTGATTTTAACGGATTAAACCTAAGTCTGGAAGTTTTAGATGGGATGATTAAACATCAAACAGCATGGGATCAAGCGGGGAAATGCTTTGAACTTTCTTCACATTTAGAAGCTCAGGTTGTGAATATTTCTGATGAAATAGCTTATACAAACCATGATATCGATGATGGCTTACGTTCCGGCCTTATCACTCTTCAGCAACTTAGAAAATTTGATATATGGAAAAATGCTGAGCGGCATGTAAAAGTTAAATATGGCGCTAAACTTGAGAAACAAATTTTGATTTCCAGGGTAGTAAGTAAAATTATTGCGATGATGATTGATGACTTGTGCAAGCAAACATTAAAAAATATAGCAAAAAACAAGATTAAAACCGTGGATGATGTTAAAAATTTCCGGGGATCAATTGCGGAATTTAGTGACAATATGCAGGCTATGTTAAAAGAGATGCGAAAATTTTTGTACGAACATTTTTATCTTAATCCTGCAATAGAATCTTTTACAAAAAAAGGTATGAAAATGATTAAAAAATTGTTTCACTATTACCTGAAAAATCCTGATAAATTCCCCAAAAATGAGTTTATGAAAAAGGGGGATGATTTGGCAATAGCTATTAAGGATTATATTGCCGGAATGACTGATAGTTTTTTGATAAAAGAGTTTAATAAGATATAATCAGATTATGAATTGTCCAAAATGCCAACATAATGATACTCGTGTACTTGATTCACGTGAAACAGACGGTCAAAAGGCCGTAAGAAGAAGACGTGAGTGCACAAAGTGTGAAAGTCGTTTTACTACTTTTGAACGCTGCGAAAGCACTAAGTTTGTTATCATAAAAAAGGATGGCACCAGGGAGAGTTATGATAGAGAAAAGGTGGAAAAAGGTATTTGGCGAGCTTGTGAAAAAAGAAAGGTTACTCAAGAACAGGTTCATAAAGTGTTAAGTGATCTTGAAGATACTTGGGGAAATATGGGGAAAGAGATTCCCAGTAAAGTTATAGGTGAAGGAATTATGGATGCCTTGAGAGAACTTGATGAAGTGGCTTATATTCGTTTTGCCTCTGTATATAGACAGTTTAAAGATTTGGATAGTTTTAAAAAGGAACTTCAAAAACTATCTAAGTAGGTTTTTATCTTTGATTGCTTGCTTTCGACCTGTTTTTGTTTTATAATATAGTTGTATGCAAAATAAAAATAAACAAAAATATTATGTTCAAAAAGATTCTTTCAAATGTCATGGTTGGAACTGTGTTACTTAGTGCTTTATCTCTTTCCACTTTTGCGGAAGAAGGTACAGATGTAGCCGGTTCAGAAAATTTTGATGCTCTCAACTTTGTTGTTGATGAAAAGGACACTCCTCGTGAAGAAACTGCGGCTGAAAAAGAATTTGCAGCTAAAGTAGTAGATAGAACTAAGGATGATGTTTGCGGATTTTTTCTTCCGGAAGAAAAAACTTATGGTGCTCAATTAATAACTGTTAGAAGACAGTTGCGAGTTGAAAAGGGAGAAACTTTTAAAGTTAAGGTTTTTATGAAAAATACCGGGTCAATGCCATGGTTCTCTAATAGCAGTACTTGTTTAGGGCCAAAAATGTCATTAGGAACTGATAAGGATAGGGATAGAGCTAGTGATTTTTACAATCAAGCATTAGGGGGATGGGAGGGCAATAATCGAATTGCTATGGATCAATTTAGAACTGATCCGGGAGAAATAGCTTCTTTTACTTTTGAAGGTAAAGCTCCTAATAGAGATACCGTATATAAGGAATATTTTGCACCGGTTTTAAAAGAAATAGAATGGATTGATGATGCAGTATTTGATTTTGAAATAATCATTGGTGATGGTGGAGCCAATGCCTCTGATGTAAGGAAAAAAATGCAATATTCCGACAGAAGTGGCTCACTTGACTATCTTGATTTGAATGCAGAAAAAATACTTAATGTAGATCTTTCCGAACAGATGTTATATGTAAAATTGGGAGATTCTGTTGTAAAAAAATTCAGAGTAAGTACGGGGGCTGCGGCTACTCCTACACCGACCGGAACAACCTATATTAAGCTGAAACAACAGGTAAGAATTGGTAGTAAACCTCCCCATTATATAATGCCAAAGTTTATGTGGTTTAGAGAGGGAGGCTATGGGTTTCATGCGTTACCGAGTTTGGGAAGAGTTGGCGGAGGAGAGTTCTGGACGGAAGCTAGAAACCATATTGGTATTCCTGTAAGCCATGGTTGTGTAAGAGTATTATCGGAAGATGCAGCTTGGTTATTTGACTTCGCAGATGTTGGAACTAAAGTAGTTGTGCAATATTAATTTATTTGTTGAGCTTGGAGCCCGCCTATGGCGGGCTCTTTTTATTTGGGGATTTTTCGGCTATAGTGCAGGTCCTTAAATTTATTCATGAGCCATATTTTAGATAAGCTAAATGATAAGCAAATAGAAGCGGTAACCCATTTTACAGGGCCAATGCTGGTTATTGCTGGTGCCGGAAGTGGAAAAACAAGCGCACTTACACATCGTATAGCGTGGCTTATAGAGGAGAAGAAAGTTAGTCCTTGGAATATTCTGGCTGTAACTTTCACAAATAAGGCGGCGAATGAAATGAAGGAAAGGGTTTTAAAACTTGTTATTGGTGACAAAATTACAGATGAAAATTCAATTCCTACAATTGGAACTTTCCATTCTGTGTGCGTAAGGATACTAAGAAAAAACATTCACAATCTTGATTTTGAGAACTCATTTGCCATTTATGACACAGCTGATCAGCAAATATTAATGAAGAGGATAATGGATCATATGGGCTTGGACAGTAAAAGAATTAATCCAAAAGCTGTTTTATCTCACATATCAAATGCCAAAAATCAATTAATAGGTCCTGAAGAATACAGAAGCTACGCCAATGATTATTTTTCAGAGAAGGTCGCGGAAATTTATCCTGTATATCAAAAATCTTTGCGCCAAAATAATGCTTTGGATTTTGACGATATCATAATGCAAACTGTTGAATTGTTTCAAAAATTCCCGGATGTTTTGGATAAATATCAAGAAAAATTTAAATTTATATCTGTTGATGAGTACCAAGATACGAATCATGCTCAATATATATTGATAAAATTGTTAGCTGAAAAATATCGCAATGTTTGTGTTATTGGGGATGTGGATCAGAGTATTTACAGTTGGCGTGGAGCTACTATTAAGAATATTTTGGACTTTGAAAAGGACTATCCTGAAGCCAAAATTGTTGCAATGGAACAAAACTATAGATCCACAGAATTGATACTTCAAGCTGCAAATGGGGTGATTGAAAAAAATAAAAACCGAAGAGAGAAAAATTTGTGGACTAAGCGTGAAGGAGGCGAAAAAATAAAACATTGGCTTGCGGATAATGAAAGGCATGAAGCGGAGATGATTGCTCAAGCTGTCAGCAACCAAATGATTGGAAGCGAATATCCAAATTACAATGACTTTGTTGTTCTGTATCGAACTAATGCTCAATCCCGTGTTGTGGAAGAAATTTTCCTAAAATATGGTATTCCGTACAAGATCATCGGTGGTCTGAAATTTTATGAACGAAAAGAGATCAAGGATATCATTGCCTATTTAAGACTGATTCAAAATCAAAATGACTCTGTTAGTTTGATGCGAATCATCAATACTCCAACACGTAAAATTGGTGCTAAAACTATTGAAGCTATTAGAGATTTCTCTCTGAAAAACAATCTATCCATGTTTAATTCCATGCTTTTGGCCAATGATATTCCGGATTTAAATGGTGCAAAATCCGAGGCAATCGATAAATTTATAAAACTTATTAAGGAGCTTCAAAAATTAAACAAAGAATTTTCCGCTTCAGAAATGGTAAAACACGTAATTGATAGCACCGGTTATAAAAAAATGTTGGATGACGGCAGCGTGGAAGGTGAAGCACGTTTGGAAAATATTAGGGAATTAATTTCAGTAGCACAAAAATATGAAAAGTTGGAGCCGGGAACTTCTTTAAGCGTTTTTCTTGAAGAAATTAGTCTTATCGCCGACATTGATAATCTTGATCAACAAGATAATGCCGTAACTTTAATGACCGTTCATTCCGCTAAAGGTCTGGAATTCCCAATAGTATTTATTGCCGGATTAGAGGAAGGTGTTTTCCCCCATAGCAGAAGTATGTTGGATAGGGAAGAATTGGAAGAAGAACGCAGACTGATGTATGTTGCAATGACTCGCTGTATGGACTGTTTGTACCTATTACACGCACGTAACCGTACTTTATATGGTGAATCCAGGGCTAATGCGCCTTCTCAGTTCTTAGCGGACATTCCAAACGAATTAGTTGAAGCAAATTTTGGTGGTCATGGAATCCGTGTCCATATTTCGGTAAATGATATTGGTGACATACCTGTTCCAATTGAACTTGAAAACGGGGTAGATATTGAATTTGGAGTTGGTGATAGAATTAAACATAATACTTTTGGCGAAGGAATTGTTGTAGCAATTACAGGTGGTGTTGCCACAATCGCCTTCCAGGATTCAAAAGTTGGTGTTAAAAAACTTGCTCTTAGTATAGCGCCTTTAAACAAAATTTGACGCTGGCCCTTTTAAAGGGTTAAATATAAGCTATGCCTATGTATAATAACAACCTCAAATCATATCGCAGCTATAATCTATTTCTATACTTTTTGGTAGCCATTATTAGTCTTGTTTTAGGATGGCAACTTACAGCTTTGGGAATATTTGGTGCTGGCAATGCAGAAACAAAATCCTCACTTCCTATTTTGAATGAGGAATCAAGGCATGGCACAGACTTAGATCTTTTTTGGACCGTATGGGAAAAACTTGAAAATCAATATGTTGATTCCGATAAAATCAATGGTGAAACTATGGTTTACGGATCAATAAAAGGATTAGTTGATTCTTTGTCAGATCCATACACGGTTTTCATGACACCGGATGAAACCAAGGAGTTTAGTTCAAGTCTTGAAGGTACTTTGGAAGGTATTGGCGCACAATTAACAGTGAAGGATAAAAAATTAATAATTGTGTCACCCTTAAAAAATAGCCCTGCGGAAAAAGCCGGACTTCTTGCCGGAGATATTATTGACAAAATTGAAGGAAAACCGGCATCTGAAATGACCTTATTGGATGCGGTAATGAATATACGAGGAGAAAAAGGGACTACTGTTATAATGACAATTATTCGTGAAAATAATGAACCATTTAATGTAAGTATAGTAAGAGATAGTATAGATATTGAAAGTGTGACAGTTGAAAAGCTTGATGGGGATTTGGTTTATCTTGGTGTTAATCAGTTTAATGACAAGACGAATGATGAATTTGGAAAAGCTATTTCGGAACTCATTCTTGATGAACCAAAGGGACTAATTGTAGATTTAAGGTTTAATGGTGGCGGATATTTAGATATTGCAGTTGAGCTTTTATCTTATTTATTACCTTCCGGCACGGATGCAGTTTTGATTAAAGAAAAAGGTAAAGAGGATAATATGCTTAAAACTAATGGCAATCCAAAACTACTTAAAACTCCGCTCGTTGTACTTGTAAATGAAAGTAGTGCTTCCGCTTCCGAGATTCTTGCCGGAGCTATACAGGATCATCAAAGAGGTATCATTATGGGAGCAAAGACTTTTGGAAAAGGTAGCGTACAGCAAGTTGATACTTTCTCTGATGGCTCAAGTATTAGAATGACTATTGCTAAATGGTTTACTCCAAACGGACGAACAATTAATGAAGTAGGACTTGTTCCTGATATGATTGTTGAAGCTACAGAAGAAGACTTTAAGAACGAGAAAGATCCACAAAAAGATGCGGCAATCAATTACTTGAAGAATTTATAAAAACAAGATTATAAGAACAAAAAAAGAGAGCTGATTTGACAGCTCCTTTTTCAATTTTTCTTAATACAATTATAAATTAACGAGTGTTGCTAATTGTTTCAGATAATTCAGCACTTGGTGCAGCAACTGTTATACGGTTATCTGTATCTTGAGCAATGGTATACCCTGTGTCATAGTCGGCACAACTTGTATAATGAGCTCCTGTTGCTGTTGGGTCAAATGGCATTGCGGCAACATAAGTTGGCACAAGGTCAGCACAGATATCTATCTGTCCAACTCCGCTTCCTACAACTGTAGCAACAGCTGTAATAGCACTTGGCATTGTTCCTCTATTATCTATGCCATACTGGTGTACTGCGTCCAAAACAGCTTTCGCATCGCTGCTTCTTTGAGTGTTGTTCGCTTGGGAAATCTGTCTTCCTGGATTAATAGCTACGATCACTATTGCTGCTAGAATAGCGATGATAACTACAACCAGTAGCACTTCCACCAAGGTGAAACCTTTTTTGTTCAAAAATGTTTTCATAGGTTTGGGGTAAGAAATATATGATTATTTTGAATTACTGTCTTTCAGGTTATCATCAGGGTACTGTTTTGACAAGCTGGAGTATTTTTGCCAGTCAACAATTGGTAAAGAAACTTCAACTGAATAATTTTGTCCATTGCTATCATCATCCCAAGTTAAATAGACAAACCCCAAATAAAGGGCTGCTATTAGGAATAAGGCTACCGACCCGATAAAAATGTAATAATTTTTGTATTTTTGAATGTCCATTATTTTGTATATAATTTAATTTTCAATTTAACGTTCCCTTCTCTACTGTTTTCCTGACTAAGATAAAGATCCGGATCAGTAAATTCAATATTTGTAATTTTAATAAAATATGGAAGGGTTTGTAGTTCGGAAAGAAATTTTTCCAAATTTTTAGTATTTGAAAATAACTCTATGCTGTAATTGATATCAGCTTTATCTTTTATATTATTAATAAACTGCATGTTTAAGTCCAAGTTTAACTTTTGACCAAGATCCTCAACATCGGAGATGAATTTTATATATTTCTCTTCCGAATCAGGTCTTAATGAGAAAAGATAATTTGTTATCTTCTGTGTTCTTTCCGTATAAATCATCAAACTTTGCTCAAAATTAGTTTGAATATCCTTTGAATTAATTAAAAACTTATCAAGATGCCTTATGTCTCTGTGGATTGACTTGAGCGAATATCCCATAAAGACAATGACGAAAGTACTTATCAAGATAAGAATAAATGAAACCGACAAAATCCTTTTTATACCATCAGTTATTTGTATTTGCTCCATATTGCTTAAGTTCTTTAAAAATTAGTTTAAGTTCGATATCAAAAGAAATGTCATATTTCAGGTCGTAGTTTGAAATTGGCGTATTCACTTCGCTGATAAAATTTGAAGTTTTGAAATTCTGCACCGTTGCCAATAAACTTTCTCTGTTATCTGCAATACCGCTTATTTTCACACTTAAATCCTTGTCATTAAAATTAAAGTTATACATTTTCACCCCTGGTGTTAAAAGTTTGTCAATATCATCAATTAAAGCCGGGATTGAAAATAGCTCGTTTTCAATATTACTTAGTTCTGCTACTTGTGTATTAAAACTGTTTATTTCATTTAATATTTCTTTATACCGTGTTCCGTAGAGAACCCTGGTAATTCCCTCCTTTTCTATTTCCAAAATTTTACGCTGGTACACATTATCCTGGTTTTTAAAAAAGATGTAAGTAGCAGTAAAAAGTGACAAAGCGCACATTAATATAACTGACCCAATCACGGCAAAAGTACGCCTCTTGTTTTGATTTGTAGCTTTCAACGAGTCTGGCAGAATGTTTATTCCATCGTCATTCTTTAAGGATAAGCTTCTGATAGCAATCCCTACGGCATTTGTAAAATACGTGGAATAATAAAGAGAACTTTGATCTTTATCTAAAGGTTTAAATTCCGCAGCATTAATCTCCAATGATTTCCTTGGATCTCCAATGAAAATGTTTTTATCCGGAAATTCTCTCTTTGCTATTTCATAAAAATCGGGAAGATTAAGGAACTCACCAGTAAGAATAATATCCTTAATTAATCCCTCGTTGATAATGGTTTTT
>Ga0210044_10004433_pt1 | contig 19572 bp, 11 predicted proteins | sample CryGey13umfilter_2_FD_183959 | JGI IMG/M metagenome (GOLD analysis project Ga0210044, IMG submission 183959) | Groundwater microbial communities from aquifer in Utah, USA - Crystal Geyser 4/9/14 3 um filter (SPAdes) (version 2) | ecosystem: Environmental > Aquatic > Deep subsurface >... | reverse complement strand
AAAACCTTTGGAGCGGCACTTCGAATGATAATCTTTGATTCGCTTCAGGTTCATTCGATCTTTATGGTTTCCGTTATCTACGTAATCCACCGATAAAACCTTTTTATTCATATCGCGGAATTTTTTCAGAAAACGCAATTTTTCATTAATAGCGGGTGTTGGGATTTTTTGGTTCTTTTGATACCAAATGGTTTCCACCCCAATTCCGGAAACGGTTTCCAAATAGGATCCGTCTTCATCGTAAAGCAGGATTCGTTCTCCATTCTGCGGGAAGATTAAAAATTCCTGGCCGGCGGGACTGTGTTGCCTGCAATACCGGGCGATCCATTTGACGAGATCCATCATCCTGCGCGCGGATTCCTCTTCATCATTTATGGGATCCTGGTCACGTTGGATTTCCAGATTTTTTTGGTAGCTGTTTTCATCTGCCCAATATTCAAACGCGTCAATAATGTCAAGATAGACCCCCTGGAATCCCTGCTGTAAAATTCTATCCAGATAAGGTTTGAGGTAACTATCCCTCCAGTCAGGATCCCAGTACCGTACCTTATAATTTCCCACCCAATCGGGGTTCGGGCGGCCCATCCAGGAGGGCAAAGAGGTTGCCTGATTGTCTCCTTCCTGCTGAAGCCATTCCTTCTTCCAATAGAACCGATAAGTTTCTGCCTCGCCGATGGAAAGATAGGCCAGAGGGGTTAAATTTTTTTGTAGAAGGCTTTGAATGTCGGTTATAGAAAACTTGCCAATGTCCGATCCATCCCGGGAATAATCCATAACCACCATGGTAAAATCAGACTTTGTGAGGGGCTCTATCTTCACGTTTTGAAGCTGGTACAACCACGTGGGTTTCCCTTGCTTTTGCTTGATGAAATTCTGGTTCTCCTTGTTGGCGCAAGTGACGGAAACGAAGAGAAGAATCCAAACCCAGGTGAATCGGTATTTTTTCATCATCAGGATACAGAAGAATTATTTTTAATAAACGTTCGATAGGGCAGTGATTGAAGAAAATAGTAACCCAAACAGTAGGCTGCAAAAAATGTGATGACAGAGGATAAAAAATAACCGTATCCATAAAAAGCAAAACCCATCTTCATGGTCATGAAGGTGAATGCGACGTTGGTGACCAGCATTAAAAAATTAAGCCCCAGCGCGGGTTTGCGCAGATCAAAATAGAAGAGAATAATGGAAATGAACATGGAGAAAATATGGAAAAATGCGCCCAACACCCCAATCCTGAACATTCCCAGCAAAAGGTAATTTATCTTGAACAGATCAAAAATTGCGGGAACAAGGAAAATAGCGAACAGGGTAATCAACCCCTGAAATAATATGAGATTGCGGAAATTTTCAAAAAGGTTTTGAATGAGGCCGTTTTGGTTTTCTGTAATTTGGTGAAAAGTGGCGTGTTCCTGAATATCCTTGTAAAAGTGTTGGTATTTTTCAAAAAAATTAGTTTCTATATTGACAAAAAATATGGCCATGGAAGGTATGATCGTCAAGTAGGCCAGAAACATGGCCGTATCGTAATTTGGGTAGGAAACAAAACCATTTTCCAGAATCTGCCGTTGGGGAGATAACCACATGATCCATTTATCGACCCAGATAGCTAAATTGTAAAACAGTCCGCAAAAGGCAAGGTCCCAATATTTTTTAAAATAAATCAGGAATCCAAAAATCCGATCCAGTTTGTAAGGGTATTCAGCCAGAATACGGGCAATCAGGGAAAAAAGAATAACTCCCAAACCCGTATTGAATCCCCAAAAAATTCCCGCCTGAGAATAAATCTCTCCAAGATAAAGCGCGCCGAACAACCCCGCAATCATCCCAATGGCGAAGGTGGCGCTGATCGCCGCGTAATCCTTGAGAGCGCTTAAAAAAACACTCACCAGCCAGATCCCGCTGATCAGAAAATAATTAACTATGGAGGCCAGCCTTATTTCCAAAGGTAAATCAATATATTGGAAATAAAATATCAAGACGAATGGAAGCTGAAGGAAAAATGAAATGCCCAATGAGCCGACTAGAACTCCCGGAACCTCTTTTACATCCTTTAAATAGATTTTGTCGGAAATATAACGTGTGACAATGATTCCTAAAGGACCGGAGAAAACGAGCGAACAGGAAAAGTTGTAAATAATGGAAAGACGGAATATATCTATCTCAGCCGGAGAAGAAAAGTTTTTCCCGAAAAGGGCGATGCTCCCTAGGGCAAAAATGGTGAACAGCCAGGGGCCGGTAGTGATCAGGGCGGAAAACAAGTAACCGCTGAAAAGGCCGGTCAGGTTGTCCTTCTGGACGAGTTTGCGAACGGCAAAACCAATTCCCGCCATAGCGGCTATACCTCCAGCAGTTGAGGAACTATATGATCCGATAAATAATTTTGATAAAGCTCCCGGTAACGATTCAATAGAGCGGCTTTATCGTAATACCTGCGTACGCGTTCTTTACAGGCCTGGCTGCATTGTTCGTACCTTTTCTTGTTGGTCAGCAGGTCAGCGATGGCTTTAGCGGTTTCACCAGGATTGGAAAGTCTGGTAACAGTTCCTCCCGTTCCCACCGCAGGGGATTCGAGTTCATTTCCCAGGATCAACTCGGAGCAAGCACCCACATTGGTGGCAACGGACGGGATGCCCATGGCCCCCACCTCCAGGATGACAAGAGGCTGGCCTTCACTGATGCTTGTAAGCACATTTACATCGATACCGCCCAGGTAATCGGTCAACTTGACTTTCCCCGTGAAAATAACGGTTTTTTGCAATTGTAAAAAGCGGACCACTTCCTGGCATTCGCGAAAATACATTTCGTCCTCATCCGTTGGGCCAATGATATAAGCCTGCAGATCCGGAATTTTATCTCTTAAAATGGCACAGGCGCGGATGAAAGTTTTAACATCCTTGATAGGGACCACCCGTCCAATCAAAGCAATGGTGGGACGGGAATGCTCTTTTCGTGGAATTTGTGAATATACCGGATAATCTATGCCATTGGGAATAATCGAAAGTTTTTCGGGCAGGGCACCATCGGCTATCTGGAATTTCTGATTGCCGGGAAAAAGAGTAATGATTTCGCTGGAGGCTTCATAGCAAATCTGAGAATAATTTATAAACGTGTCGATCCAAAGGTCCTTTAGATCCTTATTGATTTTTTCGAAACACAACCATCCTAAAGGTTTTTCGTGCAGCCAATCGGACATCGAAATTTCTATCCTTCGTTCGTTGGTATAAATTCCATGCTCTGTAAGAATGGCCGGCCGTTTGATCTCCAATCTGGCTTTGGCGGCGAGCAGTCCAGCGTATCCTGTGGAAACGGCATGATAGAGTCCTGCCCGCGGTATATCGGTAAGTAACACAGAAAACAGACCTCCCACCAGATTTCTCCAGCTCCAGAAATAATCTAAAAATGAACTTTCGCTGTATTGAGCTTTATACATTTTGAGCAATAGTTCCCAGGACTCTTGAGAATCCAGCAATATATGCCTTCCCAATTGTTCTTTGTAAGGGGCAACCACATTCAGAATATTGCCGAGGTCGGACAAACTTCCCCTGGAGTGAAGGTCCTTTAAGGGTTCTTCCAGATTCGCAAATAACTGTTTCTGATGGCGGATCCTGGGGGCACCCAAAGACAGGTCCTGAAGAACCACATGGGAAATGCCTGCCACGTTATCGGGGATTTTATAGCGTAGAACCAGTTTCTCCTGGGGCGGCACTATAGTTAAAAGGTGGAACCTCAACTCAGGAAGTCCCAATATCAAATCATGCGTCCAATTCGAAACTCCCCCTGCAATATAGGGGTAGGTGCCCTCAAGAATAAGGCAGACGTCCGCTTCTTGTTTTGCAGGAGTGATCATGCCGCCGGGGTATTTTCTGCTTGGAAATCAGCAAGGGATTCATTTTGATGGCCCGACCAGGCGCGAAGGACCTCAAAAACGTCAGGTTGGAAATCCTGCTTAAATTGTTCCAGTTCTTCAAAGTGCATGGTCGACTGCTTCCGCAGCTTTTTAAATTGACCCATGCGGTACAAACATTCAAAATACCAGATAAATATATTTGAACTTTTAAACCCATTTTCGATGCATTTTTCAAACCATCGAACCGCCTCTGCGTTCCTTCTCCCACGCACCAGCAGACGACCCAGAATAAATCGAATATCAAGGTCCTCGGGATATCGATCCAGATATTCTCTGCAAAGTTTGATCGTACGGTTTCGATATTCTGATTCCAGGATTTCGTCAAGAATACCGCTATAAATATATTCGTCGTAGTTTTGTATAATCGATTTTAATAAAATCGAATCCGGAGTTTGATTTTCCTCTTCCAATTTCTCTAATTCCAGATTTCGGTTCATAAACTGGTTTTCAATTTTGGCCATTCCCTTTGCCGCCAGAACCCGCACTGAATTGTCCTCATCTTCCAGGGCCTTTTTTAAGACCTGAGCAAACTTTCCGTGGTGTCGGTTAATCAGCAAAACAATCATCGATTGTTTTTGCCGCGTGGTTCCGGAATTGAGAATATCCATGAATGAAACTATAGAATTCTCCGTGGTCGGGAAACTGCGGCCGGAGATAATGCTGTCAAACAGCTTGTCTGCTTTTGGGTCCCCCACTTCTGGAAATAAGGAAGCATACCAATCCGTAAAAGGTGTGGAAGATTTTTTGAACCAGAAATAAAATCCCGAGGTCAATAAAATTCCCGCCGTTCCAAAAGGACCCATAAATCCTGTAAAAATAGTTAAAAGAGAAGGCAAACGATACCCTCTCCCCTGGCGATGAAGAAACCAGGACCACAATCCCAGAAATAAAACGATGCTTAAGTGGCTCGCAAGCACGCCCCACGACTCTACGGCTTTTTCCAACCATAACCTTGTAAGCCAGAATTCCAGGGTCACCGCTAAAAAGGAGATGAGAAAAAACGCAACCGATTCTGAAAGGTTGTGCCACTCGGAAAACAACCTTTCCTTCGAATGGATCTCTGTCTCACTTTCAATGTGTGATTGTTGATTCGGTTTCACTTTCTTCTCCAACGGACCTGATGGATACGACAAATTCAGAAATAAAAGTGTTGCCCAGCCGGTCTCTTAATACCCCCATCAGTTGACTGAAGATTGTCTTTGCCTGCTCCAGAGAAACGTTGGGAAGAACCACAATATATTCTCTGTTTTTTTTCTTCCCTGCGAAGAATAGGCCTCTATTGCCCAGAATATTTTGCAGCGCCTCATTCAAAACCTTTCTCATGTTCTGCTCCCAATCCGGGTCGAGATAAATGGATTCGGGAGGTCGCAGAACAATAGTTTGACTTTTGATCCTGCCCTTATCCGCAAGTTGAGTTAAAAAATGAGAAAGACGGTCGATATAATCTTTGGAAGAAGACAGCTTATATACGCTGGGATTAATTACCGTGGTTTCTTCGCGCAAACTGGAGTCAGGTTCAAATAGGGCGCTCAGCCATTCGCAAAGCACTTTAAACGTCTGTACACTTTGAAAGTTCAGACTCAAAAAGTTGAGTTTTTCAATTTTGAGCATTCCATAAACTTTTCCCGTCGTAGAATTGACCAACGGACCGGCCAGCATCCCCTGGCCAGCGAGAATTTTTTCATCCTCGGGATCAGTGATGGAAAGGATCCGCTGGCGCCCGACCACTTCCTGGAAAAGAGGCGAAAAGGCGATAAACACGCGCGAATAAGGATCCTCAATCTCCCAGCCCAGGTCACAGTCTGCCTCAAGAACGGAATTGTGAGTTGTAAACCAGGAGCATTTTTCAGCTTTCATCACTTTCCTGGTAATTTCCAGAATGTTATCCAGCATCTGGTCCGGTTCGACCGCCCCCATGTTCAAAGCGGCCTGATGTAAAGTGAGCATAAAGCTGGATTGACCCGAAACATGGGTTTCCAGACGCTTCCTTTCAAAATCGAGAACCTGACAAGCCGTGCTGAATACTTTCGCCTGCTTCTCCGAGTGAGCCAATTTTTCCTGCAAAGACCCGCGCTCCCGGACAAACTTGTCCCGATATCCCCCAAATACAACTGCTGAAGCCATCCAGATGAGAGGCTGATTAAGGATATTTAAATAATATTTAAAAATATCCTGCGAGAAGGTTTGCTCCGGAAGGTTTCCAAAAAGAAGAACTATTGTGGCTACAAGCGCCGTGATCAATCCTTCAGCCGCCCCGTATTGAACGCCGGCAAGAAGGACAATAAAGAAAAATGGATGAGGGTTGATGCCCCAAAACCGGTCCCCTGCGAAGAAAAAATAATCCGCCGCCAGGACAATTGCGAAAATGAATAAAAACTCGTACCAAAAAGAATTTTTGATTTTTGCCATATTGGTTTAGCCGTTAGCAGATAGTAATGGGCTTTCTACCTGATAACAGGAACATCTGGTTTATTAATGCCCCAATTCCCAAGCTTGTCTTACCATAATAAATCAATACAGGGATCTTATAATTCTAGCAGTTAAACCTTTATAAAACAATGTGTTAATTGAACTGGAAGCGATTTTTTAATAAATATAATTTACAGAAAATGTAACTATAATGAAAACCCTTATAAAACCACTGGTTATTTCTCAGAAATAGTTGAAAAAAAAGAGAATATTTTACATCCCCACAGGTAAAGTCAAATTTTCTAGGGGTTTGGGATCAGACTAGCCTGTCAGGATTTACTTTGCGGCGGGTGAATTCTCGTTCAGGCGTATAGAAACGGAAGACCTGCTGAAGCAATTACAACTTCCAAATTATAAAAGCGCCAATTTGGGTGAACGTGTTGTCTGTTCCCCTGGCGGATTCCTGATTGAATTCCACATTCATCCCAACGTCAATATTCGAAAAGGAATCATAGATCAGATCGAAGAAAACAAATGGGCCTTTACTGTCTACGCGGTTGTCATACTTGAACCCGGCGGCCAGATCGAAACGCAAATGAGAGGTGATATATTCCGACAACGAAATATCCCAAGCCTGGGTCTGAAGATTCTGGATAGGCAATGGACTGAAGTTGTTTCCATCCGTGTCGATTCGGGAATCCGTTAAATCAACATATTCGCCGTTAAACTGGTAACCTATTGATAGTCCTGATAATAATTCGTCGATATGATAGCGAAGTTCTGCCTCTAATTGGATGGATTCGGCAACATCATTATCGTCTTCGACACCATATCGATTGGCACTGATGCCGGCCAAACCGCTTAAATAGTTTTTCCCTCTGTATTTGCCGATAAAAGGACTGTGCCCCTCATAGATCCATTTGATTCGCAAACGATCTGCCGTTCCTTCGCCAATCAACCCTTCAACGAATTCCCAATAAGGTTCATGGTAGACCCCCTGCAAATACAGTTCGCCCACCGGGAGATGACGCTGGTGTTCCAGACTGACTCCGGGTTCCGTCTCCTGCCCGACGACGGCAAGGCGGGACGTGGAAAATCCCTGCGCCATTTCCACATAGGTATTCCAACGTTGCCGGTTTCCCTCAAATACATCCAGGCTGCCGTTGTTGCGCGGACGTATCTGGTTGTCGTTGACAACGCGGTTTTCAAAGAAAACGCCTACTGCCAAATCAGAACAGAACGATTCCCGGGCCATTAAACGACTAACCCATTGGGTTTCTTCATTGGAGGTATCGCGATAATATTGGTCCGCCCGAACTTGGGGACCATATTGCCCGCGCAGATAACTCTTTGATTTCACAAGATCAATGGAATCCGGTTCCAAAGGCAGGGCGCAATCGTAGTGTTTAATGGCTTCGCGCCATCGACCCAAACGTCCTTCCGCTTCAGCCAGGTCGGCCATAATTTTGGGGTCTTGGGGATGTGCGTTCAGCAACTCCTGAAGCCGCGATTGGGCCTCAAATTTGTGCGTCTGCAGTAACAAGGAAGACTCTAAATGAAGAAGTTCCCGATCTTCAGAATCCGCTGTTGTAAATTTCATCAGTGAAACAAGGGAAACCTGAATAACCACCTTATTCCCAACCTCAAAAATCCTGAAAGCCGACTCGTTGGTCGCTTGCAGTAACAGGCTGTCGTAACCTGTTTTTATTTTTTTGATCCAATCGGGGATGGCTTCAACCAGTCCTTCAATATTAGGAATCTCGATAGGTTGGCTAAAACGCAGGACCAGATTTTGTCCCTGCAAACTCGTCCCATTTTCAAATGATTCTTTAGCCAGTTCGTTCTGAGACCTGATTTCTTTCAGATTAATTTGAGTCAGAATATTTTCTTCAACTTCGGCTTTAAAGGCGGGAATCGAGGTGGGCCAATCCAGAACAATCCGCAGGCTTTGTTGATCAAAATAATGGCTGACCTTGACTGCTTCGGCGTTTCCGGCATGAGGAAATACCAGGGAAAATATAAGCCACGCAAAAAAACAGCGAAGGTTGAGCGGATCTCTTTTTCTTATTGAGACGGGTGGGAAACGGTTATTGGATAGAACGAAAACCGGAGTGGTTTGGCGCACACTTCCAGCGTCGGTTTGTTTTTGCCAGAAAGACAATTCCCCCTCCGAAATTGGCCTTATTATTCAGTCGTCCGATGGTTATTTCAGATATCCAAAGGTCTTAGGACATAAAATCTCTTGAAAACAGCATTGTATTGGGAAAATGAATGAAAATTCTGTAAAGACGGGACACCAATAAAACCTGTGATCGGCTCTTTGACCACACGTCCTTTTGCTTTGATCGAGACTTTATTTAGCAGATTTTATTCGATAATTAAAGGTTTTTCATCAATTTATTAAAATAAAACCTTTTTAAAATCGGGAGGGATTTATTGGCAGGAAAAAACTTTCTGGATTTTACACGAGATCATTTTGAACTCGAGATCAGCAGTTTTTGAGCCTGGGTAAAATCGCCCTCTTCCATTAGGAGGGAAATATACTGAACCCGAACTTTTTTATCGTCGGGCCGTTTTTTGAGGAGGGATTGATAGATGGTCAGGGCCTGTTTAGGGTTGCCGAGCCGGCGCAGGCAATCGGCCTGGGCCATTTCCATCGGAAATGTTTTTTCCGATGATTTTTCGAGGATCTCCAGAGCGCGCTGATAATATTGCTTTGCCCCGGCGATGTCTTCCTGTAGATAACCGGCTTCGGCATAGGTGTAATAGGCTTCCCAGTCGTTCGGGTTTGTGCTCAAATAGCGGCCCAGGTAATCCTGCGTTTCCTTCCAGCGGTTTTCATAAAACGCCATCTGCCCCAGCTGGTTGAGAGCGTACCCGTCCCCCGGCTGGATTTGCAGAATCTTTTTGTAGACCGCCTGCGCCGCTTCCAGCTGCTCCCGTTCTTCCGCCAGTTTGCCATAACGGAGAAGCTTGTCGGGACTGTGCTCCAACGCCACCAGGTTATTGATTGCGGCCACGAGTTCCGGACCACTGCGAAGGTCTTCCAGGGCATCGAGGTAGACTGTGAATATCTTCTCACTCCGTGCGGCGGAGGGTTCCTTTTGTAAAAGAGCGACGACTTCTTCAGCCCCGCCGGCTTCCACCAGATGATGCATCCATTCCGCGCGCTCGTCCCCAGACGCCGATCCCGCTTTTTCCAGAAGCCATTTTTTGGCCTCCCGGCCCGGCCGGGGTCCCCAGAGAAACAGCAGTTGTTCCACGTCCGGGCCGTTGGGGGATGCCGTTGCCGCCAGAACCAGCAACGCCTGTTCCGCCTCCGCCTTGTAGCCGGCGTCCAGGAACTGGTAGGCGATCTGACGTCTTTCTTCGTCAGGAAGATCCGGCTTTTTCACGCGCTGGCGCCAAAATTTGAAAAGCTCTTCTTTCCGTCCCAGGTTTAAAAGGGTCTCCTCATAAGCGTCCGCCCAATTCCCTCCCCCGTTGTCCGCCAGGTGTTTGAGATAAGGCAGAGCCCGCCGATGAGCTCTCAAATCCAGCAGCGCCGTCACCAGCTCTTCCTTGCGCGGTTGCGGCAGACCCGGAGCCTGCAATGCTTCGGCGATCCCAAGCTCCAGTTTCTCCGTGTCCAGTGTCAGCCTCGCGGGATGCGTGGGACCCAGTTGACCATACAGCCCCGCAAGCTCGATCTGTTCCTCCAGCGTCAACACCGGTGAACTCTGCGCCTGTTTCATCCAGGCCAACGCGGAGGACTCTTTCTGCAATGCAAACATCAGACGCGCCGCCAATAACGGACGCTCCGATAAAAACCCCTCCCCGTATTCGGTTAGAATTTTTTCCATCAACTCAGGTCGCTTTTTTTCCAGTACGGACTCTGTAAAAGAAAGAAGAAGCTCGGTATCGTAAGTTGGGTTTTCTGCTTTCCTGGGAAGCATCCGGGCAACCTCGATGCGGATTTTGTCTTTTCCGGTGAATACTCTATAGGAAGCCTGATCTTTAGCGCGAAACAGGACGGTGTCATAACCCGTGCGGATAAGCTCAAACCAGTCGGAAACTTTACTGACCTGCTTTTCAAACTCAGGGGCCTCAAATGCACTGTCAAACCGCAAAAGCAATTCCCGGCCCTGAATTTGTGCTCCTGCGTTCGCTTCCGCATGAACCGGGTTACCGTTTTTTAATGGCGTGGAAACCAGATCCTTCTCATCGACCTGGGCCTTGACGGATACCGGTCTGGACCAATCAAGATCGATTTGCAAACGATTCTCATTTGTTAGAGGAGAAACCTTTACCGGGTCCGCATAACTGATAGCGGCAAGTAAAAGGATCACTAATCCCAGAAAATACCCTTGTAAATTTCCTGTCTTAAGTAAAATGGAAAAAGTTTTCATAAAGGTTTCTTTAAGTTGACAAAAAGTCATCAATGAATATTTGAGTGCATTGAATAATAAAAATTTTTCATTGTCCAGTAACGTTGATGCGGTTGGCAATCATCACTTGCTGAGCCTTATCAAATTCCCCCAGGTCCATCAAACTTGAAATCATATTTGCTTTGACATTATTATCGTCGGGCCGTTTTTTGAGGAGGGATTGATAGATGGTCAGGGCCTGTTTAGGGTTGCCGAGCCGGCGCAGGCAATCGGCCTGGGCCATTTCCATCGGAAATGTTTTTTCCGATGATTTTTCGAGGATCTCCAGAGCGCGCTGATAATATTGCTTTGCCCCGGCGATGTCTTCCTGTAGATAACCGGCTTCGGCATAGGTGTAATAGGCTTCCCAGTCGTTCGGGTTTGTGCTCAAATAGCGGCCCAGGTAATCCTGCGTTTCCTTCCAGCGGTTTTCATAAAACGCCATCTGCCCCAGCTGGTTGAGAGCGTACCCGTCCCCCGGCTGGATTTGCAGAATCTTTTTGTAGACCGCCTGCGCCGCTTCCAGCTGCTCCCGTTCTTCCGCCAGTTTGCCATAACGGAGAAGCTTGTCGGGACTGTGCTCCAACGCCACCAGGTTATTGATTGCGGCCACGAGTTCCGGACCACTGCGAAGGTCTTCCAGGGCATCGAGGTAGACTGTGAATATCTTCTCACTCCGTGCGGCGGAGGGTTCCTTTTGTAAAAGAGCGACGACTTCTTCAGCCCCGCCGGCTTCCACCAGATGATGCATCCATTCCGCGCGCTCGTCCCCAGACGCCGATCCCGCTTTTTCCAGAAGCCATTTTTTGGCCTCCCGGCCCGGCCGGGGTCCCCAGAGAAACAGCAGTTGTTCCACGTCCGGGCCGTTGGGGGATGCCGTTGCCGCCAGAACCAGCAACGCCTGTTCCGCCTCCGCCTTGTAGCCGGCGTCCAGGAACTGGTAGGCGATCTGACGTCTTTCTTCGTCAGGAAGATCCGGCTTTTTCACGCGCTGGCGCCAAAATTTGAAAAGCTCTTCTTTCCGTCCCAGGTTTAAAAGGGTCTCCTCATAAGCGTCCGCCCAATCCCCTCCCGCGTTGTCCGCCAGGTGTTTGAGATAAGGCAGAGCCCGCCGGCGAGCTCCCAAATCCAGCAGCGCCGTCACCAGCTCTTCCTTGCGCGGTTGCGGCAGACCCGGGGCCTGCAATGCTTCGGCGATCCCAAGCTCCAGTTTCTTCGTGTCCAGTGTCAGCCTCGCGGGATGCGTGGGACCCAGTTGACCATACAGCCCCGCAATCTCGATCTGTTCCTCCAGCGTCAACACCGGTGAACTCTCCGCCTGTTTCATCCAGGCCAACGCGGAGGACTCTTTCTGCAATGCAAACATCAGACGCGCCGCCAATAACGGACGCTCCGATAAAAATCCTTCCCCGTATCGGGCGAGGATCTTTTCAACCAGTTCACGATTTTTCGCAGTCAGAAAGCGGTTATCAGGGCCGGTAGATGCGCCGGTGGAAATTGTTTGCAACTGAAAGTTTTTCTCTGCATGAAGACCCTGTCCGAAGTTTTTCGGTTCCAAAAGAAGCTCGACAAACGTGAGCGCTAAAGAACCGGATAACTTTCCCGCGTTGAATAGTTTTTCCAGGCGGGCGAGAGCTTCAATTATCCTTCCGGATTCAGCCTCCAAATCAATCAAATACCGCAGGAGGGTCGTATATTTTTCGACGGGAGTGGCAAAATACTGCAGAAGCTGAAGACTCAGGTTTTCCTGTCCTTTTGATTTGAGTAAATTCACGAACCGGACAAAAAGAGGCGCATCAAAATTTCGTGTGAGCAATTGCTGAGCCCGGTCTTTGGCCTTATCAGAATTTCCCGTGTCGAGAAGCAGGCTCATATGAAGTTCTTCTTTATCGGGGGAAGATAAAACGGGGTGCAGGGCATCCAGCGTCTCAAGAGTTTTTACCGAATCCCTTAAGAGACCTTCGTTGGCCTGAAGATAAGCCAGGTGGATATAATCACTGGAACTTCCGGGATACAATTGCACTATTTTCTGGAGAGTCTCCAGTTGTTTCTTTGATTGTCCCCGATTTTTAAATAAAGTGTAAAGGTTGCGATATTCCCTCTCGTCAGGCGCCTGGTTCAAGAGCGTTTCCATTTGGATCAAATGCTCATCTATTCTTTGCGCATCCCGGTATACATTGGCCAGTATTTTGCGCGCCTGAGTGTCCTGCGGTTTTTCTTCCAGATATCGTTCCAGGATGTTGATGGCCTTGTTGATTTCACCAAAGTGCAAATACAGCTCTGCCAGGGGAGCGGCAACGGAAACCGAATCATTTCCCGATGCATATTGTTTTTCAAATTCCCCCTTTGCCAAAATGAACTGACCGCCCTTCATATACATCAAAGGCATTTGAGAACCACGGGGAATCAACAGGAAACCCAATCCCAGCGCACCCGTTATAATGGATATCACCACAAGATGCTGTTTCATAAAATTTCATTCACTCGCGTAAGTGAGATCATGATTTTATTGATGGCCAGGGGTTGCAGATGAAACGCCAGGATTCCATTCTCATCCGTGGAGGCTTTAACCGTATGCTTGATCCCTGCTTCATCCGTGAATTGAATATCGTATTGTCCAGGTCTGGGGACTTTCCAGACCATGTCGCCATTGCCAAATCCCTGGGCTGTAAAAACGATCCGGTCATCACGAAGAAACTGCAAATTTGAAATCTGCCAGCGTCCCTGCACCAGGTAAGGTTTGGATGCTGAAGGGAAAGGCGCTCCTGAAGGATTATTTGTTAAGGCGATAACCGCAGTTTTTTTCGCCGCATCGAGCGACACATAAAGATTCTTCTGATAGTATCTCTGACCCATCACACCCTGTGATTTATCCATATCCACCGCAAGGTGAGCGGCCTCATCGAACCGGATGGTTTGCAACGCTCCCCGGTTTTCAATACGCCATGTTTGGGAACCCAGCGGAATGAACTGAGTGGAATAAAAACCTTCTGCGATCTTCGCATAATCACTGGTAGTCACGGGAGTGATCTCTTGCTGACGGGCAAACTGCAAATTTTCCAGAAGTGCGTTCAGGCTGGCCTCTTTTTCGCCGGAGTACAGGTGGTAATAAATGTTGAAGGGTTTCAAACGCCGGGGAGATTCGGTGTTTTGAAGGGTTAGAATCAGGTTTTTGAATCCGTAGTACCGCCCCTCCCACAAGTCGGTATAAGTATTTTCATTGCTGGCTGAGGCATAGATTTGCAGTTGCTCTCCCAATTGGAGACCTATCGGTGCCACCCAGGTGTGAGAAGGAAATTCAGGATCGAAACGGGAATCTCCGCCGTTAATATTTGAGATGTGGACTTTGCCTGCGGCTTCAATGGCCGCGGGAAAGGGCGACGTGTCTCCCGACCATTGCAACACGGTGACTTTTTTTCCAGGGGGCAGCAGTTGATTGATAAATTCAACAGAGCCTTTTATTTCCTTGTTCAGGTCAAAGGGATAATCGAGATAGGCTCTCGGGATCTCATAAACCTCCTGAATGGATTTTCTTTCATTTTTTGAACTCTTGTCAGAAGTTGGGACAAGTTCTGTCTTACTGCGGGAAAGAAACGGTTCATATCTTTTAACGATTTTTTCGTCAATTTTTTTCCTGTGTTGAATAAACTCCCGCCACTCATTTTCAGCCTGATAATTTTGAAAATATTTCCAGGAAAAAGGATGACTGTAGGTGTGGCTTCCGGCCTCCACATTAGGAAGGGCAAACATTTGACGCGCTAGGGAAATGGAGTTTTTAGTTCCATACCACTCGGGATCTAAATCAGCGGCGATGGGAGCCAGAGTTACGGGAAGATCGGGAAAACCATTGAAAACTTCCTTGAAGATAACTTCCGCAGACAAGGTCCCATTTTTTTTATATTTCTCAATTTCCGTGATATTCCTCCAGCCATCCCCGTCGATATGACTGTAATAAATACGTCTCCCGGAAAGCGTAGTCGTGTCCGGTTTAGGGAGATCATCTGTTTTGAAAGCCAGACGGAAAAACTCAAACGGGTTAATGTACCATTGCTGGAAATCCCCATTCTCGTAGTGGGAATAACCAGGGGCGACATAACCTCCATGAGATCCGATAACCACCAAGTCACTTTGCGATTGCTGGTTTTTCCCCCAGGCAGCGGCCAAGTAGGTGGAGATGTGCCCGCTGGCTCTCCACATTTGCGGGAAGGAGGGAAGCGTCCCGGAATAGGGACGTTCAAATTCAACCAATCGCGGATCCTTGTGAATCAATTGCACGTCATAAGTGACCTGTTTCCAATTTTCCTGAGTCTGCAATCCCAATTGTCCTATATAATGGTTGATCAGGGATAAAGGGGTGTCCTTCCTTTGCATATCCCTTGCTATGCCCAAATTGCCAAGGATCACCCACTGGATTCCCTGGTTGATAACCTGTTCTGACCATTTGATGAATTTTATAGGAGCCGGCATCCGGTCAGATTCAAACCAGGTCAACACACCGCGAACATCGCTCAGGTCGTCAATTGCGGGAAGCTCATCACGGATGTCCGCAAATCTCAGCTTCAGACCCAGGTGATTTAAAGGCATTTCCGCCATGCGGTGAATCCGGGTCATTCGAATATTCGGCGACTCCTGGCTGTCGTAAAAAGCCAGAATGGTCCTTGGGATGGGTTGTTTCTGATCGGCGAACCCGGTTCCCAAGGAAATCCATATAATTAAGACGGTCATCAAGATTTTACGAATTGTTATGGAAATTTTGGCCATCGCTTATAGAAATCGAAAAATTAGATTTATAGAAATGATTAGGAAGCGTTTGATCGAAAATCATTATATTATTGATTTTAAAGGAAATGTTGCTTTATTGGAATTTTATTTTCGATTAAAAAATAACTGTAAATTTGTTTTTTTTGGCCCAAAAAATTTAATGGCGGATAAAATTCGGTTTTACAGTAATTTTTAAGAAAATGCCCCATGCTATAATCCTTTCTCTTTTAATCCCATGCAAATTTTTGTGAGTTGAAAAAATGGAAAATGAAACGGTGCGGACCATTCAGGGCCGGCTGGAAATTTTGAATAAAGGGCTGGTGAGCGAAGAAAACTCGGTGCAGTATTACGATACGCTGATCGAAAAAACGCCGGAAGACTCGGAGGAAAATATCGGCAAGCGGAGAATGTATGCGGAATTGAAACAGGAGGAATTGAAACATGTCGAAAGATTCAAAACCCTCATCCGGCAATGGGAAGCCAAATTGAGTGAACTTGAGGGATGACCTTTTGCCTGCTGTCACCCGTTGGCCGCTCTCCGAGTGAAATAATCACCGCGATGCGTTTTAAATATTGCCTTTGACTCTCCACAGGCATCTTTTCCCGGCAACCAGATAACCCACCTTTTATCCAAAGCCTAACAGTTTCTTCTTAATTTATTGACAAAGAATTTGTCATGAAATAGAATTGATAACAATTCTCATTTTTAATTTTAAGGATTGAACCTGCCCCCGTGCGGTCCACCTTTGACTTAATTTGACTCATCTTAACAATAGTTTTAACTGCTAAAAGGCCGCCATGAAACGATACGCTCCCCTCTTCCCCGGTTTATACATTTTTATAGCGCTATTTTTCTTCGCCAATGGAGCGCACGCGGCCTCTGAATCCCTTGAAGCCAAGATCAAAAAGATCGTCATGATGATGAATATCGTCAGCAAGGAATATCATGAAGGCATAGCCGGTGGCAAAATCATCAACGCCGCTGAATATGAAGAGTGTCAGGTGTTTCTGGAGCAGGCATTGGATCGATTCAAGCGTCTGCCGGAGCCTTCTGAAAATCAGGGTGAAATCGTCAGGCTGGAAGGCGCATTCACGGAGTTGTCCGCAAAGATCAAAAGTAAAGTCGACCCCGGTGAAGTGCGCTCGATGGTCAATGGCATCAATGCCGGTTTACTGAAGGTTTTCGCCATCAAAATCAGCCAGACTCCGGTAACGCCGGTATCCCTTGAAAACGGCAGGAATATTTTTGAGTCCAAGTGCGCGGTCTGCCACGGAATAACGGGCAAGGGCGACGGCCCGATCGCGGCTCAATTGAACCCCGCACCCGCGGTTCTGGCGGACCCTCAACTCACCGGGGATGACAATACGGTAGCTTACGACAATTTTCAGGTTATCAGCGTGGGAATCGCCAACACCGCGATGATCGGCTGGGCCGACCTGCTGACCGAGCCGGAGTTGTGGGACGTCACTTACTACGTCCGCACTTTCTCCAACGAAAATGTGAAATTGCCGCTGATCGCCGCGGGCGCAGGTTCCGCTGTGGCCTCCGGTGAGGACAAATCGAAACAGGCGGAAACGGTCATCCATCAGATTCGCAGTTTGCTGGATTCCAGTTTGCAGATCTTTAAAGACGGAAATGTTGAAGATGCCGCCGACACCGCTTTTGATGCCTACCTCACCTATGAAAAGATTGAAGCTGGATTGATCAGCAAGCGCAAGGAACTGGGATTGCGGCTGGAATCCTCCTTCAGCCGCTACCGGGCAGAAATGAAGCGGAAGGCTCCCGTAAGCCTTGTGGAAAAAATCAACGCCGATATTCATACGGATCTTACCCAGGCTCTGGAAATTCTGCGGGAGAGAACCGGGTTCACGGGCCTTTTTATTCAATCGTTCTCCATCATCGTGCGCGAAGGGTTTGAAGCGATTTTGATCATCGCCGCCCTGATCGCGTTTCTGAATAAATCCCGCAACAAAGACAAATTGAAATCCATCTATTCCGGCGTGACGGCAGGCATCCTCGGAAGCTTCGTTACCGCTTATGTCGTGCATGAAGTCCTGCATCTGACTCAGGCCAGCCAGGAGCTTATCGAAGGCTGGATCATGCTGGTGGCGGTGGTGGTTCTGTTCTGGGTGAGTTACTGGCTGGTATCCAAAATTGAGGCTGAAAAGTGGCAGTCCTACATCACCAAAAAAATGAAGACGGCGGTTTCTACCGGCAGTGCTCTGGCGCTGGGCAGTGTCGCTTTTTTATCCGTTTACCGCGAAGGCTTTGAAACGGTTCTGTTCTACAAGGCCTTGTATCTTTACGCCGGCGATACCACGGAAGGAATCATTCCCGGATTCCTGACAGGCTCTGTCGTGCTGGCCGTGGTGTTTTATCTTATCAACCAGGTGGGGGTGCGCGTCCCGATCAAATGGTTTTTTGCCTTCACCAGCGTATTTCTTTATTACATGGCCTTCACCTTCATGGGCAAGGGCCTGCACGAGTTGCAGATGGGGGAATCGATTTCCATGACGCCTGCGCATTTTGTCCCCCATATATCCTGGTTGGGGATGTACCCGACGTGGGAAACGTTTATCGGTCAGATGATCCTGGTAGTCGCCTATGTCGGTGCGCTGGTCTATACCTTTGGCATCAAACCGGAAGTGGAAACCCAGCAGTTGAAAAAGGAAACAAGCGATATTCAGAAAGATATCTCCGCCGTCCACGACCTGGTGGCACACATTTCCCATCATGCCAAACGCTGTGAAATATTTTTAAAGGACACCAAGGATCAGGATTTGAAAGAGCTGTCCGATCATCTCAAGGAAATTGATGAGAAAATCCATCAACTGTTCGATCATGTTGCGTTTGTGGAAAATCAGCTTCAGGGAGAATTTGAGAAACTGGGCCGGATAGCATTCTCTCCTGGCGAAGAGAAGAAAGGTTTGCCTTGAACGTTCGTTTTTTTAAGAAGGCCCGCTTTCTCCACCAGTGGATCGGTCTGGTTTGCGCGGTTTTTTTTATCCTCCTGTCCGTCACCGGGTTCATTCTCATGCATTATGAAGAGCTCGGCCTGAATCAGGTGAAAATCAGCGGCAAATACCTTCCTGGTAAATATTTTGCCGTCGCAGGATCGAAACCTACTGTTCAGGCTCTTCTTGCGACCGGTGCAACTCCAGAGCATTTATATGCGGGAACGAACCACGGCCTTTACCGGTCCAGCGATGCAGGCAAAAGCTGGGTCAGCCTGAAGCAGGGATTGTTCAATCAGGACATTCGCGCCCTGGCCGGGGTTGCCGGAGAAAGCGGGCTCCTGTATGCCGGCACTGCCGGAGGAATTTTCAAATCCGAGGACAATGGCGACCACTGGCCGGACTGGTATGACGCTTCCAGCGGTCTTGAAAATGGCGAAGTGAATGATCTTGTGATCCATCCGCAGAATCCTGAAAAGATTTTTGCCGCCACCCAGGGCGGGCTTTTTTATTCCGGGGATGCCGGCGAATCCTGGGAACGGCTTTTCGGCGGAGAAACGCCCGAAAGGGCCATTGCGGTCACCCTTGTCCGGTTGTCGTCCGTCAGAGCGAAAACCATCTACATCGCAACGGAAAAAGGAGTTTACCGCAGCCGCAATATGGGCAGGGATTGGCAGAGAGTCTGGGCGAATCAAATTACAGAAGTTCTGAGCATGGTTTCCCTGAAGACGGAGCCGGAATTTTTTTACATTGGCACCCCGTCGGGACTCTTTAAATCGTTCAATCAGGGACGCAGCTGGATCAGGGATGATAATAATGATATTAAACGCGCTTCATCGATTCTGGTGAATCCGCGCGATACCGCGAATCTCTTCATTGCGGCTGGCGATCGAACCCTTGTGTCGCAGGATGGCGGAGACAGTTGGAAGGAAATCGGATTCCACGCCGGGATTAGATCCGGCACGTTCTTTTCCAGGAATGCTCCTGAAATTACAAGAATACTTCGCGCCGGTTATTCTTCTCCGGTGTTTCTGGCGGGAACGACGGATGGGCTTTTTGTTTCCCCGGACAACGGAAAAACCTGGACGGAGGCCGGGCTGGGCCTGGCGGAAAACCGGCTTCCTCCAGAAGAGA
>Ga0210044_10004431_pt1 | contig 19573 bp, 8 predicted proteins | sample CryGey13umfilter_2_FD_183959 | JGI IMG/M metagenome (GOLD analysis project Ga0210044, IMG submission 183959) | Groundwater microbial communities from aquifer in Utah, USA - Crystal Geyser 4/9/14 3 um filter (SPAdes) (version 2) | ecosystem: Environmental > Aquatic > Deep subsurface > Groundwater... | reverse complement strand
TATAAATTCAGGAGATATCATTCTTGAATTAATCGGGGAAACTGAGCCCAAAGAATCTGCTTTCAAGTAAATCATATCAAATCTTTCGAAATCTATTGAAGTGAAACTCTTTTCCGAATAATAATTACAATTTATTCCAGCTTTAAGATTCAGATTATTACTAAACAGATTATCAATAAAATAAACACCAGCCTTTCCAAATATTGACGGATTAGAAATTAACTTCTGCTCGTTGCTTGAAACATAATAGTTAAGATTAACAGAAGCAACGATTTTCCAAAATCTTAGCTCTGCATAATAATTTATTCCCTGTGTTAAAATATTTTTAAGAATGTACGCCCCAGTTTCATTAACAACGGAAGTATCTGAAACATACCTCAACACCGGAAACACGGAGTTTTTGGAGTTCCATATAAAATAAGAAATTTTATTGGATATGTTTTGTGTCTTAAACTCCATAGAAAAATCAAACGCCGATATTTTTTGTTTGAAGTATTCAGGTAAATATTTTTGCTGAATCCACGATGCAGGTTTTTCAAAATTTGAATATCCGGCATAAATATTTAATCTGTCGGTTAGCACAAAATTCACTCCGGATCCCGCTCCAAAATAGTTTTTACTTTTCACGTTAATGGACTTGAAATAAAACGACGGAATTGCAAAACCAAAATCATGTTTTATTTTTCCCGCAAATGAAGAGTGGAAGTATTTCTCTTCGCTTTTTGTAAGTTGATTATTAATTGAGATTCTTTCTGAATTAGCCATTATTTCAATAATCGTTTTCCCAAAGCTATATGGTTGGTATATTTTTAATCCAAAAGTATTGTATGAATTATCATCAACAATTGTTGGAATTTTATCCTTCAGATTCTTTTTGTCCTGCTTAAATTCCTGAAGTTCATCTTGCAAATAAAAACTAATCTGAGTCTGATAATCTTCAATCAATTTTGCATAAATATTAAAATCAATTTGATTAATTGTATTGCGCAAGAATCTATTAGGATAAATCGGGTTCGATTGTAAATCATCATAAATCAATGAGTTATTAACCGCACCCCCATTTAATTGAGTTTGATTTTTTGAATAATAATAATGCGCTGAGAAATTAATTCTGTTCGAATATAAATACTTCAGTCGGGAAAATATTTGCCAGTTACTGAAATCATTATTGAACTCAGTGTTTTTAGAATTGATCGACATATTAGAAACTTCGGCTGAAAATATTAATCGCGGTAATACAAATGTATTCAAGTACACAGAAACAAAACCCTCTTCATTCGGTGCTTGATAAAACCTCAACCGCGAAACAGGTTGTTTTTCATTCCGCTCCGTGTTAATAATATTAACTGTAACGGGAGAGTTGTTGTTGCTATAAAAAAAAGATTGACTTGGAGGAAGTAATTCAACTGAGTCGATAAGTTCAGATTGAATATCATAAAAACTAATCCCATCATACCATCGGTTGTTTATATTTATTCCATCTCTGTTAACAGAAATGTTTGAAGAGTTAAATCCATAAATATTCATGTGACTTGGCTGACCTAAAGTACCAAGGTTTTGCTCAAACACAAATGGAAGATAGGTTAAAATGTCACCAAAATATCTATAGTCAATTCTATCAATTACTTTTTGGTTGAGAATATTTTTATGGTCAATTAATCTTTTCTCAAAATATAAAGGAATTAACTTTTCTTTTTTATTTTGCGTAGTAACCGAGTCTGATTTTGTTGTATCATCAACTGCAATTTGATCAGAAGAAGTGAATGTTGTATCACTCCGGTTTTGACAAACAACATTTGCAGAAATTATTTGAACGAATAGTATGGATATAAAAAAAATAATTTTCTTTTTTTTCATAAGTTAATTTCAATTACTCTTTTAATAAAATTATTAATTACCAAAGATTCAACCAATAAAAACAAGCTCTTTATTACATTATTAGCACTGAATATACGTTTTCATCAATGTTTTTACTTGTTTTATCAATTTTTCTCTGCTTTTTTCGAAAAAAATATTTTGATTCGACAAAAAAATAATTATTTTTACAACGACATTCATTATTAACAAAACAAAGGTAATAATATGGCAAAAGCAAAACCAACGACTAAATCACAAGTTTCAGCAAAAGCAAAACCAATGACTAAATCACAAGTTGTTGATCATTTAGCAAAAAAACTTGGGACCACCAAAAAAGTTTCAACACAATTTATACAAGAATTTGTAGGCTTAGCTTATAAAGAGGCTAAAAAAAGTTTTGTTGTTCCTGGTCTTGGAAAATTAGTGGTTGTAAGCCGCAAAAAAAGAATGGGAAGAAATCCTTCAACAGGTCAGCCCATTGTAATTCCTGCAAAGAAAGTTCTAAAATTCAGAATTGCAAAACAAGCAAAGGATGCAATCCTTTAATTTCTATTTTTCCGGGGTTGATAAATTCAACTCCGGATCCATTTTCTCTCCTTAATTATGAATTATAAAAAAATTTTCTTCTTGTTGATTTTTTTTTATGTGAATCTGTTTTCACAATATCAGGTAAAATCAAAATATCTGACTGAACCCGAATTAGCAATTTCATTTGTTGACAGCTGTGCAAAATTCTGGCAAAAAGCATGGGATAATAATTCGGCTGGGTTTTATACCAATATCAGTAAAACAGGGACAGTGCTTTCTTCATGGGGCACTAATAAAGACATGCTAACCCAAAGTCGAAATGCATATGGACTTACAAAAGCTTATATGCTTACGGGCAACGAAAATTATTTGTTGCTTGCAAATAAATCACTTCAATTTATGTATCAACATGCATGGGATAAAATAAACGGAGGTTGGTTCAATAGTTTGAATAGCACCGGCAGCCCTATAAATATTAATGAAAACAAAACTGCATTTTATCAGCACTATGCACTTTTGGGTATCTCTGCATATTTTGAAGCGACCAGAGACACCGCAACATTGAATTGGCTAAACAAAGGAATTGAAAGCAATGAAGTTCATCTTTGGGATACAGATGAAATCAACTTTGGCTATTTTGATTATGGAAATTCCACGTGGGCTTTACGTTATAATAAAAGTTTTAATGCTACAGTTGATGCAATCACAACTCATATTTTGAATCTTTATTCTTTAACAAACGATGAATATTACAAAGACAGACTATTAAAATTATCAGACAATATAATCTCACATCTTTCTTCAAGCATGGATCAGCAGCAAATTGGTTTTGCTGAAAAATATAATAAGTATTGGCAGCCGTTATCCGGAGAAAGACTGACAATAATGGGGCATGTGTTAAAATCAGCCTGGTGCCTTGCAAGAGTTTACCAACTTGAGCCGAATGAATCATATTTAGCAAATGCTAAAAAATTATTTAATCATGTTGTTGAAAAAGGGTACGATAAAAAATTTGGCGGACCATACAAAGATTACGATCGTATAACAGGACAAATGCAAATGTGGGGAAATCCTGATACAGCAAAAGCCTGGTGGCAAATTGAGCAGGCGGTTGTTGCAGGGCTGCAGCTTTATGATTTAACTCAGGATGATTTTTATCTGAAAATTGCAGATGAAACTTTAGATTTTTTTATGAAATATTTTGTTGATCATATTTATGGTGAAGTTTATGAGAACCGCACACGAATAGGCAACGAAACTTGGGGCGAGCATAAAGGCAATGGTGCAAAAGCAGGTTATCATTCAATTGAACTTGGTTTTTATAATTATGTTTATGGAAATCTTTTTTATAAAAATTCACCTGTAAAATTATTTTACAAAATTGAACCTGTTGATTTTTCAAGAATATTAGACTTAGTTCCTCTTGCAATTACTTCTTCAAAAATAAAAATTTCATCAGTTAAATTAAACGGAGAAGATTTTCTGTCTTTTGATGGGACAAAAATAAATTTGCCTTCAAATATAGGCGGTAAATTCGAAGTGATATTTGAACGAACGAAGCCTAATGATGTTGATAATTTCACCAGCAACATAGTCGCCCAATACAATTTAAATCAGAATTATCCGAACCCGTTTAATTCCACCACAAAGATTTCTTATTCAATTCCTTCACCCGAGAAAGTAAATCTGGCAATATTCGATATTTTAGGAAGAAGAATTGCAAATTTGGAAGACTCGCATAAAATTCAGGGATTCCACACAGTTGAATTTAATGCCGAGAATCTCCCGAGTGGAATTTACTTCTGCCGATTGAAAGCAGCAGGCATTCAAAAAACGATAAAAATTGTGCTTTTACGCTAAAATCAAAGGTATTTAATTTTATTGGATATTTTGCTTCAATTCTTTATTTTTCAACTCTTTTTTGACAAAAATTAGGTAAAAAAAATGAAACAAACTTTTCAACCAAGCAATAAAAAAAGAACCAATAAGCATGGTTATCGCTCACGTATGGCAACTAAAGCCGGAAGAGCTGTTTTAGCGAGCCGCAGAGCAAAAGGCAGAAAAAAATTAACTGTTAGCGACGAAAAATAATTTTGAAAAATTTTGGTCTTTCTAAGTTTGAAAGAATCAAAAGTAAAAAAGAATTTGATTTAGTTTATTCTGAAGGCAAAATTATATTTTCAAACAGCCGAAAGTTAAAAGCGACATATTGTCTTGTGGAAGGTAGCGGAGTTAAAGTTGCCTTCACAACACATAAAAAATCAGGGAAAGCTTTCTGGCGTAATAGAGCAAGAAGACTTATGAGAGAATCTTTCAGACATAATAAAAATATTATTGCACCTTTTTGCTCAAATAATTTGATGCTTATTGCTTTATCTCTTAATTCAATTAACCAGCGAAAATATCCTCAACTAAATCTCAGCATTATTAAACCTGAAATCATAGATATTTTATTAAATCTACAAAAAGAATTGGTATCCTAATGGACAAACAAACTACGTCTGCATTTATTTTAATTGGTGTTATTCTTGTAATTTGGCTTTATTTCAATTCACCTCAGCCGGAAGTCAATCAACCAAAAAGCAAAGACACAACTGAAGTACAGAATAAGCAAATTGATTCTGTAAAAAAATTGGCTGAAACTTTTCCCAAAACTGAATCTTTAAAAACACAACCGAAAGAAGAAGGTTCAAAGAATTTTCCTGTAAAAAATTTAAGTGAAAAAGTTATTACCATTGAAACTGACCTTGCAAAAATCGAATTTACTTCAAAAGGCGGTCGCTTAAAAAAATATTATCTCAAAGAATATAATACTTGGTATTATGAAAATTTTGATGTAAATAATTTTGAGAAACGACATGTTCAGTTAATCAGTCAAAAAGATGGTGGCGATTTAAATTTAGTTTTCGTAACTAAGGAAGGTGAGTTTATTAACACATCCAAATTGGATTTCAAGACTAATCTTTCATCTGATTATTACAGAGTACAAAACACAGATAAAATTGATATTGAATTTGTTTATTCAAATCCAACCGGACAGCAAATCAAGAAGACTTTCACTATATCCGGTAACAACTATTCTTCCGTCTTTACATCTGAAATGGAAAACATGGAAAATGTAATCAGCGGATACAGATATGATGTTGAGTTGGCAAATGGAATTAATTTTCTCGAAAAAAATTCAGTTGACGAATCAAATTATTCTAATGCAAGTGCTTATAGCGGAGGCGAACAATTTGTTTATGATGCATCTTCAGATGGAACAGCAGAAAAGAAAACCATCAGCGGAAAAATTGACTGGCTTGGAGTAAGAAACAAATATTTTGCAATTATTCTTTCGCCCCGACAAAAATTCGATGAGGGCGGTGCAAGATTTGAAGGAAAACGTGTTGTAAGTCCAAACGGTGGAATAAGGGAATTCTATAACACAAGTTTAATTGTCCCTTTTACATCAAGCCAAGACAACAAGTCTATCTTTGATTTATATATTGGTCCAATGCAGTATAATCTGTTAAAATCTTATGATAAAAATTATGAAGCATTCTACGATTTTGGATCTTTCTTCGGATTGAAATTTATTACCCGGCCAATCTCAGAATATATTTTATTGCCACTATTCCAATTTCTTCATTTGTTTGTTCCTAACTATGGTTTTGTAATAATCCTATTTTCAATAATCATTAAATTCGCTTTACATCCATTAACCAGGCAGAGCATGAAATCAATGGCTAAGATGCAAAAGCTTCAGCCAAAGATTACTGAACTTAAAGAAAAGTATAAGGATGACCAACAGAAAATCCAGCGTGAGACAATGAATTTGTATTCCACTTATGGAATTAATCCTGCTGGAGGCTGTTTACCAATGGTGTTGCAGATGCCAATTTTATTTGCTCTTTTTACTTTTTTTAATGTTGCAATTGAGATTAGGCATGAACCATTTATATTTTGGATCACAAATCTTTCATCGCCTGATTATATCTTAACACTACCGTTCAAGATACCTCTATTCGGAATTGATAAAATAACAGGTTTAGCGCCATTGTTAGGAATAACAATGTTTTTACAACAAAAAATGAGCGTGAAAGACCCTTCACAAAAAGCTCTTGTTTATATCATGCCAATCATGTTTACATTAATGTTTATGGGCTTTTCTTCGGGATTGAATTTATACTATTTTATGTTTAATATTTTATCAATTGGACATCAGTATTTAATTACTCATGGAAAAGGTGCTCAAGAAGAATTGGTTCCCGTAAAAAATCCAAAGAAAAAAGGAGGATTTATGCAAAGAATGATGGAAGCAGCAGAAAAGCAAGCACAGACACAAAAAGACACCCAAAGAAAACGCAAGTAATTGCAATTAAATTTTGGGAATGAAAAACGGATAATGTCTTGAAAACATCATTCATTTATTTTTTGTTTTTTTCAATATTTATTTTTGATTCAATTCATGCACAAACAAAGTACCCTCTTAATTTAGGGCTCGAGAAAAAGCGAATTCTTTTTGGATTAGAAACCAATACTTCCAAAAATCTCCCTAAAGTTACTTTGGTTTTAAGTGGCGGCGGTGCTCGTGGTTTTGCACAAATCGGAATAATTAAAGCACTCGAAAAGCACAACATCGATTTTGATATGATTGTCGGAACAAGCATGGGCAGCATTATTGGCGGTTTGTATTCTTCAGGTTATCAAATTGATGATATTGATTCCCTTTTAACTCTTACCAATTGGGAATCGCTTCTTTCCTCAAGCGATGCAAGCAGAAACGAACTTTTTTTAGATAATAAAGTCACTGAAGACCGGGCAATATTTTCAATTAGGTTTGATGGTACAACACCTGTAATTCCAACTTCAATCAGTTCGGGACAAAGAGTTTTAAATTTTCTGAATACTCTAACTTTCAACGCTCCTTTAAAAGTCAAAAATAATTTTAGTGAGTTGAAAAACGATTTTTATGCAATAAGCACTAATTTAGTAAACGGCAATTTGGTCCTGTTACATTCCGGTTCGCTTAGTAAATCCATTAGGGCAAGTTCCAGCGTTTCATTTTTTCTTGCACCTGTCAAATTTGATTCTCTGTTATTAGCTGATGGAGGACTTGTTGCCAATGTTCCAATTAATATCGCTAAAGATTTAGGTGCTGATTATGTACTTGCAGTTAATACAACAAGTTCATTAAAAAATGAAAAGGATTTAGAGTCGCCCTTTGGAATTGCAGATCAAGTTATCAGCATTCCGATCAGCATAATCACAAATAATAATTTGAAGAATGGAGATTATATTATTGCACCAAACTTGCACGGAAAAAGAAATAACGATTTTTCGAATCTTCAAAAATTGGTTGACTATGGATACAATGCAGCTTTGCCCAATATTGAGAGCATCTCTTCACAAATCAACAATGTGCTTGAGGATGGCATTTTCAAAGATTTGATATTTTTCAGAAACTTTATAACTAAAGAAAACGACAATCAATTTGAAGCTCGACTAAATAAAATATATGCATCACAAGATTCCGTCAGCAGCAAAAAAATAGCATTCGATCTTTATTCAATTATTGATTCCGGCTATATAAATAACTATGATGCTTATATTGAAACCGACTCTGCCGGAAATTCACACTTGCTTTTTGAACCTGAGTATTATCCCGTTGTTAAGCAAATATTCGTGAATGGAAACTCAGAATATTTAAATAATTTTTGTGCTTCTAAGTTGAATGTGCTATTGAATAAGCCATATAATTCAAAACTATTAGCAGTTTCGTTATTAAATGTTTTAAGAGGTTTCAGGCACAAAGGATATTCATTGGCAAATTACGATACTGCATATTTTAAAGATAACACGATTACGATAGCAGTTTCAGAAGGAATACTTGACAAGATTATTATTGAAGGAAACACACAGACTAATGACGAAGTTATACTAAGAGAACTTCCATTTAAACCAAAGGGAATTTTTAATATCAATTCTCTTGAGGAGGGGCTTGATAATCTGCGGTCTGCGAATCTGTTTGATGAAGTAGATGTTGTCTTAACTCAACATAAAAAGGAAAACATTTTACATATCAAGGTTTTGGAGAAATTGCCTCTCGTTGTTAGATTCGGATTGAAAATTGATAATGAATATTACTCGCAATTCATTTTTGATATTAGAAATGAAAACCTTGGTGGTAGCGGCACTGAGATTGGAGCAAATATTCTGCTCGGTCCACGAAACAGATTTATTAACATCGAACACAAATCAAATAGAATTTTCAATACATATTTAACTTACAAATTAAAGGGTTATTATTTATCTGAAAATATTTCTTTATATCGGGATAGGACTGTTAATCAATCAAATTTTTTACGTGAAAAATTTGGAGAATACACCCAAAGTTCACTTGGTTTATCTCTCGGTATAGGAATGCAACTCAGAAAATTCGGCAGTTTAATTTTTGAGGCAAGATTTCAGCATGACAAGATTGATTCCACTCTGAGCAGCAGCAATCTTTATTTTTCAAAACCATTGGCTTTGCTCAAAACATCTTTCTCCATTGATACTCAAGATAGATTTCCTTTCCCGAGAAAAGGAATAGCTTTAAATACGTATTATGAAACCGCACAGACTTTTCTTGGAAGCAATATCAGTTATACAAAATTTTACTTTGATTACAAATCTTATTTTTCTCTCAATAATATGAGCACAATTAAAGCGGCTGCTTCAATTGGATTCGGGGATCAGACTCTTCCATTGTCACAGCAGTTTTCATTTGGCGGACAGAATAATTTTTTTGGTTATAATTTATTTGATTATCGTGGCAGGCAAATATTCATTACATCACTTGAATATCAATATCTTCTTCCTGTCAAATTATATTTCGACACATATTTAAAAGTAAGATATGACCTCGGCTCTGTCTGGTCGAATAGAGAAGATATAAAATTCAAAGATCTAAGGCATGGTATGGGATTATCGGTTGCATTCGACACACCTATTGGCCCTGCCGATTTTTCTGTCGGCAAAAGTTTCTTGCTTAAAAAGCAATTACCGGAAAGCAATATTGTTTGGGGCGATACCTTCTTTTACCTAACTATTGGTTACTACTATTAATATTGGTTTCAATGCTATTTGTATCATTCATGATACTGTTAAGATAGATTAAATTTTCTTTTGCAATTTCATTTTCCGGATCAATTCGGAATATCCTTTCAAAAACATTTACTGCTCTGTCATTTTCTTTTTTCATAATAAATATTACAGCAAGATTATTTAAAGCTTCTGTATTAAATGGATTTGATTTTAGCAATTCAGTCAGCACCTGTTCCGCTTCGTCAACATGTTCATTTTCGATTAATCTTTCTGCCTGCTCAATCAAATCTTTGTAATTAATATTTTCTGAAAGAGAAAAATCCAATGAATTTTTCTCAATTGAGTCATTGATTAATATTAGTTTTTCAAAAGCCTCTTTATTCAGAGGATCATTTTTCAAAGCCCATTCGAACATTGTTTTAGAATTTTCCAACAAATCAGCTTTCAAAAATACCTCACCTAATCCGGTACATGCACGTGATGAGTTGGGATTTATTTCTAACTCTTTTTTAAAATAATCGTTTGCAAATTCTGTTTCATTAATTAACAGTGCAGTATTCCCAGCTAAATTTAACAAGTCCGTGAAATTAAATTTGTCATAATTTTCATGCTCGTATTTATCAAAACTCTTAATTGCTTTTGATAATTCTTCCAATCCATGTTTGTAGTCTTTATCTTCATGTAAAATCAATGCACGCTTAATGCTTTGAGTAAAAATATTTTGATTAACCGGAATTAATAAGTTTCTACTCTTAGGTTGTTTCCCGTGAAGCCAAATTTCATCAGGGTCAGCTCCCCATTTATCGACAAAAATCTGCTTATTTCTTTCAAGTCTTTTGGCATATTCTTCATTGCCGTTTGCCTTAAAACTTTTCGAACCGTAATGATGAATAAAAACATCCTGTGCGATTATGGTTTTATATCCAGCAAGTTGAGCACGAAGACAAAAATCATCATCTTCAAAATTACCAGGAGAGAACCTTTCGTCAAGTCCGCCAAGAATAGAAATCAGTTCCTTGTTAATTAATGCACAAATAAATGCAATTCTCGGGGATGGCATCCAAGAATACTTCCTTTTCTCATGAATAGATTTAGCATAAAAATGCATAGCCGGTATTGAAGTATAATTTGCCTGCGAATCAAATTGAAAACCACTTATTTTATTTGAGACTGGACCAACAATTCCGGTTTTAGGGTTTTGTTCCATCACTTCAAGCAAATTCTCCAACCAATTTTCAGTAGCAATTGTATCGTTGTTTAGCAGTACAACATGTCTGTTAACAGATCTTCTTATACCCTGATTACATGAATATGGGTAACCATAATTTTTTCCGTTTGTTATAACAATTAAATCTTTCTGAGTCTTTAAATATTCAACTGTTCCATCTGTTGAACCATCATTGACAACAATCACTTCGTAAGGAATTCGTGTATTCATGCGAATACTTTCCAGACAATTTTTGGTGTATTCCAGTTGATTGAAAACCGGAATCACAATACTTACAACAGGAACGAGAAGTTCATTTAGATTATCCAAGTTTATTTTATTTTTCCATTTATAATTCAGAAGCTTTGAGTTTTCTGTGACATTATCAAATCTTCCTGTCGTTTTGGATTCATAGTGAAATATTTCCGTTTCAGGACAATATTTAATTTTATATCCTTTCTCCGCAACTTTGAAACACAAGTCAACATCTTCATAGCCGTTGATATATCCTTCATCAAAACCTCCAACCGCATCAAAGACATTTTTGTTAATCAAAAGACAGGCACCCGTTACAGCTTGATAATTGCGATAAACATTAGCTGGTATGTAGTCTTTTGCTTCTTTTTGAAAAAGGTGATAGGCAACCAATTGGTTCTTATAATCCGCAATGGCAACTCCTGCATGCTGAATAGTTTTATCCGGATAAAGTAACTTAGCTCCAACAATTCCAACATTCATATCCATCGAAGCAGAAATTAACTTATCCAACCAATCTCCAGAGACTTCCGTATCATTATTCAAAAACACCAGATAGTCAGCATTCGTTGATTTTGCACCAATATTATTTGCAATTGCAAATCCATAATTTTGTTCATTAAGAATGAGTTTTAGATTAGTATATTTTTTTAAGAATGGTTGTATGCTTTTTCTTGTTTCGTCTGTTGAATTATTGTCAACAATAACAATTTCATATTTTGTTTTATTTATATTTCTTTCTAATAATGCCTTCAAACATCTATGTGTAAAACCCCAGTTGTTGTAAGTCGGAATTATTACTGCCACCCTAATATCTGCGAACTTATTTTTACCTTGTTTATCAACTTTTTTAAGGGGATAAACACTATTTAAAATTTTTGCATAGTTGACAACACGACCGTTGCCACTAAAAGCATATTGGATATTTTCCAAATTAAACTTTGCTACATCATCAATTATTGCAATTTTTTCCCAAGCATTTTGTTTTATTTTATTGTTTATAAACCTCTCTGAACTTTCTTTTTTGTCATTAAAATAAACAAATACATTTTTCCCTTCGGCAGCAATTATTAATTCCACCGTATCTAAGTTATATGATACATTACAAATCATTGCAACTTCAAACTGTTCATGTTTACGCAGCATATCAATTTTATAAATCATGTACTTGATTGACTTAAAATTGCTATCATTACACAGAATTAAGACACAGTTCTTATGAGAAATAAATTTATCAGAAAGCGGATAATTTTTATTCAATATTCTTAACCGGTTTTCATAATACTTCAAGGGATCTCTAAAGAACAACCCTGTTATTTGTTTTTCTTGCACCGTCGAATATATTCGTTTTGAATATTCTGAAGTAACAACCGCTACGAAAACGGGCTCTGAATAAACTGCAAGTCTGCGATACATATCCCAGTCGATAAGTACATTTAATGTTTCATCATACATTCCGGCTTTATCAAAAAGTTTTTTGGAGTGTACAGCACAAAGATTTGGAATGTGATTCATAAAGCGAAGCATTCCTGAATTAACTTGTCTTGCATATCTTATAGAGTTTTGCTTGACCTTCCAGCCGGTTTGAGAAAATTCTTTTTCAACTTCTATTGCTATAGAATATGCAAATTCATTTTCGGGATGAGTTTCCAGATATGAAAACAAAACCTCAAGATGATTTGGATAATAAAGGTCATCATCATCAAGATAAGCTATATACTTACTGTTTGAATTGTTGATTGCATAATTCAATGCTCCAGCTTTCCCCTTGTGTTCAATATTATAATATTTAATGCGCGGATCATTAAATGATCTAATAATATCAGATATATCTTCCCCACCATCATTTACAACAATTAAATTCCAATTTTTGTATGTCTGATCAATTACACTTTGAATGGCCTCAGCAATTAAATCCTGACGGTTATAAGTAGTCATCAAAACAGCAATCATCGGATAATCTTTATATTTATATTCTTCCCAAGGTTGTGTTGTATAAAGGGCATTAATCAGCAATGGGGATGCAGATCCGGTAAGCTCAATTCTTTCTAATTCAAAAGGATTATAATTATGATTAATTCTTTTCGGATTAACGCAAACAGCCAGCAAATGATTCTCTTTACTCTTCTGCAGAGCTTCGTCAGAATACAAACCCCAAGGAAATGAATAAGCAAAAACGTCAGTACCAAATTGCGATATAAGTTTCTTTCTACTATCGTTTATTTCTATTTCAATTCTACCATTATATACGGAATCGCTTTCATACGCCCCAATATTATTTCCGAATTGCTCAGCTAAATATTGTGATAATTTTTTAATGTATTCTTCTTCATCTACGTCTGAATTATTTTTATAAAATTGCAGGCATGCTTCAATTATATTTTGGTGCGGAATAAATGTTTTGTGTTTAATGCAAGAGGCGTATTCAAAAACAGGGTAACCGTGTTCCTTTAAATTTTCCATAAGGTTAGAATATCTTTGTTGCCCCTTGTAAACGTCTATAAGTTTTGAAGAAATAAAACATTGAAAATGATTAGCTGAGTGATTCTGAATATCAAGAAATGGATTACCGATTATAGATTTCCATTTTGTTAAAGCATTTTTATCTATTCTTTCAGGAATTAGAAAGCTTGAAGCATGTAAATTATTCTCTCTCAAGATTGGATAGGCCTTAATAATATCCTCAACCGATCCATCATTAAAAGTAATCCAGTAGGGATGCTTATAAAAAACATTTCGATGAACCAGATTATTAACTTGTGCACTTGTCAAAGAAACAAATCCGGCTCTTTTAAAATGCGAAATAACATTATTGAAGCGAGCACTGAAACTTTCTTTATCAAAGGACGGATGATCCAGAACAATTGGGAAGTTCAATTTACATTCTATTTCCATTTTTCCAAGTTTGCTAAAAGAAATTCCGTCGATGATTACTTCTTCACGGTAAGCAAAAAATTCTTTTATTCTCTCGTAAAAATCAACACCATATTGTCTTAGGTTCCCAAACTTTTGAGGTTCACTATATTCAATAGTCTTTCTCATATTTTTATTATGCGGAACCTCAAGCAAAGCAAATCCATTTAGTTTTGTTACGCGAGCAATTTCGGAAAATGCTTTCATGTCGTCTGGTACTTCTTCAATAACATGCTGCATCAAAACGAGGTCAAAAGTATTGTCTTCAAATTTCAAATCGCATACATCCATTTCATAATCAATCCATGAAGTATCTCGTTTATCCAAAGGATTTCCGTGTTTCCATTTATCAATGCACACGTATTCACAGCCGGCTTCTTCAAAATACTGTCTGTAAATTTTATTGTTGAGCGGCGATATCTCGAGCACTTTCATTCCTGGCTTGATCAAATTATCTCTATCGAGCAGGAGCCAAAGAGCTCGCTGTCTTTCGAGACTACTGCAAACCGGGCATCTAACTTTTTGACGCGAACCCATCGCAAGGAAATCATCGCCTTTGTAGCCGCAAATATTACATTTAGTATATATTGATTTAGTTGATGAAATCTCATTCAACAATTTTACTATTTCACTTGCATGCTGATTGAATGTATATACTTTGCATTTTTCCTTTACTTCTGCTGCATTAATTTTTCTTTCATTTTCATTGTCAAGGAAATAATCAATTTTTTGAATTAACTCATCAGGAGTTTTGTAGTATACAATGTTAAGTTCATTCATTCCTTCAACATAATTACTTATTTGGAATGCCTGCATTAATGCAAGGTCAAATGTTCTGTTGTTTATAAATCCATTTTCACGCATCGTTTCCTGATGATCATTCAGAACAATCTTAGCTTTGCTATAAAGCGAAGGTAAATCAGTCCATTCAACAAAATCAGCTTTTATATACTTAGTAGGAACGTAACCTTCCCAATATTTGCCAATAATATGCAGATTATAATCCTTCCCGGATTTTACAATTTCGTCAATAATAGAACGGCAACGCTTGTTTTTAAACTCATAATTATTCCCAACGAAAAGAAGGTCAATGTCTTTTGTCTCGACCGACGCATTATCGTTGAAGATATTTTCATCTGTAGCTTGAGGAATATAATGACACGGAACCGAAAGTCTATCTTTAATATTGGTAAAATATTTTTGTGAAGCGCAAAGCACAAAATCATAGCGGTTTAACTCTTCAACGGTGTGAAGTTCAGGATGATTGATAATCCAAATTACATTTATGTTATGTTCTTTAATCGAGTAAGTTGACAATCCTTTAATATGAATAACAACATTTATCTGCTTGTCGGACTGATCCCATTCGTTCAGATAATGAATAACACAATTGTGACCGCTTTTTATAATTGCTCTCGAAAGAGATTCTGCATAATAAATATCGCCCCAGCCGGTATCTTGCCTTGACGGCACACCTATTTTAATTGCGAAATTAATTTTATGAGGAAGATTATATTTTCTTTTAAAGGAATACGGAGAATTAACGCCTCTTACTTTATCGTAAAATTTTTCGATATCATTTTCTACACGATTAAACCACCGATTAAAAAATATTCTCTCATTTCCCTTTGCATAATTTAGTCTTCCTTCACTTTGACTTTCAAGATGATATATAAACACTTCACCGGTATAGAGAACTTTCAATCCAAAGTTGCGAACCTTGAAACACAAGTCCATATCTTCCCAACCGTTTACAAAACTTTCGTCAAAGCCACCTAAGTTTTCGAAAATGTTTTTCTTGATAAACAAACACGCACCAGTTACTGCTTGCATCTCTTCAACTCTATTTACAATGGGGTGTTCGTTTTTAAAAAATTTAAAGATATGTTCAGGCTTTTTATGATGATTAAATGCTATGCCAGCATGTTGAACCAAATTATCAGGATATAATAATTTAATCCCGACAATGCCGATTTTTTGATCGTTCAAATATTCGAGCGGTTTGCTAATGAAATCATTATTTGCCAATGTATCGTTATTAAGGAATAAAATATTGTTGTACTGTGCATTTTTTACGCCAAGGTTGTTTGCATTTGCAAATCCTAAATTAGTTTCGTTCCTTAAATAGATTAGTTCATATTTAAGTTCTTGTTTTAATTCATCAATTTTTTCTTTTGTCCCGTCCAATGAGGCGTTATCAACGATAATGACTTCAAACTGAACTGATGTTTGTATTGTACTCAATGAACGAAGACAATTGATTGTTAATTCCTTTTTATTGAAGACAGGAATAATGATTGAAATATTCTGTGTTGATTGCGGCGAGCCAATCAACTCACTTTTTATTTCTTCAAATTTTTGTTTTATAAACAAAAGGTTATTTAAGGCAAGCTCGTTTTGCGGGTCGAGTGATAAAACTTTATTCAAATATTCCAGGGCATTCTGATAATTGTTCTCCAGTATATGTATCACTACCAGATCATTCAGTGCATCGACTGAATTCGGATTAATCTCGGAAAGAATTTGATTTAACACTTTAAAGGCATCTTCATATTTTTCTTGCTGAATATATTCTTCAGCGGTTTTAATAAGTTGAGTTTCCATTTCTTTCATATGCCAGCTTACGGAATATTAATATTTAGTTTTTTGTACTACTACTGCCGAATACAAATTATCAACATCTGGAAATTGAATTAGGGCTTTGTCTATTTCTAATAATGATTTTAACAACAATAAATCCTCTTTATTATTTTCATTAAAATTGCATATGATATCATCAAGCACTCTCATGTATACAATGCCGCCAAGTTTTTTAATTTCTGCATGCGGAAAATATTTTTGGATGGATTTAATTATTCTACTTGAATCTGCGGCTTCGGAGGGATCATCTTGAGCAAGGGCCTGTGCGCTTGGTTTATAACAGATACGGCTGAAATGAGATCCGTTACGCGGATCAACCATATATTTAGTGGGCAATGCACTTCTTATTGCGGTTGCAATTTCTAAAGACTTATCGGAAAATTGAAATCTGCTGGGACCAGTATATTCATTCATACAAAAGAAGCCATCGTTCTTTAGAATCTGCCGGCACCATTTAACAGCTTCATCAACATCAAACATATGGTGCAGAGAATCATACCAATAAACTAATTCAACAGTTTCTTTTTCAATTGATTGGAACACGTCTTCGTTATGATAAGCAATCTTATCAAGAATATTTAATTCTTTTGCCCTTTGTAAACCTTGTTTAATTCTTACCTCGGAAAGTTCATATAAATCAAAATGGGAAACTACTCCCTCAAGTATTAACTTCATTTCTGTTACCCCAATTCCGCAGCCAACTGAAACCCCTTTCTCCAAAACTCCCCCGTTTAATTTTTGCTTGAGTAATTGTATTAATCCGCCTTCATCACCCGATGTTAAACGATTGTAATGATTCCAAATTGTAGGGCTGCCCCACCATCGAAAATTATGTGAGCTTTTCGTATTCGAAACATTATCCCAGTGTTCCTTTATTATCTGAGTTTTTGATTTTTCTGAATCATTACTACTTTGTTCATTATTATCGTCAGATTTTTGCGATTCTTTGAAAGTTGTAACTTCCTGCGGTAGTTCTTGAAGTATATAATCCAAATTCCCTAAAGCAATTTCATTTTGTGGATCTTTATCTAATATCTGGCGAATAATAGAATTAGCTGAGTCTATATTCCCATCTAATAGTTCGGTGACTGCATAATTATTTGCCGCATCAATTGAGTTTGGATCATAAATCGTTAAAATATCACTAAGAATTTGTTTCGCTCTTTTGATTTCTCCCTTGTTAATAAAGTCTTCGGAAAGCATTATTAGTTCATTAATTTCTTGCTGGGTTTTTTCAGTTTTAAACATTTTATCTACATTATCTAATAGGGTTGAAAAGTTCTCTTCGGTAACTGCAGAAAAAGAATTACCTGTCCCTGATTTTAATAGATAAGAAAAATACTCGTCAATATTTATCCCCGCAGGATTATTATGATTTAGTTTTATCAAATAATTATCTGAAATGAAATTTATAAACCGTTTCGCGTTTTCAGTTTTTTTATCAAATACTTCTTTATTAAAAGCATCTTCTATAAGTTGTTGCAAATGATTAACATCTCTTAATTCGTAACATGCGTTCCATCCGTTCAATAAGCTGTTCCCAATTAATAGTAATGGTTTTTCATATAACAGAACTTCGTACTGAACCGTTGTTGACATTGCAGCAACAACTTCTGCAGATTCGATAAGTGTATGTATATTTGCATTGCGTTCAACTATTATTCCCTTATCTCTGTTTTCAGAATATTCTCTTTTGTCGAATGGATGTGGTTTGAAAATCAAAACTCTTTCAGTTTGCTGAGAGATTATTGAGGACAAATGTAAAAATGCTTCTTCAGTATTTTTAAAGTATGGTGAGTTACAAAAAGATTGATAGTCATTTGCTGAATTTACTCCACTTGCAACATCCCACTGACCAGCAAAGAATAATATCTTCTTACCTGCTAAATTATTTTTACTTATATAATCCTGACTTGATTCATATTCCTTCTGTTCATGTTTGTCAATTCTGTTATTGAAATAATATTTCTTGATCGTCTCAAAATTATCTGGAAGATTTTCCGATCTATTTGCTAATCCAATTTCAAATTTTTGTGAAGAAAATGCACCATTACCATTTAGATCAAACATCAATGTTTCGGGTAACAATCCTCTTTCTGCAAAAAAAGTTGGAATAAAGTAAGAAGAAAAGACACTTTTAAATATTATTGATTGCGGAACCGTTCCAGACCATAAAAATGCAAATGCAGGTTTAACTATTTCAGCAATTTTATGAGCAACCGCAATACATTTTTGAATTCCTATTTTATAAATTTCTCTATCCGCATTTTTATCATCGTTAAATTCAATGTCGATATCAATTAAATCGTTATTGTAATACTGTGTGCTATCAATTTTTAAAATTAATTTGCTGTATTCTTTTAATGAAAAAGGAATTTTCAGAACCTTACTTTTTAATTCAGGAGATACAGTTGAACTCAACAAAAGAAGTTTATATCCACAAGATTCAATTACAGAATTAATTCTGTTCAATGTTTCAATTGTTTCCGGAACCATCGTACGGAAATTTGTCATTAATACAAGATTATTATTCTCGCTGATAATATTGGCTCCTAAATTTCTAATTGCAAATTGGCTTTATATTCTTAAAACATTCCATATTTTTCTGTAAGTTCAGATGTTTTAATTCCTTTGGCAACATCAATTAATATCATTTTTTCATTTTTCATTTTCTCAAGCGCAGTATCAATTATTTCCCTCTCGTACTTCTTTGGAATCACAACTATTCCGTCTTTATCACCAAAAATCAAATCATTTTTATGAATGCTTATTCCATCAATAATAACAGTCCTGTTTTTTGCAGTTACTATTCCACGCTTACGTGTGTCTTTACAATAATTCCCTTTCGAAAATACAGGGAAACCAATATCTACAGTTTCACGAGTGTCCCTTGTAACCCCGTCAATAATGGCTCCAGAAGCACCAGCCCGTAGAGCAAGATTAGCATTTAATTCTCCGAAGAAAGCAAAGTCGGGTATTTTGTTTGCAACCACAATAATATCATTTGACACAACGTTATCATACAGATTCAGACTGTCATAAATCTTTTTAAAATCTTCATCATCAGGACAAAGGTCAATCTGCATTGTCTTTGCTCTTCCA
>Ga0210044_10004428_pt1 | contig 19580 bp, 20 predicted proteins | sample CryGey13umfilter_2_FD_183959 | JGI IMG/M metagenome (GOLD analysis project Ga0210044, IMG submission 183959) | Groundwater microbial communities from aquifer in Utah, USA - Crystal Geyser 4/9/14 3 um filter (SPAdes) (version 2) | ecosystem: Environmental > Aquatic > Deep subsurface >... | reverse complement strand
ACCGCCTGCTCGGCTTCAACGGGCAGACCTTCCAGCGCGGCCCGGACGAGCCGATCGACGCCGACGTCGTCATCATCGACGAGGTCTCGATGGTGGACGTGTCCCTCGCCTGGCACCTGCTGCGCACCATCGACTGGGATCGCACGGCCGTCGTGCTCGTCGGGGACCACAACCAGCTCCCGCCGGTCGGGCCCGGCAACCTGCTGCGCGATCTCATCGAGCGGCGGCCGATCCCGACCGTGATCCTCGACCAGATCGTGCGCCAGGCGGGCGTGCTCAAGGAGAGCTCCATCGCCGTGCTCTCGGGCCAGGTCCGCCGCACGGCGCCGGAGGGCGACGACGGGAGACCACCCTGGATCGTCGTCAACCGCCTCGGAGACGTGCTCGAGGCCCAGCGCTACGTCCTTGGTCTGTTTGGATCGGTGCTGGTCGAGCGCCTCCGCTTCGATCTGCTCGCCGACGTGCAGCTCCTGACGCCCACCCGCAAGGGGCCGCTGGGCGTGGACGCGCTCAACGTCGAGCTGCAGCGGCTGGTCCAGAAGAAGCTCTGGGGCGTGGACGTCGCGCCGCCCCGGCCCGGCCGGAGGCCCGAGTTCCTGGTCCACGACCGTGTGATCCAGACCCGCAACAACTACACCCTCGGCGTCATGAACGGCGCCATCGGCACCGTCACCTCGGTCGGACCGAAGCGCGGCCAACTCTACGTGCGCTTCGACGACGGCGAGGTCGAGTGCGAGCCCGGCACCGGGCACGCCCAGGACCTCGCGCTCGCGTACGCGCTGACCATCCACAAGTGCGTCCACCCCGACACGCTCGTCGAAACGCCGCGAGGCCTTCTGCCGATCCGGAGCCTTCGCCGCAACGGGGGACTCGTGGCCACGCCTGACGGTTCACGTCGATACACCGGGTTCGTCGAGAACCCGACCACCGCTCTGCTCGAGATCGTCACCGAGGACGGGTACCGGCTGACCGTCACGCCGGAGCACGGGATCGATGTCTGGACCGGCGGCGGTTTCGTGCGCGCCGAGGCCCGCGACATCCGGCCCGGCGCGCTGCTCCGGCTGAAGCTCGGCGTGACCTGCGATCCGGCTGAGCCACCCGTCCTCGACGGCCCGCCGCCAGCGGCTGCCAACGCGCGACGCTACCGATACCCGCGCATGGTCACTCCCGAGTTGGCCGAGTTCCTTGGCTTGATGGTTGCCGACGGCACCGTGTTCCACGGGGGCTTCCGCTTGGCGAAGCGGCATAAGGACGTCCGCGATCGCTTCGCGTCGCTCTGCGAGTCGCTTTTCGGTGCATCGCCGAGCCTGGTCGCGCTTGGAAACGCGCACGCGGCCGAGGTGGACAGCACCGAGATCGTCGGCTGGCTCCGGCAGATCGGAGGGCTGGAGCCGAAGGCCAAGGCTGTACCCGACTGCATATTGCGCTCGCCGGTCGCGCTCCAGGCCGCGTTCCTCCGGGGACTTTTCGAGGACGGCGGGGTGAACCTGCGAAACGGAGCTGTCGACCACATCGAGTGGTCGACGGTGTACCCGGCGCTCGAACAGACAGTTCGGACGATGCTGCTGCGCATGGGGATCGTCACGGGGGCGACGCCGAACAAGCCCGGCTCGGTCTACGTGTACGGCCAGAACGCGGCACGGTTTCGCGAGCAGGTGGGCTTCGTCGCAGCCTGCAAGCAGGCACGCGCGGCGCTCGAAGCGAGTGACGAGACGCGCTACCTGATTCCTCTCACGAAGGCCGAGGCGAGACGCCTCCGCTCGGCGCTGGTCCCGATCGACGCCCTGTCGCCATCGACGGCGAACAACCTCCTGCAGCGCCGTGCGATCAGTCGCCACGCTGCCGAGACGGCCCTGCTTCGAGCGTCCGCGAGGCGGGAAGACGGCTCGCCCGCCACGCCCGAGGATGCGCTGCTCCGGGAGCGCCTCCGCTTCCACTACAGCGCGGTGCGCGAGGTTCGCAGCCTCGAGGGTTCCTCGATGTGCGTCGAGGTCCCGGACGGACAACGGTTCCTCCAGAACGGCTTCTCGGCCTGGAACAGCCAGGGCTCCGAGTTCCCGTGCGCCGTGGTCATCGTCCACAAGGCGCACTCGTTCATGCACCACCGCAACCTCTTCTACACGGGCGTCACCCGGGCCCGGCAGGTCGCGATCATCGTCGGCGATGCCTGGGGCATGAAGAGCTGTGCCGAGAAGGAGGAGGTCGAGCGGCGCAAGACCTTCCTGTCGGTCCTGGACCTGCCAGCCACGGAGGCGACGCAGGCCGAACCATGGTGACGCTCATGATGCCGGCGCGCGACGACGCCCTGCGGCTCCTTCGCGAGCGGTTCTTCAACCGGACCGATCGCGTCGCCATCCTCGCGCCCTGGGGCAAGCCCTGCCCGGTGGAGGCGAACGGCACGCTCGACGAGCTGCTGCTGGGGCACCTGCTCGGTGACGCGGCCCCGGAGACCAAGGTCCGCTACGAGAACCGGCGCGGCTCGGGCGCGATGATGGGCCGGTTCCGCGTGGGCAGCTACTGCCCGGCCCCCGACGCGACCACGCGCTGGCTCTGCATCGACTTCGACGGTGCCGGTCACGCCGGCGCGCTCGCCGATCCGCAGGCGGCGGCGCTCGCGAGCTTCGCGGCGTTCCGCCGCGCCGGGCTCCCCGCCTACCTCGAACGCTCGGGCGGCGGGAAGGGCTGGCACCTGTGGTGCTTCTTCAATTCGCCAGTGGCCGCCGCGAAGGCCCAGGCCCTCGGGCGCGCGCTCGCGCCGAAGGACGCCCCGCTCGACGACGGCGGCGTCGCCGATCCACGCGCCGGCCGCGGCATCGAGGTCTTCCCGAAGCAGGCCAAGATCCGCAGCAAGGGGTTCGGCAACCTGGTCTGGCTCCCCTGGTGGTGCGGGGCCGCCGGCGGCGGGAACCGCTTCTACCGCCTCGCCGAGGGCAACGAGCTCGAGCCCTTCGCACCGGAGGGCTTCGAGGCCGCGCACCTCGAGGCCGTGGAGCGCATCCTCGCCACGCTCCGGGAGAAGGAGAAGCCCGTCGCCGCGCCGGTGCCCGCGGCCGCTCCCACGGTCACCGAGGGTGCCTGGGCCGAGTGGCGCCAGCGCGCGCTCGCGGCGGTCCCGCTCGAGGCTATCTACGGAGCGTGGCTCACGGGGAAGGCGGCGGGCGCGGGCTGGCTCGAGTGCCGCGATCCGGCGTCTCCCTCGGGCGACCAGAACCCATCCGCCAGCGTGGCGGACGGTGCGGGCGACGCCGAGCGCGGCTCGTTCCACTCGTTCATCAGCGGCGAGACGCAGTCCGTCTTCGACTTCCTGGTCGAGCACGGCGGCGCCGCCGACTTCCGTGCCGCTCGCGCCCGCGTGGCCGAGCTGTCGGGTGTTCCGGAGCCGCAGCCCACGCAGGCTGCGCCGTCGAGCCCCACCCGCTCGTCGAACCCCCGGCGGCCCGAGATCCAGATCAACGGCCGCCCGTTCGACAGCATCCTCGCCGACGCGTGGCGCGCCACGCTCGCGGCCAACCGGACTCAGCCGGCGCTCTTCCTGCGCGACGGCGCCCTGGTCCGCCTCGGCCTCGGCGCGACCGGCCGCCGCATCGAGCCCATGGCCGAAATGTCGGTGTTCAGTCACCTCGCCGACGTCGCCCTCTGGGTCAAGGTCACGGAGGATCTCACCGTCTACACGAGCCCGAGCAAGGACGTCGCCCGCGCCATGCTCGACAAGCCCGACCCGGGGCTGCCCTGGCTGGATGCGATCGTGACGACGCCCGTGTTCGCGCCGGACGGCTCGCTCGTCTGCGCGCCCGGCTACCACGCGAGGGCGCGGGTCTGGTACGAGCCTCCAAGCCGCCTGCGCATCCCTCCGGTGTCCGCGCGTCCCTCGGCGGACGACGTCGCGGCGGCCTGCGCGCTCCTCTGCGACGAGCTGCTCGCCGACTTCCCCTTCGTCGACGACTCTTCTCGCGCGCACATGGTGTCCGCGCTGCTGTTGCCGTTCGCGCGCAGGCTCATCCAGGGGCCGACGCCCATCCACCTCTTCGAGGCCCCGACGGAGGGCTCCGGGAAGGGCCTGATGGTCAACCTCGTGGCGCTCCTCGCGACGGGCTCGCCGGCCGCTGGTGGCTCCCTGCCCGAGAACGAGGACGAGGTGCGGAAGAAGATCGGCTCGGAGCTCTGCACCGGGCGACCGCTCCTGGTCCTCGACAACGCCGACAACAAGAAGCGGGTCGACAGCTCCGCGCTCGCCTCCGCGACGACGATGTGGCCGGTCTGGACCGATCGGCTCCTCGGTCACATCAAGATGTTCTCCGCGCCGAATGAGGCGGTCTGGATCCTCACGGCCAACAACCCTCGGCTCTCGCGCGAGCTCGCGCGCCGGTGCGTCAGCGTTCGCATCGACCCGCGCGTGGACCGCCCGTGGCTCCGCGAGCAGACGGCCTTCCGCTACCCCGACCTCCTCGACTGGGCCTGCACCGAGCGCCCACGGCTCATCCACGCGGCGCTCGTGCTGATCCAGAGCTGGATCGCCAAGGGCAGACCGCCCGGCAAGACGCGCCTCGGCACCTTCGAGCGGTGGTCGGAGACGCTCGGCGGCATCCTCGCCGCCGTGGGCATCGACGGCTTCCTGGGCAACCTCGATGCCCTTTACGAGACCGCCGACGCCGAGGGGACGATGTGGCGCGAGTTCATCGCGGCGTGGTGGGAGGCGCACCAGGACAGCCGCGTGCGCGTCTCCGAGCTCGTCGAGCTGTGCGCCTCGGGCGAGTTCATGAGCCCCGTGCTCGGCGATGGCTCGGAGAGGTCGCAGAGCACCCGGCTCGGCAAGGCGCTGCAGAACGCCCGCGACAGGGTCTTCGCGCGCTGGCGCGTCGAGTCCGCAGGACGGGACCGCGGCTCGAAGCGACCCGTCTACCGCCTCGCCCCCGCGGGCGAAGGCCAGCAGGAGCTTTTCATCCAGGAGAACGGCGATGTCGGCGAACCCTGAGCTGCCCCGCGGCGTGCTGTGGTCGCGGTTCCTCGAAGCCTTCGCGATGTCCCTCGGCGACGGTGCGGTCGTGGTCCGGCCGAGGCGCATCGTGGCCTGGCGGAACGGAGCGGCGCTCAACCGCCTCGAGCTGCTCCGTTGGTCCTGGCCTGACGCCGGCGACCGCGGCGCTCCTCGTGTGACGCGCATCGGCCTGAACGCGCTCGTCTTCCGCCCGCCGAAGACGCTGCTGAGCCGCCTCGGTTTCGACCCGCTGGCTCGCCCCGACGGTGATCGGGCGCTGCGCCTCGAGTGGACCGTGCTCGGCGACGAGCTCCTCGCCTTCGCCGACTGGCTGCCCCTGTGGATCCGCGGACGCCTCGATCCGGCGGCGCCGGTCCCGCTGCCGCCGCACCCGAGCCACGTGTTCGGCCAGGGCCTCCGCACGACGGACTACGCCTGGACCGTGGCGGCCTGGGACGCGCACTCGCGGTGGAAGGCGCAGGACCCGCGCCTCCCCTGGTACGCGATCCACGCCAGGGACGTCGTGCCGGCGGTCGCAGGCCGGCGCGCCTGATGCCCACGCCGTAGGTCTCCCCCGCGCGAGCAAACCGCGGTTGCGACGGCTTCGGGCCAGCCGCCAAACACTCGTCCGCCTCCCCGGTCTCTGGAGTCCCCCAGAGCTGCGCCTTGGCATGGCGCGGCGCAGCCGGCGCCGACCTCCGAGTCGGGAACGGCGGCGATTGCGACCACCAGGCGCGGCACCTGCGGCACCTTGCGGCACCTGCCGTTTTCGAGGTGCCGCACAAAAAGCTCTGCAATTTCCATCAAGTGCGGCACCTGCGGCACCTGCGGCACCTCCTCCAGTCCGTTCTTGGAACTGGCTGCACGATGTCGCGTACGGATCACAGATCATTGGGCGGCGCGCTGGCAGAGGTGCCGCACGTGCCGCAGGTGCCGCAACGCAAGCAAAATCAATGAGTTGCTGGTGCGGCACGTGTGCCGCACCAACGGCGAACGGGTGGCGCCCGGCGCGCCCCACTCGGCCCTCCGACACATCCGCGCGGCCGCCGGTAGGTATCCGGTGAACGCCGGCATCGACCCGCCGGCCAACACGGAGACCGACCATGGCATGGCCCGAGCTCGTCAAGCACACCGTCACCTGCCCGAGCTGCGGCTCGAGCGTCTCGGTCGAGGCGATCCACCAGCCGCACCAGCGGGTCCACGGCAGCCGCGACCGCATCTACAAGTCCCTCACGTGGGCCGACTGCCCGGCCTGCGGTCACGAGTGGGAGCTCCAGCAGGACCGCGAGGCCGCCGATGCCTGACGTCGCCGGCGGCGAGCCGCAGGACCGGCTGCTGGCGCGCGTCCAGTCGCTCGAGGCCGACGAGCGCGCCATCGTCGAGACCATCGTCGCCCGCATCGAGGCGGGCCGGCGGGAGTACGGTCCCTGGCGCACCGGCGACGGCCGCGACTACCCCCGAGAAGCGTTGGCCGAGGTCCTCGACGGGCTCAACTACTGCGCCGCCGAGATCGTGCGCCTCCAGCGCGCCCGCATGGCCTGCGCGGTCCGGACCCGGCGGATCTACGTCTGCCACCCCTTCACCGACGACCCGCAGGCGAGCACGGACCGCGTCCGGGAGCTGTGCCGCGCCCTGACCGAGAGCGGGTACCTGCCTGTCGCCCCGCAGCTCTACCTGCCGCAGTTCCTGGACGAGGCGACCGAGCGCGAGCGTGCCCTCTCGCTCTGCCTGGAACTCGTCGGCGCCTGCGACGAGGTGCGTGTCTACGGTGGCCGGGTCACCGCCGGCATGCGCCGGGAGATCGAGCGCGCCGAGGCGCTCTCTATCCCCGTGCGCTTCGTCGAGGTGGCCGAGTGAAGAGCACCTTCCGCCGGCTGTTCGCAGAGCTTCGGGCCGAGGTCCGATCGCCGAAGCACTGCGCCGCCTTTGCGGAGGCCCGCGAGCGTCACAACGCCTTCCAGGACCACGGCGCCGTGGCGTCCGTGCTGGGCGTCCTGGCCGACGGCGGCCCCGATCGCTACGCCGAGAAGGAGGCGCTCAGCCGGGCCCTGATCGCGGAGCAGCAGGCGCACCCGAGCGCGTTCTGGGCCGCCGTCCTGCTCGTCGCCTACTTCCCGATGCTGAGCCGGCTGCGGCACCGGATCTACGGCCACGCCCTCGCCAGCGACGACCTCGACCAGCTCGTGGTCACGAGCTTCCTCGGCGTCGTCGCCGACTACCCGCTCGACGCCGGCCTCGACCGGACCGCGATGCGCCTGAGGCAGCGGACCGAGCGCCAGGTCTTCCGCGTGGTCTGCGCCGAGCAGGAGGAGCTGCTGCTCTTCCGCTCCGGACCGCCGGAGAACCTGGCGGACAGCGAGCGCGCGAGGTGGCCCGAGTTTCGGCACAACGGCACGCCGGCCCCGCGCAACCCGATCGACACGGCGGACGCGGTGGCCCTGCTCGTCGAGCACGCCGGCGAGCTGCTCGACGGCGAGACCTTCGACCTGTTGACGGCGACGCTGATCTGCGGCCGGCGGATCTCGAGCTACCTCGACGGGGCGCTGCCCGACCTCGACGCCCGCGAACGGCGGCGCGTCTACCAGCGCATCAAGCGACGGCACAGCCGGGCCCTGGCACGCATGCGCCCGGCGCTTGAGCACCTGCGCTGTCCCTGCGGCGAGCCCGCCGGGCTTTGTGTCTGCAGGGATGCAGATCAGCCCGAGGAGGTCGCCGAGAGATGAGCACCGAAGCACCCCGCGCCGTGATGGCGCGCGCCTTCCGCGAGACCACGCTGAGCCTGATCGGCCTGTTCCAGGTCTACGAGGTCGAGCCCGACCTCGCCTGCGCGACGGCCGACGTGCTCGCCAAGCTGTTCCGCCGGCACCTGCGCCACGTCCCCGCGAACGGGGACACGTCCCGGCGCTGCCCGCTGCACGCGCTGGTCGACGAGATGGACCAGGTCCTGGGCGACTGAGGCATGACGATGGGCGACGACATCGAGACCTCCGGCACGAAGACGGGTCGGCCCCGCAAGAGCGACGGGCCCAAGGTCCCCTACGACGAGATCGACCGGCTGCTGGTGCACGGCGAGGTCGTGGAGGCCGAGGCCGGCGGCACCACGGTGGTCTACCCCTCGTACCGCAACCTGGGGAGCCGCTACGGCTGCGCCCACAGCCTCATCGCCCAGTACGCCCGCAAGCACAACTGCATGCGGCGCCGCAAGGAAGCGCAGGCGCGCGTCGTGGCCCAGACCGACATGAAGCTCGTCGAGCTGCGGGCGACAGCGCTCGCCGTGACGAAGGACGAGGCGCTGCAGATCATCGACGCGTACCTGTCCGGCTTCGGCAAGGCGATCGCCGAGGACCGGGTCCGCTTCGACAACCCGACCGACTTCAACACGATGCTGCGGCTCAAGGAGTTCATCCAGGGCGGCGCCGACTCGCGCCAAGAGATCCACGCGGCCCTGTCGCTGGAGGACATCCAGGCCCGGCACGCCCGCATGCTCCGCGCCTCGCGGCAGGCCTCGGCCGAGGAGCGCGGCGAGGTGATCGACGCGCTGCCGACGGAAGAGCCCGACGAGGTTGAGCGCGTCCTGTCCGATGACTCCCCGGCGCCCCTGACCGAGGCCGCCGCCCGGGAAGTGCCCGGGCAGAAAGGCGAGGCGCCCGAGCCGGGCGACGTCGGCGACGCGCCACAGGCGCCAACGTCGCGCCAGTCCCGCGCCCGTTCCCAGACCGCGGACGAGGAGACCAGGGCCGGCGGAAGCGCGCCACACGGGGCGAACGTGGCGCCCACGGGGCCAAGCACGGATGCGCCGGCACCGGGCCACGACGACAGCGCGGACTCGCGGGGAACACGATGAGGCGGACGACGCGCCTCGCGGACCGCCGACTCTACCCAAAGCTGGCGGTTGGCGCCCGCGACGGCCACGGAGTTACGCGGGCTTGCGGCGCGCCGCGGGCGCGATCGAGGCCGAGGCGAGCCGCCGCTTTCCTCGAGTTCCGCCCTGCGGCGGGGTCTCCGGTGAACGCGAGGTGCACGCAGGGTGCACGGATTCGGGGCTCGTGTGAACGGGGGCGCGGGGGCTTCGGCGAGCCCGCGCGACCGGACGGATGGGGTCCCGGTGGGCCGCCTTCGGCGGCGCCGAAGGACGGGGGGGAGTTGAAGTTTCGTGAGTGAAACCCAACACCTACCGCGTTCCTGGTGGTCCTTCCGACTGGGTCGGATCCGGGGAAGTGAACGGAGCCGTGCGGGAGATGTGAACGTGCCCCGGAAACTGAGGTCCTGGAGCCCGAATCAGGGGCCTCGTTCACATCCGCCTGCAAGTAGGTCTCGGGCGGGGGATCAACCGCACGGACACCCGGGCGTGGCCAGCGAGGAGGCCGCGTCCGGCGATGCCAGAGCCCGTCCCTGGCGGCCCCACCCGCGGCTTTGCTTCTACGAGACCGGTCGGTCAGCAGGCGGCGTGTGCCGCGAAGGGGTGAGATCATGAACGACGAGAACACCAGCAGCCGCAACCCGGAGAGGGGCTCCGGGCAACGGGCGGAGCTGACGACGCCCGTGGCCGGCACCCGGGCACACGCCGTCGATGAGTACCTGGCGCGGATGGCCCGCGCCATGGCGGACGGCCAGGTCCGCTTCGACGACCCCCGGGACCTCGACGCCGTCGTTCGGCTCAAGGCCTTCGTCGAGGGCTGGCCGTGCATGCGCGCGGCGCGTGTGGGCCTGCGGGCCATGCCGCGAGAGCTGGTGATCCAGGTCGAGGAGATGCTCGCGCGCTGGGAGAGCGCCGTGCCCGCGGTGGGACGGGAGGTACGCTGACCATGGCAGGCAAGAAGACCGGACGACCGCCCAAAGGCGACGGCCCCTCCTTCCCCGCGGAGGATGTGGATCGGCTGCTCGTGCACGGGGAGCCGAAGAAGGTCACCGACGGCCAGGTCGAGGGCGTGCGCTACCCGAGCTACCGCGAGCTCGGCGAGCGCTACGGGGTGGCCCACTCGCTCATCGCCCGCTACGCCCAGCAGCACAACTGCATGGCCCGCCGCAAGCAGACCGAGAAGCGGGTGCGGCAGCTCTCGGACGAGAAGCTCGTCGAGCTGCGGGCCGACGCCCTGGCCTTCTCGCGCGACGACCAGGTGCGCACCATCGACCGCTACCTGGTCAAGTTCGAGGACGCGGTGGCCGAGGGCCGCACGCGCTTCGACAGCCCCTCGGATTTCAACCTCATGTGCCGGCTGCGGGCCTTCCTGATGGGCGAGGCCGAGTCGCGCCACGAGGTCTACAGCGGCATGCCCACCCTGGAGGAGCTACAGCGGCGCCACAAGGAGATGCTGGAGGAGCGGGCTCGCGGAATCGAAGCTGTCTCGGATGACGCCGTCCGGGATCCCGCCGACCTCGGCGGCGCACCGGACGATGACCTCGAAGCCGACCAGGACAGCGCATCGGCCGGCGGCACCGACACGGCGGCCGGCTGAGGTGGGCGTGCCTGCCGAGATCCGGTCAGCACGGCAGGTCGCGGACGGCGCGCAGGACGTCGTCGTCGGAGGGGCCGGCGTAGCGGATCGTGCTCGTGATGCTCTTGTGGCGGGCGACCCTCTGGGTCAGCCGGATGTCGCGCGTCTTGCGGTAGACCGCGGTCAGGGCCGTGTGCCGCATCGCGTGGAAGGGCAGCCGCCGCTCGAAGCCGGCCTTCTCCTGCCACCGGTGCGCGAGGTGGCGGAGCTGGCGGGCCGAGAGGCGGTTGCCGTTCCTGCTGACGAAGAGCGGCTCGTCCGCGTCCAGGCTCTCGCCGCGCCGCTTCTTCCAGGTTCGGAGCTTGTCGAGCTTCGCCCGGAGGTTGTCGGGGAGCACGACCTCCTGGTGGTCGGTCTCGTCGCTGGAGCGCTTGAAGACGCGGAGCTGGACTCGCCGCCGCGGCTTGTCGTCGGGGCCGAAGACGTCGCCCACGTTCAGTGCCAGGATCTCGTGCTCCCGGAGGGCGGTCCCCAGCGCGACGCTGAACAGCACATGATCGCGGTAGCCGCGGGCGTGCTCGCCCGTGACCTTGAGGATCGCGCGCTGCTCCCCCTCGGTCATGGTCTTGGGCGGAAGGGCGATGTTGTCGGTGTAGGCCATCTCGGCACCTCCATCAGGTCGTTGGTCGCGCTCCCATACAGGCGTTGGACCGCCGGGATAGCAAGGCTTTCGGCGGTATTCGCGGGGGGGCTGCCGTGACGGGGGCTATCGTCAAGAGGACGGAGCAGGACCTGCTGTCCTGGACGAGCACCGAGTGGGGGTTCGTCTCCGGGTTCATGCGCTGGGACGGCGAGCCGATCCGCCTCGAGCGCTACCAGCTCGACTTCCTCCGCGACGGCTCCCGGTTCCGTTGGGCGGTCAAGTCGCGCCAGGTCGGCTTCAGCTTTGTCTTCGCGCTCGAGGCCCTGGCCCGCTGCCACCTCCGGGACGGCCACACGGCGCTCTTCGTCAGCTACAACCAGAGCGATGCTACCGAGAAGATCATGGTCGCCCGCCAGCTCTTCGAGGAGCTGCCGACGGCGCTGCAGAAGCGCCTGGTCACCGACACCAAGACCGAGCTCGCCTTCGAGTCCAACGCCCGGGGCAAGCGCGTCTCGCGGATCATCTCGGTGCCGTCGAAGCCGCCGCGCGGCAAGCGCGGATCGGTGTACCTCGACGAGCTGGCGCACTACCTCGACGGGCGCGCCGTCTACACGGGCTCGACGGCGCTCATCCTGCGCTCGGGCGGGCAGCTCACCGGCGCCTCCACGCCCCTCGGGCAGCGGGGGATCTTCTGGGAGATCGCGAGCGAGGAGCTCCGCCGCTACCCCCACCACAGCCGGATGGAGGTGCCCTGGTACGCCTGCCGGTTCTTCACGACCGACGTCGAGCGGGCGGCGGTGGAGGCCCCGCGCATGGAGACCGAGGAGCGCGTGCGAGCCTTCGGCAGCCCGGCGCTCGTCGAGCAGTTCGACTCGCTGGAGCTCGGTGATTTCCAGCAGGAGTTCGAGTGTCTCTTTACCTCGGAGACCCTGGCCTACTTCCCCTATGAGCTGATCCTCCCGTGCACCGACGACGGCCTGGCCCTGTACGGCGAGTTCGCCGACCTGCCCCGCCCGAAGGGGCGCCTGGTCGCCGGCTTCGACGTGGGGCGGACCCGGGACCGCTCGGAGCTGGCGCTGTTCGAGGAGGTAGGCGGCCGGCTCATCTGCCGGCTTCTGCGCTCCTACGACCAGGTGCCCTTCTCGGTCCAGGAGGGCGATCTTCGGCGGCTGCTGGAGACGCTCCCCGTGGTCCGCCTGTCCATTGACAACAGCGGGATCGGAATGCACCTCGCCGAGAACCTGGCTGGCGACTTCCCGCAGGTCGTCCCCGAAGCCTTCACCAACGAGAGCAAGGAACGGTGGTCGATCCACTTGAAGATCCTGTTCCAGCGGCGCGACATCGTGCTCCCACGCGACCGTGGCCTGGTCAGCCAGATCCACTCGATCAAGCGGCGTGTCCTGCCCTCGGGCAAGGTGAGCTTCGACGCAGAGCGGACGAGCCGGGGGCACGCCGACAGGTTCTGGGCGCTGGCGCTGGCCTGCCAGAAGGAGCGCGGGCCGGCACCCACGCGCACCACGGAGATCGGTGTGCGGGTGATCGGCTGAACGCAACGTGGGAGGAAGGCTTGACGGTCATCGGTTCGGTTTACAGCAGGGAGCGCAGCGTGTAACTCTGCTACCGTTGAGGGCGCGGACGACGCAGGCCGCCGGATGCCGCGCTGGTGTCGAACGGAGATCGATGGCAACCAGGCCGCCCAGCAGAACCAGCGGTTCGATAGCCTACGAGCCGTCGCCAGACGAGAAGGAGAAGTCCGCGCGGCTTCTGGCGAAGCTCACGCCGTCGCCGTCCGCATACGACGAGTACCAGCTCGTGGTCGATGACTACTTGAGCCTGGTCGGACCCGTGCTGCGTGGCCTCCAGCAACAGCCGCTCCGCGGTATTCGGCTTCGTCCTTCGGCTCTGTTCAACGGCCTTCAGTACCTGGTGGCGTACGTGGATGACGGCTGGCTGCGTGGCATCGCCCCTGAATGCGACGCCATCTCCTCGGCCATGGCTGGGCAGCGAGGAGCGGAAGGCCAGTGGCTTCAGCATCCTGCTCTCGTGTTCCTCCCGGAGTCGAAACGCAGAGCACGCAACGAGACGTTCCGCTCGGTGGTCGAGCACGAGATCGTCCACATCAACCAGGTCATCCTGGGGACGTTTCCGGAGCTGCCGGACGGGCGGCAGGCGGATAACCTGCTCGACCAGCTCCTGCGTCGCACCGCTGCCGAGTACGAGGCTTGCTTTCTACAGGCCGTCCGATGGCCGACCACGCATCATGTGGAGCTCGAGATCTCGCTCGACCACTGGTGTCTGCTGCGCGGCTACGGCCAGGCGCTCGAGCACGTCCTGCTCTCGACGGCGGAGCTGGACTTCCAACCGCGCGAGGTGGAGCGTTTCCTCGACGCCTTGCCGTCGTCTCTCGGAGAGTCGTTGCAGCGCATCGGTGTGTCCGAGGAGCTTGCCGCCTGGTTCCCGCCGAGGCTCGACGACCACGTGCTCGTCGCGATGCAGCACGTGATATCGCCCTTCCCCGCGGTGAAGGAGCATCCGGCGTTCCGCGCCGCGGGCCGGTGGCTGCGCGACCGTCTGGGCATCCCGGCCCGTACGCGGAGCGACGCACCCATCGGCGAGTAGCTGTCCCCGCTCCCCCGGGCTTGCCTTTGCCTCCCTGGAACCAACTCCGGGAGGTCGCCCATGAAGCCCTGGTACGAGAGTAGGACGATCTGGCTGGGCCTGGCCACGCTCGCGGCCGCGGCGCTGTCCGCGCTGGCCGGCGGCGCCGGCTGGCAGGAGGCAGCGATCGCCGGCATCGGCGCCGCGAACATCTTCCTGCGCACGCAGACCGAGAAGCCGATCGGCAGGTAGCTGTCCCCGCCAGCGGCTGGTCGGTCTTTGTCCCTTCGGAGGCGAGGCGTGTGGTCCAGCCGATCGGTGCCGACAGGGTCGAATGCCTCCTCCGGCCAGGGCCACACGCCGAGCCTCCACCCGCTTTGCAGCCGCGGAGGAGCCCATGCAGCGCACGATGAAGGTCTTCGTGGTCCCGCCCGACCGGGCCCCCGGCGGGCCGCCGGAGCCGGCGCGGCAGATGGTCGTCGAGGCGCGCACAACGGACGGGCTGCGCGAGGCCGCCCGGGCGAAGCTCGCCGGAGAAGGCTTCCGGGTGCGCTCGCTCTCCTTCGGGCCCAAGGGCCTCGTCGCGTACGTGGAGGGTGCCGAATGAGCGCTTCCTGGAGCCTCTACCACGAACGGTGCATCGACTGCTCGACCACTGAGCGCAGGCACGTCGCCCACGGTCTGTGCCAGCGCTGCTATCGGAGAAGGCTGCGTGCTGGCACGCGACCGGAGCCGTCGGAGCGTCCCTGGTCCTCAATCGCGGACGCATGCATCGGGTGCGGTCGCACCGACAGGAGGCACGTGGCGCATGGACGATGCGGCCCCTGTCATCAGGCCGCGTACCGAGCCACGGACCGGGGCCGGGACGTCATGCGGATGGCGCACCGGCGTTACGCGACATCAGCTCGCGGGCAAAGGGCCCTTGCCGAGAACTGTCGCCGTCGCCTTGAGATGCCCGAGGTGCGCGAGAACAACAGGCGGAACGCGAGGATCAGCCGGGACCGCAGCTTCGGCCTGACGGCGGATCTCCCTCTTGGCTACGAAGGGCTGATCCACGAGATCTTCGGCGGACGCTGCGTCTCTTGCGGTGCCACGGAGAGCCTCGTGCTTGACCACCATCGGCCTCTCCAGGAAGGGCATGCGCTTCTCCACAACGCGGTGTTGCTCTGTCGGAGGTGCAACTGGAGCAAGGGCAGCAGGCCGCCTGAGGAGTTCTACGAGGTGTGGAAGCTGGCGGAGATCCGCATGCTCCTCGCGAAGGTGAGAACCGCGTTCGAGCGGTGCCCCGACATCGAGAGGATGGCCTCGTGAGCGACGAGGCCGCTGCGCACGTCGTCGAGGAGCGGCTCCAGACGATCCTCAAGGCGGTCGTCGTCGGCGCCCGCACGCAGGACCCGGCGAGCCGGCCCGGCGGCGAGGATCTCGCCAACGCATTCACCTCGGCAGGGGCCATCGAGCCGCCCTACGATCCCGAGGCGCTGTGCCTGCTCATGGAGCACTCGAACTCGCTGCGACAGAACGTCGACGCCTACGCGACCAACATCGACGGCTTCGGGCACCGCCTGGATCCCGCCATCGACTTCGACGCGGAGGACGCCGACCAGCGCGTGGCCGACGCCATCTACGTCGAGCGGCTGGCGGCGCGGGACCGGGGCGACCTGGCCGACGATGCGGCGCTCGACGCGACCGACGAGGAGGTGGCCGAGCGAAAGCGCGAGCTGCAGCGGCTCGCCCGGGTTGAGAGGGCGCGGCTGGAGTCGTTCTTCGACTTCTGCTGCTTCGATCACTCGTTCGTCGACTTGCGCCGGCGCGCGCGCCAGGACCTCGAGGTCACCGGCAACGCCTTCTGGGAGGTGCTGCGCGACGGCCGCGGCGCCATCGCGCGGCTCGTCTACGTCCCAGCGTACTCCGTGCGGCTGCTGCCGCTCGACCGCGAGCCGGTGGAGATCGAGGACCGGGTGCGCGTCTCGCCCGTGGCCTTCGATACGGTCTCGACGCGGCGCCGCGTGCGGCGCTACGTCCAGGTGCAGGGCGCCGAGCGAGTCTTCTTCAAGTCGTTCGGCGATCCCCGCGTGGTGTCGCGCAAGACCGGTGAGGTGTTCGCCGACGCCGAAGCGCTGCTGGACGCCGACGACGACGGTCCGGCGACGGAGCTCGTCCACTTCTCCATCCACTCGCCGCGGTCGCCCTACGGCGTCCCGCGCTGGGTGGGCACGCTGCTCAGCGTCCTCGGCTCCCGGTCGATGGAGGAGGTGAACTACCTGTACTTCGAATCGAAGAGCGTGCCGCCGCTGGCCCTCCTGGTCTCGGGCGGCCGGCTGTCCGAGTCCTCGGTGCCGCGGATCGAGCGCTTCGTCGAGGAGAACCTCAAGGGCAAGGCCAACTTCCACAAGATCCTGATCTTGGAGGCCGAGGGCGGCACCGGCGCCTCGGACACCACCCGAGCCAAGATCGAGCTCCGGCCGCTGACCGACGCCCAGCAGCAAGACGCCCTGTTCCAGGTCTACGACGAGCGCAACATCGACAAGGTCGGCAGCGCCTTCCGGCTGCCCAAGCTCCTGCGCGGCGAGAGCAAGGACTTCAATCGCGCCACGGCCGAGTCGGCGCTTCGCTTTGCTGAAGATCAGGTCTTCCAGCCCGAGCGGGACGAGTTCGACTTCCTGATGAACCGCCGGCTGCTGGCGGACATGGGGATCCGCTTCTGGCGGTTCCGCTCGCAGACGCCGGTGACCCGCGACCCCGAGCGCATGACCAACATGGTCGAGAAGCTCGTCCGCGTCGGCGTGCTGACCCCCGAGGAGGGCCGGCTCCTCGCCGGCGACATCTTCAACCGGGAGTTCCGCAAGATCGGCGACGACTGGGTCAAACGCCCGATCACGCTCACGCTCGCTGGCATCCAGGGGGGCGCGTCCGAGTTGCTCGCGCGAAAGCAGGGTGGTGACGTCCTGGACGACGCCCGACGACTCCTGCGCCTGCGCGAGGAGGTGGACGCCGAGGAGACCCGCCTCGCCGAGGAGCGGCTGAGCCTTGCCCGGCGGTACATGGCCGGGGACGACGTGGTCCGTATCGAGGTCCCGCGCGGCGAGATCGCCGCGTGGTTCGAGGAGGAGGCGGCCGGTGAACGACGCTGACCTCCAGCGGGCCTGGGTCCGCCAGGCTCAGCTCGACGCCGAGCGCGGCGTGATCGAGTGCCGCATATGCCGGGGCCGCTCCGGGCTGGACGAGACCGTGACGCTCTGGCGCAGCGGAGCCCTGGTCTTCGCGGTCTGCGACCGCTGCTCCGGCAGCCACGACATCCTGCTCACCCCGACCGGTGCCGGCATCGAGGTGCTGGCGGGGCGCCGCGGACCGGTCATCCTCGGAGGCCATCCATGAGGATGCGGCCCACGAGCAAGCCGCCCTGCAAGCTCGAGCGGGGCGAGCTGCGGCGGGTCTCGCAGGACCGGCGCTTCGGCCTGGTTGGCTATCACGTCTGCTGCCCGCGCTGCGGGTTCGTGACGGTCGCGCTCAACGGCCGCGAGGAGCTGGTCATCACCGAGAGCGACGACGGAGAGCGGGTGAGCTTCTCCCGGCCGCTCCGCTGCCTCTACTGCGCGGTCCTGATCGGGCTGCGCGACGGACAGGCCGAGCTCGAGGAGGACGACCGTGTGCGTCGTGTGCAGTACCGCTGAGGACCTCCGGCTGGTCCACGCCGCGCGGGAGGCGGCCGACGAGATCCTGGATCGCTACCTGGGGGTCCGGCTCCGCAAGGCCTTCGACCTCGGCAGCCCCCGCGGCTTCGACCGGGCGGTGGCCCGCCTCGCCACGCTCCTTGGCTCGAAGGCGGCCACCTCCGACGACGCGGCGGTGCGCGCCGCCGTGGCGGTGCTCGACGTGGACTGGGCCTCGACCGCGCCGGGCCAGCGGAGCACCCTGATCTCGCAGGCGCTCGAGGCCGCGGGCCGGCGGACGGCTGCGATCCCGCGGGCGCTGTCCGCGCCCTTCGGCGACGCCGCGAACGAGGTGGTCGCCGCCACCCGGGACGCGGCCCGTCGCGGCCAGGGGCTCGCCATCGCCGCAGACTTCAACGCCCTCGACCGTCGCATCGTCCAGCACCTCTCCACCAGCCAGGCCAACTACATCCGGGACGAGTACGGCCGGCGCAACGAAGCCTTCGGCGAGCGGGCCCGTCAGATCGTGTCCGACGGGCTCGAAGCCGGGCTCGGCCGCGAGGACCTCGCCCGCGACCTCGAGGCCGCGGCCCGGGACGTCATCACAGGCCGCGGCAGCTTCTACTGGGAGACGGTCGCCGGCTCCTTCGTGTCGCGGGGACGGTCGTTCGCCCAGCTCTCCTCCTACGCCGAGGCCGGCATCGACCGCTACCTCATCGAGGCGGTCCTCGACGAGCGGACCACCGAGATCTGCCGGTTCCTGGACGGCAAGACCTTCACGGTGGCCACGGGTCTGCAGACCTTCGAGCAGGTCGAGGCCGAGCCCGACCGCATCAGCGAGGTCGCCCCCTGGGTCCGGGAAGCGATCGACCCGGACACCGGCCGCAAGGTGCTGTTCGTGGAACGCGGGGACAGCCGCGTGCCCCTGGCCGAGGTGACCCGCTCGGCCGTGGGCACCAGAGACGACCGCGGCGACTTCTCCCGCGCCCTCTCCGAGCGGGACCTGGAGAGCCTCGGGATCAGCTTCCCGCCCTACCACGGGCTGTGCCGGAGCAGCACCGTGGCAGACGTTCGCTGAAGACCCCTGTCCCCGTTCCGAGGGGGTGTGGCTTTGCCTGTTCGGAGGTGAAGCCGTGGCCCAGGACTCTGCATCGACCAGCAACGCGACCCGGCAGCCCGCGGGTGACCCTGCGGCGCGGCTCAAGGAGATCCGTGCCCGGGTAGCCGAGCTGCACCGGCGCATCAAGACCGAGCGTGACCCGAAGGCCGTGGCCGAGCTGCGCGCCGAGGTCGGCAAGCTCACCGAGGTGCTGACCGAGCTCATCGGCTCGGCCGGTTCCGGATCGTCGCCGGCTTCCAAGGTCGCCCCCGTGGTCTGGCCGCGCGACCTGAGCGCCCGCCCCTCGGGGACCGACGACTGGGGCTCGGACCCCGCGGAGGTCACTGGTGGGTGATCGGCTGGCAGCCGCGCTCGACCGCGCCCGAGAGGTGCTCGACATCCTCGGTCGCGGCGAAGTGCACAAGGCCATCTGGGGCTCGCCCGCGGGCAAGACCCATCTGGCCCGCCGCATCGTGGCCGAGATCCCCGAGCACCGGGTCTACGTCGAGCCCTTCGCCGGCGGCGCCCAGGTGCTGTTCACCAAGGAGCCGTCCGCGGTGGAGGTCGTCTCCGACCTCGACCCCGAGATCGCCTTCGCCTTCAAGTTCGCCAAGGCCATCACGCCCGAGCAGCTCGACCGGCTACGCCGCAAGAAGTGGGTCGGGGACAAGGCCCACTTTCGAAAGCTCTACGAGACCGCGCCGCCCGAGGACGACCTCGATCGGTTCTACCGCTTCGCCTACCTGGTGCGGTTCTCGTTCAACAAGCTCCGTCGCGGCACCATGCCGGACAAGAACGTGGGCGTCGAGGCGCGCTTCGTCGAGAAGCTCGAGCGCTGGGCGCCGCGCCTCAAGAACGTCCGGGTCCGCTGCGCCGACTACGAGAAGGTCATCGAGGAGTACGACGGCCCGGACACCTTCTTCTTCCTCGACCCGCCCTACGCCGGCCACGACGCGGACTGCCGCGTGGGCGCCGGGCACAAGGACTGGGACGAGGCGCGCTTCGCCAAGGTGCTGCGCAAGATCCGCGGCCGGTTCCTGTGCACCTACGGGCTGCGCGGGGACGCGGAGCTGTTCAAGGAGTTCCACGTCCGGCGCTGGCGGCACACCTCGGGCGTCGGCACCTCGCAGGGCCAGGGGCTGCGCACGGGCGTCACGCTCGTCGCCACCAACTACGACCC
>Ga0210044_10004426_pt1 | contig 19582 bp, 19 predicted proteins | sample CryGey13umfilter_2_FD_183959 | JGI IMG/M metagenome (GOLD analysis project Ga0210044, IMG submission 183959) | Groundwater microbial communities from aquifer in Utah, USA - Crystal Geyser 4/9/14 3 um filter (SPAdes) (version 2) | ecosystem: Environmental > Aquatic > Deep subsurface >... | reverse complement strand
CCGCCACTTCAGTGGTCAATGTGCTGAGCGGCGTGATCCCCATGCTGCTCGTCACCCACAGTTACCACCCGTCCACAAACGCCGTGCTCTACCAGGTCGATGTCAGCATCAAGAACGTGAGCGGCGCCGATCTCGTCGCGGGCGACCTTCTCTATCGTCGGGTCATGGACTGGGACATCGCGCCAACCGTATTCCATGAATTTGTCACGATGTCGGGTGTCCCGGCGTCGCTGGGGGTGGCGAACGGCAACAACGTGCGCCACACCGGGGACAATGGTTTCGCGAACGCAAATCCGTTGAGCGCCGATTCTGTCAGTCGCTTAGGCTGCGCGCCCGTCAATTCGAACTTCACCGACTGCGGGCCGGGGGACCACGGTGCGATATTCGACTTCGAGTTCGAGGCGCTGGCGAACGGCGCGACCCGCGAATTCACCACCTTCTACGGCAGCGCGCTCACCGAGACCGCGATGCTCGCGGCGCTGGCGGACGTGGGTGCGGGTCTGTTCTCCCTCGGCGAGCCGAATACGTCGACCGGGCCGACGCTGGGCGAACCCAACACCTTCGCATTCGGCTTCGGTGGCGCCGGAGGCGTGCTGGAACCGCCCCCCGGCCCCAACCCCACCGTCCCCGAGCCGGGCACGCTGGCGCTGCTGGGCGTGGCACTGGCCGGGCTCGCCCTGCGCCGCCGCAAGGCTGCCTGAGCTTAGCCGGTACTTGCCAGACCGCTCGCGCAGCGGGCACAATCGACCCCCACCCATCGCGGGTGGGGGTTTTTCGTTAGCGAGCGGGGGACACGCATGTTGGCTCGGTTCGAATCGGCGGTGCTTCTCGGCCTCGTGCTCGCGAGCGCGGGCGCGGCGCGTGCGGAACTCATCCATCCCGTGGAGACGCCGGCTTCGCCGGTGGCGGAACATGCGGCCGCTCCGGGGCCCTACGGCCGCGGCGTGCAGGCGCTCGAGCGCAAGGACTTCGATTCCGCGCAGCGCGCCTTCGCAGAGGCCGCGAAGATGGATCCCCGCTCCGCGGAGCCGCTGATCGGGCTGGCCGAGGTCGCCCTCCAGCGCAGGCAGGCGAAGGAGGCCCGGGAATGGCTGGACAAGGCGCTCAAGCTGGCGCCGAAGAGCGCTCAGGTGCATGTCGCCCTCGCCCGCTACCACCTCGTCGACGGCAAGCCTGCGAAGGCCGAAGCCGAGCTGAAGTCCGCGCTCGCCCTGGAGCCGGGCAACGTCCGCGTCCAGATGGCGCTCGGCGACCTCTATGTCAACGAGCTGAAGAGCCCCATCCAGGCCCTGGAACACTATCGCGCCGTCATCGCCCGGGACGCTCGCAACGGGGCCGCGCACTACGGCCTCGGGATGGCACTGGCGGGCACCGGCAAGGCCGCGCTGGCCGAGGAGGAATTCCGCACGGCGGCCGGGATCTCGCCGAAGAATCCCTTGCCGCTGCTCGCGCTGGGACGCCTTTATTCGGGGCAGGGACAGGCGGACAAGGCGCTCGCTGCGCTCGCCGATGCGCTCGCGAGGCAGCCCGGCTTCGTCGCCGCGCTCACGGATCGCGGCGACCTCTTCCTCGACCGCGGCGATGCCGCCCCGGCGCTGAAGGAATACCGGCTGGCGGCGCGCTCCGCCCCGAAATCCGGCCTGCCACAGCTCAAGATCGGCATGGCCCTGCACGCGCTCGCGCGGCTCGACGAGGCGGAGGCGGCCTACCGCGGCGCGATCGCGCTCGACCCGCGGATGGCGCTCGCCTACAACAACCTGGCCTGGATGTATTTCGAGCGCGGCAAGGATCCGGCGCAGGCGCTCGCCTGGGCGCGCAAGGCGGTGGAGCTCGCCCCGCTCGCGGCCGCCTTCCACGACACGCTCGGCTGGATCCTGCGCGGCCAGGGCGAGCTCGCCGAGGCCGAGAAGGTGCTCGTCGCGGCGGTGAAGATGAAGCCGGAGACCGCGGAGACCTGGCACCACCTGGGCGTGGTCCATCTCGAGCGCAAGGACGAACTGAAGGCGATCGCCGCCTTCCGCAGGGCGGTGGCGATCCGCAAGGACTACGCGCCCGCCCGCGACGCGCTCGCGAAGCTCGGTCGCTGATCGGCCGCTGCGCGGTCCGCCATGCCGCCCGATGCAGCCTTCGGGAACCTCGCCGACTGGCAGGCCATGCTCGATCGCCATCAGCCGCTGTTCGCGGACATGACGGACGGATCGCGCCTCGGCCTGCTCGCGGGCGCGGCCGCGGCCCTTCCGCCGGGGCGCCATGTCGCCGGGCTGCGTGAGGCTTCGGGCGCTGGCGCCGCGATGCTCGCCTGGGAGGCGCGGGCGGGCCGGATGCGCGCCGGCCTCGGCGAGTTCGCCGGCTTCGAGGCGGCGGGCGTCGACCTTCTGTTCGTCGCCGGCGACGAGGCGCTCGCAGCGCTGCGGGCGAGCCTCGAAGGCGATCCGCTCGCCGTCATGAAGCGGATGATCCGGCGCGGCGAGCTCCTGTTCTACGTCCTCAAGGCCAGGCACGAGCTGCAGGAGGCCGGCTACGAGGACTTCCTCGACTCGCTCGGACTCGCCTTCCTCGGCGCCTGCCGGTGACGGCAGGGCGATGCTCGACTTCCGGCGCCCGACGGCGATATAGTGTCTGCGTCCACGTCGAACGTTGCGGAGGAGCATCATGACCCGCGAATATGCCCCGATCCGTGCCCGCGCGCTCGAGCCGGGCGCGACCTATCAGCAGCCGGTGCTGGCGCCGCCGCGCAGCCTGCGCGAGGACGATCCGGCGGTCGAGGCGATGACCGACTTCCGGCGCGTGCGCGTGGTGACCGTCCCGCCGGATGTGACGATGGAATATTCCTACCAGCGGATGAAATACAACGGTGTGCGCCTGCTGCTGGTGGTGGATGAGCAGAACCGCGTGCTCGGGCTGATCACCTCGACCGACGTCGAGGGCGAGGCGCCGCTGCGCGTCATCCACGACCGCGGCATCCGGCGCGACGAGATCCTGGTCTGCGACGTGATGACGCCGAGCGAGCGCATCGAGGTGCTCGACATCGCGGAGGTCGAGCGCGCCCAGGTCGGCAACGTGGTGGCCACCTTCAAGGCGACCGGGCGCCGGCATGCGCTGGTGGTCGATTGCGGCGAACAGTGCCGGGAGTGCGTGCGCGGCCTGTTCTCCGCCACCCAGGTCGGGCGCCAGCTCGGCATCGAGATCCAGACTTCCGAGGTCGCACGCAATTTCGCCCAGCTCGAGAGCCTGCTCGGCCATTGAAGAAGCGGCGTCGCGTGCGCCGGATTCCGTGCGTGCTGCGCGGCTGACCGGGTCGACCGCCATGGAGTCGAGCGGGGGTTTCAAGCACGACGTCAATGCCCAGCTCGCACGGGTGGCGAAGGCGCTCGCCAGCGGCAACCGCCTGGAGCTGCTGGAGTTCGTCGCCCAGGCGCCGCGCAGCGTGGACGAGCTGGCCCGCCTGACCCACCTGTCGATGGCCAATGCCTCGAAGCACTTGCAGGAGCTGCGCCGTGCCGGCCTGGTGCGTGCCCGCAAGCACGGCCTGCACGTGTATCACGAGCTCGCCGGCCGCGACGTCGTCGACCTCGTTCGCGCGCTGCGGCGGGTGGCCGAGACGCGGCTGGCGGAGGTCGACCGTCTGGTGCGCGCGTACATCGGCGCGCGCGACGCGCTGGAGCCGGTGCCGGCCGCCGAGCTGCTGGAACGGGTGAGAACGGGGCTGGTGACCATCCTCGACGTGCGCCCGGCCGAGGAATACGCGGCGGGCCACCTGCCGGGCGCGATCAACGTCCCGGTGGAGGGCATCGGCCGGCACCTGAAGCGCGTGCCCAGGGGGCGCGAAATCATCGCCTATTGCCGCGGACCGTACTGCCTGTTGTCGGTGGACGCCGTGGCGGCGTTACGCCGCATGGGCTACAAGGCGCGCCGGCTCGCGGACGGCTTCCCCGAGTGGAAGGCCGCGGGACTTCCGGTCGAGAGCTGATCTTCGCAACCCGCAACCGCATCGACACGTCCGGTGCGATGCGCCTCGCTCGTTGCGCCCCACTGGCTGGAACCTGAAACCGTTTCGAACGCTCGGCCGTATCGCCGCCCGGGCGCCCGCGGGGCGGATGCTACAATCCGCCGCAATTCACGCTTCTGCGGCCCTTCCATTCGAATGGGATACGAGACGGTCGCCGCGGTCGACCTCGGTTCCAACAGCTTCCGCCTGCAGATCGGCCGCCTGGTGGGGGATCAGGTCTACCCGCTCGACTCGCTCAAGGAGCCGGTGCGGCTCGCGGCCGGGCTGACGGCGGGAAAGCTGCTCGACGGGGCCTCGCAGCTTCGCGCGCTGGAGACGCTGCGCCGTTTCGGGGAGCGGCTGCGCGGACTCGATTCGGGTGCGGTGCGGGCGGTGGCGACCAACACGCTGCGCGTGGCTCGCAACGCGCCCGATTTCCTGCTCGAGGCGCAGGCGGCGCTGGGTTTCCCGGTCGAGGTGATCGCGGGGCGCGAGGAGGCGAGGCTGATCTACGTGGGCGTGGCCCACACCCTGCCCGATCCCTCGCGCCGGCAACTGGTGGTGGACATCGGCGGGGGCTCCACCGAGGTCATCGTCGGGCGCGATTTCGAGCCGCTCGCGCTCGAATCGCTGTACATGGGCTGCGTGCGCTACAGCCTCGAATACTTCCCCAAAGGCAGGCTCGACAAGCGCGGCTTCCGCGAGGCCGAACTCGCGGCGCGGCGCGAGCTCGAGCCGCTCGCGCGCCACTTCGGCGAACTGGGCTGGGAGCGCGCCGTGGGTTCCTCGGGCACGGCGCGGGCGCTGCTCGACCTGATCGAGCTCAACGGGCTGGGGAAGGGCGCGATCACCCGCGCGGGACTCGCCGGCCTGCGCGAGCGGCTGCTGCGCGCGGGCAGGCTCGATGCGCTCGATCTCGCCGGACTGAGGCCGGACCGGCTGCCGGTGCTGCCGGGCGGGCTGGCGATCATGACCTCGGTGTTCGACGTGCTCGGGCTCGATACGATGGAATTCTCCGACGGCGCGCTGCGGCTCGGCGTGCTCTACGACCTGCTCGGGCGCTACCACCACCAGGACATGCGGGACGCGACCACCGCGCGCTTCATGTCGCGCTACGAGGTCGATCGGGCGCAGGCGGCCCGGGTGTCGGCGACCGCGGCGGCGCTGCTCGCCGATCTCGATCCGGCTGCGGCCGATCCGGAGCACGAGGATGCGCGCTTCCTCGGCTGGGCCGCGAAGCTGCACGAGATCGGCATCTCGGTCGCGCATGCCGGCCATCACAAGCATGGTGCCTACATCATCGCCAATGCCGACATGCCGGGATTCTCGAAGAAGGATCAGGCCCGGCTCTCGCGCTTGGTGCTCGCGCACCGGGGGCGCCTCGACCGCGTGCTCGCACTCGATCCCGCAGAGGGGGACTGGGCGCTCATCTTCTGCCTGCGCATGGCGGCGCTGCTGCACCGCTCGCGCGCCGATTGCGGCGCGGCTCCCGTGCGTGCCAGGGCGACCGGGCGCGGCTTCCAGCTCGCGGTGGAGGCCGGCTGGCTCGCCGGCGTCCCGCTGACGGCCGCCGCGCTCGAGGAGGAAGCCCGCCAGTGGGCGCTCACCGGGCGCGAACTGCGGGTGAAGGTCCGGCGCGATGGCGAGCATTCCGGCCTCGCGGGCTGACGAGGGGGAGGGCGGCGGCGCGCCAGCCGCCCTCGTGCTGGAGCACGGCGCTCCCGGCGGGCCGGTCGCGCGGCTGTCCGGGCGGTGGACGCTCGCAGGACTCGCCCGCGGGCTCGACGCTCTTCAGGCACAGCTCGGCGATTGCGCACGCGAGGGCGAGGCGCTGTTCTGGGATCTCGGCGCGGTGCACGCGCTCGATTCGGTCGGTGCGACGCTGCTGTGGCGCGCCTGGGGCCGGCGGTTGCCTTCCGGGCTCGCGGCGAAGCCGGAGCAGGTGCAGGTGTTCGAACGGATGGCGGCGGTCGTGCCCGCCGCAGCCGCGCAGGCGCCGGCGCGCTTCGACTGGCTCGCGCGCATCGGCGTTCTCGCGCTCGGCTTCGCGCGCCAGGTGGCGGACTTCGTCGCCCTGCTCGGCGATCTCGCGATCGAGGCCGGTCGCTGCATCCGCGGCGTTGCCCGCTGGCCGTGGCGCGAGACGACCGCCAACCTGTACAAGGCAGGCGTGCGCGCGATGCCGGTCGCCGCGCTGGTGGGCTTCCTGATCGGCGTCGTGCTGTCCTATCTCTCGGCATTGCAGCTCAAGAGCTTCGGCGCCGACATCTTCATCGTCAACATCCTGGGCCTGGGCATCATCCGCGAGATCGGGCCGGTGCTGGTGGCGGTGCTGGTGGCCGGGCGCTCCGGTTCTGCGATGACCGCCCAGCTCGGCGTGATGCGGGTGACCGAGGAGATCGATGCACTCGCCACGATGGGGGTGTCCCGCACCCTGCGGCTGGTGCTGCCGAAGGTCGCGGCGCTCGCGGTCGCGATGCCGCTGCTGGTGCTGTGGACGAGTTCGGTGGCGCTGCTGGGCGGGATGGTGTCGGCGTACGTGCAGCTCGACATCGGCTACGGATTCTTCATCGAGACGCTGCCCAGGGTGGTGCCGGTCGCCAACCTGTGGATCGGCCTCGCGAAGGGGGGCGCGTTCGGCATCGTCGTCTCGCTCATCGCCTGCCACTTCGGGCTGTGCGTGCGGCCCAACACCGACAGCCTGGCAGCGAACACCACCGCGTCGGTGGTCGCCGCGATCACCGCGGTCATCCTGGTCGACGCGCTGTTCGCCATCGCCACCCGCAACATCGGGCTGCCGCGGTGAAGGGTACAACGGAAAGGGAAATGGGGTCAGACACGATATCCGCATGGTCCGCGTCCTTCTTCGGAGGGAAATGGGGTCAGACACGATATCCGCGATATCCGCATGGTCCGCGTCCTTCTTCGTCGGGAGCGGATATCGTGTCTGACCCCATTTCCGCGTTCTTCGTCGGGAGCGGATATCGTGTCTGACCCCATTTCCGCCATTTCCGTTTTCCCCGCGGGATGAATGCTTCCGTCATCGAGGTCGAGCAGCTCTGCACCCGCTTCGGCGCGGTCTGGGTACACCGCGACCTGGCGCTCCAGGTCGAGCGCGGCGAAGTGCTGGCGCTGGTGGGCGGCTCGGGCAGCGGCAAGACCACGCTCCTGCGCGAGCTGATCGGCCTGCTGCGCCCGACCTCGGGCAGGATCCGGCTGTTCGGCGAGCCGTTGTTCTCCGGGGACGCGCGCTGCGACCGGCGACTGCGCAGGCGCTTCGGCGTGCTGTTCCAACAGGGCGCGCTGTTCTCGGCCTTCGATGTCTTCGACAACCTCGCCTTCCCGTTGCGCGAGCTGAGGCTGCTGCCCGAGGACCTGATCGCCGAGCTGGTGATGCAGAAGCTGGCGATGGTCGAGCTGCTGGCCTCCCATGCGCACCTGATGCCGGCGGAGCTGTCCGGGGGGATGGTCAAGCGCGTCGCGCTCGCCCGCGCGCTCGCGCTGGAGCCGGAGCTGCTGCTGCTCGATGAACCCACGGCGGGACTCGACCCGGACCGTTCGGAAGCCTTCGTGCAGCTCATCCGCATGCTGCGCGCCCAGCTCGGCCTGACGGTGGTGCTGGTCACGCACGACCTGGATACGCTCGCGGCGCTGTCCGACCGGGTCGCCGTGCTCGCCGGCCAGCGTATACTCGCGCTCGGCCCGCTCGGGGAGGTCATGCAGGTGGATCATCCGTTCATTCGCAACTTCTTCTGCGGCGAGCGCAGCCGGCGGGCGATGAACCGCGAGGCGGCGATCTGATGGAGAACCGCGCGCACGCCCTGGCGGCCGGAGCATTCCTGCTCGCCCTCTCGCTGGCCGCCGCGGCGGCGCTGTGGTGGCTTTCGGGCAAGCGCGACTTCACCCGCGACTACGTGCTGGTGTCGACCGGCAACGTGACCGGCCTGAATCCCGAGGCGCAGGTGCGCTACCGCGGCATGCGCGCCGGCAAGGTCCAAGACATCGAGCTCGACCCGGCCGACCGGCGCAACATCCTGGTCACCATCCGCATCGACGCCGACCTGCCGATCACCCGCTCCACCCGGGCGCAGCTCGCCGTCCAGGGCATCACCGGGCTGGCCTACGTCCAGCTCAGCGACAGCGGCGCATCGAAGCAGGCGCTCGCCGCGGGTGAGGACGGGCTGGTGCGCCTGCCGCTGGAGCCCTCGCAGTGGGATCAGCTCTCGGAGAGCGCGGCGGGGCTGATCGCCCAGGTGCGCATGACCGCCTCGCGCATCGATGCCGTGCTCGATCCGCGCAATGTCGATAGCATGACGCGGACGCTGGCCCGGATCGAGTCGGCCTCGGCCGCGATCGAGTCGGCCGCGCGCTCGATGCCGGAGGCGGTCGCGGAGGCGCGCCGCCTGCTCTCCGAGGTGAAGCCCGAGCGCGTCCGCGCCATCCTCGCGAATCTGGAGGTGGCGAGCGCCCAGGCGGGGCCGGCGGCGGTCGCGGCGCGGGCGCTCGTCGCCCGCATGGAATCGCTCGTCGCGCGCCTCGACGCGCTCGGGCGGGAGGCCGGCGAGGAAGTGCTCGGCGGCACGCTGCCTCGCGCCAACGCGCTGCTGCGCGAGCTCGCCGCGGGAGCGCGCTCGCTGCGACGCCTCGCCGAAGAGATCGAAAGCGAACCGCAGTCGCTCGTGTTCGGGCGGCGCTCGCCGGCGCCGGGTCCCGGAGAGTCCGGCTTCGAGGCATCGCGGCAATGAGGGGCGGAACCCTGGCCGCCTGCGCCGCGGCGCTCGTCGCCGTTGCGGGGTGCGCCGGCGGCCCGCGCGGAGCGCAGCTCGCGAGCCACGATTTCGGCGACTCGCCCGCGTTCGATCCGGCGGTGCTGGCGATTGCCGTGCGCGAGGTCGAGGTGAGCGCGCCGTCCTGGCTGGACAGCGCCGCGCTCCAGTACCGGCTCGCCTACGACAGCCCGACGCGGCGCTACGGCTATCGCGACAGCCGCTGGGCTGCTCCTCCCGGCGAGCTGGTCGCGCAACTGCTGCGCAAGGCCGTGATCGCACCCGCGCCCGGCGCGGGAGGCTGCCGCCTGCGCGTCGCGCTGGAGGAGTTCGAACAGCGCTTCGATGCACCGCAGGCGAGCCGGGCGGTGCTCGCGCTGCACGCGGAACTCGTCGCACCGCGCGGCGGCGCACGGATCGCGGCGAGGCGCTTCGAACTCGAGCGCGCCGCCGCGAGCGCGGACGCCCGCGGTGGCGCGCAGGCGCTCGCGCAGGCCGCCGCGGCGCTGGCGGGCGAGGTGCGCGCTTGGCTCGGTGGCCTCGATGCAGGCGCGCGCTGCGGCGGCTGACCCACCGATCCGAACGCAAGGAGAACGATGATGACCCACGCGGACATTCATGCCATCGGCCTCGACAAGTGCGCGGCCAACTACGCGCCGCTCACCCCGCTGAGCTTCCTGCGGCGCACCGCCGAAGTGCATCCGGCGCACATGGCGGTGATCCACGGCAGCCGGCGCACCACCTGGAGCGAGTTCTACGAGCGCGCGCGCCGCCTTGCCTCGGCGCTGTGCGCGCGCGGCATCGGGTGCGGGGACACGGTCGCGGTGGTGCTCAACAACACGCCCGAGATGCTCGAATGCCACTTCGGCATCCCGATGGCCGGCGCGGTGCTCAACACCATCAACACCCGGCTCGACCCCGAGGCGGTCGCGTTCATGCTCGGCCACGGAGAGGCGAAGCTGCTCATCGCCGATCGCGAGTATTCGGACAACATCGCCCGCGCGCTTGCGAAGCTGGGCCGCGCGCTTCCCGTCGTCGGCGTCGATGACCCGGAATACACCGGGGCGGGCGAGCGACTGGGCGAGATCGACTACGAAGCCTTGCTCGCGCAGGGCGATCCGCAGTTCGCGTGGAGCCCGCCCGCGGACGAGTGGGATGCGATCTCGCTCAACTACACCTCGGGCACGACCGGAAATCCCAAGGGCGTGGTCTACCACCACCGCGGCGCCTATCTCAACGCGCTCTCGAACATCGTCTCGTGGGGCATGCCGCCGGGATCGACCTACCTGTGGACGCTGCCGATGTTCCACTGCAACGGCTGGTGCTTCCCGTGGACGATGGCGGCCAACGCCGGCACCAGCGTGTGCCTGCGCCGGGTCGACGCGAAGCTGATCCTGGATGCCATCCGCGCCCATCGCGTGACCCACTACTGCGGCGCGCCGATCGTGCACTCGATGCTCATCAACGCGCCCGAGGAATGGCGGCGCGGCATCGACCACAAGGTGAGCGCGCTGGTGGCCGCGGCTCCGCCGCCCGCCTCGATGATCGAGGGCATGCGCAGGATCGGTTTCGAGCTGACGCACGTCTACGGGCTCACCGAGACCTACGGGCCGGCCGCGGTGTGCGAGAAGCACACGGAGTGGGACGCGGCTGCGCTCGAGGAGCAGGTGCGGCTCAACGGCCGCCAGGGCGTGCGCTACCACTGCCAGGAGGACATGACGGTGATGGATCCGCAGACCATGCGGGAGGTGCCGCGCGATGGCGAGACCATGGGCGAGATCATGTTCCGCGGCAACATCACCATGAAGGGCTACCTGAAGAACCCGCCGGCCACGGAGGAGGCGTTTCGCGGCGGCTGGTATCACACCGGGGATCTCGCGGTGCTCGCGCCCGACGGCTACGTCAAGATCCGCGACCGCTCCAAGGACGTCATCATTTCGGGTGGCGAGAACATCTCCTCGGTCGAGGTGGAGGACGTGATCTACGGGCACCCCGCGGTGCTGGCCGCGGCGGTGGTGGCGAGCCCCGATCCGAAGTGGGGCGAAGTGCCCTGCGCCTTCGTCGAACTCAAGGAGGGCGCCTCGCTCGGCGAGGCGGAGCTCGTCGCGTTCTGCCGCGCGCGGCTGGCCGGCTTCAAGACGCCGAAGAAGGTCGTGTTCGGCCCGCTGCCCAAGACCTCGACCGGCAAGATCCAGAAATTCGTCCTGCGCGAGCGCGCGAAGTCCACGGCCGCGATCGAGTGAGCCGCGCAGGCATCCGATGGTTTGGGCTACAATCAGTCCGGCCGGAGATGATTTCGGGTTAGGAGGATCGCGATGAGTGCCGTGCCGCAAACCGCCGGCGTGCTGGAGCGCGAGGACCGCGACGGGGTGGCCACGCTCACCCTGAACCGCCCGCAGCAGTTCAACGCGCTCTCCGACGAGCTGCTCGATGCGCTGCAGGCCGAGTTCGACCGCATCAATGCCGATCCCGCCGTGCGGGTGGTGGTGATCCGCGGCGCGGGCAAGGCGTTCTGCGCCGGGCACGATCTGCGCGAGATGCGCGCGAACCCGTCCAAGGCCAGCATGCAGGCGCTGTTCCGCAAGTGCAGCAAGGTGATGATGTCGATCGTCGCCGCGCCGCAGCCGGTGATCGCGCGCGTGCACGGGATCGCCACCGCCGCCGGCTGCCAGCTCGTCGCGCAGTGCGACCTGGCGGTGGCCGCGGAGGACGCGCGCTTCGCCGTCTCGGGCATCAACGTCGGCCTGTTCTGCTCGACGCCCTCGGTGCCGCTCGTGCGCAACATGGGGCGCAAGCAGGCGCTAGAGATGCTGCTCACCGGCGAATTCATCGGCGCCGAGGAGGCGCGCAGGCGCGGACTGGTCAACCGGGTGGTTCCGGAGAGTCGCCTCGACGAGGAAGTCGCGCGGCTCGCGGGGGCGATCCTCGCCAAGAGCCCGGTCGCCGTCTCGATGGGCAAGCGGATGTTCTACCGCCAGATCGAGATGGGGCTGGACGCCGCCTACCAGTATGCGGGCGAGGTGATGGCCTGCAACATGATGACCGAGGACGCGCGCGGCGGCCTGGACGCCTTCGTCGAGAAGCGCAAGCCGGAGTGGAAGGGACGCTGAGGCGGACGCTGGCGGCGCGCAGGCGATGATGGAAGGAATCATCCTCGAGACCGAAGGGCTGACCAAGGAGTTCAAGGGTTTCGTCGCGGTGGACGGGGTCAGCCTCGCGGTGCGCCGCGGCACGATCCACGCGCTCATCGGGCCCAACGGGGCAGGCAAGACCACGGTGTTCAACCTGCTCACGAAGTTCCTCATCCCCACCCGCGGCACGATCCGCTACAAGGGCGAGGACATCACCGCGGTCGAGCCCGCGGAGATCGCGCGCCGGGGCGTGGTGCGCTCGTTCCAGATCTCCGCGGTGTTCCCGCACCTCAGCGTGCTGGAAAACGTGCGCCTCGCGCTCCAGCGCCGTCTCGGCACCTCGTTCCATTTCTGGCGCTCCGAGCGCTCCCTCGATGTGCTCAACGATCGCGCGATGGAACTCCTGAGCGCGGTCGGGCTGGAGGCGCTGGCGGACACGGTCACGGTCGAGCTTCCCTACGGGCGCAAGCGCGCGCTCGAGATCGCGACCACGCTGGCGGCGGAACCGGAGCTGATGCTGCTCGACGAACCCACCCAGGGCATGGGCCACGAGGACGTCGAGCGGATGATGCAGCTCATCCGCGAGGTCTCGGCGGGACGCACCCTGTTGATGGTGGAGCACAACATGAAGGTGGTGGCCGGCGTGTGCGACACGATCACCGTGCTGTCGCGCGGATCGGTGCTCGCCGAGGGCAGCTACGCCGAGGTCGCGGCCGACCCGCGGGTGGTGGAGGCCTACATGGGCCACGCCGCGCAGGAGGCGGCGCATGCCTGAAGCGCGCACTCCCGGCACCGAGTACCTGCGGGTCACCGACCTGCATGCCTTCTACGGCGAGGCGCACATCCTGCATGGCATGGATTTCGTGGTCAATCGCGGCGAATGCGTCTCGCTGCTGGGACGCAACGGCGCCGGACGCACGACCACGCTGCGTGCGATCCTGGGCCTGACCGGAAGGCGCAGCGGCTCCATCATGCTCAACGGGCGGGAGGCGATCGGGATGGCGAGCCACCGCATCGCGCGGCTTGGCGTGGGCTACTGTCCGGAGGAACGCGGCATCTATGCGAGCCTGTCCGCAGAGGAGAATCTGCTGCTGCCGCCGGTGGTGGCGAGCGGCGGGATGAGCCTCGAGGCGCTCTATGCGATGTTCCCCAACCTCGCCGAGCGGCGTGCGAGCCAGGGCTCGCGCCTGTCCGGCGGCGAGCAGCAGATGCTCGCCATCGCGCGCGTCCTGCGCACCGGGGCGCGCCTGCTGCTGCTCGACGAGATCACCGAGGGCCTGGCTCCGGTCATCGTGGAGAAGCTCGGCGAAGTGATCCGCAGGCTGCGCGAGGCGGACTACACGATCGTGCTGGTGGAGCAGAACTTCCGGTTCGCCATGCCGCTCGCCGACCGCCACTACGTGGTGGAACGCGGGCGCGTGGCCGAGGTGGTGGGGAAGGGTGAGGTGGAAGGCAGGATGGAAATGCTGCACGAGTATCTGGGCGTGTGACGTCAACCACAGGAGGTGCGAAGTGAAGAAGAAGCTCGTTTCCGCGATGATCATGGCGGCGTTCGCCGCAGGGGCGTTCGAGGCCGCCGCGCAGTCCGGCAAGATCTCGGACGATGTGGTGCGCATCGGCGTGCTGACCGACCTTTCGAGCATCTACTCCGACCTTTCGGGGCCGGGGTCGGTGCTCGCCGGGAAGATGGCGCTGGAGGATTTCGCCAAGGACGCAAAGGTGCTCGGCAAGAAGGTCGAGATCCTCTCGGCCGACACGCAGAACAAGCCGGACATCGCGGCCAACCGGGCGCGCGAGTGGTACGACAAGGACCACGTCGATGCGATCGCCGACCTGCCGGCGACCAACGTCGCGCTGGCGGTGATGGAGGTGGCCGAGCAGAAGAACCGCATCACCCTGGTGTCGACCGCGGCCTCGCTGCCGATCACCAACGCCAAGTGCACCGCGACCAACGTGCACTGGATGTACGACACCCACGCGCTGTCGGTCGGCACCGCCAAGGCGGTCGTGAAGAGCGGCAAGAAGAACTGGTTCTTCATCACCGCCGACTACGCCTTCGGCCACGCGCTCGAGCGCGACGCCTCGGCGGTGGTCACGGAGAACGGCGGCACGGTGGTGGGCAGCGTGCGCCATCCGTTCCCTGGCAGCGACTTCTCCTCCTTCCTGCTCAAGGCGCAGGCTTCCAAGGCCGACGTCATCGCGCTGTCGAATGCAGGCAACGACACCATCAACTCGGTCAAGCAGGCGGCCGAATTCGGCATCATGGGCAGCAAGCAGACCATCGTGCCGCTGCTGATGTTCATCTCCGACATCCACAGCATGGGGCTCAAGACCGCCCAGGGGATGCTGCTCACGGAGGGCTTCTACTGGAACCAGAACGAGCGCAGTCGCGCCTGGTCGCAGCGCTTCTTCCTGCGCCACAAGAAGATGCCGACGATGGTGCAGGCCGGGGTGTATAGCGCGGTGCTCAACTACCTGAAGGCGATCAAGGCGGCGGGCACCGACGAGCCGGGGGCGGTCATGAAGCAGTTGAAGAGCATGACCATCGACGATGCGGTGATCCAGAAGGGAAAGATCCGCGAGGACGGGCGCCTGGTGCACGACATGCTGCTGCTGGAGGTGAAGAAGCCGCAGGACTCCAAGAGCCCCTGGGATTATTACAACATCAAGGCGGTGATCCCGGGCGACCAGGCGTTCCAGCCGCTTTCCAAGTCGACCTGCAAGCTGGTGAAGAAATAGGAGGTCGCGCGATCCGCGGGCCGGTGCGCGGGGCGCGCCGGCCTCGCGATGCGCGTCCCACGCGACGATGTTCGAACTGCTCGGCATCACGCCGCAGGGGCTGGTGGCCCAGCTCCTGGTCGGGCTCATCAACGGCTCGTTCTACGCCATGCTCTCGCTCGGCCTGGCGATCATCTTCGGGCTGCTCAACATCATCAACTTCTCGCACGGCGCGCAGTACATGCTGGGGGCATTCGCGGCCTGGATCGGCGCGACCCAGCTCGGCGCCTGGATCGGCAATCCCGAGTTCTCGATCGGCTACTGGCCTGCGCTCGTTCTCTCCCCGCTGCTCATCGGCGCCTCGGGCATCGTGATCGAGCGCACCATGCTGCGGCGGCTCTATCACCTGGATCCGCTCTACGGACTGCTGCTCACCTTCGGGCTGGCGCTGGTGATCGAGGGCATGTTCCGCCACTGGTACGGGATCTCGGGCGAGAACTACGAAGTGCCCGAGAGCCTCACCGGGGCGTTCCGGCTCGAAGGGATCGGACTGGCGCTGCCCAAGTACCGGCTGTGGGTCGTGGCCGCCTCGCTCGCCGTGTGTTTCGCGAGCTGGGTTTTCATCGAGCGCACCAAGCTCGGCGCCTACCTGCGCGCGGGTACCGAGAACCCGGCGCTGCTCCAGGCGTTCGGGGTCAACGTGCCGCTGCTGATCACCGCCGCCTACGGCTACGGGGTGGCGCTCGCCGCGTTCGCCGGCGTGCTCGCGGCGCCCATCTTCCAGGTCAGCCCGCTGATGGGCTCGAACCTCATCATCGTGGTGTTCGCGGTGGTGGTGATCGGCGGCATGGGGTCGATCATGGGCTCGATCGTCACCGGCATCGGGCTCGGCCTGATCGAGGGCCTGACCAAGGTGTTCTATGCGCAGGCCTCGGATGTCGTGGTGTTCGTCATCATGGCGATCGTGCTGCTTCTTCGGCCTGCCGGCCTGTTCGGGCGCGAGACATGAACGGGCGTTCCCGCGCCTGGGTCGTGGCGGCGGTGGCTGCCGGTGGGCTGCTGCCGTTCCAGGACGTCATCTACATCGTCCTCGTCATGAAGGTGCTGTGCTTCGCGCTGTTCGCCTGCGCGTTCAACCTGCTGCTGGGCTTCACCGGCCTGCTGTCCTTCGGCCACGCGGCCTTCTTCGGCTCCGCGGCCTATGTCACCGGCTATCTGTGCAGGAGCCTCGGCTGGCCGACCGAGGCAGGCATCCTCGCCGGCACGCTCACCGCGGCGGCGCTCGGCTTCGTCGTCGGCAGCCTCGCGATCCGCAGGCTCGGAATCTATTTCGCGATGATCACGCTCGCGCTCGCGCAGATGGTGTATTTCCTGGCCGTGCAGCTTCCCTTCACCGGCGGCGAGGACGGCATCCAGGGCATCCCGCGCGGCACCCTGTTCGGACTGATCGACCTGAAGAACGACACCGCCATGTACTACTTCGTCTATGCGGTGTTCCTGTGCGGTTTCGCGATCGTCTACCGCGCCGTGCATTCGCCGTTCGGACAGGTGCTCAAGGCGATCCGCGAGAACGAGCCGCGCGCGCTCTCGCTCGGCTACGACGTGGCGCGCTTCAAGCTGCTCGCCTTCATACTTTCCGCAACGCTCGCCGGGCTCGCCGGCTCGACCAAGTCGCTGGTCTACCAGCTCGCCACGCTGACCGACGTGCACTGGCACATCTCGGGCGAGGTGGTGCTGATGACGCTGCTCGGGGGCATGGGAACGATGCTCGGCCCGGTCGTCGGGGCGCTCACCGTGGTCGGACTGCAGAACTACCTGTCCGGGATCGGCTCGTGGAGCACGATCGCCACCGGTGCGATCTTCGTCGTGTGCGTGCTCGCCTTCCGGCGCGGCATCGTCGGGGAACTCGGCGCGGCCGCGCGCCGGCTCATCCGGACGAACAACGGCTGAGAGCGGCGTGCGGCGCTCATGGCGCGATGCGCCCGGCGATCCAGCCTTTCAGGCGCTCGAGCTCGGGGGCGAAGCGCTCGTAGCTCATCAGGCTGCGGCCGAACACGTAGGCATACAGCAGCATGCTGCGCGCCGAGGCCTCGGGATCCGACAATCCGCAGGCGACGAACAGGCGGCGTGCGCAATCGAGCCGGGTCGCGTCGACCTCCGCGACCACCGCGGCCGCCTTCGCATCGCGCCTCGCCCAGTCGCGCACCGCGAGCTCGATGCGGATGCCCTTGCGATTGCGCGCGGAGGCGTAGACGTCGATCACGTGGTGGATGCGCTCGAGCTCGCCGCCGGGCTGCGCCGCGGTCTGCTTGAGGATGTCCTGGATGCGCCCGGCCTTCCATTGCGCGAGCAGTTCGTCGAGCAGCGCGCGGCGGTCGCGGAAGTGCCAGTAGAAACTGCCCTTGGTGACCTTGAGCCGCTTGGCGAGCACCTCGACCCGCAGCCCGCCGACACCGTCCTCGGCCAGCACCTCGACGGCGGCGCGGATCCATGCGTCGCGGTTGAGTGGGATCCTCGCGGGCTCGCTCCGGCGGCGGGTCATGGCCATGGTGTTGACAGGCGGTTGTCCATACGTTACCGTATGCAAGCCGTACGCTTGCGTATGGTGTGTGACGCGATTGTGCGGCTCCTGCGGGCCGCTGTCAAACGCCCGCAAAGGTGCCACAATGCGCTCCGGATCCGGGGCGCGCCGAAACAGGCCTGGAGGAGACTGCGTTGAAAGTTCTGGTCGCGATCAAGCGGGTGGTCGATTACAACGTCAAGGTGCGGGTGAAGGGCGACGGCAGCGGCGTGGACACCGCCAACGTCAAGATGTCGATGAATCCGTTCGACGAGATCGCGGTGGAAGAGGCCGTGCGCATGAAGGAAGCGGGCAAGGCCGAAGAGGTGATCGCGCTCTCCTGCGGACCGGCGGCATGCCAGGAGACCCTGCGCACCGCGCTTGCGCTGGGCGCCGACCGGGCGATCCTGGTCGAGGCCGATGCCGGCATCCAGCCGCTCGCGGTCGCGAAGCTGATCCGCGCGCTCGCCGAGCGCGAAGGCGTGCAGCTCGTACTCTGCGGCAAGCAGGCGATCGACGACGATTCCAGCCAGGTCGGGCAGATGGCCGCGGCGCTGCTGGGCTGGGCGCAGGCGAGCTTCGCCTCGAAGGTGGTGCCGGATGGTGCGTCCGCGACGGTGACCCGCGAGATCGACGGCGGGCTCGAGACGCTGGAGATCCGGCTGCCGGCGGTGATCACCACCGACCTGCGCCTGAACGAACCGCGCTATGCCACGCTGCCCAACATCATGAAGGCGAAGAAGAAGCCGCTCACGACCGTGAAGCCGGCGGAGCTCGGCGTCGACCCGGCGCGGCATTTCGAGATACTCGAGGTGACGGAGCCGCCGAAACGCCAGGCCGGCGTGAAGGTGGCGGACGTGAAGGAGCTGGTGGCGAAGCTCAGAAACGAAGCGAAGGTGATCTGAATGACCACGACACTCGTCATTGCCGAGCACGACAACGCGAGCCTGCGCGCTGCGACCCTGAACGCCGTCACTGCGGCGAAGGGAATCGGCGCCGAAATCCACGTGCTGGTGGCGGGCTCCGGCTGCGGCGCGGTCGCCGCAGAGGCCGCGCGCATCGAAGGGGTGGCGAAGGTGCTGCTCGCGGACGCCCCGCACTATGCCGACGGGCTGGCCGAGGATCTGGCCGCGCTGGTCGCGGCGAATGCCGCCGGCCGCGGCCATGTGGTCGCCGCGGCGACCACCTTCGGCAGGAACTTCATGCCGCGGGTGGCGGCCCTGCTCGATGTGGGGCAGATCTCGGATGTCATCGAGGTGCTCTCGCCGGACAGCTTCGTGCGGCCCATCTACGCCGGCAATGCGATGGCGAGCGTGCGCTCGTCCGATGCGGTGAAGGTGCTCACCGTGCGCACCACTGCATTCGAACCCGCCCCCGCAGGCGGCGCCGCCGCCCCGGTCGAGCCGATCTCCGCCGGGCCCGCCCTCGGCCTGTCCCGCCTGGTCGGGCGCGAGCTGACGAAATCCGCGCGTCCGGAACTGGCCGGCGCGAAGATCGTGGTGTCAGGCGGCCGCGGGCTCGCGAGCGGCGAGAACTACCACAAGCTGCTGGAGCCGCTCGCGGACCGAATCGGCGCGGCGCTCGGCGCCTCGCGCGCCGCGGTGGATGCGGGCTACGTCCCGAACGACTACCAGGTGGGACAGACCGGCAAGATCGTTGCGCCCCAGCTCTACATCGCGATCGGCATCTCGGGGGCGATCCAGCATCTGGCCGGGATGAAGGACAGCAAGGTGATCGTGGCGATCAACAAGGACCCGGACGCGCCGATCTTCCAGGTCGCCGACTACGGCCTGGTGGGGGATCTCTTCGCGCTGGTGCCGGAACTGATTGCGGAGCTCGGCTGAACGCGAGGGCGCGGCGATGGACTTCCCGGCGGGGCTGTTTCCCGAGCGCTGGCAGGTGACTGCCTGGCTCGCCTTTGCGCCCTGCCTCGCCTGGGCCGTGCGCCGCGCGCCGTGGCGGCGCCTCGCCGATCCGGCGCAGTTCAACGTGTGGGCCGCGTCCGTGGTGGTGCTGGCGCTGCTGTGGAGCATGAAGGCGGGCGTGCGCCCCGGGCTCGACCTGCATCTCGTCGGCGCGATGGTGCTCACGCTCGCCTTCGGCCCGGCCGCGGCCCTGCTCGCGCTCTCGGCCACGCTCGCGGCGGTGACCGCGAACGGCGCCGCTGCCTGGAGCACCTACGCGCTCAATGCCATGGTCATGGCTGTCGTTCCGGTCGCCCTCTCCCACGCTCTGTTCCGGATCGTCGAGCGGCGGCTGCCGAACCACTTCTTCGTCTACATCTTCGCGTGCTCCTTCTTCGGCTCGGCGGCTGTCGTGTTCGCGGTCGGGCTCGCGGGCAGCGCCCTGCTGTGGGCCGCGGGCGCCTACACGGCGCAGTATCTGGTCTCGGAGTACCTTCCCTTTTACGTGCTGCTCG
>Ga0210044_10004425_pt1 | contig 19583 bp, 12 predicted proteins | sample CryGey13umfilter_2_FD_183959 | JGI IMG/M metagenome (GOLD analysis project Ga0210044, IMG submission 183959) | Groundwater microbial communities from aquifer in Utah, USA - Crystal Geyser 4/9/14 3 um filter (SPAdes) (version 2) | ecosystem: Environmental > Aquatic > Deep subsurface >... | reverse complement strand
GATGGAGGTGCAGGCGACGAACGTCTCAGGCACACCAGCCTCCGTGACAACACCCGTGTCGAGATTGACCACCGCGGCGTTTACCTCGCCGCCCGGTGAAAACGAAAAATGGTCCGGGTCGAGCAGACGGTTCATCTTGGCGTATTGAGAATCGGCGCGCTTGTCTGAGGTGTGCTTCGGAATCGCGACGGCAGAGGTGACAGCCCCAAAGGTCGACTCCCACTGCGCCAACGCTTTCGCTTCGGCCTCGTAGTTCCAGCGGTAGTACACGTTCTGTGCCGTGTGGCAGATCCCACTATTGTCACAACTACTGTTTTGGGGCCGCTTGCCGACGATTTCGTAGTAGCTGTCGCCCGTCATGGCCACTTGGGCCGCTGCTGCCATGCCGCGCTGGGCCTGGTCATCGCGCCACGCGACCACGTCGTGGAATCCATCCTTTCGCCACACCGTGGAGCCGTCTACGAACGAAAACGCTTCGACGGCTTCTGCGCCCGACACGACGCCGTGCCCTGGCCGGCTGACAAGTGTCCGTAGTGTGTCGAAGTCGTCCAGCGCTCGCGTCCATGCTTCCGCCCCGGTTTTCGTGTCGAGCGCGACCAACTCATCGTCGAGGCCGACCACGACACGCTCCTGCCCCAATGCCATCCCATACAGGAACGCATCTTGTTCCAGCGCTTGATGCCACACGACCTCGCCGGTCTTCCCTGTCAGGCGAGCGACCTCGAGCTGCTCAGAGGTGACGAACTCCGCGATGAGACCGTCGCCATCCAAGAGCAGGCTGACGGGCTGAGAGTCCTCCGAAGTGACGACTGGAGTGCGCCAGCGCACACCGGTCTGATCGAGCCCCAGCACTAATCCCTTCGTCTGCAGATAGGCCCGGCCGTCGCCGAAGGACCAGACCCCTTGGTCGGCGGCAACCCCAGCGAGCGGGGCGCTGAACTTCAAGCTCCCAGTGGCCATCTCGACCGCGGCCACCAAGCCGTCGAGGGCGACCCACAGCTGCCCGCCGTTGGTCGCGACCGCATTGAGTACCATTGTGTTGCGCAAGGACGCTTTGCCCAAGCGCAAGCTCCAACGTGTCTTGCCGTCGGACAGCGCGATGGCCATCACCCCGATCGGCGCGTCGACGCTCTCTGTGGGCATAGCCTCTAAGTCAGCCAAGAGCAAGACCAGCAGCCGGGCTTCCAAAATCGGCCGCACCCCCCGATGGTGCCCTCGTCGATTCAAACGTGACCCTCACGAGCGCAGCGCTCTCGACGATTCCCCACTGCCTCTTTGCGAGCGAACCCTTGGAACGGTCACCTGGGCTCTTTTGCTTGAAACCCTTCTCCCCTCTGCGCGCTCAGCTCCTTTGCTCTCTCTCCATTGGCCGCGGATCTCGAGTTCGTTGACGATTCCCAGAGCCAAGCGCCAGCGCAGAGCCCGCCGAAGCAGCAAGGCGCGACCATGACGGCAGCGCGCTTCCCGCACGACACACGGTCGGCGGCGGTGTAAGGTGCAGCGTCCCTCACTAACCCGTCCCGAAGACGGAACTGGACAGGGTGGAACCGCCCTCGTCGTCACCAACGCGGACTGAGCCATGCGCAAGCCTCTGTGTGGACCTCGATTCCTCGCCCTCTGCTCGTTGAGCGCTCTGTTCTTGCTCGCCCTCGCCCCTCTTGGCTGCGACGACGAGACCAAGACCCACGCGGGCGACGCTGCTGCCGCCGACGGCGCGGCCGACCAGGCCTCAGACACAATCGCCGCCGACTCGAGCGACGGCACGTCGCCCGACCTCCTCGGCGCGACCGACGTCCAGAATGATCTCACGGGCGACACAACGCTCGCCGACCAAAACGACCTCGCCGACACCGCTCCCGCGGACACGACGACGACCGACACCACCGCAGCCGAGCTCCCGCCCGACGTCCAGACCTGGCCCATTACCGAAGATGACGCCGCCATTCTCTCCACCACGATCCCCACGACGATGCACTGCGGCGACGTCTTCGACGCCGAGCTCGTCGTCCAGAACCGCGGCACCGCCACCTGGACCTTCGCCGCCGGCTACAAGCTGGGCGCCGTCGACGACAGCGACCCTTTCACGGGTCCCGATCCCCGTGTTTGGCTCGCCGACACCGACTCCATCGCGACGGGTCAGACCCACACCTTCGCCCTGCATCTGGTGGCACCAAGTGGGCAGGCGCGCTTCGTCACCGACTGGCAAATGGTTCATGAGGGGGTGCGCTGGTTCGGCGAGCAAGGCATCTACGAGGTCTTCGTGGACTGCCCTGGTGTCGTCGACGCGACGACGCTGACGGGCAAGCAGGTCATGGGCTATCAGGGTTGGTTCGCGGCGCCTGGAGACGGTGGCCCGCTCGACCGCTGGATCCATTGGTTCCGCAACGGCGTCCCAGACGCTGGCAACGCCACCTTCGACCTCTGGCCAGACCTGAGCGAGATGGACGCCGACGAGCGTTTTCCCACCAACATGACGCTGCCCTCCGGCCAGCCTGCGGAGCTCTTCTCGTCGCTGGCTCCCAAGACCGTCGACCGGCATTTCGCCTGGATGGAGGACAACGGCATCGATGGCGTCATGCTGCAGCGCTTCTCGAGCGAGCTCTCGGACCCGGCGTTCCTGGCCATGCGCGACCAGATCGCGCGCAACGTGATGGTGGGCGCCGAGGCGCATGGCCGCGTGTTCGCCATGATGTACGACATCAGCGGCCACAACTCGGCGACCATCGTCGACGAGCTTCTGGCCGACTGGACCCACTTGGTCGACGACGTCGGCGTGCTTCAGAGCCCGCGCTACTTGCACCACCGAGGCAAGCCGCTGTTGGCCATCTGGGGCTTTGGCTTCAACGATCGGGCAGGAGAACCCGCGCAAGCCGCGGCCCTCATCGCGGCATTGCAGAGTGGCCTCGGCCCAAACTACCAGGTCACACTCATGGGCGGTGTGCCGACGTATTGGCGCACGTTGAACAACGACTCGAAGACCGACCCCGCCTGGGCCGCGGTCTACCGCAGCTTCGACGTCATCAGTCCCTGGGCCGTCGGGCGCTACGACGACCTGGCGGGGGCGAACACCTTCCGCACCAACCTCATCGTCCCCGACCTGGCCGCCGCGCGGGCCGCAGGCGCGGACTACATGCCGGTGATCTTCCCAGGGTTTTCCTGGTTCAACCTCCTCGGCGACCCGCTCAACGCCATCCCTCGGCTGGGCGGGACGTTCTATTGGCGGCAGGCCTACAACGCCATCGATGCCGGCGCCGACATGCTCTTCGTCGCCATGTTCGACGAAGTGGACGAAGGCACGGCCATGTTCAAAGCCGCGCCGACGCAGAACCAGGTCCCGGTTCAGGGCCAGTTCTTGTCGTTGGATGCGGACGGCCAGGCGTTACCCAGCGACTGGTATCTGCGCTTGGCTGGGGAGAGCAGCAAGATGTTGCGTGGGGACATCGCGCTGACCCAGCAGATTCCTATCACTCCGTAAGGTGGGTCGACGGACTGTCGCGGAGCGCGACCTCGCTCGTCGAAGCCCGCTATCGGTTCGCGAGAAAGATGCACGGTTTTCTTGCGCCTTGCCGATAACTCTCGGGCAACAGGCAAAGGAGGAAACCATGCCCAAGCCCGAACCGGTGCACGAGGGAATCGTCGACCTCTTCAGGCAGCGCCCACAGCTCCTTCGCGAGCTCGTCCCGAACATCCCTGGATTGCACGGAGCGCCCAAGCTCGACTCGCCCGTCTTCTCAGAGCTCTCGCCTGCCGTGTATCAACCCGGTAGCGGTCTCGCCTCGGCTCGGTGCCGAGTAACGCGCGAAAATCCGATCGTCCACCACCGCGGCAAATTAGACCCTTCGTCTTTCCCTCGACGTTTTGTTCGGACGCTCGCCCCCTTTGCCGCACGCACTGCACCCAGAGCAGAACGGGCCCGACGCGACTCGCCGCACGCAAACCGTAGGCAACGGGGCCAGAACCACGTAGCTTCGAACACCTTGTGACAGACCGCATTTCGAGCCGGTTTCGCTCGCAAACCATCACTGACCTCGACGAGGTGCGGTGACGAGCGCCCAGCGGTGCTCACCCGCTCCAACAACCCGCCTCAAATAGGTCTGACGAGCGCGTGAAACCTTGGGGGATTCCATGAGACGCTTTTTCTGGTTTGTGCTGCTCCTCCTCTTCGTGTTGCTCGCCGCGTGCGAGCCCGATACCAATGACGAAGGCACGAGCGAGCCCAAGCTCCCGCCCCCCGACCTGCCCATCGCCGCGCATCAGGCGCAGAAGCTCGAGGTGGGCAGCACGACCGAGGCGACGCTCGACCCCGCTGGCGGGTCGCAGCGTTTTGGGCCGACGGCGAGCGGACTCGACTTCACCCTGAGCGACGCCGACGCTCCGAAGCGCGGCTCGTCTTCCTCCGAGCAAGAAACCCAGACCGAGGCGCTCAGCGCTGAAGAGGCCGCAGCGTTGCTGGCTCGGCTGCCCGACCTGCCCACAGCGGACACCGCCGACTTCGCGCTGCGCGCCGCCACGCTCAAGCCGCCGCTGGCCGGCTCGGACGTGCAGACGCCCTTCCCTCCCAACGACACCTTGCCGCCGCCAACCGCCGAGGCGCTCGCCCAGCCCTCGGTGTTGAAGGTCCTGCGCTACCAGCCTCAGGGGGTGGTCGCCGACATCCCCAAGCTCAGCGTCACGTTCTCGTCGCCCATGGTGCCGCTGACCTCCGTCTCCGAAGCCCACAAGGGCGCGGTGCCGTTGAGCCTCGAGCCGCAGCTCGAGGGGGAGTGGCGCTGGCTGGACACGAAGACCTTGCAGTTCTTGCCGTCCAAGCCGCTGGCCATGTCGACGCGCTTCGTGGTCTCGGCGAAGAAGGGAACGAAGTCGGAGACGGGGGCCATCCTCGAGGAAGCGTTCTCCTGGGCTTTCGAGACGCCCCGCATCAACCTGACGGGCACCACGCCCACCGGCGGTGACCAAGAACTCAACCCGATCATCGACTTGGCGTTCGACCAGCCCATCGACGCCAGGGCGGTGCTGAACACGGTCACCGTGTCAGACGGCAGCAAGACCTACGGCACGCGGCTCCTGTCCCAGCAACGCACGCCACCTGGCTGGGCCACACCCGGACAGAGCTTGGCGTTCGAGCTGACACAGACGCTGCCCAAAGCCGCCAACATTACGGTGCAGGTCGGGCCCGGTACGCCGTCGAAAGCGGGGCCGCTGCTCACCGAAACCGCGCCGAGCTTCTCGTTCCAGACCTACGGACCGTTCTAGAACCGCGTCGAAGAGACCGCCGCCGCCGCGAACTTCGTGAGCAGCTACAGCGGCGAGGGCGCCCAGGCCATGCTCCACTCGGAGCGCCGCACCGATGCCGTGTTGCTCGACGCCCTCATCGAGGCCGAGCCCGACAACATCCTCATCCCCAAGGTCGTGCGCGGTCTGCTCGCCCATCGCCGCAAGGGAACCTGGCGCAACACCCAAGAAAACGTCTTCGCGCTCGTCGCGCTCGGACATTACTTCGACGTCTTCGAGGCGACGGAGCCCGACTTCGTCTCGCGGGTTTGGCTCGGAGAGCAGTACGCCGGAGAGCAAGTCTACAAAGGGCGCAGCGCCGAGAGGCAGCACCTGAACATCCCCATGTCGGTGGTCTTGGAAGGCGAGCCCAAGAAGAACCTGGTCCTGCAGAAAGAGGGCGAAGGTCGGCTCTACTACCGGTTGGGCATGGTCTACGCCCCCAAAGACCTTGCTTTGGACCCGCTCGAGCGCGGCTTCGACGTGTCGCGCAAGTACATCGCCGTCGACGATCCCGCGGACCTGAGCGAGGACGGGGACGGCCGCTATCATGTGGCTCTGGGCGCGACCATTCGCGTCGAGCTCAGCATGACCAGCCGCTCACGGCGGTACTTCGTGGCGCTGGTGGACAAGCTGCCGGCGGGGTTCGAGCCCTTGAACCCGGCCTTCGCGACGACCTCGGCGCTGGAGACCGCGTCGGCCATGCAGGGGTCGTGGGCGAACCGCTGGTTCGAGCACCAGAACCTGCGCGACGAGCGCGCCGAGGCCTTCACCAGCCTGCTGTGGGAGGGGACTTACACGTATTCGTACCTGGTCAGGGCGACGACGGCGGGTGAGTTCGTGGTGCCGCCGCCGAAGGCCGAAGAGATGTACGCGCCGGAGACGTTTGGGCGAGGGGCGTCGTGGCGGGTCGTGGTCGAGTAGGTTGTGAGGAGGATGTCCAAGCGATGCCAATGGCGTGTGCCAACACCCCTTGGACCTGCGCACCCCGTCCTTACCTTGGCGGCCTCACTTTTCTGGAGGAGACCATGAAGAAAGACGAATGGAATGTGATGTGGACCGAACCGAAGGCTGACTCCGAGCAGGGCGACGCCCACCAACGCCATGCTCACGGGCACCCAGACCCCGTCTTGGTCGAAGTGGCCATGGGGCTGAAGCCAGGCCGCTCGCTGGACCTGGGCTGCGGCCTGGGAAGTAACGTCATCTGGCTGGCGAAGCAGGGCTGGGACGCCACCGGCGTCGACTTCTCCGATGTGGCCATCGAGCGCGCGAAGATGCGCGCCAAAGACAGCGGCGCCCACTTCGTCGTCGCCGACCTGCGCGACTTCGACACCGAGGAGCGCTACGACTTGGTGACGTTGTTCTACGTGCACTTCGACGCCGAGGTGTTCGACCCCTTGATTCGCCGCGCGGCGAAGATGGTCAAAGAGGGTGGGCAGCTGCTCTTCGTGGGCCACGACAAATCGGCCAGCACGCAGATGGCCGAGCACGTCAAGGGCCACAATCACGGGGGCGAGCACAGCGACGCTCACGACCACGGGCACAAGCATGAGCACGGGCACGCTCATGACCACGGGCACACTGAGGACACGGAGAAGTCGGCGCAATTCTTGGCCATGCTCACTACCCCCGAGCAGGTCACGGCGTTGCTAGACCTCACGCTCATCCGCTCGGAGGTCGCTCTGATCGACTCGCACGGCAACAACGAGCCCATCGCCACGACCGTCGTCCTGGCTAAGCGATAGCTGGCGTCGAGTAAGGGCGGCAGTGGCCTCCCTTACTCGACCAACTTCGAGCTGCGGTGCATCGCGCCTTTGGCGTCGACGATGGCGCCCTCGACCCCATCCAGCTCCTCGATCAGGGTCATGCCGCGTTCGGGTCCGAGTACGAACACTGCAGTGGCCAGGGCGTCGGCCAGGTAAGCCGCAGGAGCCAGGATCGTCACGCTCTGGCACTCCCGCGCCGACTGCCCCGTCTTGGGGTCCAGGATGTGGTGGTAGCGCACGCCTTCGTAGTCGAAGAAGCGCTCGTAGTCGCCCGAGGTGGCCACGGCGAGGTTCGAGACTGGCAGAATGGCCATCTCGGTGCCGGGTTCGCGGGGGTGACGAATGGCAACGCGCCACAAGCGGCCATCCACTCGTCCAGAGCTGTAGAGATCGCCACCAGCGTTGACGACGAAGTCGATGAGGCCGGCGGCGCGCAGGACTTTGACGGCGCGATCGACCGCATACCCTTTGGCGATGCCGCCCAGCCCGATCGCCATCTGAGGGCGCTTGAGCTCGGCCGTGCCGGCCACACGGTCAGTCACTAGGTCCCTACAGTTGATCTTCTTGATGGCCTCGGCGAGGGCCTCGGGCGACGGCGGCTTGGGGTTGCGAGCCGCGAAGTCGTAGAGACGACCCGCGCCACGAAAGGTGATGTCGAAGGCGCCGTGGCTCAGGGTGCAGAGCGACAAGGCGTCGTCTAGGAGATCGAGCACCTCGGGGTCGAGGGTGATGGGACCCTTTCCGGCGGCGTCGTTGAGCGCCGAGATCTGGGAATCCGGGCGCCACTCGGAGAACACCGACTCGACCCTGGACATCTCGACCAGCGCCGCATCGATGGCCTTCTCGGCGCCGGCCTTGTCGTCGCTGACCACCAGCAGGTCGATGGAGGTCCCCATGAGGGTGGCGTTGCGCTCGATGACCATCGACTCGATCGGCTTGAAATCCGCGCGCAGCAGCCGCGTGGTCTGCACCCGCTCCATCTGCTCCCAACGCTTTGGCATCAGGGAGGTCGCGGCGAGCGGCTCTTTTTTGTCCTCCTCGTCGGCGGCTTTCTGGTGGCAGCCGAGAAAAAGACCGGCCAACACCACGAGGGCGAGGGCGAGAATCCCTGGCCCGAGGGCGAGCCTTTGTCGAGCGTTGTCGAAGCTTTGGTGCATGAAAATTGAGCTGGCGCTGGACCGCGCTACTTACCAAGCGCTTTGTCGACCTCCGACCTGAGCTCCTCCAGCGCCCTCCCCCTGGCCAGCTCTTCGCCGCCGGCTGCGTACAGGACCAAGGAGGGGGTCCCTTCTAAGCCGAGCGCGTCGGAGATGGTGAGCTCAGGATCGTGAATGCTGGTGAAATCGATGGAGTACTTGGCGACAAACGGAGCGGCGTCTTCGCTCTCGGTGTCGACGTTGACACCCAAGACGTCAAGCTGCCCGCTCAGCTCCTTCCTCAGCGCCATGATGTGGGGTGCTTCCTTGTTGCACGGGACACACCAGCTCGCCCAGAACACGACGAGCGTGGGCTTCTGCAGCGAGGTCGGATCGAATGTGGACGGCTGGCCGTCCACCGTGCTCAGCCCAACAATAGGGTCCGCCTTCACGGCCGGCGCGCTGGCACAGCCGGCGGTGACGGCGACGGAGAGAACGACAACCAAGAACACGCACAGGGTTCGCTTCAAAACTCGCCTCGATAGCCGAGCAGCAGCCACATCATATCGAGGCCATTGCTGCGTGTGTAATAATCGCCTTCCACCGTGACCCCGCCGGTCTCGCTGGTCTCTTTTGAGAAGAGCTCGTTGGAGAATGTGAGACGCAGCGTTCCTTGGTGCCCATCGAGTGGCGCCAGGTCTGCGTCAGAGGTCTGGAACACTCGATTGGGGTCGGCCGTGAAGCTCTTTTGGTAGTAGTCCAGCCCGGCTTGGTGGTGATAACGGTAGCCAAGATCGATCAGCAGCATGTGCTCGAAGAGGTAGAGCGAGTAGGTGCTCATGGCGGTAAACGCCAGCAATCCCCAGTCGTCGAAGTACTCGCGCGCGCCGAGCTCGAGGGCCTGATCCTCGCCGATTCCCTGCTTGACGCGGACGGTAGCCGAGCCTCGCTCCCGCGTCGAAGGGAGATTCTCGACCGCCTCGACCCCGTCGATGAACACCGAGTTGAACATCCCGGCCAGGAATCCATCCTGGTGGGTGTAATTGAGCGCAAGGTAGAACACCGTGAGCGGCGTCAGCACCTGAGTCAGCGTCAGGGCCTGTGTGAGCGTCGTTCGAGTCTGCGCCGGGTCATAGTGACCATCGAAGCGGATCATCTGGAGCGAGGCGTAATACCCCTCGAGGGAGTACGCCAACGTCGTGTCCTTCTCAAAGAACGAGACCCAGCCGTCGGCCCCGAAGGCCCCTGACTGATAGGCAAAATCGCCAGAGCCCCCCACGTGGGTGCCCACACCCCAGACATTGTCGTCGTGCCGGTAGCCGACTTGGCCGTCAAAGTGCACGTCTCCCGTCGCCTCACTCTGCAGTGCACGCCAGCTCTGGTTGTGGTCCCGGACAATGGACGCCGACGAGATGACGTCCAAGATCGCGCGTATCGTGATGTGGTCTTCTTTCGTGAGCGGCGTGTCCAGCATCAACATCGCTTGGAAGACGCTGCCGTTCTCGTCGAGTTGAGGGATGCTTCCGTTGTCGACCTGATTGAAATAGCCCAGCTGCACACCGACCTTCATGCCGTCGAGCCAGGATTTTTTGCCGTCTTTTGCGTAGCCCGTCCCTGCGGCGCTCAACGTGATGAGTGTGGCGAGCGCGAAGGCCAAAGATTGTCTTAGTTGCATCCACAACCTCCGGCGCCACCACTATTGAACCCGCCGATCGCTCCTTCCCTACTTTCGGCGATCTTGCCGCTCATCTGCGCAGCCAGCGGATTGGCGTCGAAGATCATAGCCTCTTGTCCGAGCCGCTTCTTTTCGTTGAAGCGAACGGTGACACAGGCTGAGAGGGTGGAAGCGGCGAGGATCCCAAGCAGCAGGACCAAGAGCTTGCGGGCCATCAAAGCAGGGCTCATCAGCGTTTCTCCAGCTAGAGGGCTGCGCGGTGAAACATCGCGCAGAAGGGAAAGAGCGCTTCGAGTTCCAATCGTGTTTTCCAAGTCACGGACTTTCTCCGAGCGCTCTTCCTGCTCGTGTGTACGCCATACGGCAGAGCGGGTAAACGGGATTGTATGAAGCATCGATTCGCCGCATTTGCCGTTGTCACTGTAATGCTGCTCAGCACCGGCCTGACTGGCTGCTCTAATCCCGGCGGCATGCCAAGCTCAGGCGAGATACTGGGCTCTGGTGAGGTGGGAGCCGACGGAGCGCTCAACGTGGCCACTTTTGCACCGGGCCGCGTAGTGTTGGGGCTGCAGCCTCGTCGGAAAAGACTTTGAGGAGTCTTGGGGCGTCAGTCTGGTGACTGTTCCACATGTGAGGCTCAACGATAGGCACAAACGAAGGAGAACCCTTGTCGAACGCCCCTCTTATCCACGCCCTCCAGTCGGTTCGAGCCGCCTGTGAGCTGGTCCGAAACGTCCAAGCCGAGCTCGTCAGCGAAGACGTGGTCGCCAAGGCCGATCGCTCCCCGGTGACCGTCGCCGATCTCAGCGCGCAAGCCGTCATCAGCTCGATGCTGGGCGTGCACTTTCCTCACATCCCTTTGCTCGCCGAAGAAGACGACGAGAGTTTTCGGGACGATCCCGAGCTCGCCGAGCGCATCCTGCGGCACGTGGCCGCCGTCCTTGGCCCTGAGCACGCGGTCGACGCCCTCGAGGCCATCAAACGTGGTCGGCACCCAGGCGGCGCCGGGCAGTTCTGGGTTCTCGATCCCATCGACGGCACCGAAGGCTTCTTGCGCAACGACCAGTACGCCGTCTGTCTGGCCCTGCTCGACAGAGGCAAGGTCCAGCTCGCCGTGCTTGGCTGTCCGAACTTGCCGCTGTTTCCTGGCCGGACGGATTCGCCACGCGGAGTGCTCGCCGTCGCCGCGCGCGGCGAGGGCGCGAGCATCGAGTCGCTGGACGGCTCGGTGAGAGCGCCATGTCGGGTCTCGCAGGTAGCAGACAGCGCCGAGGCCACGCTCATCGAGTCGCTGGTGGGCGACCACACGGACCACGGCCGGCAGCAGTCGATCGCCGCTGTGCTGGGCCTCGAGCGCGCACCGCTGCGCATGGACAGCCAGGCCAAGTTCGTGGCCGTCGCGCGAGGCGAAGCCGACCTCTACCTGCGCTTCTCCGGCGCAGCGGACTTCAAGCAGAAGATTTGGGATATCGCCGCTGGCGCGCTGTTGGTGGAGGAGGCCGGTGGCCAGGTCAGCGACGCCCAAGGCCGGCCGCTGGACTTCACCTTGGGCCGTGACCTGGGCCTCGCCGAGCTCTACGCCACCAACGGCCTGCTGCACGCGCAGGTGCGGGACGCCATCCAGAAGACGAGGGAGCAAAGCTAGGGTTGCGCGGCTCTTGCGCGCAACCCTGTCTGCCCTCCTGACTACGGGGTCGTGGCTGCCTTTGCGGCGACCTTCTTCTTCTTGCCGACGACCTCGATGACCGTGTTCTCTTCGTGCTCTTTGTCGAGTTCCGTCTCGTGCCCGGTCCGCTTGCCGAAGTACTTCTCCTCGACCGAGTCGTAGTAATCGATGATCTGCCGGACGTACTTGCGCTTGCGGAGGTAGGTTCCAGGGAAGAAGCTGCGCTTGAAGCCGTAGACGATGATGGACTTCAGGTCGTGCAGGTCCACGTCGAGGTGTTTGATGGCCAGCTCGAGCTCGCGGCTCAGCGTGGTGTTGCTCACCGTTCGGTTGTCGGTGCAGATCGTCGTCGAGAGTCGGTGCTGACGCAGCAGCTGGAAGCTGTGTTGGCTCAGGTCCGTCATGGTTGGGTTGGTCTGCAGGTTGCTGGTCAGGCAGACCTCGATGGTGATGCGGCGGTCGGCGACGTATTCGCCCAGCTGCTCGACGTACTGTTCTTTGTCCGTGATGTTCGGGTCCGAGATGGAGTCTTTGTCGAGCAGGTAGGTCCCGTGACCGATGCGGTCGGCGTGGAGCTCGGTGATCGCCTGGAAGATGCTCTCGGGGCCGTAGGCCTCACCGGCGTGGACCGTCTTCTTGAGGAAGTTTTTGTGGGCGATCTGGAAGGCGTGCATGTGGTCGTCGGCTGGGTAGCCGGCCTCTTCCCCCGCCAAATCGAAGCCCACGACGGGCAGATCGTAGCGGTCCCGGGCGATCACCGCGGCGCGGGCCAGCTCGATGGAGGCCAAGTTGTAGATCTCCTTGGGCGGGCTGTAGCGGTGGGCGCTCATCAGGCTGCGGTAGTACTCACTGAAACCGGGCTGGAACATGCGCATGGCGCAGACGATGATGCCGTACTCGAAGGGTGGCTCGGCACCGGACTTGATCGCCTCGCGCGCGTTGTACTCGTCGCGGGCTTTTTGCAGACCGCGATTGACGGCCTTGAGGACCATCACCGCGTTCATGTGCTCGTGCATGTGCAGTTGCGGAGCGAAGCGCACCTCGAGATAGCGGACGCCTTCGTCCTGGTTGTCCTGAGCCAGCTCGTAGGCCACGCGCTCCAACGCCAGCTCGGACTGCATGACCTTCGTCGTGTAGCCGAAGCCTCTGAGGTACTCGCCAAGGTTCTGGTAGCGCTCCTTGAAGACCAACTCGCGCAGTCCCGACTCCGTATAGGAGGGAAGCTCTACATGGTATTCGCGACACAACTCGATCAGCGTCGGGATTCGCAAGGAACCGTCGAGGTGAACGTGGAGATCGGTCTTCGGCAGATCTTTGAGAAAGCCTTCGGGTATCTTCGACATATTCGTCCCGCGCAGTGGGGTTTTCTCGACCGGGTAGGGCTCGGGCGCCTGACGGTCTCTGGTTCGTGGGGAGAACTCGTTGCCGGGGATGGCGGAGAGTCATGCGGTAACGCTGGACGCGCGCAACAACCCGGCGTGTTCGCACATGCGTGGACAAGGGTCTGCAGTGCGATTCGGGGGATTGTGCGCCTGAGACGCCGGGGTTACAACCCCTCAGCCGCCGATATCAAGACCGCGGTTCGCAGAGCCCACCTCCAGGCGGTCTTGCTCCCATCGTGAAGACCCCAACGAGAAGTGCCGTGTTGCCTAGTGCCCGTCCGGGAAACCCCCATCTGCGGCGCACCCTCCCTCGCTCCTCGGCGTACCTGTGTACGCCTGCGTCGCTCGCTCATCGGCTCCTTGCACCTTGGGCATTTCCGAACGGGCACTCACAAGATGTCCTTTGGGGAGTTCAGAGTTCGGTCGCATTTCCCACCGATCTCAACAAAACACGCAATTTCAAGATGGACTCTGCCTAACTGACCCGAGAAAGAATTCTTGTCTCGACGTCCTCATTCTCCTGTGCTAATGGGTCCGACACTGGTGAGTAGACTCGAGTGTCAGTTTAGGGAGAAAAAACCATGTCGCAGAGGTACGTCGGAATCGATATCGGCGCCGAGACCGTCAAGGTCGTCGAGCTGACCAAGAACGGAAACACGCTCGAGTGGACGCGACGCAAGCTCGTCGAGCACCACAAGGAGCCAGGTCTCAACGCCCTGTCCATCCTGCGGGAGTTCGACTGGGAAGGCGTAACCAGCGCCGCGGTCAGTGGCCGTTTCTCTCGGCAATTCCAGCTCTCTAGGATCCCTACCAAGCAGGCGCAGGCCGAGGGCTTCCGCTTCCTCGTCGGCGACCAACCCGCGACCATCGTGTCCATCGGTAGCCACGGCTTCTCTGTGCTCGAAATGCGCGCCAGCGGTGCGGAGATCTTTCGTGAAAACTCCCGCTGCTCACAGGGCACAGGCAACTTTCTGCGCCAGTTGGTCGAGCGCTTCGATTTGAGCATCGAGGAAGCCAGCGACCTGTGCGCCGAAGAAGGGGCTCCGGCCGCCCTCTCCGGACGTTGCCCAGTCATCTTAAAGACCGACATGACGCACCTCGCCAACAAAGGCGAGAGCCGCGCCCAGATCCTCGCTGGTCTGTATGACGCGGTGTGCGAGAACGTGCAGGTCCTCATCAAGCCGTCCGTGAGCCCACCTAACCTCGTCCTCATCGGAGGCGTCAATCGCTCGAAGCGCATCCGTGGACACTTCCGCAACTTCGTCGAGAAGCACGAGATGAACTTCATCGACGTGGACGTCGACGACGCGCTCTTCTTCGAGGCCCTCGGGAACGCGGTCTTGGCCACCGAGCTCACCGACCCACTGCCCAAGCTCGAAGACGTACTGGGCGAGCTTCCCACGGCTCACCTCGAGTCTGTGTCGAGCCTGACGAGCTACCTTTCGATGGTCAAGCGCATGCCGAAGGTCAAGTTTCCCGAAGCGGGAACCGGCCGACAGCTGGTGCTCGGCTTCGACATCGGCTCCACGGGCTCCAAGGCCGTGGCCGTCGATTGCGCGAGCCGTGAGATCATCTGGGAAGACTACACCAGCACCAGCGGAAACCCCGTTGGCGCAGCCCAGTTCTTGATGCAGAAGTACGTCGACCACCCCGTCTCCTTGAACGCCTTGGTCGCCTTCGGCGCCACCGGCAGCGGACGCGAGATCGTCGGCTCCTTGCTGTCTACGGCCTACGGCGTCAACCGAGTCTACATCCTCAACGAGATCGCCGCGCACGCCGAAGGCGCCCTGCACTTCGACCGCCGCGTCGACACGATCTTCGAGATCGGCGGCCAAGACGCCAAGTACATTCGACTGGCCGATGGCCGCGTCATCGACGCCGCCATGAACGAGGCCTGCAGCGCTGGCACCGGCTCCTTCATCGAGGAACAAGGCCGCAAGTTCCAAGGCATCGACTCCGTCGCGCAGCTGGGCGAAGAGGCCGTTATGGCCGACTCCGGTGTGTCTTTGGGGCAGCACTGCTCAGTCTTCATGGCCGAGATCATCGACGAGGCCGTCGCCGCCGGTGTCCAGAACCGTTCAATCATCGCCGGCATCTATGACTCCATCATCCAGAACTACCTCAACCGCGTGAAGGGCAGCCGTTCCGTGGGCGACGTCATCTTCTGTCAAGGGATGCCCTTCGCCTCCGACGCGCTCGCCGCTGCGGTGGCGCGCCAAACCGGCAGCCAGGTCATCATCCCACCGAACCCCGGGACCGTCGGTGCGCTGGGCATCTGCCTGCTGACCTTGAAGGCCATCAACGCCGCCCAGTTGGACTCCGTCTGCGGCGACCTCTTCCTCGAAGCCAACGTGACCCGCAAGGACACGTTCAACTGCAAGTCGAACAAGGGCTGTGGCGGCGCGGGCAACAAGTGCCGCATCGACCGCATCAGCACCGTGGTCGGTGGCCAGCGCCAACGCTTCACTTGGGGCGGCGGCTGCTCGTTGTGGGACAAGGGCACGGGGAAGGTAAAGCTCCCTGACCGCGCTCCCAACCCGTTCAATGCCCGCGCCGAGCTCATCGACAACGTCGTCGCCAGGGTCTCAGGGGACACGGGCCGCCAGAAGGTCGCCCTCACCGACGAGTTCCAGCTCAAGACCTTGTTCCCCTTCTTCGCCACGTTCATCAAGGAGCTCGGATACGACGTGCTACCCCACATCGGCGCCAGCCAAGAGGCGCTGAAGAAGGGCATCGAGAAGGCCAACGTCCCATTCTGTGCGCCCATGCAGCACTACCATGGGATGGTCAGCAAGATCGCCGAGACGAACCCAGACTTCATCTTCATTCCCATGGTTCGGGACACGGAGCGCCACGCCGAGGAGCGCAAGGCCGTCGTTTGCCCCGTCGTCCAAGGCAGCTCTGACCTGCTCCTCTGGGACCTCAAGGGCGACTGCAAGGCAACCATCCTCACGCCCATCATCAACGTGGGCATGAGCCTCGAGTCGAAGGAGTTCACTGAGAGCTGCGCCCGCGTCGCCGCGTCTCTGGGTGTCGTCACGATCAAGTGGTGGAAGGCCTACGAGGCCGCGCTGGCCGAGCAGATCAAGTTCCAGGCCAAGCTCCTCGAGCTCGGCCGCGAGGCCCTCGAGTTCGCCGCCGCCAACGACATCACGCCCGTCGTGGTGCTGGGCCGTCCCTACACCATCCACAACAAGGTCCTCAACTCCAACGTCCCAGCGCTGCTGCGCGAGCAGGGGGCGCTGGCCATCCCCGTCGACTGCATGACCATCGACGAGGACGTCCCCCACTACGACCGCATGTACTGGAGCTATGGGCAGCGCAACCTGCGCGCCGCCCACCAGATCCGCCGCACCCCCAAGCTCTACAGCATCTGGTGCAGCAACTACTCCTGCGGTCCAGACAGCTTCAACCTCCACTTCTACTCCTACACCATGGAGGGTAAGCCGTTCGCCATCATCGAGACCGACGGTCACTCTGGCGACGCCGGCACCAAGACCCGTGTCGAAGCCTTCCTGCACTGTGTGCGCGAAGATCTGGAGGGCTTCGGCCGCAAGCCGGCCAACGACTTCAAAAAACTGGAGTCGAGTACGCACGGACTCGGAGAGATCCGCCGGAATCGCGAGACCATCCTCATCCCGCGCATGGGGCCGGGCGCAGCCGCCATCGCTGCGGCGATGCGCGGCATCGGCGTCTCCGCCGAGGCGCTGCCGATGCCCGACCACGAAGCCTTGCGGACAGGTCGCCGCTACACCTCCGGAAAAGAGTGTGTGCCCATGACCATCACGCTCGGCAGCCTCTTGGAGCGTCTCGATGCCGAGACCTCGCCGGACACGCGCTTCTCCTTCTTCATGCCCACCGCCGATGGCCCTTGCCGCTTCGGCGTCTACAACGTGTTGCACAAGATCGTGCTCGAGCGACTCGGCTGGAAGGACCGGGTGACCATCTGGTCGCCGCCCGACAGCGACTATTTCGTCGACGTGCCCGCTGGTTTTGCCGCCTTGGTTTACTCGGGCTTCGCCAGCATCGATATGCTGCAGGCCGCCCTCTATGACGTACGCCCCATGGAGACCGAGGCGGGAGCGGCCAACGCGCTCTTCGCGAAGTACGAGGACGAGCTCCTCACGCTCATGGAGGCCGCCGGACACGGCGACCTCTCCTTGCCCACCGCTCTGATACAGGTCGCGGGCGGCAAGCTCTTTGGCTGCGCAGACTTGCTGCGCCGCGCCGGCGTCGAGTTCGCTCGGCTCAAGCTCCGCAAGCCCATGCCGTCGGTCATGGTGGTCGGTGAGATCTATGCGCGCTGCGACCCGTTCGCCAACGACTTCGTGGTCGAAAAGCTCGAGGCCCGCGGCATCAAGGTCCGCTTCGCGCCCTTCACCGAGTGGCTCGAATACACCGAGATCGCCAACCGGATCCTGGGCCAGAGCAAGACCTTCGGCGACCACTTGAGCACGTTCGTGCAGCGACGAATTCAAACTCGCGCCTACAACCTGCTCGCCGAGAAGCTCGAATGGCCGCACCGGACCTCGGCGCAGGCCTCGGTCGACGCCGCCGCGCCCTACATCCGCAAGGAGCTCGTGGGCGAAGCGGTGCTGACCATCGGCGGACCGTTGGCCGAGTTCCACGAGGGGCTCATCGACGGCGTCGTGAGCGTCGGTCCCTTGGAGTGCATGCCCACCAAATTGGCCGAGTCCCAGTTCTTCCACATCGCCGAGAAGGAAGGCCTGATCTCGCTGACCATTCCGCTCAACGGCGACCCAGTCGATCCCGAGATGATCGACAACTTCGCCTTCGAGGTGCACGCCAAGTACGGCCAACGCGACGGCCGCCGCCCGCTCGACCTGAAGAGCGGCTCGGTGCGCGTCGAGAAAACCGTCTAGTGTAAACCGTCATGACTCTCCATGTTTATTGACTGCAAGGAGCGCCCCCCAATCCTCAGGAATTCTTCAAAAATACCGGCATGTTGTTGATTACAGAAAAAAGAAAGTCATTGGGGGTCCTGGGGACAAAGTCCCCCGGAGGGTCAGGGCAGAGCCCTGCTTCCCTGAAAGGCCACGCTCATAAGCACGGACACATGTGAAGCGTTACACTAGGTCTCGCTCGCTCTGTGAACAGAAGGCGCAAACCCACGTGGGGTTTGCGCCTTCTACGTTTTCGCCAACTTGACTCTAGCCCATCATCTCGATGAAGGCGTCGACGCGGGCCTTGCCCTGCTCCTCGGAGTAGGAACGCGGATCGGCGTGGTCCGCCTCGAGGAGCAAGGCGGGGATGCCCAGGTCATTGGCCATTTGGTCTTGCTGGTCCATCTGCCCCAGCGAGTAGGGCTTGCACGAGCGGTCCGAATGCAGGATCACGCCGTCGATGGAGAAGTCGGCGATCATCTTCTGCATGGTCCGCAGCTTGTCCCCCGTTGACCGGTTGAGGATGGCGTGGAGATAGACGCGAGCCATGCTCTCGAAGGGTCTCGTCTCGTCCATCATGGGCGCCAGCTCGCCCCAGGCGTAGGTGTAGGTCGACGCGACCACGTTCACGCCCTTGGCGGCCAGCTGGTTGGACAGCCCGCCGATCTTGAACCAGATGGGGAGGTTGTCCCAGAGAACGCGCTTGCGCTCGTTCTTGATGGCTCCCAGCCCGGCGGCAACGCGCTTGTCGAGCTCTTGCAACAAGTCCTCGTAGAACTCGATGGTTTCTTGATCGCCGCGGAGATCGACGATGGGCCCCATGTTGACGAAGCCGTCGAAGGCCGTCATGGGAGCCGGTCTGTTCTGCGCGCGGTCCATGACCTGCAGCCAGAGCTCGCTGCACAGGCGGCTGCGGTGCACGATGTCGCTCAGCTTGGCGAACGACAGGCGCTTGCCCGAGATCTCCTCAGCGAGAGGGATGAGCTCCTCGATCTGCCGACGGACGAAGTCTACCTGATGAGGGGTCGCTGCCTCGTAGAGGAAGGGTGTGTCGATGACATAGAGCGGCACTTTGAAGTGCTCAGCAAGCACACGGTACCAGTAGAGGACGGTCTGGCAGATGTTGGTGCAGCAGACCAGCACGTCGGGTTTGGGGAGCTTGCCGACCGGGGTGTCGCCGGAGAGGGCGGCGCCGATGTCGGTGCGGGCGTAGCTGCAGAGATCCCTGGAGTAGCCTGCGTTCTCGGCGTGTACCGCCAGGCCCTCGGCCTTGCGTCTGGCGCCGCAGAGCGCCGCGTGGTTCTCGGGATAGACCAGGAAGAAGCCGAGCGCCCGAAGGATCTCGATGGGGGCTCCCGACGTGACCCACGCCACCTTCTTGACGCCCCCAACGTAGCGCCCTTCGAGGTAGTGGCGAGACATCAGCTCCTTCATCCGCGCGGTGCCGAGCAGGGGCGAGTTGAGGGGACTGTCTGGTTTGCTGCGCCCTTTGAGCTTGCGCAGGTCTTGCGCCCGCTGGTAGCGCAGGAATGTCTTGCCGACCAGCTGATAGTTCAAAGCGTACTTGAGGAGGGAATCGGTGCTCATGCCAGCATCTCTGCAAACGCCTCGAGGCGGGTGAGGAATTGGTTCGAGACGGCCTCGCTCATGTCGAACTCGACGTGCAGGACCGGCACCCCTTTGCTCCCCAGGAACTGCGTCAGCAAGGGGATGTCGAAGAGTTCGGGCTCGCAGAACTTGGGGTCGTAGATGACGAGGCCCTTGGCGCCAGCTTTGGTGAGGG
>Ga0210044_10004424_pt1 | contig 19587 bp, 20 predicted proteins | sample CryGey13umfilter_2_FD_183959 | JGI IMG/M metagenome (GOLD analysis project Ga0210044, IMG submission 183959) | Groundwater microbial communities from aquifer in Utah, USA - Crystal Geyser 4/9/14 3 um filter (SPAdes) (version 2) | ecosystem: Environmental > Aquatic > Deep subsurface >... | reverse complement strand
CGCTGACCGAAACCTGTATGAGAATAATGAATGGATTGCGCATCGTGACATCGCCAGCAGTCGGAATTATCCCCTGATTTCCCGTTTTTCCGACTCCATAATTCAATATTACAAGACCTTTAAATGGGATAAGTATACATTGCCGACTTCTCCCCTTGTATCCATGGACGGTTCAAAAACATGGAAGAAGAAGCTGGCACTTGCAGGAAAAATTACCCGGATTCAGTACAGCGTTTCCAGTGACAACAATTCACCATTTGTGTACACCAACTATCTGACAGCTTTGAAAAAAGCCGATTGGAAAATCCTGTTTAACGGTATGGGAAACAATGAGCTTGGCAACGACTCCAATGAGTGGTGTTTTTATTTCTATGGCAACGAGGGCCTGAACCAGGAACGGTTCGGGAGTGCTTTCGGGCCCAGGGGAGACAACCACGGCTACATCGCGGCCGAATACCAGGACGAGGACCAGACGGTTTATGCCGCAATTTACATCACGGAGTTCAAAAATGACTCCAAAGGGCTGGCATTCACACTCATCACCCAGGATACCATTGAGATTCAGAACCCGAAGACTGGGCTGGTTACCGCAAAGCTGATGACAGACAAAATTCGCTCAAAAGGACATGCGGCACTGGATGGTGTTTATTTTGAAACTGGAAAAGCTACTTTGAAGGAAACCTCCAAGGCCGCATTGATGAATATTGCTTCCTTCCTGAAAGCCAATTCTACCAAAACATTTTATGTGGTGGGCCATACCGACAACACCGGCACATTTGACCGGAATATGGAGCTTTCGTTGAACCGGGCAATAGCAGTCAGAAAGGCATTGACTCAACAGTTCCAGATTCAGCCTGGCCAGTTGAAGGCACAGGGAGTTGGCCCCCTTGCCCCGGTCCTTTCGAATAGTACGGATGAAGGCCGGGCCCGAAACCGAAGAGTGGAAATCGTGGAACAGTAGCATTGGGAAAAATGCAAGACCTGCGGAAAAAAACCGCATTGGAGAAAACTTTTGGTAAAACATATTAAATTTTCACTACTTTTTGTCATTTTTGCAGGCTTTTCTGCAATTTTGCCAACATTCGCTGTGGACAACTGCACCTCTGCAATCATCAGTCGACTTGCCTCTGAAAGCGGCGCCCCGATGCTCTGGAAGAACCGGGACACGGATGTCCGGTCCAACAAAGTCGTACTGGTAGACGAAAAGCCTTACCGCTACCTCGCGCTGGTAAATCACAACGATTCCTCCGGCCGCATCTGCTATGCAGGGTTAAATGAAACCGGGTTCGGCATCATAAACACCGCCGCATATAATCTCCCGGAAATGACTGGGGAACTAAAGGACCTGGAAGGATTTTTGATAGCCGACGCTCTTCGAAAGTGCAGAACTATCGACGACTTTGAAACGCTTGTCAGGACCAATCTGGGTCAAAACCTGGGTGTGGAATCCAATTTCGGGGTGATTGACGCCGCCGGTAATGCCATGCTTTTTGAAATCCACAACCACGGGTTCAAGAAATTTGACCCCGCAAACGTTCCGGAAAAATACCTCATCAATACCAACTTCTCCCGAAGCGGCACAATAGACAAAGGTGCCGGCTATATGCGATTTGCCCGGGCAACTGAGCTGTTCGCTGCATTGGGCGGAAAACTCATCCGGCCAGAAGATATTCTTCACCGCTTTTCCAGAGATACAGGTAATGTTCTGGTCGATCAACCCACACCCGAGAACTTCAACCTGTACCCGGCGTCACCGGATACATGGATTTCAACGAGAGACAGCATCAATAAGTTCTACACCTCTGCCTGCATCGTTCTTGTGGGGAAGAACCCGGATCACCCGAAGCGTCCTGCCATGTTGTGGATTATCCCCGGTGAACCCCTCACGGCAATCGCAATTCCACTGTGGGTAGAAGCGGGAAAAGTCCCAGACATCCTCTGGAAAGGGGAAAAGGCCGCAATATGGGAAGAATCCGCAAAACTCAAAGCAATCATCCGCCCGTACCGGAAAGGCAACATGCAAGACTATATGCGTATCAACAGGATGGACAACAAAGATCACACCGGCTACCTCCCCGGCCTTCTGGCGATCGAAAACCGGATTTTCAAAGACACCGCAGACTTTCTGGAACATCCCCACACGCCGTCAGAGCTGGCACAGTTCCAGGAGAAAATGGCGGAGATCGTGATGGATGCGCTCCGGCTTGCCGCAGCTCAGTGACGAGTGGATTGTGAATGGTGCCAGAAACAAAAAGTCCTGGGTCTAGATTCCACCCCATCGGAGATCCAATGTGTTTGACGATTTTTCAGTGGAATGGTATGATTCTCCAGCGCCCGGATGGCGGAATTGGTAGACGCAAGGGACTTAAAATCCCTCGGGGTCTTCCCTGTGCCGGTTCGATCCCGGCTCCGGGCACCACTTCCCGTTCCTGCCCCGCAGGGCCGGAATGTTAAATGTTGAGTGAAGAAAAATCAGGGAACGAGCACCTCATTTAGTGCATATAACTAATCTATTATCTTTCCCCTTCATCGCTAAAGCTGCAAAGCGGGGTACAGGCACCTACGGCGCCTTGCGCCGCAGCTTCAGCGTTGCGGTCTCCGTTTTGCTCGGTTCCTATCTTACTTTCCCATCTGCCGGTCTGCGAAGCAGCCCGGGCTCCATTCAAAAAAGGAATACAATTCCTCAAATCCATTGTGGGGAGGGAGAGGATTCTCACCCCCAGAATGGGACGCGACCGATTGGGCCAGATGTGCGGGTTTGCGACCGGAGCGAAGGAGGAGAAGTACATGCGTATGCGACGAGGAGCGGAGGGAGTAAACGCATGCAGATGGCCCGAGACTTGAGCGTCAATGGAAAAGAGGGGGGGGATACTGTGCATTACTCACAGAACTCACATTTCAAAAAACTGTGTTTTTTGAAATAGGAACTTTCACGGAAGTGTAACGTTGAGCTTGCTCATAAGGGGCGCTTCTGGGAAAGTTCCGTGCTCCCGACGTAGGCGGGAGTGCGGGTTTTCTAACCGTCAATTACCTGTGGCTTTCCCTCTCCGTTGGCTTGGGCCTTCCACCGCAGTCCTGTTGCGATGGTCACGACGACCGCAGCGAGGATGAGGTCAGGGACGAGGGGGAAGAGACTTCCTTCCTTTAACAATGCGACCGCTTTCTGATAAAAGGGGAATTCCAGATAACTGATAGATGCCATCCGTGCCAGGGCGGGTGAAAAAAAGTCCCGGAAATCGTTCATGTACATGACAAGGGGGCCGGCAAGCTGAATGCAAGCCATCACCACCGCGGCGGCAGTCCGGCTGCCACGAAACAGCCAGCTGAATAGTTTTAAGATACTGTTCAAAGTGAACAGAAATATAATTGTGATCAGAAGCATTCGGGAGGGCGGTAGCTGCCGCAGCTTAACACTTAGCGGAAGCAGCAAAATGGCCAGCAAGCCAGCCTGGAAGATCGCCAGACGAACGAAGGGTCGCTTTACCTCTCCCCCATACAGGATCAATGATATCCAGGTCAATATCGGTAACAGCGCACCGAATGCACTACAGAAGGCTGCGTTGACCAGGTTTCCGTTTACGCTCACCGGTAAGGCCATGTTTCCCAGCTGGACCCCGGCGGGAGATACGGAAAGGGGAATCAGAAACACCACGACTGTGGGAAGGAGAACCCACAGGATGGTTTTACAACCGGGCCAGAATTTCTTCCACGACTTCATCAATGGTTTTCTCCGTAGTTTCCACGAGGATAGCATCTTTCGCTTGCTTCAGGGGGGCCAGAGATCTTTCAGCGTCCTGCTGGTCCCGCTCCTTCTGCTCCCGGAGGATTCCCTCAATGGTTATGGTGGTTTTCGGATCTTTTTCTTTCAGCTGTATATATCGGCGTCTGGCACGCTCTTCAGGGGATGCCACAATAAAAAACTTATGGTCAGCATCGGGAAACACAACCGTGCCAATGTCTCGCCCTTCCACAACAGATGGACGACTGAGTCCGATTTTTCGCTGCAACGCAGTCATCAATTGGCGCACTGCCGATAGCTTGGAGTAGTCAGACGCGTGGCGGGCGGCTTCAGGTGTCAGTATTCTGTCGGAAACGTCCTCACTATTCAGCAGAATCCGCCCATCTGCACCAAAATTAACATCTACGGATTCCAGAACTTTGTCTGTCACCTCAGTATTATCACAGGGGATATCATTATCCGCCAGGTAGAGACCGACAGCTCGATACATTGCCCCGGTATTGAGGTAAAACCAGCCTTGTTTTTCTGCCACAAGCCGGGCGACCGTGCTCTTACCGGAACCGGATGGGCCATCAATAGCAATAACAGCGACCATTCACAGCACCTCTTCCAGTACACGGATGAATTTTTCATTATCGGGTCTGTGGCCAAAACTCATGCGGAACCAGTGAGGCATATTGTAGCCATGAAGGGGTCGGATAATGACACCCCGACGCTGCATTTCAGTGAATACGGGGACGATATCCCTTTTCGTATCCACGGCGATGAAGTTTCCCTCCTCAGCCAGATAGGAAAGCCCGATTCGATCCAATTCCTTCAGCACATACGCTTTTTCCTTTTTCACATGGGCAACAGAAGCACGGACGTGATCATCACAGTCCATTGCCGCCGTGCAGGCTACCTGTGCCAGAATGTTGACATTAAAAGGAGACCGTACTTTACCCAGCATGAACAAAAGATCCGGATGGGCAAACGCATATCCGACTCGGAGACCCGCAAGACCGTAAATTTTTGAAAACGTACGAAGAATAATCACATTCTTACGGCCCTGTTCCTGAATGTATTTCATGGAGTTCGGATAGTCTCGATTTTCCACAAACTCAAAATAGGCCTCATCAATGACAATGAGGATGTCATCCGGAACCTGCTCCACAAACGAGTCCAGCTTTTCGCCTGAAATCATGGTGGTAGTGGGATTACTGGGATTGCTGAGGTAAATAATCTTTGTTGAATCGTCAATTGCCTTCAGAAACGCATCCAGATCCAGGCGGTACCCGGGAGCGGCCGGAATTTCCACTCCTCTATGATTAGACGCATAAGTGGCCACCTTGTACATTGCAAAGTCATATTGTGAATAAAAGGCAGTTTCACCGACGTCCAGCAGCGCTTTTGACGCCATTTCTATGATTTCAGCAGCTCCATTCCCGAAAAAAATCCACTCCGGGTCTATGTTGAACTTTTCCCCCATTTTTTCCCGAAGGTAAAAAGCGCCTCCATCGGGGTAAATGTGCACCCGGTCAATCGCTTCATGAAGCGCCTTTTTTACTTTTTCCGGTGTTCCAAGCGGGTTTTCATTGGATGCCAGTTTCGCAATGTCTTTCGGATCAAGACCATACTCCCGAACAACAGTTTCAATCGGCTTTCCTGGAACATAGGGGGAAAGAGAATTTATCAGCTTTGGTTGTCTGATCATCACGCCTCCTCGTCAACTTTTCTGTTTTCCACCGGGATTCTTTTTCCGCACTGCCCTTTCGTTCTTTGCAGGGGGCATCAGGAGTGCTTCCACCTCCCCGGTAGATAACCGTCGATACTGGCCGGGGCCGAGGCCCTCGGCACTAAGGTCGCCGATTCGCACGCGTTTCAGTTTCACAACCGGATGGCCGACTTTCTGGAACATCCGTCGTAACTGGTTTTTCTTTCCTTCAATTAACTCCACCTCAAGCCAGCTGTTGAGTCCGTGTCCCACCATCCGAACCTTTGCCTTACGGGTCTTTACTCCATCCAGTACCATTCCGTTTTCAAGCCTTGCAATTGTCCGGTCATCGGGAACGCCCCGGACCCGGATAAGGTAGGTCTTGCCCACGTGGCTTGCCGGACTCATCATGTGATTGGCAAATTCTCCATCATTGGTAATGAGAAGAAGGCCCTCGGAATTCAAATCCAGCCGACCGACAGGGAACAGCCCCTTCCGTTCTTCCGAACCCAGTAAATCCATCACTGTGGTCCGTTTCTTCTCATCACTTTTCGTTGTCACAACACCAAGCGGTTTGTAAAGGAGGATATATACCTGCTTTTTCATAGGATGAATGATTTCTCCATCCACCTTGACAACATCCCGGCTGATATCTGCCCGGGTGCCCAGTTCCATTACCCGCTTTCCATTAACAGTCACCCGGCCTTCCTCAATCAGTAGTTCCGCTTTTCTTCTGGAACATATCCCCGCCCTGGCGATAATTTTCTGCACCCGATCTCCGATTTTTTCAGTCATGAGTCATTCACTCCTATTTCTTCAAGTGACGGAAGATCGCCAAGGGAATTCAGTCCAAACAGCTCCAGAAACTTCTGCGAGGTCCGGTACAGCATGGGTCGGCCGATTACGTCCTTCCTTCCAGCAATTCGGATCAGTTCCAATGCCTGGAGGTTCCGCAGAATATTAGACACAGACTGAACACCGCGCATTGCCGCAACTTCCTGGGACGTAATGGGTTGCCGGTACGACACAATGGCAAGCGTCTCAAACGCCGCCTGGGAAAGAGACAGTGATCGATCCGTGTCCTTCATCTTCAGTACCATGGGGTAGAAACGCCTGGAAGTCATAAACTGATAGCCGCCAGCCAACTTAAAGAGATTGATTCCTCTGTGACTGCAGTCAACGCTCAATTCCTCAACTGCCGCCTGTACCAGTGTGGGTTCCACTTCCAACACTCTCGCAATCTTATCCACAGACAACGGAGAATCGGATGCAAATATCAGTGCTTCAACTGTGGCCTTGAAATCGGTATTCATGCTACTCAAACCTCGCAACCAATTGTTCCTGTTTTTCTTCGGTAAAAATCGTTCTCCGCTGGAGAATAATTTCTGAAAATGTGTCCGTCTGGGTCGCCTTCAGAGCTCCTTCCCGCACCAGCTCCAACATTGAAACAAAGAGATAAACCACAAACCCCCGTTCCCGTACTCTGGCCAACGCAGAAAATCGCACCTTCCTTTTTTCTGCAAATACACTGAACAGCAGGGAAAGCACATCCTTCATCGTATATGGTTTGGGCCTGATCAGAATCGGGCGAAGCGCTTTCCGGCGTTCCACTACCCTTGCGTAGTGTTCGACCAACAGAAAAGCTCCATTGTCTCCGACTTTGAATTCCCAGTCCTCTTTCTCTATTTTTTCCTTATAGGATCTGGGGAAGCTTCGGGAAATTTCCTTGTGACGCTCTCTCAGTTTCCCTGCCTGGGTAAGTACCTTCTCATATTCTTCCAATTGAAAAATCAACTCTTCCCGCATCTCTTCGAAAGCTTCCTGCTCACGGGGAATCATTGATTTCGCCTTCATCAGCATCAAGGTTGATGCCATTACAAAATAGTCCCCGGCAATGTCCAGGTTCAATTCTTCCATTCGATTCAGGTACTCCGCGTACTGTTCAGTAATGGGAGCAATGGAAATGTCGGCTATTGCCATCTTCTGTTTTCTTACCAGGTGCAGCAGCATATCCAGCGGGCCGTTGAATCCTTCCAGTTGTAATTCCAGGTCAAAAGTTGGAGAAAAATCCATTAATGCCTCTTCAAATTCATTGCGCTACGAACCTCGTCCATTGTGGAAGCCGCCACCTCCCTGGCCTTAATCGCTCCCGCGTCCAACACGTCATTCAGATAGTCGCCATCTTCCTTCAGCCTTTTCACCCGGTCTCCAACCGGCAGCACTTCCTCCAGAACGTGAGGAATAAGTACCTTCTTGCAGTCGAAGCACCCGATCCCGGCAGTTCGACAGCCCGTAGCACAATCCGCCTGCTCTGTTGGTGTAGAGAAAATTTTGTGAAGATCAAATACCGGACAATCGTCCGGATCTCCGGGATCCGTTCTTCTCACCCGTCTTGTATCTGTCACCATCGTCAACAGCTTCTTCGTAATTTCCTCTTCTGTATCCTCAAGATAGATAGCATTACCGTAACTTTTACTCATTTTCCGGCCATCCAGTCCCGGTACACGTCTGGCTACCGTCAATTTTGCCTCTGGTTCGGGGAATATCGAAGTTCCGGTAATGTGGTGAAACCGCCGAACAATTTCCCTTGCCAGCTCAAGATGATAGAGCTGATCTTCCCCCACAGGCACCAGATTTGCCTTATAGATAATGATGTCCGCAGTCTGCAGGACGGGATAACCGAGGAATCCATAGTTGGACAAGTCCTTATCCGTGATCTGTGCCTTCTTTTCCTTATATGTGGGCACGCGTTCCAGCCACGCCAAGGGCGTCATCATCGACAGAAGCAGGTGAAGTTCCGCGTGCTCCTTCACGTCCGATTGGACAAAAATGACGCTCTTTTCAGGATCTACACCAGCTGCGATAAACCCCGCAGCCACCTCAGTCACATATGCCTGCAGCTTGCCGGGATCACTGTACATGGATGTCAAAGCGTGCCAGTCAACCACTGAATAGAAGCAGTTGTTTTCTTCCTGCAATGACACATAATTTCTCAATGCCCCCACCAGATGGCCAATATGCAGCCGTCCCGTGGGCTGGGTTCCGCTCAAAACTCGTTTTTTCTCATTCACCATTCTATGCTCCCAGAATTCTCATGATTACGTGATACAACGGGGTAAAGATCACATCCAACACGTTTGTATAAATCAGTACCAGAAGGATGATAAACCCATATGGCCCGATAACTCTCATATAGTTCAAATACGCCTTTTCTGAAATGAAACCCGACAAAACACCGGATCCATCCAGGGGAGGGATCGGGATCAGGTTAAACACTGCCAGTACAAAATTGATGATCACCAGATAAAACAGCAAATACACCACGGGTTCCAGTACCGAACCTTTGTAGATGAACAGTACCGAAATCTTATACAAAACGATGGCAATGATTCCCATAATGATGTTGCTCAATGGGCCGGCAAAAGAAACCAGGAACATGCCATACTTGCGGTCCTTGAAATTCAACGGGTTTACCGGTACAGGCTTTGCCCATCCAAAAAAGATAAACCCGGTAAAAATTTGCAAAATCGGCAAAATCACCGTCCCGATAATGTCCATGTGAACGATAGGATTCAGCGAAATTCTACCCAGCCGCTTCGCTGTGTCATCCCCCATCCAGTGGGCGGAAAGCGCATGGGCGGATTCATGAACAACCAGTGAAAATAGCAGCGCCACGTATTGAAGTAATCCAACTTGTATGGGAACTCGCACATCATCCTCCAGTTTTCAGAGTCAGTTCATTGTACCAGAAAGGAGCATCCGCGCAAGCGCAGAACAAGGCGCTGCGCCGCAGATCGAGTACAAGACAAGGTTGAGGTTAAGTCCGGAACAGATTCAGAAAAGACGGGGAATTGCCACTTCCCTGATTTTCCCCACTCGCACTGCACTGCCGCCCACGCCCACTATCCTGCCTTTTCTCAACTCATCACTCATCACTCATCACTCATCACTCATCGCCCTTCTTTTCTCCCCTTACTCTTCGCACGGTGCCTGTTGATGAATCCCAGGAATAAACAACTCCCCCCGCCACAGCGTACGGTTGGTCTTCCAGGATCGTGAAGAAATGAATCTTAGCCGTCTCTTTTGTTACAACAAAATCTTTTTCATGGAAATCCAATACCAGGGCACCTGAAACCTGGCGCAGATTGAATCGAAATTCACCCAGTGTTTTAATTGAAAAGGAAAGGCTCTGGATCACAGGCTCCCTGCCCGGTATCTTCACGGATATCTCCGCTTCCATCCTACCTCTTTTCCACGCACTGATCAGTGACAGGGCGCCTTCGCCTTTAAAGCGAAGTTCAACCACATTGTCTGCACTGTCATTCCAGAACCGAACATGTTGTCGAATCAGGACTTCGTCATTTTTGTCCTTTGGAATGACATTTACCGTTTTCGTCAATGGCACCACCCGGTACCCAGCTCCGTTCTGAAGGAGAATCTGAATCTCCTTCCCTTCCAGCCAGATATCTGCCACACCGGAATGCTGAAGCGGCACCGTCACCACACTTTCCATGGTTGCCCTGTCTATAAACTGCAAAGAATTTCTTTCCCTGAGTACAATCCATTTCCCGACAGCCCAGACAGCCCCCATGCCATCAAATTCTATCCTCTTTTCTGTCAAGAGAAAAGCTCCTGAAAATGGTCTCCTGACTTCGGACTCCAGGTTCAGAAGGTAAGGAATTTCCTCCGGAACCAGTAATATGCCTTGTTTTATCAGTGCAAGATGGGCTGCTTCCTGAATCATAGAAAGATAAGGGGAGATTTTTGAAATACTCACCTCATGACGATGGAGTTTTTCATCCAGCCACACAATCGAGTCTTCTTTTAAGAATGCAACACACGATCCGTCCTCAATGTCTGCTGCTATCACATTGCTTTCCCGCAGCAACTCTTTCCCACTCAAGCCCGCCAGAAAGACATCTCTTCCATCTGCAATGAGAAATGCAGGCCGATCCTTCAGCATTCCCCCGCACAGAAGTCTCCTCTCAGCTGCCGCCGGGACCAGGGCCAAAAGAAACAGCAATGCGATTTCCACTTTTCTCATTATAAAAAACTCCATGTCCAATACCTCGTATGAGGGTATAATCGTAGCCAAATTTCCCACTCTTCAGTTCTCTGAATTTTCCACTGAAGGGTTCTATCATGAAAACATCTCCATTTTTACATTGCACAATTATCAACAGGCCACCGTCGCCACTCTCCACGAAAAAAAGATGGCGCCGTTTGTCTCCGACATCAAAATTTCGGGTGATCTCTTTTCCACTTCCTGGATCTACAATTCTCAGTCTGACCTTGTCCCGCCCCATGATCGCCGAAAAAATCGAAGCCTTAACGTACTCAAACACAACTTTCCCAGATGCGTCTATACCCGGATTTTTCAGAATCCCGCTGAATTCCTTGTCCAACAGATGCTTCCCGCTTCCAGTAGAAAATGAGATCACACGGGTCCTGAAAGACCCGAGGTCTCCCTGAGTAACTTTGAACAAAATCAGGTTTGCAAACCGCGATCCGGTAAGTAGAGTTGAATCAATCAAATCTTTCTCGGGAATGGCCATTATGTCCTTCCATGCTCCTGTCTCGAGCCGGTGCAAATGCCCTGAGTCCAGGGACCAGAGCGATCCGCCTTTCTCTGCCATTTCAGGAATGGGTGTTCCCATTCCCGCATCTGCTCTTGGTTTCATCTGCCAGTGATAGGCCAGAAGTGTTTTCGATTGTTTCTCCAAGTTCAAAACCAAAAAACCGGTACGAATGGGCAGGTACAAATTCCCATCATGAACCATGTTCTGAATCGACGCTGCTGAAGAGGGAACAGGCAGCACAGAGTCTGGAATTGTCACCCGCCAATCGGAATCAGAGCATGTAATTTCACCTTTACTTAAACGGAACAACGACTTCTTGCAGGCAAAATAGTAAGCAACTTCCAATTTTTTCCACTTTTTGACTTTAAATACCTCTGAACCCTTCCACACCTCAGCACTGTCCGCGTTATATAGATAATCGCAACGTTCCCCTCTCAGGATAATGGAGGATCCGGCCCAGACGGGCAGATAAATATCTTGGCAAAACAGTAATAAGAAAATGGAAAGGAATTGTTTCATTGTGATACTCCCGGAGAAATCCACCTGGCTGCTGCCACTCTTACATTAGTGGCGGGTCTTTCGGTGTGAATTCCCCTTTAAAGATGCCGCTCGATAACAAACCGGTCTCGTGTTGTAATGCACCAACGAGAAATGGGAGGGCATCATCAGTGCATTCTCCGAATATCCCACAAAAAGAAAACCATTTGGATTTAGCACCCGGCTCAAATCTTCCAGTGCCTTCCTGCGGGAGGCCTCAGCAAAGTAAATCAAGACATTTCGGCAGAACACAACGTCCATTTTACCAAAACTGAGATATCTCGTTCCGTTTGCCAGGTTGAAAAAGCGGTATGTCACCATGTTGCGAACATCTCGATTCACTCTAAACCCATCACCGTGGGGTGTCATATACCGATCTCGTAAATCATCGGGAAGACGCTGTGCAGACATGGCCGAATAGATACCCCGTTCCGCTGTATTCATCGCACTCCTATTAATATCCGTTGCCATGATTTCAATCCTTAAATCTGCCGGAAACGAGGAAGCCCCTTCCAGAGCCAGCATTGCCAGCGTATAAGGCTCTTCACCCGTGGCACACCCGGCGCTCCATATTTTCAACGTTCTGCTTCCAGATGAAAATTTTTCAGCGACAACTCCCGGGAGAACGAGGTTCCGAAACGCCTGCATTTGAGGTACGTTTCGATAGAAACTGGTTTCAGTGGTTGTGACAGTATTAAATATTTCTTGAATTTCTGTTGTGTCACTACCGGATTGTTGAACATCCATAAAATATTGAGAAAACGATCGGGAACCAAGCTCCTTCAAACGCCTGCCCAATTTATGTTCGAGGTAAAATTTCTTCGAATCTTCAAAATACATCCCGCAACGGTGATAGATATAATCTCTTAAAATTCTGAATTCCTCATCTGTAAGTCCCGGAGCTCCTGCAATGCTCAAGTTCATGGATGGATTATAACTGATACAATTGGAATAAGAAACAACAAAAAATTCTTTTTCCTCAAGTCGAAAAGCTCAATGTTCCGTTTTTCGACATTATGACCAAATAGAACTATTTTCCAGTTATATTTTTGATGCTGGGCGTGGTACAATTACTTGATTAGAAAACATGCGGGGTAATTTATGGCCAACATTATGACAGTTCTGAATATGCTCGAAGAAATTGAAATATCAATGAAAAATCTGTACCAGTGGGTCTCAGAAGAATTTTCCGACGATCTTGATTTATCCCGCACTTTTCAACGAATGAGCCGGGAAGAAGAAACGCACGCCGGGATGGTCAGATACCAGAAACGCCTGATCCGCCAGAATCCAGACAGTTTTGACAAGGTATCAATTGACCTCTCTGGGCTGCGGGAATTTCTAGATTTTATTTCTTCAATCCGGAAAAATAGCCCGGGTCTAACAGAGGAAGGTGCACTGAAACTTGCCATTCAACTTGAAGGAATGGATGAAGAACGGATGTATCGCCATACGATAGTCGAAAGCTGCCCTGAACTGAAGGAACTGATTCATGGCCTTACTCAAAGTGACGAGCAACACTGCGTTTTCCTCAAAGACTTCGCCAAACGATACCTGGCCTCTGAAGTCGGGAATAGCGGTGAATAGTCGGCAGGCAGTGAAAATAGGGAAAGATCAGAGCCGTTTCTCTTTATTTTAATATCATCCTTCTTTTCTTACCATTAAGCCTTGATGTCTTTGTGTTAAGTTCCCCTCTTTTCCTACCCTGCGCCCCTCTGATGCGAAGCATCGCTTCCCAGACCCGCTCAAACTCGCCCCCCTCTCAATCTGTAGCTCATTCCAGCGCTTCTCTCACACAGTCCCTTGCGCAAGCTGTTGGAATATGTTAGTGTTGGTTACTTTTGAGAGAGAGGAAAGGCTGAAAAACTCATGAATTTGAAAGAAAAACTATCTGCTCCTCATTTCTGGGCATTCACAACCTATTTCACAGAAGGATTTCCATTCACTCTCTTTCGAACAGTCTCCTCGGTCTTTTTCAGAGATATGGGTGTTTCACTGGAAGGCGTGGGCCTGACCTCACTGCTTGGCATTCCATGGATTATCAAATTTCTCTGGAGCCCCGCACTGGATCGCTACGCCACCAAGCGAAAATGGGTACTGGCCATGCAGGCAGTTCTTGTTGTCATTATGTTGATCATTGCCGTTATGGCATCCACATCGCTGGCCGTGCCCGCCATTGCCGCACTGTTTTTCACAGGTGCTGTCATTTCCGCGACCCATGATATCGCAATCGACGGATATTATATGGAGGCCCTGGACTTTGACGGGCAGGCAAAGTTCGTCGGCTACAGGGTAATGGCTTATCGAATCGCCATGATGACAGGAACCGGTGTCGTTGTAACACTTGGTACTACACTTGGATGGATCATTGCTTTTTCCTGTGTTGCCGTAGTTTTTGCGCTCTTCTTTATGTACCATCTGTTTTTTCTTCCGGAACCGCAGATAAAAACCGTCGGATTCAGTCAGCTGTTCCATGTGCTTCTCAGGGTGAAGGCTCTCGTGATCGGGACAATCTTTGCCGGTATGATCCTTTTCGTAAAGTGGGTCATCCACACCCCATTCACTCAGAATCTTGCCGCCAGACTACCAGCCCTTCACAAACTCGGTTTTGCTCAGTGGGCCGGAATTTTACTCCTCCTTGGACTACTCATCCTGGCTCTGTTTCGACACTCAATCCGCAGAAAACTGGAGGGTTCCCGGGATTCCAACTATGCCGCCGCGTTTCTCACCTTCATTGACCGGGATAATGCCGGTATCATGTTGACATTCATCATCACCCTCAGGGCCGGGGAATGGATGCTGACAACCATGGTTGCCCCGTTCATGGTTGATGTTGGCATCAAGGTACACTATGGGTGGATTACTGCCACGGTGGGACTTCCCGCGTCCATTATCGGTGCCATGTTGGGTGGTTGGCTGATTTCACGGTACTCCTTGAAACGGACAATCTGGCCCTTGATCGTCATTCAAAACCTGACAAATATTCTCTATATGTTTCTCGCTTTTCACTTGCAATCCTGTGTTCAGTTGAACACAGGTGCCGCTCACCCCACGGCAATCGGTAGCTTCAACCTGCTTCTGGTCGCCTCAGTCCATGGATTCGAGCAATTCTCCGGTGGACTGGGAACGGCCGTATTGATGACCTATCTGATGAAAATCTGCCTCAAGGAACATAAGGCAGCACACTATGCCATTGGCTCCGGGTTGATGAGTCTCAGCGGCCTCTTCACAGGCATGTCCAGCGGTTTTCTGGCGGATTGGCTGGGGTATGGATGGATGTTTGGCATGAGTTTCGTGGTGGCAATCCCCGCCATGCTGGTTATCCCATTCCTCCCCAATCTGGATGCGCCGACTTCACCGTCCGCATTGGATGGTGAATAATTCAGAAAGGAACAAAAAGGAGAATTGGCCTTCCCTGTCTGATATCACCGGGAACGGTAACCGAAGCAGAGAACCGCGGAGTTGAACCACAGCGCTAAAGCCGAATTAAGAGCCCCCGTAGAATTGAATCAGCGCCTGGACAAACGCCCGGGCATATTTCTCACGGAATTTCGGATCCCGAACGTTTTCTGCGTCGCCCTTATTCTTCAGGTTTGCCACTTCAATGAGGCAGCGCAGGGGGGGCTTACTGTACCTGATCACCGCCGGCACAAAGGGCCGGGACCGCCTGGAACGAAAAATGTACGATCGAATGGGCTGTTCCTGGTGAACCGGAATCCCTTTCGTCTTGAGTTGACTGATGATCACACGGGCAAATTTTCGAGATAACCCCTCGGAAACTTGAACGTCCTTTCGCCGATATTTATACTGCGGATGGGAACGGTATTCAAGGTAGGGGGCATAGCTTTTACCTCTCATCCTGATGCTGGACTTAAACAGATTTCGCGCCGCAGAAGGAATATATACCATTGATCCCGTTACTTTGTGGTAGAGGGCATCTGCATGAAAACTGACGAAAACAATATTTGTTCCGGATACACCGGTTTTCTTCAGCCGTTCATACTCGTAGTTCGCCAGATACCATCGAAGATGAACCCCCACACTGGTTACGTATCTTGAATTCAACGGAAACATCGGGGTGGTGCGAAGGAATTCGTCATGATCCATTTTCAAATTCTCCGACTCTATGGGCGTATATCGGCGGCTCTTATCAAAGGTGGTGGGAATCACATGCCCTTTTGTTTCAGTTTCTATTATTCGCTTGATTCTGCAGATGATGTCATATATGTAATCATCTTCCCAGGCTCTGTTATAGTAAGCACCGCTATCCCTCCCTCCATGGCCGGAATCAAGAACCAGGTAAACTCCTTTCAAATGCATCACTTTCCCGATATGAGTTTCCTGGGCCGCTTTTTCGGTTTCCTTCAATTCTGCCTCATATTCCTTGAATCCTTTTGAGGTTTTCGGAAGAAATTCCGGAAGCAGATATTCCATCGGAATTTTCACCGCATAGCCGACTTTCATGTCCGTGACATCCCGGATTTTGTTCCGTTTTACAATGACCCGAACCAGTTCATGGACTGAATCAGCATCTAGACGGCCGGTGAACCGCACCACGACTGAAGAATACAACGCCTCTCCTTTTTCCAGCTGGTACACCGCGTATTCCCCGTCCTGATCCTTTCCGTAGGTCAGGTGAAACTGTTCCGCCTCCAGACTCAGCCCCAATTCTGCGGGATTCCCCAACGTCGCGGAAACCGGTGCAAGGGTCACAGGTTTTGATTCCGCCTTCGCTAACGGCTGAAACGCCGGAAGCAACAACTCTTTGGGTATTGATATCCAGGTTCCCCATTTCAGTGTTGAGGATCTCAGTCGGTTCGCCCTCATGATTGCCCGATAATTGGCCCCATTACCGGTAAACCATTCAGAAAGCCGCCAGAACGTTTCCGCTCCCCGATAACTGACCTTGTGATGGTAGGCACCCTTTTCGAAGGAGTCCTTCGGAAAAACACCCTTTATGAGGATGGCTGTTGATCGGGAATTGAGATGGGTATATGAAATTGTGATCTTCTTTGTTGGAAAATAGCGACGAAGTCTAGTTGCGCCATTTACGGTTAGCCAGTGGGAAGCCTCAGAACGGCTGATTGTACCCTTTACGGCAACGAGCTGCAATCGAATCCCCCTGGATCTGGAAATCAGGGCATAGGCCCGAACATCACCCTTCTGTTCCACAAAACGTGTTGAAGCTGAAACAAAAACGGGCAAAAGCAGAAAAATTATCAGGAAGGTTCTTCTAAAAGCCATTGATTTATTTCTTTCACCTGTGCCCCCCATTTTTCCGCGTCCAGACGCAGGGAAGCAAATTGGTTGAACAACAATTCCAGCATTCGATAGATCTGAGAAAGGTGAAAAATGCGCTGCTCCATTTTCAATTCGGCCTCACTCAATGGAACAACCGGCATTTTTACACCCCGGAGCTCCATCAGTTTGGTATCCATGACAAAGATGTATTCGTCTCCCCCAGTAACGAGTCTTACACGCATTCGTGTGGGGAGTTTTCCATTTCTGAGAGAGCTTCTGGCCTCCTGGGAAATCGAAGGAACACCCTTTCTCAGATCTGTCTGTCGTACATCCCCCTCCCCCTCCAGCTTCAACTGGTCTTCCACTCGGAACGACACATATTCCCCACCCAGCTCAAAACTTCCCGCCTTCATCTCGGACTGAACCAACAGCCAGAGAAAAAACTCTCTGAAAATAAATTCCGGTATTACGAAATCAGATATCATGGAAACAACTCTCCTCAGCATTGGCCAGAGCCTGAAGCTTTGAATCCTCTTTCAATGTCAGGTAGGCAAAAGCAGTAGGGTCAATGTGCACAGGAAGGATGTCAAATGTCTTTTCGAACAGGGAAAGAAACAATCCGCTGCTCCGATGACTGGCTGTGTTCAGATACAAGGTGGAATGTGGCAGGTCAATAACACCCTCGATGATCCGTGGTTCCGGCAATGCCTTTGTCAACAATTCCTGGTGAATGTCTTCCTTCAGTTTTTTCAGTTCCTGCTTGCCCGTGGTAAGTGATGATCCGGAGTCCAGAAATTGATGTACCTTACTTTCAAGGAGCAGCCTGGAAACTGTCTTTTTATCAATCCGCATGGCGAGGAATAAATTGCTGTCCAGGAAGGTATCTTCCACTTTCAATGCGGGGTCATAGGAACGGAATGGGGATACCCAGCCCACAGCTTCCTCTACCGCAGCACTCTCTATGGAGCGAAACTGATAGCGAAGTAACTTTTCTACAACAGTGTCCCTGTTTTTTGAAAAAACATCCTGATTTTCAATGAAATACCGTTTTATACCAAGTGAACCCTTCAAGAATCCCATAGCGCTATTCTATCAGATGAAACCAAGAATTTCCCGGGCAATTTTGGTATATGTACCATCCCTTTCGTACAAAACGACAAGTTCCTCCGAAGTCGCCTTTCTTCCGGTGCCAAACCTGACCAACATCAGGGATGCCTCTTTTTCGGGGAAAGAATGAACGGGAAGCAGGTGGGTCACAACCAGTCCGGCCATCTTTCCATACTCCTCCCACTGATCGTAGTTTCCACACGGCAGGACAAGACATAATCCCGAATTCTCGCTTGACCTCATTCGAAGAAAAGTGGCAAAAAGATCGGATGGCGACAGAAAAAACCAGTTCCTGGCCAATGCACGCTGACGATTCGCTGAAATGCGCCCGGACTTCGGATTTCGAAACGGCGGATTGCACACCACAAGGTTCGGCTTCAAGGATGGTGTTGAAAACCGGACATCTTCACAACGAACGATAAACTCCCGTCCCGGCATTGGATTATGCCCAATGTTCAGGGTTGCATACCGACAAAGTTCCGGTTGTAGCTCAAAGAGTTCAAATTTCCTGAAACTCGGAGATTTTGCCGCCATTAAGAGCGGGATAATCCCACTTCCACTTCCAAAATCAGCTACTTTCTTGCAGGGGAAACGAGACGCAAAAAAAGCCAGCAAAAAGGCATCAATGGAATATCGATATCCTTTCGCCGGCTGTTCCAGTTTCAAACCAAAAGCAGCAGTTGATTCTACCGTAGAATCATAGGTGTCGTGCAACTCTCAACCGTACGGAAGCACGGGTAAATGCCATTCTTGCCCGTTGAACATCTGTGTCATCATCCGGGTGAAGCAGCATCTGTTCCGCGCGATTCAGGGCGTCTTGTGCCCGTTTTGCGTCAATTTCTTCCGGCAATTCAGCTGTCCGGACCAGCACGGTGACTCTGTCCGGGAGGACCTCAACAAAACCACCCGAAACAACAACCCGCTTACGGGTACCGCTCACCAGGGTACAACTCAACTCTCCCACACCCAGTTTGGCAATGAGTGGAGTGTGCAAAGGAAGTGCCTGCATCTCTCCCTTTCCCGCCGGAATGGTGACTTCCCTCACCTTTTCATCAAAAAGGCTCCTGTCCGGACTGACCAGAGCAAAAGCAATACTGTCACTCATCTATCACCCCTTGGCCATCTGCTCAGCCTTTTCGACCGCCTCCTCAATGGTTCCCACCATGTAGAAGGCCTGCTCCGGCAAATCATCATATTTTCCTTTAACCAGCTCCTTAAAGCTTCGGATGGTATCTTCCAGTTTTACATATTTGCCCGGAATCCCGGTGAACTGTTCTGCCACATGGAATGGCTGGGAAAGGAATTTCTGGATTTTACGGGCCCGATATACGCTAATTCTGTCTTCTTCAGACAACTCATCAATACCGAGAATTGCGATGATATCCTGAAGTTCCTTGTAACGCTGAAGGATGAGCTGGACTGAACGGGCAGTCTGGTAATGCTCCTCTCCAAGAATCATCGGGTCAAGGATTCTTGATGTGGAGTCCAGCGGGTCCACAGCCGGGTAAATTCCAAGCTCTGAAATTTGACGGGACAAGTTCGTGGTGGCATCCAGGTGAGCAAAAGTCGTGGCCGGAGCCGGGTCTGTATAGTCATCCGCCGGAACATAAATAGCCTGAACCGACGTAATGGAACCATTGCTGGTGGAAGTGATCCGCTCCTGGAGTTCGCCCATCTCGGTGGCCAGTGTC
>Ga0210044_10004421_pt1 | contig 19596 bp, 15 predicted proteins | sample CryGey13umfilter_2_FD_183959 | JGI IMG/M metagenome (GOLD analysis project Ga0210044, IMG submission 183959) | Groundwater microbial communities from aquifer in Utah, USA - Crystal Geyser 4/9/14 3 um filter (SPAdes) (version 2) | ecosystem: Environmental > Aquatic > Deep subsurface >... | reverse complement strand
TTCTGATGTCCTTGATAGCCTCAGTCTTTTTGGGTTTCTTTCTATCTCATTGGAGCGTCGTACTCGGAGTTCTGGCCGGGCTGCTTCTCTTCGGTACCGCGATGTATATTGCCGTGAAGAATCCGAACAGTTTCTTCGAAAAGTGGTAAACCGCTCTCCACACACAAAACCGCCTTTAAACGAGGGCGGTTTTTAATTTAAACCACAGCTACCACCTCTCAGAGATAAGTAATTTTTGGTTTGGATTTACCTCTTTCCATACCGCTTCTGTTACAAAGGGGACAAACGGATGAAGCATTACCAGGAATGCTTTGTACCCTTCTTTTAGAACCTCATCACTCAACTTCCCCTGTTTATTTTTTTCAATCTGTTCGTCACAGAACCAGTGCCAAAATTCATTGTAAATATACTCGGCCGCCAGGCCGACCCGGTTATCATCCAATAGTCTCGTCAATTCCTTCTTTACTTCCTCCATCTTCGATTTAAACTCTCGATCCTTCTTTCCTCCGACGCCGTCATTTTCTTTCTTGAGTTCTTGAGTTCTTGAGTTCTTGAGTTCTTGAATATATCGTCCCGCATTCCATATCTTGTTGCCAAAGTTTCTCATGCCACGGACTTTATTTTCTCCTGTGTTACTATCCTGTCCTGGCGTAGTGCTCATTACTAGTGCCATTCGCAGAGCATCGGCTCCGTACTTTTCGGTCAAGTCTAGCGGGTTGATAACGTTCCCAATACTCTTGCTCATTTTTCTTCCCTGTTCATCTCTGACCAGTCCGTGCAGGTACACTGTCTTAAACGGAGATTTTTCTGTCATATAGATTCCCAACATCATCATCCTCATCACCCAAAAGGGGAGAATGTCGTAAGCAGTTTCCATCACATTCGTGGGGTAATACGTCTCAAAGTCACCGGGCTTATTAGTTTTTAATGTTACCACCGGCCACTGGCCGGAAGAAAACCAGGTATCAAACGTGTCCGTCTCTTGTACCCACCCCTCGCCCGGACTCGTCTCACTCACCACATAATTCTCTTTCTCTGTCTTGAGTTCTTTTGGCGTGTACCACACCGGGATTCTAATACCCCAAACAATCTGCCTGCTAATATTCCAATCTCGTAAGTTACTTAACCAATGTCGTAGGATTTTGTCATGACCGGATCCCAAAACCTCCGTTTCTCCTTGATCGAGAGCTTTCAAAGCTTTCTCTGCGAGAGTCTTGACTTTGATAAAAAATTGCTTCATCGGCAAGGGCTCGATGGTCCTATGACATCTGTAACACGTTCCGACTCGATGTATATATTTATCATCAATTTTCTCCATCAAGCCATTTGCCTTAAGATCTTTGACTACTACTTTTCTTGCCTCCAAAACCGACAAACCGGCATACTTTCCTGCCACTTCGGTCATTTTTCCGTTTTGTCCAATTACCTGAACCATTGGTAAACCGTGTTTTTGACCCATTTCAAAATCGTTGGGATCGTGTGCCGGAGTTACCTTTACTACTCCCGTGCCAAACTCTGGATCGACCAGATCGTCTCCAATTACTTTAAGTTTAAATTTTCCGAGTAATCCTTCCACCTCGATCTCTTTTCCGATCCACTCAACATATCTCGTATCTTTAGGATTTACCGCCACCGCCGTATCTCCGAATTTAGTCTCTGGCCTGACTGTTGCCAGGATAAATGGACCATATTTAATGTAATACAAAGGATCATTTTTTTCTTCATACTCCACTTCCAGTTCCGAATAGGCCGTCCCGCACCGAGTACAGTAATTGACCAGCTTGACACCTCTATAGACCAATCCTTCTTGATGCAATTTAAAAAAAGTTTTCTTTACCTCTCTCACGATTTCTGGATCGAGAGTAAACTTGTATCTGCTCCAGTCTGCACTTGCCCCCAGTCTTTTCATCTGATTAATGGCCACATCGGAGTTCTCGTGTACATAATCCCAGATCATTTGGTATAGAGTGTCTCTATCAAAATCAAATCTGCTTTTACCTTGTTTGGTCAGTTTCTTTTCAAATACAAACTGTGTTTCAATGCCCGCATGATCTGTGCCTGGTAACCAGAGAACGGCCTCTCCCTTCATGCGGTGAAATCTGACCAATATATCTTCAATCGTTACAAACATCGCGTGCCCCACGTGTAATGGATCGTTAGCATTGGGGGGAGGCATAATGATCGTAAAAGTCTTCTGTCCGGTTTTTGCTATCTCAGCCCCGGTTGGGGGAGTAAAGGCTCCACTGGCCTCCCACTCGCGATATATCTTCTCCTCATTTGCTTTATGATCGTAATTCTTTTCCATCAACCCCAATTTTACCCTATCACTTAGGCTCTTGCCGTAGGCAATACTCCAATAACCCATGAGCAATTTATACCGTAGCCAGACTTGGATCAGGTTTCAAATTCAACTCTGACTTTTCCGGACGAAGAATCGCCGCAACTCCGACCATGGCGGCATTGTCTCCACAATATTTAAGTTCAGGTACGCGGAAAGACAGTCCAGCCATTTCAACTTCTTGTTTCAGAGCCTCCCGCAACTTATTGTTTGCCGCCACCCCACCAGCTAGCACCACCCTCTTTGGCTGGTATTTTTCGACCGCCAGCATCGTCTTCTTAACCAAAACTTCCGTCACTGCCTCGCTAAACTCCCTCGCCACCAAATTTCTAAAATTATTATCTGAGATCTGAGATCTGACATCTGATATCTGATATCTATTCTCCACCATCCTAGCCACCGCTGCTTTTATTCCGGAGAAGCTCATCTCAAGTCCTGGATCATGGATCAATGGCCTGGGAAGCTTGAATAGATTCTTGTATTTATCCCATTCCTCATTTGTTACCTTATTCGCTGCCTTATCTATCTCCGGTCCACCTGGATAGGGGAGTCCTAAGATTCTTGCTGCTTTGTCAAAAGCCTCCCCTGCTGCATCATCTCTTGTTCCACCAATCCAAGTCCATTTTTGCATGTTTTCCATGAGTATTAAATCAGTATGCCCTCCGCTTACTATTAGGCCCACTGCCGGCAACCCCGGCACTTCGTGTAACTGTGACACTGTGTTACTTTCCGTAATGGACCTGTCCTGAGCCCCTGTTCCGAGTACCTCCGGGGGATGCCGAAGAATCCAATTCGCCATTACATGTGCCGCCATGTGATTTACTTTTAGCAGCGGCTTTTTCCACGCCCAAGCCAGAACCTTAGCTGTTTCCACTCCTACTAGTAAACTTCCCATCAAGCCCGGTCCATAACTTACAGCCACAGCCTCAATTTCTTCGTCACCGACTGCTTTAGTGATTACCGGAATAATACTTTTAATTTGTTCTCTTGCCGCCACCTCCGGTACAATTCCACCATATTTCTCGTGCATTTCCACCGAACTGGCTACAATATTGCTGATTACACGTACTCCATCTCCTAAACTTTCCACCACCGCCGCGGACGTCTCGTCACATGTCGATTCAATTGCTAATATTTTCATTCTGCCTATTTTATCCTTTTTCTATTTTTCTTTCTCTGTCTTGAGTTCTTGATTCCTTGAGTTCTCTAGATTCTTGTCCCCTTTAGATAAATTGCCTGCCATGGTTGGTAATTACTCACAAAAGTTTTTTCGTAGATAGTTTCTCCGCCTCTTTCTACGCTGTAATTAAATACCACCTTGCCCCCCCAGGCCGACCAATCGATCTGTTTCATAGTACCGAGAGGTAGGGTTGGATCATCGACATACATCGTTGCTGGCGGCGGTGCTTGATTTGATATTCTCGGTTTGGAAATGATCGACTTTCTCCCATCACTCGTGCCATAGATATCTACCTGCATAGATAATTTTTTGGTATCTACCGTTTCCTGAATCAATATATAGTTACCGGTATCATTCAAAAATTTTAGATCAGCAGTCGGGTAGTAGACTGTAGCATCAATACCTGGGGGGCTATCCTGCTCATAATAGCCAACCCGGTAGGCGTGTGCTTTTCTTTCAGTAATTGGCAAGCCGGCATCTAGTGCTGCTCTGAAAGTGGTGGTGGACACCTGGCACACCCCGCCGCCATCTCCGAGGATCGTTCTGCCCTGACTAATGATATACGCAGTTTGATATCCGGTCGCCCTAGAAATATCTCCCACCGCCCATACAAAGGAGAACTCCTCCCCGGGCGCCACCAATGTCCCATTAATTCTTGAAGCAGCCAGATTTACATTAAAAACTCTTCCTGGAATGGAGTGAAAAAAAGTTGACTTCCCGGTTCCAATTAACTCTTTGATGCCCAAGTTATTAATGTCACCGGTCTTTATTTTTGGATAAGTTAAAATAACCGGAATTTCCAAAGCTTTGTCTTCTACAGATAGGAGAGCCTGAGCAAGATTTGTCTTAAACTGTGGTATATCAATTGTGGCACCCACGACTTCCGGTTTAAACTCATTAACCTTGTTGTTTTCAAAAACAAAAACAGCGTCTCTTGGCTCAACTTCGACGGAAGGTTTAATTTCACTGACTAAAGATTCGAATTTGATATTATCAATTTGTTCGTTAATGAGCCCAAACAAGTGGGACATCTCATCAACATTCAATTGTCTCTCGAAATCTCTGAAACGAATAGATAATTTATTGTCGCTCCATCTTTCGAGACTTTGTATGGCTATATTGACCAACTCTCCGTTTTCCTTTGTCTCGACCAAGTTCGTTGGAATCTGTATTACGTGGTCACCCGGTCTACTGAATTGTTTAATAATTTCCCCAATTAAATCGTTTTGTTTGACCTCGATGCCATTTTGACCGGAAACCAGTCTATATTTTTCGTTTTCCCTTCGTAATGCTGGCCACGTTGGTTTCATATTCAACTTTTCGGAAATCTGTTCGACCAGACCTAGGATATCATCCTTGTCATAACTTACCGGAACGTCAATGGTCCTTCCATACAACAAAACTTTTGAGACCTCTGTAATCTGGGTCAAAATGTTTCCGTTTCTACCCACACCCATAGCCTGATCCACAGCCCAGATAAGATCATGCTCAACTTTTATTCCAGTTAATTTAGATATTATTTTTCCCTCAGATTCTAGAGAAATTTTGCTCGGATCACCTTCAAAATATGAGGTCAAGAGCTTGAGAGCCGTCGGCTTATCCATTCCGGCCATATCTACTCCGGCAATGTTGACTTTCGGGAAGATCAATTTTTTAAAAGCCAGCCTAAATCCGCCGTATATAGTAATTGACATCAATAGGATTATCGTAAGCGAACCCAAAAGGTATTTTAATTTTTCCATTCTTGATATACTTTAACTATAATCGGTAGTCCCGTTTATATATTCTAACTTGACTATTTAATTTATGGATAATCAATTTCCACTACCAGGTCCGGTTCCTTCCGTTCCCGAGCCATCAACCTTTCCTCCCTTGGTGCCTAAAGCCTCGCCTTTGCCTAGCCCTGAAGAAGCCGCACCACCACCACCTGGATATCAACCACCCGCCTCAGTTAACCCTCCGTCTGTTTCTAGCTCACCCTTCAAAATGATTACTCCAATTATCATAGGCCTGGCTGTAATCGGATTGATTACTTTTATCTTGTTTCGTGTTCTAGGCAAATCTACTAGTAGCAAAACCCAATCCATTTCACCTTCCAAATTAGTTACCCTTACCTATTTTGGCCTATGGGAGCCATCTTCCGTGATGAAACCGGTGATTGATGCCTTTGAAAAACAATATCCAAACATCAAAGTTAATTATCAACTCCAATCACCACAGGATTACCAAGACCGAGTAAAAACAGCCATGGAAAGTCAGCCTTCCCCTGATATTATCCGTCTGCATACTACCTGGCTTCCCCTTTTTGCTGCCGATCTGCTACCGGCACCTCCCAATACCCTCTCCACTACTGAATTAACCACCAACTTTTATCCCATCGTCGGCAAACTTCTTATCTCAGGAAATCGAGTTTATGGGGCTCCTATGGCCGCCGAAACCCTTGGACTTTTTGTCAACACTGCCATACTCCAGCAAAAACAACTACAACCGCCAAAAACCTGGGAAGATCTCTTAACCATTGCTAAAGCGGTCAGAGAAATTGAACCAATTACCGGCAAAATTAGGCGAGCAGGGGTTGCTTTGGGTAATACGATCAATGTCGAATACTGGCCAGATATTGTCTCTATGATGCTTCTCCAAGCCGGTGTTTCACTTACCAATATTAAAGGAACGGAAGCCAGCATTACTCTCAGATACTACACTGATTTTGTCACCAAGCACCAAGTTTGGGATGATACCCTTCCTCCATCCACAATTGCCTTCGCCAATGAAAAGGTGGCGATGATTCTTGCTCCTAGCTGGGTCGCTCGAGATATAAAAGCTATCAACCCTTCTCTTTCTTGGCAGGTGGTTCCCGTTCCTCAACTACCTGATATCGATCCTGTTAACTGGACTTCAATCTGGTTTGAGGGGGTGTCCAAAAACAGTCTTCATCCACAGGAAGCCTGGAAGTTTGTAAGTTTCCTAGCTTCCGCCAATGCTCAACAGATACTTTTTGATGCCGCTACTCAAGACCGAGGTTTTCCCCAACCCCCAGCCAACAAAGCTATGGCCGAAATTGCCTCCAAAAATCCAATTCTTGCCCCTTTTGTTGAAAGTCTAAATACGGCCAAAACTTTTTATACTGCCTCCAAAACTCAAGATTCAAAAACCGCTCTGAACTCTCGTCTCATAAAGTATCTTGAGGACGCCGTTAATAGTATTGCAACCAACCAGGATGATAAAAAAACGGTCGACACTCTTAACAGCGGATTCACTCAAATTCTTTCTCAATATGGTTTAGTGGCCGCCCCCACCACTTCACCCACTCCATAAACATGGATCTTCGACGTGCTGTCTCAGTTACTATTAAGTACGCCGGTTTTTTTAATTTTCCACTTTCCGAACAAGAAATATATTATTGGCTCACTACGAGCAGGTCAGCTTCAAAGGAACAACTTAAACCATACTTACCTGGACCCCTATCAACCAAAGAAAAAAAACTTCGTCTGGAAGTTTTTCAATCTTCTCAACACAAAATTTCTCATGCAAAAAATTTGATAAGAATCCTTAGATATGTTCCAGGACTTCGTCTGGTTGCTCTCACCGGCTCGGTTGCTGCCGGCAATTCGCATCCTGATGATGATATTGACCTTTTATTTATTACGTCACCCCACTGTCTTTGGTTATTGCGACCTCTGGTAATACTATTAATTTCGGTTTTCTTTCGTCGTCGACATCCAGGCGAGGATCATTCCAAGGCTTCAGATGCGTTTTGCCCCAATCTCTGGCTGGATTCTTTGTCAGTTTCAATACCTAAAAATAAACGTAATTTATATACTGCTCATGAGGTGTTACAAACGATTCCACTTCTGGATAGGGGAGATACCTACCAGACTTTTCTATATGCGAACCGATGGACTAAAAGATATCTAGCCAACGCCTACCAGTCGTCATTGCTGCCTGTCCGTCCTTTGGCGGAAGTCTCGTACCCGAGCCGGGGCTCGCTGATACCCGAAGGGGTAAATCCCCGACATCGAGGATCTCACTCGTGTTTTAGTTATGTCTATTTTCTTTTCGCCCCCCTAAACTATCTTTTTTTCATCATCCAGCTACTTTACATGACCCCCAAAAAAACCTCTGAAGTTGTGCATCTTCACGCCGCTTTTCTCCATACTACAGACTTTGCCGGAGCGATCAGCCACCACCTAAAAACCCCTTAGGACATATAATTACATTTGAATATGGATATCTTTACTCTATACATCTACCAGCCCTTCTTTAATATTTTGGTCGGTCTTTATTGGTTTGTGGGTCAAATTCTTCCATCTCCGGACATGGGCATCGCCGTTATTCTTTTCGCCGTCGCCGTCCGAGTTATCCTTCTGCCGATAGATCTCATAGGGGAACAGTCTGATGAAGAGAAACTCCAAATCTCTCTCAAGGTTAAAAAGGTCCAAAAAGAATTTGCTTCAGATCCCGTCCGTCAGAAAGAAGGCATCAGGCAACTAATGCGTCAAAGCCCGGGAGCTATTTTTTCCGAGGTTTTTACTATTACCATTCAAGTGTTAATTATTCTTATCCTATATCGTATTTTTACGACTGGCTTAGAAGGTGCAGATGTGCATCTACTTTATCGGTTCATGCCTTCGGTCCGCCAGCCTATAAACCTTATGTTTCTTGGAAAATATGATCTATCCCACACCAATAGTGCTCTCAATCTTCTTCAGTCCATTATGATCTGTCTAAGCGAAATAGTTCACCTCTACTTTGAGCCTGTTAGACCCTCTAGAAAAGATTTTCTCTCCTTGGTCATCATTCTTCCCGTAGTTAGCTTCCTCATCTTTATGTTCCTTCCGGCAGGCAAAAAGGTCTTTATCATCACTTCACTTGCCTTTGGCATTGCTCTCAAAATTATTAGACAAATTCTCTATCTTACTTACTCATTTAGACATCAAACCCCTAAAAACGTTCCCCAACCTAGTTCGGCTACCTCCGAACAGTCTATTAGTGTTCCCACTACCACCCCTCCGGCGGCCTAAAAAAGGTTATAATAGACCAAGTTATGGCTGATTTTGATAAATTAGTAGTATCGTTTCTCGTCGACGAAGTGGTTGGCGGCTTCTTTATTTCCGTCCCACCCGGACATGTTGCCTGTGTTTACGATCGGGGAGCTGGAGTTCTTAAGCGTGTTTGGGGTCCAGGTCTTCATCTTAAGATTCCTTTCTGGCAAATTGCCAAGCTTTTTAATGCTCAAGTTCTGGAGTACACCATCAGACACGGGTTTGACCTTTCGGTAAAGGAAGCCCTCGGTGACGAGCCTGTCATTGCTACCACTAAGGATAATAAGACCATCTCTATCGAGGGCTCTATCCTCTTCAGGCTAGACAAAGCCAATGCCCCCTTGCTTTGGGAGAACATTGGAGATAACTTTGTTTCCAAAGTCATTCGTCCCTATTCCAGAAGCCGCATAGCCTCAGCTTTCAGTAAGTTTGATTCCAAAGAGATTGGCTCTGAGCGATCCAAAATCGAAGGGATGCTCAAAAATGAACTAAATGAACTTTTTCATAGCAGTGCTTTAATTATTGAAAATGTTCTGTTTTCTGAGGTTAAGACTGTCGCACCGGAAGCTCGCCGTTCTGGGCAAAACATTCTTTCTGCTACCCCCACTGTTTAGTTTTTTTAATATACTTAATTCATGGCCTTGCCCAAATACTCTGTTCTGCAGATTCGTCCAGCCAAAGACTCTCTCACGGGGCAAGTGGCTTTTATCGAATTTCTCTCCTCCTTCAGAACTTCACTCAAAGCCGGTTTCTTGGATCGTCTACTAGGGACATACGAAACTATCTGTTTGGAGATCGTCAATCTTAATCAAACTACATTCTTTATAATTGCCTGCCCCGAGCGATTGGAACATCTTGTTCGTGCCCAGATCGCTGCTCAATATCCCACCGCCCTCATTACCCCCATGAAAGACTATCTCCCCGACTGGCTGAATCACGGACAGGCTGCCTTTGGTCAGCTCGTCCTTACTGGTCCTTCGTATCTTTCTCTAAACAACACGCTTGACGATAAAGTAGATCAAATGGCCTCCATTCTTGGTAGTCTTGCTAGAATTCCAGCTGGTCAGGCTGGCATTATTCAGCTCTGTTTATTTGCCGCACCCAAAAATTGGCAAAAATCCGCCCGTTCGCAGTTAGAAATAGTCACGCCCGCTACGGCGACAGATACCGCCAAAAGTAAACCAAGTCCATATAAAGCTATTATCGAAAAAAAATTAATCTACCCGGCTTATTCGTGTGACATTCGTCTGGCTACTATCACCCACGACCAACACACCTCCAATCAACTTCTGTCTCAAATAGCTGCGGCGTTCGGCACCTATGCTCTGTCGGAAGGTAACAGCTTCAAATTAAAAATACCAAAATACTCAGGATCACTCAAAAAACTCCGCCAGATGATACTGGATCGCTCCGCGAAATACGCGAATCAATATCAATATCTCAATTATGGTGAAATTACTGCCATGTTCCATCTTCCAGGCGTCTTACTGGCTCCCATCAAAGGCATTGCCTGGGGTAAAACCTTAAAAGGTGAAGCTCCAACCAATCTTCCCGTTGACGAGAATTTGCCGGAGAGTGAAAGACATCTGTACAATTTTTTTGCGAAGACCGAGTATAAAAATCACCTGGCCATCTTTGGTATGAAGAAGGGGATCGATAGACTTCGCCATACTTACATTTTGGGGAAGTCGGGAACCGGTAAATCAACTATCATCGGTCGTATGGCCATCAACGATATTCAACACGGAGAAGGAGTTGCTTTTGTTGATCCTCACGGTGATGCGGCCGAAGTCCTTTTGGATTATATTCCGGAGAATCGCATCGATGAAGTCGCTTATTTAGACCCCTCGGTTCCTGGAATATCTTTCTGGATGAATCCTCTCTATGTCAAAAATCCAGCTCAAGGGGAAATGGTTGCTTCCAGTATTGTCTCCATCTTTAGTAAACTTTATGGTAACTCTTGGGGGCCTCGTCTGGAATACATTTTGAGGAACACCTTGCTTACTCTGGTTTACAAACCGGAAACGACACTGGCCGACGTTCCTCGCATTCTCACCAATAAAGATTTCCGGGAAAAAGAATGTCTAATCCACGTCACTGATCCTATTCTTGTCAACTTTTGGCGTGACGAATATGATAAATATTCCGAAAAGTTTCAAACCGAAGCCATTGCCCCTATATTAAATAAAGTAGGTCAATTTGTTACCTCTCCTACAATCCGAGACATCATTAACCATCCCAAGAGCACTGTCGATTTTGAGGATATGATGAATACCGGCAAGATAATAATTTTAAATTTACCTCAAGGTAAGATAGGAGAAGACAACGCCGCCCTTCTCGGCGCCATGTTCATTTCTCAAATCCAAATTGCGGCCATGAATCGGGCTCATATAACTGAAGATAAACGTAAAGAGTTCTTTCTCTATGTCGATGAGTTCCAAAACTTCGCCACCTCCTCTTTTGTGAAGATTCTTTCTGAAGCTAGAAAATATAAACTTGGTCTAATTCTTGCTAATCAGTACATCGCCCAATTACCTGAAGAAATTCAAAATGCCATCTTTGGTAATGTCGGAACTGTTATGAGTTATGTTGTTGGTGCTTCCGATGCCGATCGCATCGTCAAAGAACTGAATAATCTCTATACGGCAGACGATCTCGTAGGACTAGGTAAGTATCAATTGGCTATGAAAATGTCTGTCGATTCCCAAATGACACAACCTTTCTCCTCCTATGGACTACCGCTACCTGACACCTTGACTCATCAAAAAGAAAAAGTCCTCGCCTCTACTTATGAGAAGTACTATCGAAAAATAGAGCCAATGGACATGTCCCAGGTTACAGCCATCATGACCCCGGCCGCCAAAAGATTTACGGAGCCTCCTTACATTCCCAAGGCCCTAAGAACCCCTGACAATTCACCCACTCCTACAACCACTACACCCGTCATTGCGAGTTTCGGTACCCCGAACCGTGGCAATCTCACTCCATCAACATTTCCAAAGTCATCATACCAACCTCAGCTTCCCCCCACCCCTCCATTGTCCAAACCCAACTCCTTCAAAATTCCCCCCTCCAAATCTCCTGTAGGGGCGGGATTCATCCCGCCCGCAATAGCGTCTTCCCCCCTCATTGCAGGTCTCGCCGAACCCACTCTCGCCGACCTAGATGCCCTTCGCCAACAGGGCTTACGCCCCAGCGTTGTTGGTTGCTTCTTAAATGATAAAAAAATCCTTCTCACCTATCAGAAATCATTTAACCAATGGACCCTGCCCCAGGGGGGAGTGGACAACAAAAAAACAATTAAAGAGACTTTTTTTCAAGAAATGGGAGAAGAGGTCACGGAGGACTTTGTCAAAACATGTAGTGAAGACATTAAACTGGTTTCCGTCGACAAGATTGAGTTTCCTCCAAGCAAACAAGGACTCAGAGATATGGTTACTGATTCAGACGAACCAGTGGTGATGAAAGGGAAATATTATTATTTTTATATCTCAGACACCAAAACTACCGATATTACTATCGGGGCGACTGAATTTGACGATGCTAAATGGCTAAATTACGACGAAGCGTATAAACTAATAAAAGAGACCAATTCCGGCGGCAGGTTGAGGATGATCACCAACCTTCTCCGAGTGCTCATGGAAAAAGGTCTTCTGTCTACTAATCAATCAACAAAACATGGACCCGAACCAAAACCAAGACCAGAAAGATCAGAATCTAATACTTTCTCCGGAAGACTCGATCATGAAAAGTCAAGAAACTTTCAAAACGGTAGTTTCGGATCCGGACCCATCCCCGGTGACGCAAGAAGTCAGTTACACTCCACCCCAAGCCTGGGGGCAAGACGAAACCTTCTCCCCACAGGGTATAGCGGCGACCCCCCCACCAATCCAGGAAAATCCTCCCACTGAAAAATCTTCATACCCTCTAATAAAAACCTTATTTTCCGGAATCGCCTTAATCCTTTTTGGCACCTTGCTCGGTGTCCTCGCCTCACATTTTCTTCCCATATCTCCAGGTCTTTCTTCTATTACCCCAGAAATTTCTCCTTCTCCAACTCCTTCACTCACCGAAACAATGGGGATTCCTGGTTCTTGCACCGCTACATACGAAGTCGAGATTAATACGGAGGAGTTAACTGCCAAACAAAATTATTCTATGTATTGTTCGGACAAACAGTCCGAACAAGGCTGTCTTTCCGTCGATGTTTATAATCAAAAACTTGATGACTTTAGTGCCCCCGATGGGTTTCCTGACTGCAAATGGAACGTAATCTTAGCAACCCCTCCTTCAGTTGAAGGGAAATCTTGTGGAGGCATTGCCGCAAATCTTCCGGAAAATCAGTGCCCAGATGGGTTCTATTGCAAATTAGACGGCAAATATCCAGACGCCGGCGGTGTTTGTTCAAAGAGATGATTTTTTGATATCTAGTGCCTCTTGACAAAAAAATCATTTAGTTTTTAAAATAGCAGTCGTGACGGTTGATTGCTATTTTTCTGATATACTCAACCAGTCTAGTCTCTTGTCATTCCGAACTTAATCCGGAATCCATACCAATTAACACCAATAAAAATATGGTTAACACTCTTACTGTTAAAAAACTTCAACCAGCGCCAGGCTTTCTCTTGGTCGAACCGGCTAAACAAGAAAAAAAGACCGCTTCAGGGCTCTATTTACCAGATTCACATGAGGAAAAACCTCAGTACGGTACCGTTCTCGCAATCAGTGGAAAATTAATTAACGACCGTGGTGTCGAAGTTAGTTCACCCGCCAAAGTGGGCGATACGGTTCTCTATAAAAAATGGGGAGGCAACGAAGTTGAGATCGGTGACACAGAGTATCAATTCCTCAAGTTCGACGATATTCTCGCCATAGTCTCGAAATAAATGAGCAATTTACAATTTAATATTTAAAATATCTAAAAATGGCCAAACAAATTATTTTCGCCGAAGAAGCACGTACCAAATTAGTTAGTGGAGTTAACAAGCTCGCCAGAGCCGTGGTTACTACACTCGGTCCTAAAGGTCGCAATGTGGCTATTGATAAAAAGTGGGGTGCCCCAGCCGTCCTTCACGACGGTGTCTCCGTAGCTAAAGAAGTCGAGCTTGCCGATCTTTTTGAAAACATGGGTGCCCAGCTAGTCAAGGAAGCTGCCAGTAAAACCAACGACATCGCCGGGGACGGAACCACTACCGCGACTCTCTTGGCTCAACAAATTGTCCTCGCCGGTATGAAGAACATCACTGCCGGTGCCAATCCGATGCAAATGAAAAGAGGGATCGATAAGGCGGTTACTGCCATAGTAGGGGAACTGCAAAAAATAAAAACTGATCTTTCCGAGAGTGACTGGCAGTCAGTCGCTACTATTTCGGCTCAAAATCCGGAAATCGGTGCCAAAATCGCCGAAGCACTTAAACTCGTCGGTCGTGATGGAGTTGTTACCGTCGAAGAATCAAAGGGTATGGAGTTTGAGATCGAACACAAAGACGGCATGCAGTTTGACAAAGGCTATGCCTCCGCTTATTTTGTCACCGATCCAGCCAGTATGGAAGCTGTCATTGAAAACCCTTACATCCTCATCAGTGACCAAAAGATCTCCGCCATCAGCGACCTTCTTCCTTTTCTTGAGAATACGATGAAAGTCAGCAAAAACATTGTTATCATCGCCGATGACATTGAAGGAGAAGCTCTAGCCACTTTAGTCGTCAATAAAATGCGTGGCACCTTTAATATTCTTGCCCTCAAGGCCCCTGCCTTTGGGGATCGTCGAAAAGCACTACTACAAGATATTGCCATCCTTACTGGTGGAACCTTGATTTCCGAAGATACCGGCCGCAAACTCGACTCTGTTACCATTGAGGATCTTGGACGCGCCGATAGGGTCTGGTCCGACAAAGATAACACCCAAATTATTGGCGGAAAAGGGGACAAAAAAGCTCTTAAAGCCCGCCTCGACCAAATTCGTCACGAATTGGAAAAGTCCACTTCCGAATTCGACAAAGAGAAACTAGCAGAACGTGTTGCCAAACTTGCCGGTGGGGTGGCTGTCATTAAGGTTGGTGCCGCCACTGAAGTAGAGCTCAATGAGCTTAAGGAACGTGTCAAGGATGCTGTAGGGGCTACTAAAGCCGCTATTGACGAAGGCATAGTTCCTGGAGGTGGAGTTGCCCTCATTCGCGCCGGTCAGGCCTTAAAAAACATCAAGGCTGATAATTCAGACGAAGAAGTTGGAATTGAAATCGTGAAGCAATCCCTTTCTCAGCCTCTCCGCTGGTTGGCAAAAAATGCTGGAGCCGACGACGGTTGGGTGGTCAAAAAGGTTGAAGAAAACAAAAGCCTTTCATACGGCTTTAATTCTCTCACTTTAGAGTTCGAAGACATGCTTAAGGCCGGTATCCTTGATCCTGTCAAAGTCACTAGATCGGCCCTACAAAACGCCGCCTCTGTAGCCAGTATGATTCTGACGACCGAATGTCTCATCACCGACATTCCGGAAGAGAAGAGTGCCACTCCTGCCATGCCCAACATGGGCGGCATGGATATGTAATTTGTCCTTTGCAGAAAAAATCCCTTTAACCGGGGATTTTTTTGTTCTGAGATATAATCTAGATATGTGTAAAGAGACAGAATCGTTTGAGCCAAAAGACCAAAGGCCAGAAACAAACTTAATCAAAATATTCAATTTTGTATACCCAAACGGCTCAGATGAGGCACGGCAAATAAAGGATCAAGCACAAAAGTCAATTGAAAGCGAATGTTCACAAATTTATCAACGTCAGAACTCAGAGTTCTTAGGAGAAATGCAAAAATACCGTAATGAGGGTCAAGATGCATTACTTGAAGAAATTGAAGGGGAAGTTATGGCCAAACTAGGTGACTTCGATTGGGACTGGAAATATATATTAACCAGAGTGGTCGATACTATTGGTACACAATCTAATGACAATGAACTAATCGAATGGATAAAAGTAGTTGCCGGTTCTCACGCAGATAGAAAGAAACTAATGTGTGGAGTATTGATTGAATTTGCTTGTACAGCGGAAATGAATCGACAAAAAATCAAATTTTTAGGTGACAATCAGAAAATTGTCGAGGCACTAAACAACAAGGTAATTGTTGGCAATCGATTGAGACCAGATATCACTTTGGATATGGTCAAAAACATCAATTCAAACATCAAAAAAATCAGTAAAGATGGAGATCTGTCTGGGGTCAGAGAGGCAGGGAACAGAATAGAAAATTTAGCTCTGGAAAGACATTTTGAAAGCATGGATTTCAATCAAATATCCAACAATTCAGAAAATGAAAGATGCCTGCGTCTGATCATGGAAAAAATGATAATAATCAAAGAGGATGAATGTTATCTTCCAGATGAGACAATGCAAGGTCAAGTCTTAAAAGCAGCAATTCAATGGATGTGGGCAATGGTTGACGAATTGGTACGGTCAAATTTCGCAAGTCATGGACGGGAAACTTATCTAAAGAGAAAGCTCGGTTCGATCGGGAATTTAATTTATGAAAATTCGTGGAATTTATCGAATGTACATATGTCGAGATCAGGCGACAATATAAACCCTGAAGCAGTCGAAAGGGTACTTGATTTTGAAGAAGGAGAAGGAAAGGTTTCAGGAGCAGACGTATTGGAACTTTTTAAGACCGTTGGTTTAATTTAGTTATTTTGGGGCGTACGACATTCCGGAAGAGAAGAGTGCCACTCCTGACATGCCCAACATGGGTGGTATGGGAATGGACTAGTTTCCACCGCCCCTTGTTAACCAACCTGAAATGCTTCGACAGTATTTCAAGAACCTCATCTTTTGATTTTGGGGTAAAGAACGAAGGACGGTTTCCGTTTTGCATTGTATTGTAATCCGCAAACCCCATATCTGGTAGGGAAACCTCAGTCAGAACAAAAATAATTACATAATTGACACCTTTGTGTATCGCTATATCGCAACCGCGACTATTACCTTTCATAATGGTACGAATAGCCAGCAAATCGTACCCAACAAAATATGTTAGTTCGTCCACGTAGCCTCCTTTGTAAGTGTTCGTTTTCAATATTTTATCACTAGTCAACATATCCACAAAAAAAAGAGGTTATTCACACAACAAAATCAACGGATAAATCAGTCTAAGTTACACACAAAACTGTTGAAATCTTTAGTTAGCCTTCGTAAGAGACAAATACGATCTTGGGTTTACCATTCGACCATTCTTTAGTACCTCGATATGGAGGTGGGGTCCGGTTGTTCTACCGGTAAGTCCCACTTCACCGACCGTCATGTCTGTAGTAACTTTCTCTCCCTCTTCCACAAAAATCTTTCCCATATGAGCATATCTGGTCTGAAGCCCGTTTCCGTGGTCGATGACCACAGATCGGCCATAGTCCCATCTGGTAAAACTCATGAGAACTACGACACCGTCTTTAAGTGGGTGGATTTTCGACCCCAATGAGGCAGTAATGTCTAAACCAGGGTGTCCATAATGGAATTCTTGCGATACGCCTGTGTTTTCCGGAATCACAGTTACCAAGCCCCTCTTGGTCTCGATTACTATGTTTTCATCGAAAGGTTGGATATTGGTTGAGGCTAAGATAGTTTGGTCTCCCGGCAATACAAACATGCCCGAAGCCAATGTAGTCATGGAAATCACACCGCCCAAGGCGGCTTTTAAATTTCTTTTTTCGAACATCGGCCTGAAGAGTTTGGAGATGGGATGAGATGTTCTTTTTTTGGGTTGTATTTGTATCATAGATGCGGGCGATAGCCCGCGTAAGGCACAAAAAACGCTCAATCTCTCAAGCGAAACAGTATCATATCATATCAAACTACCTAAAGTCAAACCGAGCGCCTTACTAGGCCGAGGTCCCGAGCGTACTCCGAGTGGATACAGCCACCCTGTCTATCAGCCCAATCTGTGCCTAAACTTATCTCAGTGGTAAACTCAATCTATATGATTACAGCCAATGAACTCAAGGGTAAAAACGTTCTTCTCAGAGCCGATTTGGACGTGCCCATCAAGGATAGCAGAGTAGAGAACACTTTCCGGCTTGAGTCGCTTTTACCTACTCTCAAGCTTTGTCTGGAGCATGCTCACCGGACCTGTCTGATAGGGCATTTGGGTCGCCCTGAAGAACTAGATCCTGCCTTTAGCCTCGCTCCGGTTCGAGACGATCTAAAAAGATTGACTCATCAAGATATTTTATTTATATCTTCGGGTTTTTCTCCAGGGGAGTGTTGGAAGGGGGAACTCCCCCTCGCTCTAATGGAGAACTTGAGGTTCGATCCACGGGAAGAATCTATTACGAGGGAATTTGGCAGAGAATTGAGTCATGGCGCCGATATCTATATTTACGAAGCTTTTGCCAATTACCGGCCCTGTACCAGCCTCCAAATAATACCCGAAGTTACCCCTACACGTACAGGTTTTCAGTTTGATAGGGAAGTTTCTATCTTCCAAGGGATCTTACACGAACCCGCCCACCCTTCGCTGCTTATAGCTTCTGGAGCCAAGCCTGACAAACTCGAAATAATCAAGGAAATCACACCCAAGTTCGACAAGACTCTTCTTGGCGGTAAATTCGCCTCACCGGACCATCTGACTCTCGACGGTTTGGATATAAATGAAGGAACGACTTCCCTGTTCAAAAACGCCATTTCTGAGGCAAAAACGGTTGTCCTAAATGGTCCGCTAGGTGTCTATGAGGATGGAGTCCACTCCAAAGCCACCAAAGAGGTCTTCCAGGCCCTCAAAGATAGCTCGGCATTAACCGTTCTTGGTGGTGGTGACACTGTTGCCGCCATTCCAGACTTAGGCTTCAACTACACCGATTTTGCCTTTGTCAGCACCGGCGGCGGCGCCATGCTCGACTTCTTGGCTACCGGCACCCACCCTCTCCTCGACATCCTCAAATAGGGTAGCTTGTGCTACAGTTTAATTAGTTACTATTACTCTACCTCTATGACAAATTTTTCCATCAACGGCTTCGGCCGCATCGGTCGCTCCGCAACTCGCGTCTGGCTCGCCAGCCATCTCGACGAATCCAATCTTGTCGCCATCAATACTTCCGGGTCTCAAGGGGTCAACGGTTGGGCCTATCTCCTTAAATACGACACTTCTTATGGTCCTTTACCTTATGAAATTTCGACTGAAGAAGTTCAAAAGCCGGACACTGTTACCGATGTCAACCCTCTACTGGGCTATTTACATATCAAACATCCAAAAAAAGAACTGTGCGTTCCTGTCCTCGCCCAAAGAGATCCTTCACGGATTCCCTGGGACAAATATGGTACCGAAATCGTTATCGAATCTACCGGTGCCTTTACTTCTCTGGAAAAAGCCATTCTTCATATTTGTGGTGGGGTTAAGATGGTCGTTCTTTCGGCACCTGCCAAAGGACCAGGAGTCCCTACAGCCGTTCTGGGAGTCAATGACAAAGAAATCTTTCATAAAGATAGGGTTAATGTTATTTCCGTCATCAGCAACGCTTCGTGCACTACCAATAGTGTTGCTCCGGTGGCAGACATTCTTCACGAAAAGCTCGGTATCCTTAAAGCCATGTTAACTACTGTGCATGGCTACACCGACGATCAAAATCTTCAGGACAACTCCCACCGCGACCGACGTCGTTCTCGGGCTGCTGCGATGAACATTGTACCCACCAGTACCGGTGCCGCCATCGCCGCCACCCAAGCAATTCCGGAATTAAAAGGATTGTTTGACGGAATCTCACTACGGGTTCCTGTTCTTACCGGGTCGATTACCGATTTTACCTTTATCACCCAAAGATCTACCTCCATTGAGGAAATAAACGAGATCTTTATAGACGCCTCACGATCTCCTAGATACAAAGGTATTTTGGCTGTGACGGATGAACCTATTGTCTCCTCTGATATCATCGGCCGTCCGGAGTCCAGCATCGTCGATATGGACATGACCAGAGTAGTCGACGGCACCATGGTCAAAGTGTTAGCCTGGTACGATAACGAATGGGGTTACGCCAATCGACTTATCGAGGAAACCATCAAAGTCGG